>WNFO01002383.1_pt1 | contig 25794 bp, 18 predicted proteins | sample 5400251 | NCBI WGS metagenome assembly WNFO01 (sample SAMN13153354, study PRJNA577476) | soil metagenome | isolation source: 100 cm saprolite under Madrone tree | place: USA:California | collected 2016-06-14
GTCGCGCACGAGCTCGGCTATACGCCGCATCCGGCCGCGCGCGCACTTTCGCTCCGCCGCAGCGGGACCATCGGCGTCCTCATTCCGCAGCGCCTCAGCACCGTGTTCGCCAACCAGTTCTTGAGCGAGCTGTTCCAGGGCCTTGGCGAGCTGGTCGAGGAGCACGACCTGACGCTGCTGCTGGTGCCGCCCCTCGACGGCTCGCTGGAAGGCGCTATCCGCCAGGCTTCGGTGGACGGTTTCATCAGCCTCGGCCTCAGCCCCGACGACGCTGCCCTGGCGACGCTGGATCGAATCGGGATCCCGACCGTGCTGATCGACTCGGAAGAGTCGCCCGAGCACCCGGCAGTCAACGTCGACGATGCCGGAGGAGCCGAGGCCGCGGCCCGGCACCTCCTCGATCTCGGACACCGCCAGCTCGCGGTGATCATGCTGCCGCCGACGCGCTCGCAGTCGGTGCTCACCCCGGCGGCGTCTCGCCGCCTTGCCGGCTATCAGGCGGCTCTCGCCGCCTTCGATGCGCCGGCTCCATACACGCTCACCGCCGGCGCGACCATGGCGGCCGGCGCGCGCGCCTTCGATTCCTTTCCAAAAGGAAAACGGCGACCGACCGGCGTCCTCGCCATGAGCGACATGGCGGCGATCGGCGTGTTGGGTGCGGCCCAGGCTGCGGGGCTGCACGTGCCCGAGGACCTGTCGGTGGTCGGCTATGACGACCTGCCCATGGCGGCCTGGACGAGCCCACCGCTGACCACAGTCAGGCAGCCGATCGTCGAGAAGGGCCGCGTCGCGGCCCGCCTTCTGATCCAGCGCTTGCAGGGCAAGGTCGTCAGCTCGCCGCCTCCGCTGAGAACGAGCCTGGTGGTGCGCGGTTCCACCGCACGTCCAAAGGAGGTGCCGGGCCAGGGCTGATTCGCGAGGAATCCGATCGGCGCGCCTGACGCGCGCTTGCCAAATTAAGGGAGGGTCATAGAATGGTTCTCAGCTCGGAGTCAAGATCGTCGATAGGAAGGCCCCCGGCCTTCCACATGTGGGGGATCTAGAACATGCATTCTTCGAGTTTCACTCGGGCACTGGTCGTCGCCATGGCGGCAGTGTTCACAGCGGTAGCCTGCGGCACCTCGTCGAGTACGAATGCAGGCTCGATCAAGATCCTCGCGGCCTGGTCCGGACAGGAGCAAGCGTCCTTCTTCGCTGTGCTCAAGCCGTGGGAAGACAAGACCGGCATCAAGGTCAACTACGAATACAGCCGTGACCTGGATGCCCTCCTGACCACGCGTGTCGGCGCTGGCAACCCGCCCGACCTGGCGGCGGCGCCGAGCCCCACGACCCTCACCAACTTCGCCAAGCAGGGCAAGGTCATAGCGCTCGACGACAAGATCGATGTCGCTTCGCTGAAATCGAACTATTCACAGAGCTGGATCGACCTGGGCACGATCAACGGCAAGCTCTACGAGACCTTCTCGTGGGTTGCCGTGAAAGGCCTCATCTGGTATGACCCGAAGAACTTCCAGGCCAAGGGCTACAACGTGCCCGCCAACTGGCAGTCCTTGCTCGATCTGCAAAGCACGATCAAGACCGGCGGCACGACTCCATGGTGTGTCGCGCTCGAGAGCGGCTCGGCTTCGGGCTGGCCCGGCAGCGACTGGCTGAAAGAGATCGTCTTGAGCCAGTCAGGCCCCAGCGTCTACGACGGGTGGGTCGCCGGCACGCAGAAGTGGACCTCGCCGGAGATCAAGTCGGCGTTCACAACTTGGGGCCAGATCCTCGGTGCGAACGACACCAACGTCTATGGCGGCAAGCAATTCATGCTCGCCACCAACTTCGGCGACGGCGGCACGCACATGTTCGACAACCCGCCGAAGTGCTACATGCACAATCAGGCGTCGTTCATCACCACCTTCTTCACGAGCGCCAACCCCGCCCTCCAGCCGGTGACCGACTTCAACTTCTTCCCGCTGCCGGACATCACCTCTCAGTACGCCGGCGCTCACGTCGTTGCCGGGGACTCGTGGTCGATGTTCCGCGACACTTCACAGGCGCGCTCGTTGATGAACTACCTGATCACCGCCGACGCGCAGACCATCTGGGTCAAGCGGGGCGGCAAGATCTCGCCCAACAAGCAGACCTCCTTGGACGCCTACCCCGACGCGCTCACCAAGGAAAGCGCCCAGATCCTCGTGGCGACCAAGATCGCCAAGTACGACGCTACCGACCAGATGCCCGCGGACATGAGGGCCGCGGCGTGGAAGGCGGTGCTCGACTTCGTCAGCGACCAGTCGAAGCTGGATTCCATCTTGAAGACCCTCGATGGGGTCCAAGCCACGGCCTATAAGTGACGAGTTAGGAGACGAAAGAGCGTGGATTTCAGCATTCTGCTGTCAGACCTCCCAACGCTCGTAGTAGTCATCGTCGGCGTGCCCATCGTGCTCGCCGCCTACATCGTGGGCGGCGAGTACCTGGTGCGCCGGCTGCCTGACGGTAATCGCCCGCAGGTCCGGCCCTGGATATGGGTCGGACCGGCCATCTTCCTGGTGGCGGCCATCCTGTTCATTCCGGCCATCTTCACCGTCATCCAGAGCTTCCAGGACAACCACGGCAACTTCGTCGGCTTGCAGAACTACGCGAATCAGCTGGCCGACTTTCCATCCGGCGGGGCCTGGACCGCAATCCGAAACAACATCATCATCTGGTTGATCTTCTACACGCTGTTCGTGCTGGCCTTCGGGCTGGCGCTGGCCGTTCTCTTCGACCGGGTTGCATACGAGACGGTGGTCAAGTCGTTGATCTTCATGCCCATGGCCATCTCGTCGGTGGCGCTCGGAGTCATCTGGAAATTCATGTTCTGGTACCAGCCGCCTGGAAGCGCCCAGACTGGGACTTTGAACGCGATCGTCACGTTCTTCCATCACGATCCCGTGGCCTGGCTGCAGGATCAGTGGCCGAACGGACTCGCCCTTCTCAACAACCTCGCCCTCATCGGCGCCGCGACGTGGGGCATCACCGGTTTTGCCATGGTGATTCTCTCTGCAGCGCTGAAAGGCATCCCCGGCGAGCTGCTCGAGGCCGCCCGAGTGGACGGAGCTGGGGAAATCACTGTTTTCAGGCGTGTCATCTTTCCGCTGATGATGCCGACCATCGTCGTGGTGGGCACCACCCTCGTCATCTTCGCCTTGAAGGCCTTTGACGTCGTGTATGTGATGACGAACGGCAACTACAACACCGACGTGCTCGCATTCCGCATGTACAACCTGCTCTATCTTTCGCACAACCCGGCCGGGGCGAGCGCGGTCGCGATCATCCTGCTCATCGCGGTGGTTCCCGTGCTGATCTTCAATCTCAGGCAGTTCCGGGCTGTGGAGGCAAGGCGATGAGCGTCGCAGCAGCGGCAAGGACCGAGTCGACAGCAGCTTTCGGATCGATGCAGTGGATTTCGCAGCGACTCGGAAGGATCGTGCTCCACGTGGTCGTCATCGGTTTGACCCTCGCCTGGGTCGTGCCGACGCTCGGGCTCGTGCTCAGCAGCTTCCGGCCTTTCTCGGCCATCGCCACCAGCGGGTGGTGGGCGGCAATCTCACCGCCTTATGCATTCACGCTCGACAACTACAATCAGCTCTTCGCGCAGAGCAACCTGGGCACCGCGATCTTCAACAGCTTCATGGTGTCGGTGCCGTCGACCGTCATCCCCGTCACCATCGCCGCCTTTGCCGCATACGCATTCGCGTGGATGAAGTTCCCGGCGCGCGACTGGATCTTCCTGGCCTTCGTCGGCCTGCTCGCAGTCCCTCTGCAGCTCACTTTCATCCCGGTGCTGAAGTTCTACGTCGACCACGGCATCACGATTGAAAATCTGACGGCGCTGAACCTGCCTCCCTGGGTCGGCTTGTGGCTGGCCCACGCCGGCTACGGGCTGCCGTTCTCCACTTACCTCCTCGCCAACTTCTTCCGTGCCCTGCCGAGCGACCTGTTCGAGTCGGCCGAGATCGATGGCGCGGGAACTCTGACGGTGTTCTTTCGAATCATCCTGCCGCTGTCAGTACCAGCCCTAGCATCGCTGGTGATCTTCCAGTTCCTGTGGGTGTGGAACGACCTTCTGGTGGCATTGATCTACGTCGGAGGCTCCCCTGAGGTGGCGCCCCTGACGGTGAACCTCGCCGGCCTGACCAACTCGCTCGGCCAGGGCTACCAGCTACTCACCGCCGCGGCATTCTTCTCGATGATCGTGCCGCTCGTCGTGTTCCTCAGCCTCCAGCGCTATTTCGTGCGCGGCATTCTTGCAGGATCTGTGAAGGGGTAATTAGGAATGGCATCAGTCACTTACGACCACGTTGTCAAGCGCTACACGGCAGACGTCACAGTCGTCAAGGATTTCAACGTCGAGATCAAAGACAAGGAGTTCATGGTCCTCGTTGGTCCATCGGGCTGCGGCAAGTCGACAGCGCTGCGCATGCTTGCGGGCCTCGAAGCGATCACCGAAGGCCAGATCCGCATCGGCGACCGGGTCGTCAACAACGTCGCCGCCAAGGATCGCGACATCGCCATGGTGTTCCAGTCCTACGCCCTCTACCCGCACATGAGCGTTTACGACAACATGGCGTTCCCGCTGCAGATGCAGCACATGCCGAAGTCGGAGATCGACAAGAGGGTGAAGAACGCCTCTCGCATCCTCGGCCTCGACAACTTCCTCAAGCGCAAGCCGCGCGCTCTGTCCGGCGGCCAGCGCCAGCGCGTCGCTCTTGGCCGTGCGATCGTGCGCAGCCCGAAGGTCTTCCTCCTCGACGAGCCCCTGTCCAACCTCGACGCCAAGCTGCGCGGCCAGACCCGCATCGAGCTGCAGAAGCTGCACCGCGACCTGCAGACGACGTTCATCTATGTCACGCACGACCAGGTCGAGGCGATGACGATGGGCGACCGCATCGCGATCATGAACGCCGGCATCCTGCAGCAGGTCGGAACGCCTGGCGACATCTACGACCACCCGGCGAACCTCTTCGTCGCCGGCTTCATCGGCAGCCCGACGATGAACTTCGTCCCCGTAACGACCTCCGACAGCACGGCCAAGGCATCAGGCTTCGAGGTCAAGCTGCCCAAGTCGGTTCCCGCCGGCAAGGGCACGCTGGGGTTCCGGCCCGAGACCGTGACCGACCGCATCGTCGACCCCGCCAGCACCCTCGACATGAAGGTGGACGTGGTCGAGCGGCTCGGCTCGGACCAGTTCCTCTACGGGCAGGTCGGCGGCGACTCCGTGACGGCGCGTGTCGATCCGAAGTTGAAGGTCGAGCCGGGCGACATGGTGCACCTCGGCCTCGACACTCGCACGCTCCACCTGTTCGACGCCGAGTCCGAAGCCGCACTTCTCTAAGCGCCTCGTGTGGAACAGATACGCGCCGGTGAAGACTTCGATGCCGCGCGCTTCCGCGCCTTCCGGAGGTCGATCCGGAACGCCCTGACCGGGCGCGCGAGCCGGCTCGTATCGCTCGATTCTGTGCTGGACGCAGCCGGCGCCGAGGGCCGGTCGTTCGGCGGGGTCCGCGAGATTCCGATCGACCAGATCGTCGGCTCAGCCGCGTCGCCCGCGAAGGCAAGCGATTTCCTTCCGGGTTTCCTCCCGGCCACGCGGCGGCTGCGCGATCGGTGGACGCGGGTGTACACCGCGATGGTCGAAGGCGGGGAGCTGCCACCGATCGATGTCTACAGGGTCGGCGACGGCTATTACGTCATCGACGGCCATCATCGTGTTTCGGTGGCGCGAAGCCTTGGTCGGGACACGATCAACGCCCGCGTCATCGATGTCCAGACCCGCGCGCCGCTGGGCAGCACCGTGGATGCCGAAGAGCTGCTGAGAGCGGCGGAGTACGCACAGTTCCTCGAGGCAACGCAGCTGCACCGCCTGCGGCCGGACGCGCGACTGGAATGCAGCCGGCTCGGCCGCTACGACGAGATCTTCAAGCACATCCTCGGCCACGAGTACTTCATGGGCCTCGAGCGCGGGCCCGGGGTGTCGCTGCCTGAGGCCGCCGCGAGCTGGTACGACACGGTCTACCTTCCGATCGCGAAGGTGATCCGCCGTCACAACGTGCTCGAGCAGATGCCGGGCTGGACGGAGGCCGACCTCTACGTCGAGATCACGAGGCGCTGGCTCGCGTTGAGCGAGCAGGGCAAGCCCTCGGGACCGCATCCCGCCGTGCACGCGCTGCTCGAGGATGAAGCGAAACGCTGGTGGCAGCGGCGCTGGTCCATGATGCTGCCCGAGCGCCGCCAGGTAAACAGGTGATAGGCCTCATCTTCGGGCCGCCTGGGAGCGGAAAGGGGACGCAGGCCGGTCGCATCGAGAAAGAGTTCGGGATGGCGCACCTCTCGACCGGCGAGATCCTCCGCTCGGAGGTCGCCCACGGAAGCGCCGTCGGCAAAGAGGCGGCACGAATCATGGCCGCCGGCGACCTCGTCCCCGACGACCTCATCGACCGCATCGTCGAGAGCCTGCTCCGGCGCATGGACCCCACCGCGAGCGTGCTCCTGGACGGCTTCCCCCGGACCGTGGAGCAGGCGAAGGCGCTCGATCGCATGCTGGCGGACCTCAACCGCAATGTCGACTTCGTCGTCGCACTCGACGTGCCCGAGCCGCTGCTCGTGGATCGGTTGCTGCACAGAGCCGCGGTGGAAGGCCGGGCGGACGACACCCGCGCAGCCATCATGGAGCGCATGCACGAATACCGCCTGCGCACGGCGGATGTGCTCGACCATTACCGCAGGAGCGGCGTGCCGGTGGCCGAGGTGAATGGCGTCGGGGCGGTCGACGAGGTCTTCGATCGGGTACGCGATGAGATCAAGCGGGTGCTGGGCGGCAAACAGCGTGCCCGCGGCATATGATCAGCGTTCTCAGAAACTAGAAATGGCAAGAAAAATCGGCGTCGAGGGCCTCGGACAGATCGTCAAGCCGATGGTCAACGGCGAAAGCCAGGCGACTGTCGAAGCCATGCCGGCGCCATTCTCGTCGGGCCTTGCCAGCGCTTTCCCGCCGATCGCCGAGTACGCATTTCTCTCGGACTGCGAGGTCAACGCCCTCATCGCTCCGAGCGGGCGCGTCGAGTGGATGTGCCTCCCGCGCCCCGACAGCCCGAGCGTTTTTGCGGCCATCCTCGATCGCGCGTCCGGCGCCTTCCGGTTTGCCCCCAGCGGAGTGATGGTCCCGGCAGGGCGGCGCTACCTCCCGGGCACGCTCGTGCTGGAGACGACCTGGCGGACCCGGACAGGCTGGCTGATCGTCCGCGATTGCCTGTGCATCGGACCCTGGTACCACAGCCAGCGGCGCTCCGGGACGCACCGGCGCCCGCCCACGGACCAGGAGGCCGAGCACATCCTCCTCCGCACCGCGAAGTGCGTGGTCGGGAGCGTCGAGCTGAGCCTCGACTGCCATCCCGTGTTCGATTACGGGAAGACGGCCGCTCACTGGGAGTACTCAGGGCCTGGCTACGGGGAGGCCGTTGCGAGAGGTGGCGACGGCGATGTACCGCTTCGTCTCGTGACCGACTTGCGCATGGGGTTCGAAGGGCCCGGGGCGCACGCCACCAAGACGTTGCGCCAGGGCGAGAAGGCGTACGTAGCACTCGCCTGGCCTCGATCCCAGTACTCGGCGACGAGCGAGTTCTGGGCCGAGCACCCGCCCCCGGCAAATGCCGACGAAGCCTTCGCGCGCACCGAGCGCACGGCCGACTTCTGGCGCGAATGGATCAACCGCGGCGAATTCCCGGAGCACCCCTGGCAGAGCTACCTGCAGCGCAGCGCCCTGACGCTGAAGGGCCTGACGTACAGCCCGACCGGGGCGCTGCTGGCGGCGCCGACGACATCGTTGCCGGAGACGATCGGCGGCGAGCGCAACTGGGACTACCGGTACACATGGATTCGCGACGGCACCTTCATGCTCTGGGGTCTCTACACGCTCGGGTTCGCGCGCGAGGCCAACGACTTCTTCTACTTCATAGCTGACGTCGCGGCGGGCCAGCAGGACCTGCAGATCATGTACGGCATCGGCGGCGAGCGCGAGCTGGCCGAGCGAACCATCGACAACCTCAGCGGGTACGATGCGTCGAAACCGGTTCGTGTCGGCAATGCCGCCTACGCGCAAAAGCAGCACGACGTGTGGGGCGCGGTTCTCGATTCCGTGTACCTGCACACCAAGTCGAGGGACTACCTGCCCGAGGTCGTGTGGCCGATTCTCAAGCGAAGCGTCGAAGCCGCGATCGAGAACTGGCGAACGCCGGACCGCGGCATCTGGGAGGTGCGCGGCGAGCCGCAGCATTTCACGTCGTCGAAGCTGATGTGCTGGGTCGCATGCGATCGCGGCGCTCGGCTCGCCGAGCTGCACGGCGACCTCGACCTGGCCAAGCGCTGGCAGGTCGAGGCGGATGAGATCAAGGCCGACATCTGCGCGAACGGTGTCGATTCGCGCGGGGTCTTCGTGCAGCACTACGGCGCGACTTCGCTGGATGCCTCGGTCCTGCTGATCCCGCTCGTCCGTTTTCTGCCACCCGACGACCCTCGAGTGAAGGCGACTGTCCTCGCCATCGCCGACGAGCTGACGGAGGACGGCATGGTTCTACGCTATCGCGCCGAGGAGACCGATGACGGTTTGTCGGGCGAAGAAGGCACGTTCACCATCTGCTCGTTCTGGATGGTTTCGGCGCTTTGCGAGATCGGTGAGATCACGCGAGCCAGGGAGCTGTGCGAGAAGCTGCTTTCGTATGCGAGCCCTCTGCAGCTTTACGCCGAGGAGATCGACCCGCGCAGCGGCCGTCACCTCGGCAACTTCCCGCAGGCCTTCTCACACCTGGCTCTGATCAACGCGGTCATGCATGTGATCCGAGCCGAGAGCGGCCTGACCAACCGGTTTGGAGGCCCGCTGACCGTCGAACCGTAGGCTGGGGATAGTGGGGATAGGCGGCGTTCTAAGGTCGCGCCGCCGCAATACGAGATTGCTGTTGGAGCGGCAGTTCGAGGGTGAAGACGCTGCCTTTGCCAAGTTCGCTGACGACACGGACATCGCCCCCATGCAGGGCCGCCAGGCGTTTGGTCAACGCCAGGCCCAGACCAGTTCCCTCCTGATGGCGCCCGGGCCCGGAGTCAAGCTGCTGGAATTCCCTGAAAAGGCGATCGAGGTCGGACCTCGCGATCCCGATGCCGGTGTCCGTCACTGAGATCTCGACGGTTTCGGCCTGGCGCTGCGCGGCGATGGTCACGCTTCCGCCTTCAGGCGTGAACTTGACCGCATTGGTAACGAGGTTGAGCAGCATCTGGACCATCTTGTGCGGATCCGCCTGCAGCCGGCCGGCGGCGCCAACGTTCGCCTCGACCCTGACCCCCTTCTTCGCCGCGATCGGTTCGATGGTGTTCATCACCTGATCGACTGTCTCGGCTATTGAGACGGTCTCCAGCTCCAGAAACATCTGTCCGGCTTCGACTTTGGACAGGTCGAGGATGTCGTTGATCAGGTCCAACAGGTGCTTGCCGCCCGTGCTGATCTGGGCCAGGAACTTCTGTCTTGTGGCGGCGTTGTACTTGCCGGTACTGTCGTCGAGCAACAGCTCGGAGAAACCGAGAATCGCATTCAACGGCGTTCGCAGCTCGTGGCTCATGGTGGCCAGGAATTCGCTCTTGTGTTGATTCGCGACGCGCAGCTCAGCGTTGAGGTTGTTGATCGCACGCTCGCCTTCCTTGCGTGTGGTGATGTCGCGTACGAGGCCGACGAACAGCGCTTTGTCGCCCAGGGCCGATGCTCGCGAGATCGCCAGCTCGACCGGGAACTCGCGACCTGTATGGTCGATGGCGGTGAGCTCCAGAACCTTCCCCAGCACGGGGCCATCGCCCGTCGTCAGGTAGTGCGCGAGGCCGGCGCGATGCGCCGCGCGGTGCTGCTCGGGAACGATTGTGTCGGCCAGGGGCTTGCCCAGAATTTCGTCTCGGCTCCAGCCAAACGTGGCTTCAGCGTGCGGGTTCCAATCGGTGACCCGGCCCAATTCATCCATGCCCACGATGGCGTTCAGCGATGTGTCCACGATCGCCTGCAGGCGTGCGCGCGAGCTCACCAGCTGGTCGTTGAGCGCTCGGACGGAATCTTCGGAGTGCTTCCGCTGCGCGACGGCGGCGTGCACTGTGAGAACGACGACCCAGAGCACCGCCACGACCAGGATTGAGATCGCCGGCTGGCCGGGTTGACGGCCGCCGCTGATGGAAAGGACAAGGATTCCGATCGATGCGAGTGCGGTCGTTGCCCCGACCACTTTGCTTGTGTCGTAAAGCGCCGCGAACAAAACCGTGGTCAGATACAGCGGGAAAACAAGGAGTACCGCCGCCGCTGCGTAATCCGTCGGGTGGACGGTCGCCTGGATGACGAAAACCGCGACGATGCCCCCAAACACTGGAAGTTCATGGATCCAGCGAGGAAGGCGGTCCCAGGGCAGGGCGTAGATCGCGACGATCACCACCACCCCGGCCGCGCCGGCTGGGATCGGAGAACACCACCAGGGCGATTAGGCCGGCGCCCATGAAGGGCGTGACCCGGCGCACGAGGCCCTTCGTTTGAAATGGCTTCATCGGCGGATTGTCGGACCCTGACACCACTTCAGTCGGGTTCGATTATCGGCCTGTTAACTCCAGGATTTAACGCCGTCGTAACTCATAAGCCGCACTTATTAATTGATGCTACGAGCCGGGCGACAGGACCAGCCCGGATGCGGCGAATGACGCGAATACCGCCACCGCGAAGAAGACGCCGGCGATGACATGACCACCGAGCTCCCCACGGCGGACTTGCTGCCCCGGCGCCCGTACGAACCGAGCCAGCCAGGGGGCGACCACCATCCAGCCGAGCGTCAGCAGCGATATGACGTTCGACAGGCTCCCCGCTGTTTCCGAGCCCAGCAAGACGAGCAGCAGGAAGCTCGCGAGCACGAAGCCGATTCCAACCAGGCCCGATGCAAACGCGAGGGCGAGCCAGTGCGCGGACCCGCGGTAGCGCGACGCCAGCGCGGTCCAGCCACCGGCGAGGATCGCCGGTCCCACGCCGAACGGCACCACGAGAGCGCCATTGCCTCGAAACGACCAGCTGTCGGCTTGCGGTCCGTAACGAGCCACCAGGAAGGTCGCGACATCCAGCAACACCCCGGCGACCAATCCGATCAGGATTGCCCAGCCGAGCAGGGCGAAAACCCGCATCAGGTCACTGTGTTGTTCGGATCGGGTTTCAGGAAGAGCGCCCCCAAGGGCGGGAGCGTCAGGTTGAGGCTGTGCAGGTGGCCGTGCTTTCCGATCGGCGCCGCCTCGACCCCGCCCAGGTTGCCCTGCCCGCTGCCACCGTAAATCGGCGCATCGCTGTTGAGAAGCTCGAGCCATCGACCTGGCAACGGCACGCCGATCTGATAGTTGTGGCGCGGCACGGGGGTGAAGTTGAATACCGCGACGATCAGCTCATCGCGTGAGCTTCGGCGCATGAAGCTGATCACGCTCTGCTCGGCGTCGGTGATGTCTATCCAGGCGAAACCGGCGGGATCGAAATCAAGCTCGTGGAGGGGCTTCTCCTCGCGCATGACCCGATTCAGGTCGCCGGTCCACCGGCTCAGCCCGTCGTGCATCGGCTCATCGAGCAAGTGCCAATCGAGGCTCGCTTCGTGGTTCCATTCACTCCACTGCCCAAACTCGGCGCCCATGAACAGCAGCTTCTTGCCCGGCACCGCGTACATGTAGGCCAGCAGCAAGCGCAGGTTGGCGAATTTCTGCCAGTCGTCACCGGGCATCTTCGAGAGCAGGGAGCCCTTGCCATGTACGACCTCGTCATGAGAGAGCGGAAGCATGTAGTTCTCGGTGAAGGCATAGAGCGCGCGGAACGTGAGCTGGTGATGCTCGAACCTGCGATGGACCGGGTCCTTGGATATATACGACAGCGTGTCGTGCATCCATCCCATGTCCCACTTCATGCCGAATCCGAGGCCACCCAGGTAGGTCGGTCGTGAAACCAGCGGCCACGACGTCGACTCCTCGGCGATCGTTTGCACATCCGGGTGCTCTTTGTAGACCTCGATGTTGAATCGGCGAAGAAAGTCGATCGCCTCGAGGTTTTCGTTGCCGCCGAACTTGTTGGGCAGCCACTCACCCTGTTTGCGCGAGTAGTCGAGGTACAGCATCGACGCCACCGCATCGACGCGCAGCCCGTCGGCGTGGTAGCGGTTCAGCCAGCTCAAGGCGCTGCTGAGCAGGAACCCCCGGACCTCGTTGCGCCCGTAGTTGAAGATCGAGCTGCCCCAGTCGGGATGCACGCCAAGCCGCGGGTCGGCGTGCTCGTAGAGGTGTGTGCCGTCGAAATACTGCAGCCCGAACTCGTCGGACGGGAAGTGCGACGGCACCCAGTCGAGGATCACGCCGATGCCGTGCTGGTGCAGGTGATCGACCAGGAACATGAAGTCCTGCGGCGTGCCGTAGCGGCTGGTCGGCGCGAAATATCCGGTCACCTGGTAGCCCCACGAGCCGTAAAAGGGGTGCTCCATGACGGGCATGAACTCGACGTGCGTGAAGCCCAATCGGTGCGCGTAGTCGGCCAGGTGCGGCGCGAGCTCGCGATATGTGAGCCAGCGGTTGTCCTCCTCGGGCACGCGCATCCACGAGCCGAGGTGGACTTCGTAGACCGACCATGGCGCCTGCCGGCTGTTGGCGCGCTGGCGGCTGGACAGCCACTCGGCATCGCCCCAGCCATAGCTCAAGTCCCACACGACCGAGGCCTGGCGTGGCGGCTGCTCCGCGAACACCGCGAAGGGATCCGCCTTGTCGGCTCCGGTGCGCGTGACGCGTGAGTGGACGTGGTACTTGTACAGCGCTCCATGCGCGACGCCCGGAATGAAGCCCTCCCAGATGCCCGACTGCTCGCGCGGTACAAGCTTGTTCGAGTCCCGGTTCCAGCCGTTGAAATCGCCGATGACGCTCACCCAATCGGCGTTGGGAGCCCAGACTGCGAATGACGTGCCCTCGGGGTCTTTCGAGATGTGGGCCCCGAGCTTCTCGTAGAGATGGCTGTGACTGCCCTCGTTGAAAAGGTGCAGGTCGAATGGCGTCAGCAGCGACTGCGCGATCATGCGGGGTGCACCACCTCCAGAATTCCTCGGAGTGGGATCCGCACCCAGTCCGGCCGGCTGTTGAGCTCGTAGCGGAGCTCGTATAGCGCTTTCTCGAGCAGCATCGTCGACAGCTGGAGGTCGAGGTCGTCGGTCGTCTGTGGCACGAACGAGGCGGCGCCTGCGGTGGTGAGGTAGCTGCGCAGGAAAGCCGCCGAGACTGAGTCTACCCAGAACCGCGCCCATGCTTCCAGCCGAGTCCGTGCATCGGGCAGAAGCTGATCCGATCGCAATGCGGCCTGGCTGGCGTAAGAGAACGAGCGCAGCATGCCGGCGACATCGCGTAGGGCGAGTCGCTTCTGGCGACGCTCGTACAGGGTGCGCGACGGTTCGCCCTCGAAGTCGATGATCACGAAGTCATGACCTGTATAGAGCACCTGGCCCAGGTGGTAGTCGCCATGCACCCGGATTCGCGTGGTCGTCAATCGCTTCGCGAGAAACGCCCGCAGCGTCTGTGTGATGCGCGGCTCCAGCTCGAGCACTCGCTTCGCCTCGTCCTTGGCGTCCTCCGGCAGGCGGTTGAGCTGGCTGCGCAGCAGCTCGAGCGAGCGAGCCGCGAGCCCGGTGAGCGATTGGTACATCGAGCGCTGGTCCTGGCCTGAGATGCGCTCCGGCGCGAAAGCAGGGTCTTCGAGGTCGGAGGCCAGCGCTGTGTGCAGCTCGGCGGTACGCCGGCCGAGCAGGCGCGCCGAGTCGAGGTATGCACCGATCGTCTTGGCGGCGATCTCGGGCAGATCCATCGAGCTGGCCTGCAGCAAGTTGCGGGGCAGGGCCGGCGGTTCGCCACTGACCGGCAGTTCCATTGCTTTCAGGTAGTGGGCGAGGGTCGTGAGCGTGTACTGCCACGCGTCACCTTGATTGGGCACGTACCCCTGCACGACCGCGAGCGCCACCGGCTCGCCTCGGTCACGACGGTACTCGAGGCTTCCTGCGAGCGGCGCGATCTGAGCGAAGTCCGTCTGCTCGGTGAGGAAGCGGCCGACCTCGAGCTCGGGGTTCGTGCCCTCCTCGAGGCGGCGGAAGACCTTGAGGATGAGTCGTTCGCCGAAGACGACCGAGTTGTTGCTTTGCTCAGCCACGGAAAGAGCCGCTTCGAGCCTGATCGTCTCCGGACCCCGCAGGCGAGCGAAGGCGCGAGTCGTCGATCCGACCAGCTGACCAGTGGAGCTGACGGCACGCTTTCGCTTGGCGATGATGTTGAGGAGGCCTTCCGCGAACCCCGGCGGTCCGAGGGCGTCGTACAGGAGACCCCTTTGCTCCTCGCTCGCCGTCCGCAGCCAGGACACGGCCGCGAACGGCCACCGCTCGATAACTTGCGGAGCCTCCGCGGAATTGGCGTAGGTCACCGGCAGCAGGTAAGTCTCGGGGTCGCCTTCGGCATAAGCGACGAGAAGCGTCAGCAGGTAGGCGCTTCTGTCCATGCCGTTGACCTCGATGGCATCCATGATCGAAACCGTCTTGAGGCGGCGCGCCTTGCCCGCAAACCACCGGCGCTGCCTGATGTACGGAAGGAGGATCGCCTCCAGCCGCTCTTTCGCGACGCCGAACAGCACGGAATCCCAGCTGCCGGCGACTCTGATCTCGGGCAGGACAGCCGCTGCCAATCCCCAGTCGGCAGGCACCGTCGAAGCGGCTCGTGGCTGCATGGAGAACCAGTAGAAGGAGTGCGGGCCCAGGGTCAGGAAGTACGGGGTGTCGCCCACCGCCGGCAACTCGGTGGCGCCGAACAGCTCAATCGGCACCATACCTTTCCACTTCGAGAGGTCGAGCTCGACGACCTGCAGAAAGCGCGATAGGTTGGCCACACACAGGATCTGCTCGGATTCGTAGGCGCGCACGAACGCCAGCACCTTTCGGTTGTCGGGGCGTAACAGCTCGAGCGTTCCGCGGCCGAACGCCCGGTGCCGCTTGCGGAGCGCGATCAGGCGCCGCATCCAGGACAGGAGCGAATGGGGGTTCTGGGTCTGGGCTTCGACGTTGACGCTCTCGTAGTGATACTCGGGGTCGGTCACGATCGGCAGGTACAGCCGCTGCCGGTTGGCACGCGAGAAGCCTGCGTTGCGGTCGGCGCTCCACTGCATCGGGGTCCGCACCCCATTGCGATCGCCCAGGAAGATGTTGTCGCCCATGCCAATCTCGTCGCCGTAATAGAGGACCGGGGTTCCCGGTAGCGAGAAGAGCAGGCCGTTCATGAGCTCGATCCGCTTGCGATCGTTGCCGAGCAGGGGCGCCAGGCGCCGGCGGATGCCGAGATTGATCCGAGCGGCGCGGTCCTGCGTGTACGCGCGGTACATGTAGTCGCGCTCTTCGTCCGTGACCATCTCCAGGGTCAGCTCGTCGTGGTTCCGTAGGAACAGCGCCCACTGCGCGGTGTCCGGGATGGCAGGCGTCTGCGCCAGGATGTCGACGATCGGGAAGCGGTCCTCCATGCGGATGGACATGAAGAGGCGGGGCATGAGCGGGAAATGGAACGCCATATGCGTCTCGTCGCCCTCGCCGAAGTACGCGACGGCGTCCTCGGGCCACTGATTGGCCTCGGACAGGAGCATGCGGTTGGGGTAATGCTCGTCGACGTGGCGGCGCATCTCCTTCAAGAACGCATGCGTCTCGGGCAAATTTTCGCCGTTCGTCCCTTCGCGCTCGAACAGGTAGGGAATCGCGTCGAGCCGCATGCCGTCGATGCCGCCGTCGAGCCAGAAGTCCATCGCTTTCAGAATCGACTCTTTGACCTTGGGGTTGTCGAAGTTCAGGTCCGGCTGGTGCGAGTAGAAACGGTGCCAGTAGTACGCGCCGGCGAGGTGGTCCCATGTCCAGTTCGAGACCTCGAAGTCTTTGAAGATGATCCGCGCGTCCTGGTAGCGCTGGTTGGTGTCGCTCCAGACGTAGAAGTCACGCGCCGCGCTGCCGGGGCGCGAACGGCGAGCGCGCTGGAACCACGGGTGCTGGTCGGACGTGTGATTGCAGACCATTTCGTTGATGACCCGGATCCCCCGCCGATGAGCTTCCTTGATGAATTGATGGGCATCGGTCAGGTTTCCGTACATTGGGTTGACATCGGTGTAGTCGGAGATGTCGTAGCCGTCATCGCGCATCGGCGAGGGGTAGAACGGCAGCAGCCAGATTGCGCTCACGCCGAGGTCCTGCAGGTACGGCAGCTTGTCGATCAGGCCTCGAAAGTCGCCGCTGCCGTCGCCATCGCTGTCGTAGAAGGCACGCACGTGCACCTCGTAGATGAGCGCGTCCTTGTACCACAGCGGGTCGTCATCGAGGGTGAACGTCTCTTTCTTGCGCCGGCGGGGCGCGGCCTTGAGGTCGGGAGGCGGGCTGGGTGAGGGCTCGTTGATCGGCGCTTCCTCCGGTTTCTCGGTGATCACAGGAAATACTCGAAGTCATGTTCGCTGCGGACGCGCCGGCGGAAACGGAAGATCTGCGCCGGCGTCGAATTCGGATCGAGCTCGATGTAGTTGCGAGGTCCGTTCCAGATGTACCGCGCCCCGCTGAGGAGCTCATGCGCCTGGTAGCTGCGATCTCGGTCGATGCCCAGCGCCTCGAGCGGCAGCGTGACCATGCCGATTTGCTTGTGGTGTGGATCGACGTTGACGACGGTCAGGACCACGTCTGCAAGGTCGTCGGTGCTCTTGGTGTAGGCGACGATCTGGTCGTTCTCGGTGGGGTGGAACATCAAGCCGTTGTCGCTGTGCAGCGCCGGGTTCTCACGCCGAACCTTGTTGACCACCGCGATCAGCTCGCGAAGGCTGCTCGGGTTGTCGCGCTCCCAGCTGCGAATCTGGTACTTCTCGGAGTCGAGGTACTCCTCGGAACCGGGCTCCTTGGCGCGACTCTCGCCCAGCTCGAACGCGGGTCCGTAGATTCCGTAGCTCGCGCCCAATGTGGCGGCCAGGACGAGCCGTGCTGCGAAGGCCGGCCGGCCACCGTTCTGCAGGTACTCGGTGAGAATGTCCGGCGTATTCGGCCAGAGGTTGGGGCGCAGGAACTCACGCACCGGCGATGACCGCAGCTCTGTGAAGTACTGACTCAGCTCCCAGCTCGTGTTGCGCCAGGCGAAGTATGTGTACGACTGGCTGAAGCCCGACTTCGCCAGCCGGTACATCACCTTCGGCCGCGTGAAGGCTTCCGAGAGAAGGATCACGTCCGGATGGTCCCGCTTGAGCTCGCCGATCAGCCATTCCCAGAACGGGAACGGCTTCGTGTGAGGGTTGTCGACGCGAAAGATCTTTACGCCCTGGTCGATCCAGAAGACGACGATCGACAGCAGCTCTGCCCAGAGCTCGCGCCACGCCTCGCATTCGAAGTCGAACGGATAGATGTCCTCGTACTTCTTGGGCGGGTTTTCCGCGTACTGGATCGAGCCGTCAGGACGATGCCGGAACCATTCCGGATGCTCTTTAGCATAGGGATGATCGGGCGAACATTGGAATGCGGTGTCCAGTGCGATCGACAGGCCGTGCTCACCGGCGACTCGAACGAGGTGTCGGAAATCGTCCAGGGTCCCAAGCTGCGGATGCACAGACTTGTGGCCGCCCTCCTCGGATCCGATCGCCCACGGGCTTCCCGGCTCGTCGGGTTTTGCCTTCACGGTGTTGTTGGGGCCTTTGCGATGGGTGCGGCCGATGGGATGGATGGGCGGGAGGTAGAGCACGTCGAATCCCATGCCCGAGATGTAAGGCAGCCAGCCCTCGACGTCCCGAAACGTCCCGTGCTTGCCCTGCTTACCCGCGGACCTGGGAAACATCTCGTACCAAGCCCCGTAACGCGCCCGCTCCACCTCGACGATGACTTCGACCTCGCGCCCGTAGGCGGTGGACAGGCTGCGGTCGGCGTGCCGTTCCATGAGCACGGGGAGGTCTGACCCGAGGGCCGCGGTGGCTTCAGTCTTGCCCTTTCTGAGCTGCGTCGCGTAAGTGATGAGCTTTTGGCCGTCGGGCGAGCCGGCTCGAGCCGCGGCCGCGTCCACGAGCCGAGCCGCCACCTCGAGCTCCTGCGTCACATCCTGCCCCGCTTCGACCCGCTTGGCGAACTGACGGCTCCAGGTCTCGAATCGGTCGATCCAGGCTTCTATGGTGAAAAGGTAGGTGCCGAGCTCGGTGACTACGACCTCGGCCCGCCAGCGATCGTTTGGGAGGGGCAGCATCGGCACCTCGGTCGAGGTCGAGCTGCTTTGGTGGCGGTACCGGATGACGCAGGCGAGCGCGTCATGGCCGTCGGCGAAAATGTCGGCCTCGACCGCCACCTTCTCACCCAGGGTTCGTTTGGCGGGAAAGCGCCCAGCGTCGATCTCGGGCGCCACCGCCTCGATGGCGACCCGCATTCGACCCTCTTGAAGCCCGTCGGGACCGGCGGATGGAATGGGGGTCGTGGGCCTTCGCTTGACCGGTGCGCGAGCCACGCCTAAATCGTGCCACGCCTGCTCCATCCCATGTCATTCAGGACATGTGTTCGAATATGTAGGTGGGGATGCTGAGATCGATCGATCCCGCCAACGGGCGGGAGCTGGCCCAGTTCCCTGAGCTTGATGGGGCCGGCGTCGAGGCCGCCATCGCCCGGGCTTGGGGCTCGCGCCACTCCTGGCGTGACATCGGCGTCGACATGCGCGCGACCCTGCTGCGCTCCGTGGCCGGCGTTCTGAGGGCAGACAAGGCCCGCTACGCGGCACTGGCGACCGCCGAGATGGGCAAGCCCATCATCGAAGCCGAGGGCGAGGTTGAGAAATGCGCCTGGACCGCGGCATGGCTGGCGGACAACGCGGCCCGCCTGCTCGCTGACCAGCCGGTGGAGAGCACCGCGACCAGGAGCTACGTCAGGTTCCAGCCGCTGGGGGTGATCCTCGCCGTGATGCCCTGGAACTTCCCCTTCTGGCAGGCGTTCCGGGCCGGGCTCCCTGCGCTAGCGGCCGGAAACGTGATGCTGCTCAAGCACGCTTCCAACGTGCCCCAATGCGCGCTGGCCATCGAGGAGGTCTTTCGCGAAGCCGGTGTGCCGGATGGGGTTTTCCAGACGCTGCTGATCGGCTCCGCCGCTGTGGAGAAGATCATCGAAGACCGTCGCGTGTCAGGTGTGACGCTCACAGGCTCGGAAGCCGCGGGCGCGCGAGTTGCGTCGACTGCCGGGAAGACGATCAAGAAGTCGGTGCTCGAGCTTGGCGGTTCGGATCCTTTCATCATCCTGGGCGACGCCGACATCAAGACGGCCGCGACGGTCGCGTGCCGCGCCCGCAATCAGAACAATGGCCAGAGCTGCATCGCGGCGAAACGTTTCATCGTTGTGGACTCTGTCGCCGACGAGTTCGAGGCGCACTTCGCCGACGCCGTTCGCGCGCTCAAGGTCGGCGACCCCAAGGATCGGGGCGTGCAGGTCGGCCCACTCGCGCGCGAGGACCTCATCGCCGATCTGGAGCGTCAGGTGTCGGAGTCTGTACAGCTCGGCGCGCGTCCGCTCGTCGGCGGGAAGCGCGTCAGCGGCGACGGGTACTACTTCGAGCCGACCGTGCTCGTGGGCGTGCGGCCGGGCATGCCTGTGTACCACGAGGAGACCTTCGGCCCCGTCGCGGCGGTGATCCGCGTCAGCGATGAGGAAGAGGCGCTCCGTGTGGCCAACGATTCCGATTTCGGTCTTGGCTCGAGCATCTGGACCAAAGACGTCGAGCGAGGTACGCAGCTGGCCGAGCGCGTCGAGGCGGGTCTGGTGTTCATCAACGGCATGGTCGCCTCGGACGTGCGCCTTCCTTTCGGCGGGGTCAAGAAGTCCGGTTACGGGCGCGAACTCTCCGAGTATGGGATCAAGGAGTTCACCAACATCCAGACCATCTGGATCGGGCCGGCGAAGAACTAGCGGTTGGTTTCTCGCCGAACGAATAACGCGGTGCCTACGATCATGAACACTGCGAACAGCAGCGCGAGCACCGCCACATTGGTAACCGGGCTCAACAGCACAACCCGTTTGTAATCCGCCGATCCGGCGAAGACGACTCCCCGCGCCAGGTCGATGACGTAACGCATCGGCGACGCAAGGGATGCCAACTCGAGGTACCAGGGGAGGTTGTTGATCGGGCTGATCAATCCCGCGAGGAAGTACTGGGGCAAGAAGACGAAGTTGAAGATCTGGTTGGAGGCTCGCGAGTCGCTCATCGTGTTGAGCAGCAGCAGTCCGAAAGCGCCGCCCATGAAGCACGAAAGCAGCGCCACCGGAACCAGCAGCAACAGGGCGGTGGCGGTGAGCGGGACGCGGAGCACGGCGGCGAAGATGACCATCGGCAGCACCTGCATGATCGCGACCGTCGTCTCGCCGAGGATTTTTCCGACGACGATCGAGTAACGCGAAACCGGCGACACGAACATCTCTTGTGCGAAGTCGTTTTGGCGGTCGTCCATCAGCGACGTCAAACCCTGGGCGGTGGACTGGAAGAGCGTCATCCCCAGGAAGCCGGTGAACGTGAAGCCGATGAAGTTGAATCCGGCGGCCTTGCCCAGGTTGAGCTGAAGGGTTCCGCCGAGCAGGAAGATCATCGCGAAAGGAAAGATGACCGCGGCGACCATGCGCCCAGGATCGCGGAAGAACTTCAGCAGGTCCCGCCCCGCGAGCGCCATGACGACGTTGAGCTCACGCATCGGCGCCACTCGCGAGAATCCTCAGGTACGCGTCCTCGAGTGTGGGTGATTCGGTCCGGAGCATGGTCAGCGGCTCTTTGATGGCGTGGATCACCTCGTACGCGGTGTGCCCGTCGAGGCTGACGACGAAGTGGCCGTCCTCGGTGAACGTCAGCTTCATCTGCTCGAGTCGCCGGCGAAGAGCCGCGCGGTCGGCTGCATCGATGTGGAGCCGCTCGTGCGCGAGCTGCGCCTTCACCTCTCGAGGTGAGCCCAGGGCGGCCACGCGGCCGTGATCGAGGATGCAGATTCGATTGGCATCTTCGGCTTCGATCAGCTGGTGAGTGGTCAGGCAGATCGTGATCTCACGGTGCCGTCGCAAGTCCTCGATGTACTGCCACAGCGTCCGCCGGCTCGCCACGTCGAGGCCGCTCGTAGGCTCGTCCAGGAACAGGACGCGCGGGTGATGCATGAGCCCGCGGATGATCTCCAGCTTTCGCTGCATACCGCCCGAGAGCCGGCGCACCGGCTTGAAGACGTCGGCTCCAAGCCCGATCATCTCGGCCAGCTCGCCAATCTGGCGGCGGTACGCGGACGGCATCAGGCGGTAGAGAGCGCGGTACGGGTACAGGCCGTAGAGGATGGCGTGGAAGCGCACGTTCTCCTCGCCGGTGAGGTTCACGTCCAGTGAAGAGTTCTGGAAGATGATGCCGACCTGATGACGGACCGCGCTCGCCTCGCGAACGATGTCATGGCCGGCGATTCGTACGCTCCCCGAGGTCGGCGCCAGCGTGGTGGTGAGGATCGAGATCGTCGTCGTCTTGCCGGCGCCGTTGGGACCCAGCAGCGCGAAGAATTCTCCTGGCTCGACGTCGAAGCTCACACCATCGACGGCATTGACCTTGCCTTTTCGGTACCGCTTGACGAGGTCGCGGACTTCGATGGCGGGTGTCACTTGAGCTAGGCCGATTTGGCCGGCGCCCTCTTTGCCGTTTGCAGGTGCTTGCGCGCCAGCACCGAGTAGCTGTCCTTGAGCGCGGTTTTCGGATCGAAATCAAGGCTTCTGGCCTTCTCCGGCAGAACCTCGAGCGGTCCTTCGAGCTCGACGAACGATCCGAAGTCGAGCGTGTCCAGGGTGACGGTCACCACGCCGTCGAGTATCCAGGCGGCACGTCGTTTGTTGTAGGTGAACTCGACTCGGAACCCCAGCTCGGCGAGGAGGTCGAGGGTTGCATGCGCGTCCTTGACCTCGACCTCGGTTTCCTCTCTAACCTTTACGCCGCCCACGAACTTGGCCGGCCCCTTCGCCGTGAGCACGCCACGAGGACCCCCGTCGAGGACGCGAAGCCTCAGCGTGGTGTGGCGTGTCGATTTGCCCGGCCCGTCGAAGCGGTAGTTCTCCTCGTCGTACTTTCCCTCGAGCTTCGCCCCGCGCTTGCGCAGCAGCGTGCGGAGCCGGGCATGATCGCGCGGGCCGGTGACGCGGAACTTCAGCTCGCATTCGACGCTGCGATCACGGGGGCGGTGATGGACGCGGCCCTTTGCCACCCGTGGAGATTAAGTTAAGCGGCGGCCTTCTTTGTGATTCGGTAGAGGGCTGTCGTGACCGCGGTGCACTCGTCCTCGACGTAATCGAGTCCGCCCGCCTCCGCGATCCGCCGCGCCTCATCCGAGCGGATGTCGAGCTGAAGCCACAACGCCTTGGCCCCGACCGCCACCGCCTGCTTGGCGATTTCTGGTGCATCGGCCGCCGGCCTGAACACATCGACCAGGTCGATCTTCTCCGGCACTTCTGCCAGTGAGCGGTAGACGCGCTCGCCGAACAGGGTGTCCGCGTGAGGGTTGATCGGGATGATCCGAAATCCGCGCTGCTGAAGGCCCGCAGGCACGGATCCGCCGGCCTTGTAGGGATCTCGCGATGCGCCGACGACGGCAATCACCGTCGATGCCTCGAGGATCTCCTTGCCGGTCTTGCTCATGACAACTTCAAGTCCACAGCACCGGCTTCGATTCCAAGTAGCGGCTGCCCGGCGGCGTAGCGGCGGATCTGCTGAGCCGCGAACCGATAACCTCGCGCGTTCCAGCGTGCCACCGATCCCGCGATGTGTGGCGTGATGAGGATGTTCGGCGCGTTCCAGAGTGGGTGACCATCGGGCAGGGGCTCGGGGTCAACGACGTCGAGCGCGGCCCGAATGCGGCCCATACGCAAAGCGTCCAGAAGCGCATCGGTGTCAACCGTCTTGCCCCGACCCGCATTGACAAAGAGCGCGCCCGGCTTCATCCGGGCGAGGAAGGCCGCGTCGACGAATTTCTCAGTCTCGGGCGTCAGCGGCAGCAGGTCCACCACCTCATCCGCAAGAGGCAGCAGCTTCGGAAGCTCCGATGCAGGCTGCACACCGTCACGTGCGTTCCGGGCAACACCGATGACGTGTGCGCCGAACGGCGCGAGCCGAGCCGCGAGGGCACGGCCGATCGATCCATATCCGACGACAAGCACGGTGTGGCCGTCGATGTCGTCGATCTTTCCGTCCTCGCCCGGACCTCGATTCCATTCCGCGAGCCGCTGGTATTCGATGAACTTCGGAAAGCGTCGTTGCATCGCAAGGATGGAAGCGACCACCCACTCCGCGACGGGAATGTCATGCACGCCGACCGCCCTGCATACGACGACCCCGGCCGGCACCTTGGGCAACAGCCAGTCGACGCCTGCGCTGAGCGACTGCACGACACGAAGCCCGGGCAGCTCGTCGAAGAGGCCAGGCAGCCGGTTGGCTATGTCGAAGTTGATGATGACGAACTCGACCTCCGGTCCCGGCTCGGCGACGAGCTGGACGCCGTCAGGTAGCGGCTCCAGCTCGCGCCTCAGCGGCCCGTCCGGGACGAGAACTTTCAATACCGGTTTGTTATGCGGCTCTCTTGGCGGCGGCGCTCTCCTCGAGCGCGAACTTCAAAACTTCTTCGACTCGCCCGGCGAGGTGGAACGTCATCTCCTTGCGGACGCTCTCGGGGACGTCGTCCAGGTCCTTCTCATTGCGCTGCGGGAGAATGACCTCCTTCAAGCCCATTCGGTGAGCGGCCAGCACCTTCTGCTTGACGCCGCCGATGGGCAGCACCAGACCTTGCAGCGTGACCTCGCCGGTCATGCCGACCGTGCTCCGAACCGCGCGACCCGTGAGCAGGCTCACGATCGCGGTCGTCATCGTCACGCCGGCCGACGGACCGTCCTTGGGCACAGCGCCCGCGGGCACGTGGATGTGAAACGCCTTCTCGATCGAGTCGGGCTCGATCCCCAGCTCAGCCGCGTGCGACCGCACATACGAGAGCGCGATCTGCGCCGACTCCTTCATGACGTCGCCCAGCTGGCCGGTGAGGAGGAGGCTGCCCTGGCCCTTCGAGGCAGTGGTGGCCGTCGCTTCGACGAACAGCACGTCTCCGCCAACTCCGGTCACGGCGAGGCCTGTGGCCACGCCTGGCACCGACGTCCGAGCGGCAACCTCGTTGTCGAACTTGGGCTTGCCCAGGAACTCGCGCACCCGCTGCTGCGTGATCTCGACCGGTGGCGTCAGCGCCCCCGTCGCGACCTTGGTTGCGATCTTGCGAGTGATCTTCCCGAGCTCGCGCTCGAGGTTCCTCACGCCGGCCTCGCGCGTGTGGTCGGTGATTACTGTCATGACTGCTTCATCGGTTACGGTGACCTCGTCGTCCTTCAGTCCTGCCTGCTTGACCTGGCGCTTCATCAGGTGGTCCTTCGCGATCGCGACCTTCTCCTGCTCCGTGTAGCCGTCGAGCCTGATGAGCTCCATGCGGTCCAACAGAGGCGCCGGGATCGTCTCCGACACGTTGGCGGTCGGGATGAACAGCACCTCGGACAGGTCGAGGTCGACCTCCAGGTAGTGGTCGCGGAACGTGTTGTTCTGCGCTGGGTCGAGCACCTCGAGCAGCGCCGCCGACGGGTCGCCCCGCCAGTCGCTGCCGACCTTGTCGATCTCGTCGAGCATGATCACCGGGTTCTTGGTCCCGGCTTCTTTCAGGGCGCGCACGATCCGGCCCGGAAGCGCCCCGACGTAGGTGCGCCTGTGGCCGCGGATGTCCGCCTCGTCGCGGATTCCGCCCAGGGACACGCGCGTGAACTTGCGGCCCAGCGCGCGGGCGACCGATTCGCCCAGCGAGGTCTTGCCGGTTCCGGGAGGGCCGACCAGGGTGATGATCGCGCCCGAGCCACGCCCGCCGAGCACCTCGAGCCCGCGCTCCTTGCGCAGCTTGCGCACCGCGAGGAACTCGATGATCCGGTCCTTCACGTCATCCAGCCCGGTGTGGTCCTCGTCGAGGATCCGCCGCGCTTCCACGAGGTCGTAGTTGTCTTCGGACCGCACGTTCCAGGGGATGTCGAGCATCCAGTCCAGGTAGGTGCGGATCCAGCCGTACTCCGGGTTCTGCTCGCTCGTTCGCTCCAGTCGGTCGAGCTCGCGGTCGACCTCGACGCGCACTCCGTCCGGCATCTCGGCCTTGGCGACCCGCTCGCGGTAGGTGGAAACCACGTCGCCGCCACCCTCGTTGAGCTGCTTCTTGATCGCCTCGAGCTGCTGCCGGAGCAGGAACTCGCGCTGGGTCTTTTCCATGCCCTCGGCGACGTCACTGCGGATCTTTTCCTTCAGCGATGCATCGGCGAGGATCTGCTTGGTCCAGCCGATCAGCTTCGCCAGCCGCTCCTCCAGGTCGATCGTCTCGAGCACCTCGAGCTTCTGCTCAGTGGTGAGGTCGGGCGAGTAGCCGGCCAGGTCGGCCAGGTGTCCTGGCGTCCGGGCGGCGCGCAGGAACTGAACGACCTGCGGAACGCCGCGCGACTCGACCAGGTTCTCGAGCAGTGCGCGGTACTCGCGCGCGAGCTCGGTCGCCCGCTCGGTCGGGGGTTCGGGGTCGGAGATGGGGTCGGCCTTGACGAAGAGAGCCCCGCCGATGTCTGCCTGACCGCTGCCCAGGCGGGCGCGGTACTCGCCGCGGAGCATGAAAGCTTCGGCGCCGGTCGGGAGCTC
>WNFO01000747.1_pt1 | contig 25792 bp, 25 predicted proteins | sample 5400251 | NCBI WGS metagenome assembly WNFO01 (sample SAMN13153354, study PRJNA577476) | soil metagenome | isolation source: 100 cm saprolite under Madrone tree | place: USA:California | collected 2016-06-14
TGCCGCTGGTCGATGCGCTCGCCCTTTTTCAGCGCAAACGTCATCGCGGTGTAGGTCTCGACCGAGCCGATACCGTAGATGCACGATACCGAAGCCACGATGATGACGTCGTCGCGCTCCAGAAGCGCCCGCGTCGCCGAGTGGCGCATGCGGTCGATCTGCTCGTTGATCGAGGAGTCCTTCTCGATATAGGTGTCGGTCCGCGGCACATAGGCCTCGGGCTGGTAGTAGTCGTAATACGAGACAAAATATTCCACGGCGTTGTCGGGGAAGAAGCTCTTGAACTCGCCATAGAGCTGGGCCGCCAGCGTCTTGTTCGGCGCCAGAATAATCGCGGGGCGCTGCGTGGCCTCGATCACCTTGGCCATGGTGTAGGTCTTGCCGGAGCCGGTGACGCCGAGAAGCACCTGGGTGCGGTCGTTGCGCTTGATGCCCTCGACAAGCTCCGTGATCGCGGTCGGCTGGTCGCCCTTCGGCTCGTATTCGGATTTGATCACGAAGCGGACGCCGCCTTCGGATTTCTCCGGGCGCGGCGGACGATGCGGTGTCCAGATTTTCACGTGGCCGTCTTCGCCCTTGAATTCGGGCCGTCCTTCGCGGATCAGGTTTTCCAGCGCATCCGCGGTAGCGGCGACGCCCAGCGCCTCCATCTTGTTGCGCGGCGGCCGGGCCAGCGCCGCGGCGTCTTCCTCCTCGGTGGTGAAACCGAGTTGCCTTGCCAGTTCCGGATCGAGTGCCGGAATCGTCGCGGCTGTGCCGTAATTGGCCTGCGGGGCTTCGTCGAAGCCTTGCTTCCTTACTCCCTCCCCCCTTGCCGGGGAGGGTTGGGGAGGGGGGTAAGCCACGGGTGGCGCCTGCGCGGGTGGCGCCTGTGACCCCTCGCCGCGAGGGGGAGGGGAGGAAGAGTCGTCGCGCTTCGTGACTGACGCATCGCGCTTGGCCACGTCCTCGCTGGTTCCACGGGTCGACGCCCGCGCGCGATGTGCTGCGGCCTCGCCGCCGGAGCGGCGATCCCAGGAATTATCCGGCGGTGGCTGCAAACCGGTTCCGGAGCCGAGCCCGGCATCGCCGCGATTGATCGCGGGATTGAGCAGTTCCGCCAGCGCCGGCCCGATCGGCTGCACGTCGGGCCTCGACGCCTTAGAATTTGGCGCCTTCGATTTCGGGGTTTTGACGGGCTTTTTCGGATGGTCCGGATTCTTCGCCATGAGCCGAATATGGGATGAGTCCGGCGGCGATAAAAGGGCAAAGCCGACCGCGAATTAGCGTCTGCCCGGCGGCATCAAAGAATGGCCGGTGTCATCAGTCTCTGAGGCCCGAACGGACCGCATCCTGATGCATATGGCCGCATTTCGTGCATCGCAACGTCCAATATTCAAGCTCTGACGGTCCGGGGATAATGCGGTGTACCATCAGGCGGGTGTCGCAGAGGGGACAATTGGAGCGTACCATCGCTGACGGCAACGGAGTCGGTTCGGCTTCAGATTTGCACATGGAATGCGGGCTATTGTCAGGAAGCAGCAGGGAATTCCGCCTGCGTCGTTCGCCCGAACGTCGCGTATCGCTGGTTGAGGTGGTCGATTTGAGTCTTCGCATCCGCGACCGCCGCATCGGGACTCGACCACGCGAAGCCGACTTCGAGCGTGGAAAACAAAACGCCGTCGATGACGACAGGTTCTTGATCCGCCCGCCTGATCCTGGCATGCCACAAACCTCTTCCGGCCTCGAAGGACTCAATTTGAAAGCCGTCATAGTTCATCGTCGTGACTCCAGGTTCTTTTCGCAGAGAGTATTTTCCGGAGCCGAAAGAACCATGAGCCCACCAAAACCGATGTGAACTCATTCACATGCCGGGCTTATTTTTCGGGCCTGCAAACAGGACAGTTGCGCCAGCCATGACGCATGAGTCCGAATCCGGATCAAGTGCGCGCGGTAATATGAACGGCGAGATCAGCCAACGCCCATCAGAACAACTCGTTAATCGAGTCATCAATCGATTCGCGCATTTACCGCCGTGCCAGAAAGATTACCGCGGTCGGGTGATTCGAGATAGACCACGGGGCAACTTGGCGCCGACGTCGAGGAAGGCGCCGCCCAGAGGGCGATCATGAGGTTGTCGACTCGGTTGACCGTTGCGATGGTCGCGTTGGTGCTGCTGGCGACGACGGCGGTCGGGGTGCTGACGTATCGCAATATCGCAGCGTTTGCTCTGCCTCGGGCATTGGACCGGATCGATACGCATGCTCAACTGCTCGGCGGCGAGCTTGCAGCTTCAGTCCGCGGCGCGCGCGCCGATGTGATTGGCTTTCGCTCTTCCAACGCCGTCATCGAAATCATGACGGCGCATCTCAATCGAGGAACTGATCCAGCGGCCGCCGCCACCGAGGCGGAGTGGCGAAGACGCCTGGGATTGCGCTTCGCTGCGGAACTCATCTCCAAGCCAAATTATCACGTGTTCCGCTTCATCGGGGCCGACGACGGCGGGCGCGAACTCGTCCGGGTCGAGCGTTCGGATCCAGGCGGCCCGCCGCGCATCGTTCCGGACAGCGAGTTGCGGCCCAAGGGGCATCGCGATGTCTTTAAGCAAGCTATCCAGTTACCGCCCGGCGGGGTCTATGTCTCGCCGGTCGATTTCAACATCGAAACGCCGCGTATCCCGGTGCTGCGCGTCGCGACGCCGGTGCACGCGCCGGACGGGCGGCCGTTTGGCATCGTGATCATCAACGTCGATATGCGGCCGGCATTTGTCCGGATCCGCTCGGGCGCCACCAAAGGCGGTCGAAGCTATGTCGTCAATGACCAGGGTGATTATCTCGTCCATCCCGACCCCAATCGCGAGTTCGGGTTCGAATTTGCCAAGCCCCTTCACATCCAGGACGACTTTCCGGAATTCTCCCAGATACTCGCGACCGGCGATACGGCCCCGCGCGTGATTCAGGATCGAGCCGGCACGCGCTTCGGGATCGGCGTGGTGATCGAGCGTCTGGCGGACGGTCCCCGGGTCTTCGTGATCCAGGCGGTGCCGTACTCGACACTCATGGCGGCAACCACCGCGGTTCGCGACTCCAGCTTGATGGGCGGATTCGTTGCGGCGTTTTGCGCATTCCTGCTGGCCATCATCGTCGCCCGCTCGCTGACGCGGCCGCTTGTTCAGATGACCAAGGTCGTCCAGGGGTTTTCCCGCGATGAAACGGTCGCACTGCCAACCGGGGGAGGCCTTGAGATCGGCGTGCTGGCCGATGCGTTTGCACACATGGCGGCCGAGTCGCGCGCCAAGACGGCAGCACTCAATCGGGAGATTGAAGAGCGCCGGCGCACCTTCGAGCGCGAGCAGCTCTTCATCGCAGCCGTGGAATCGTCCAACGATGCAATCGTGACCGAAACCCTCGATGGCGTCGTCACCGGCTGGAATCCGGCCGCGGAACGCATGTTCGGATTTACCGCCCGGGAGGCGATCGGCAACAGCATCGATATCATCGTTCCCTGCGATCTGCGCTGCGAGACTCACGCCACCCTGGACAAAATACGAGGTGGCGAAAAAATCGATTACCACGAAACCGTTCGCACCGGCAAAGATGGACGGCAGATCGAGGTGTCCCTCGGCATCTCGCCGATCAGGTCGCAATCGGGAACGATCATCGGCGCCGCCCAGGTTGCGCGCGATATTACCGCGCGAAAAAAAGCGCAGGAAGCGCTGTTTGAAAGCGAGCAGATGGCACGCGACGTCATCGCCAATGCTTTTGAAGCGTTCATTCAGACCGACGAAGCCGGCCACATTCTCGAATGGAATCCCCAGGCCGAGGCGATCTTCGGATGGTCGCGGCCGGAGGCGTTGGGGAGGCACCCGACCAGTCTGCTGCTGTCGGAAACGCTGAAGCCGCAATTTCAGACCATGAGTGATCGGCTGGTGCGGAACGAGCAGAACGCGGCCGCCGGCGCCCGCTTTGAGACCGAGGCCATGCGAAAGGATGGGCGTACCGTCAAGGTCGAAGTGTCCTTGAAGGCGCTTCGCCGCCGCAGTGGCTACGTATTCAACGCATTCGTAAGGGATCTGACCCAAAAGATCGCGGCGGAGGAGCAACTGAGGCAAGCCCAGAAGATGGAAGCCGTTGGCCAGCTTACCGGCGGCATCGCCCATGACTTCAACAATATGCTCACCGTCATCACCGGCACCATTGAAATCCTGGCCGAAGGGGTCGCCGACAAGCCGCACCTCGCTACGATCGCCAAGCTGATTAGCGATGCGGCTGACCGCGGCGCGGAACTTACCGCACATCTACTCGCCTTTGCCCGCAAGCAACCCCTGCAGCCGCGCGAAACCGACATCAACCGCTTGATCGTCGACTCGGCAAAGCTGATGCGGCCGACATTGGGCGACCACATCGAAATCGTGTCGATGTTGGCGGATTCGGCCGGCGCGGCTTTGGTCGATCCGGGGCAGCTCAGTACGGTGCTTCTCAACCTTGCGATCAACGCCCGCGATGCCATGCCGAGCGGCGGCAAGCTTACTCTGGAAACCAAGAACGTGACGCTCGACAGCATGTATGCCGAAGCCAACGGCGACGTCCAGCCGGGGAATTATGTGATGATCGCGGTGAGCGATACCGGCATCGGAATTCCGGAGGCGATCCGCGACAGAGTGTTCGATCCGTTCTTTTCGACCAAGGAGGTGGGCAAGGGAACCGGTCTGGGGTTGAGCATGGTCTACGGCTTCGTCAAGCAGTCCGGCGGACACATCAAGGTCTACAGCGAAGTGGGCTTTGGGACGACATTCAAGCTCTATCTGCCGCAGGCGGAGGCGCCGCCGGAGCAGAGCGCGGTGGAACCGTTGACCCCCGAGATGGAAGGCGGCGACGAGACCATCCTGGTCGTCGAGGACGATCCGCTGGTGCGTGCTTATGTCAATACGCAGCTCCAAAGCCTCGGTTACAAGACTCTGTCGGCCGCAAACGGCGTCGAAGCCCTTGCGATCGTCGACAGCGGCGCAGCCTTTGACCTTCTGTTTACGGATGTCATCATGCCCGGGCGCTTGAACGGCCGGCAGCTCGCCGCAGAGATGGAGCAGCGACACGCGTCGCTGAAGGTGTTGTTTACGTCAGGCTATACCGAAAATGCCATCATCCATCATGGCAGACTGGATTCCGGCGTCCTTCTGCTCGCCAAGCCATATCGCAAGCTGGATCTCGCGCGCTTGCTTCGCGTCGCATTGACTTCTGCCGGAAATGTTCCGGACGCAAGCCCGCCACCCGAACCGCGCGGCTGAGCTTTGAGATCGCCGTTCCGAACGAAGGTGTGGAGCAGGGCGCGGACTGCTGTCTTTCAACTGCACCGGCATTTCCACGCCGTCGGCGCCAAGCCCAACCGCAATCAACGACGCGCGGCGATGTGGTCGGCGAGATCCGCCGCATCGTCGCCGACGCCGGACAGGAACGACGAACTCATCTTGGACAGCCATTGCAGGCCGAGGAAATACAGGCCGGGCACCTCGGTGACGCCGCGGTGGTGAACCGGCTCGCCGCGCGCATCCAGCACGGGAACATCGATCCAGCCGAAGTCGACGCCGTAGCCGGTGGCCCAGATCACTGCGCCGATACCTTCGGCCCGTAGATCGAGCCGCCGGAGGGGTTCCGTGACGCAGGACGGATCGGACAACACGGCGCGGGCGGCGGGATCTTGCGGTATGGCAAGCGCGTGGTGCTCGATATGCGCATCCTCCCTGTCAAGGAAGGATGCGTACATCGCATCGCCATTGACCAGGCTTTCGGCGAGATCCGGCGCAAGGTCGATGATGCCGTCATGCGCCGCCTTCGCCCGTCCCAGCAGCGTCACGCCGTCTGCCGCGAAGCGGCGGAAGTCGATGGTGTAGCCGCCATAGGCGCCGGTGATCAGCGGCAGCAGTCGCGAGGGCCCGCGCTGTTCCACCGCGGTCTGATCGATGCCCATGGCGCTCAGCCACCAGATCAGATCGCGGCCGCGGTATCGGCGCGGCAGGCGGGTGTGCCGGCCGACCGAGAGGTAGACGCGGCGGCCTGCGCGCAACAGTTCCTCGGCAATTTGTGAACCTGAGGCGCCGGCGCCGACCACCAGCACCGCGCCGGGTGGAAGCTGGTCGGGATTTAGATAGCGGCTGGCGTGCACCTGAAAGAGGTTGATGTCATCGCGCAACCGGGCCGGTATGACGGGGCTCTGGTAGGGACCGGTCGCGACGACGACATTGTCAGCTTCGATCGAACCATCAGATGTTTCGGCAACAAGGCCGGGGCCGCCATCGCGGCGTCGTAACCCGATTACTGCGACACCGCAGCGGATCGGCGCGGCGATGAAATCAGCATAGGCGCCAATGAAATCCACGATCTCGCGGCTGGTCGCAAAGCCATCGGGATCGGTGTGAGGAAACGGAAAATCAGGCAGCCGCACCGACCAGTTGGGAAACTGAAACCGCAGGCCATCCCAGCGCTCGCTCCGCCAGCGTTCGGCGATCCGGTGCCGCTCGAGCACGAGATGGGCAACGCCGCGCTGCGTGAGCCGGTGGCTCATCGTCAGCCCGGCCTGGCCGCTGCCGATGATCAGCGTCCGGACTTGTTCAACCGGCATGGTGCTGAGCCTTGCCGGTACGCCTGGGACGCTCAGCGGGTCCAGCGGCGGCGCGCACGATCCAGCGCCGGAATGCGGCGAAATCGCGCTGCTCGGTATGGAAGCTGCGATAGACCAGATACCATCGCATGCCCTTCGGCACGCTCAGCGCAAAAGGCGCGACCAGCCGTCCGGCGGCGAGATCGTCGTCGATGTAGGGCCGGATGCCCATCGCGATGCCAAGCCCGTCGACGGCGGCCTGCAGCGCCTGGCCGTAAAATTGAAACTCCGGCCCGCGCGCCGTCATGCGCGCGATGCCGGATGACTTGAGCCACAGCGGCCAGTCGTCAGGCGAATGCGCAACGCGCAACAGGCTTGGTCCCTTCAGATCGCCGGGGCGGTTCAATTGCAGCGCCAGTCGCGGCGCGCACACCGGCAGCAGATCGGCCGCGAACAGGGGTTCAGAGACCAGACCCGGCCACTCGCCATCGCCGAGTTTGATGCCGCAGTTCCAGTCGTCGGCGAACGGCGCCGCCGCGCCGCCCGTGGTGATCCGCACGTCGATGTCGGGCTGGTGTTTGCGAAAATCCGCCAGCCGCGGGATCAGCCATTTCATCGCAAAAGTCGGGCCGACGCCGATGGTCAGCACCCGGACGCTGGACGGCGCCGTCACCTGCGCGGTCAGGCTGGCCAGCGCGTCGAAGATCGGTGTCAGCCCGTTCTGATAGGCGCGGCCGGCCGATGTCATCGCCAGCCGGTTGGCCTTGCGCTCGAACAGGGCGACGCCGAGCCGCTGCTCCAGGAGATGCACCATCCGGCTGACCGCCGCCGCCGACACGTTCAATTCCGAGCCGGCGGCAGCAAAACTCCCGCTCCGCGCCGCCGCCTCGAACGCCTTGATGCCGTTGAGAAACAGCAGCCGTCGCATTTTTTACCCTCAGGAAAACTTGTGCCAGGCCAAGATAACTCAGTTTGCGCGAGCCGCACAAGCAAGGCAGAAAAGGCGGGGAGATTTCGCATGACACCGCTGCTGATGGGAGCACTTGGACTGCTGATGGTCGCGACGGCGTTCCTGTCCGGCCTGTTCGGCATGGCCGGCGGGCTGATCCTGATCGGCGTATTGCTGACCCTGATGCCGCTTCCCACCGCGATGGTGCTGCATGCGATCACGCAGATGGCTTCCAACGGCTGGCGCGCTTTCCTGTGGCGCAGCCACATAAGGTGGCGGCCGGTCGCGATCTATCTGATCGGATGCGCGGTGGCGCTGGCGGCATGGTCGATCACCCGCTACGTGCCGGACAAGCCGGTCGCGCTGCTTCTGCTGGGGGTGACGCCGTTCATGGCGCGGCTGACGCCGCCGGGCCTCAAGCCCAACCCGGATAGTGTTTGGCAGGGCACATTCTATGGCTCCATCTGCATGGGGCTGATGCTGATGACCGGGGTCTCCGGGCCGCTGATGGATACTTTCTTTCTCGGCGCCAACTTCGATCGCCGCGGCATTGTCGCGACCAAGGCCACCTGTCAGGTGGCCAGCCATTTCGTGAAGCTGATCTATTTCGGCGGCATCATCGATCAGGCCGCCACGCTCGATCCCGTTCTCGCCGGCGTCGCCGTCGCGGCATCGATGCTCGGCACGACGCTGGCGCGGCACATCCTGGAGGCGATGACCGAGCTGCAATTTCGCACCTGGGCGCGGCGGCTGATCACGACCGTCGCCGGCTACTACATCCTTTACGGCGGCTGGCTGCTGCTGGCGCGCAGCAACGCTTTTGCCTTTTGACAGGGGAGAAGCTCGATGGCCGACACGGCAGATCCGTTGGTGCTCGACTTTGTCGAATGGATCGCGCGGGAGCCTCGACTTTATTCCGAGGTGATCGCGACCTGGCGCACATCATGTCCGCGGTTGACAATCTGGGAGGACGCAGCCGATTGCGGATACGTCGCGCGGCAAACCATTGCCGGTTTCGGGGTGATCGTGGCGGTTACCGAAGACGGCGGAAAATTCCTGCGCGAGCACGGCCGCGTCGGCTGATCGCGGCTGCGTCCGCCGATGGCGCAGCCGCGAGCGGGGTGCCCGTCCGTGCGATTTTCGTCAATCACTTTCCGGTCCCGCCGCGCCAACGCCATTGACTCGGCACCGCGTTCTGGCAACATTCATGCAATCGCATCCATTTTGCAGCAGGACAGGATCGCTCCATGATCGACCTCCATTACTGGACCACGCCGAACGGCCACAAGATCACGATGTTTCTCGAAGAGACCGGGCTGAAATACAAGATTTTCCCGGTCAATATCGGCAAGGGCGATCAGTTCAAGCCGGAGTTTCTGGCGATCGCACCGAACAACCGCATTCCCGCGATGGTCGATCACGAGCCGAAGGGCGGCGGCAAACCGATCTCGATTTTCGAGTCCGGCGCGATGCTGCTCTATCTCGCCGAGAAGACCGGCAAGTTCCTGCCCTCCGACATCTACGGCCGCTATGATGCGATCCAATGGACGTTCTGGCAGATGGGCGGGCTCGGGCCGATGGCCGGCCAAAACCATCACTTCTCAAACTACGCCCAGGAAAAAATCAAATACGCCATCGACCGCTATGTGAACGAAACCAACCGGCTCTACGGCGTGCTCAACAAGCGGCTCTCGAACCGTGAGTTCATCGCCGGCGACTATTCGATCGCCGACATGGCGAGCTATCCCTGGGTCGTGCCGTACAAGAACCAGAGCCAGAACATCGACGACTTTCCGCATCTCAAGCGCTGGCTGGAAACCATTCGCGAGCGGCCGGCGACGCTTCGCGCCTATGCGATGGCCAAGGAGGTCAATCCGAATTTCGGCCAGCCCGCGATCCGCACCGACGAAGAGCGCAAGCTTTTGTTCGGCCAGACCGCGGCGGTGGTGAAGTAAACAGCGCAGCGAATCCAACTTGTCATACGCGAGCTTGACCCGCATATCCATCTTCTAGAAGAAGATGGATTGCCGGATCAAGTCCGGCAATGACGATGGGGAGTTGACCCGCGCGGACACGGGCAGGAAGCCACTTCAATGGCCCTAAAACTCTTCGAACTGGTCGGCACCGACGAAGCGCGTCCGTTCAGCCCGTTCTGCTGGCGGACGCGGATGGCGCTGGCGCACAAGGGTCTGTCGGCGGAATCGATCCCGTGGTGCTTTACCGAGAAAGCCGCGATCGCCCCGCACCATTCCGAGAAGGTACCGGTGCTGATCGACGGCGAAAGCTCGGTCGCCGATTCCTGGGCGATCGCAAATTATCTGGAAGACCGCTATCCGGACCGTCCCTCGCTGTTCGGCGGCGCGGGCGGCCGCGCCATGGCGCGGATGATCAACTGGTGGGGCGACGTCACCGTGATCGGCGGCATGTTCCCGCTGATCGTCGCGGATATTCCCTCGCATCTGAATCCGGTGGATGCGGCCTATTTCCGACAAAGCCGCGAAGCCCGCTTCGGCAAGCCGCTGGAAGAAGTGGTGGCCGGGCGCGACAGGTCCGTCGAGGGCTTTCGCCGGAGTCTCGACCCGATGCGGTTGACATTGAAGACGCAAGCCTATCTCGGCGGCGATGCGCCGAACTATGCCGACTATATCGTGTTCGGCGGATTCCAGTGGGCGCGCGTGGTCAGCCCGTTCAAATTGCTCGCCGAGAACGATCCGGTCCATGCGTGGCGCGAAAAACTGCTCGGCGCGTTCGACGGCGTGGCGCGCAAGTCGCCGGGCTATCCGGTGTAGCGTCATCGGCCGTTATAGTTTGGCCGCCGATGCTCGACCCACGCGGCAAGGCCCTCGCCGAGATCGTGCGTCGGCACCATTGCGGCGAATTGCTCGCTCTCGATCTGAAGCCCTTCGCCGATCCCCATGTTCAATCCGCGGGTCACGGCGGTGATGATGCCGCCGATCGCAAGGGGCGAATGCCGAATGATGCGTCGCGCCAGTTCACGCGCTGCCGACAGCAATTCACCGTGCGGCACGATCACGTTGACCAATCCGATCTCCAACGCCCGCGCCGGCGCGAACGGATCGCCCGTCAGCAACAGCTCAAGCGCGCGCTTCCGTCCAGCCAGTCGCGGCAGCCGCTGGGTCCCTCCAAAAGTCGGCGGCATGCCAAGATTGATCTCCGGCTTGGCGAACAGCGCCTTGTCGCTGGCGATGGCCAGATGAACGGCCTCGGTGATCTCGCAACCGCCCCCGAATGCGATGCCGTTGACCGCGGCGATCACCGGCTTTCTAAAAGCCTCAAGCCGCGCCGTCATCCCCTGTCCGCGCCGGACGAAGTCGCGTGCCGCCATAGTGGTCCCGCCGCGCACGCTTGCGGAAAATTCATGGATGTCGGCGCCGGCGGAAAAGGCGCGATCGCCCGCGCCCGTGAGGATGACGGCGCGGACACCGGGCTCGACCTCGATCATATCCAGCAGCGTCATCAGGCGGTCGATCAGTTCGTAGTTCAGGGCATTGAGCTTGTGCGGCCGGTTGAGCGTAACCAGCGCGATCCCATCCTTGATGTCGAGCAACACGGCGTCGGACATTATTTGAGGCTCCCAGAGGGTTGCGGCGGTGGGAAGCAGCCTACGATGCACGGAACATTGTGTATATTCACTGGTCGGTATACATATGGGCATGGCATCGACTGCAATTTCAACTCGCGAGCGCATCGTTTCAGCCGCCAACAAGCTGTTTTACAGTGACGGCATCAGGGGCGTGAGCGTTGACGCGGTGGCGGCGAAGGCCGGAGTCACCAAGCGGACGCTCTACTACCATTTCAGCAGCAAGGACGAACTGGTGGCGGCCTATCTCGCGGGCCGGGATCAGCCCAATCTCGCGCTGTTCCAGCGCTGGTTCGCCGAGACCACGGGCGGTTTGCCGGCAAAGATCGAGGGCATCTTCCAAAACCTAGCTCGTTCCGCGCGGCATCCGAAATGGAAGGGCTGCGGCTTCCTGCGTACATCGGCGGAGCTTGCCAACATGCCGGGACATCCGGCGATGAAGATCGGCGCCGCGCACAAGAAAAAATTCGAGGACTGGCTGCGCGTCACTTTCGAGGCGGAGGGGATCGCGCAAGCCTCGCGGCTCGCCCGGCAGATTGTCTTGCTGCTGGACGGCTCATTCGCCGTCGTGTTGTTGCATCGTGACCCGTCCTATATGGAGACGGCCGGCGAGGCCGCCTTTTCGTTGACGACCGCCGCGCTATCGAAGTTGCGGAAACGCGCGGTCCCCCGACGATGACGATCGGCTGTCTCGATCATGTTCAGGCCGTCGCGATCAGGCCGCGTCACGGGTAAAGGACGCCTGGTCCTTGCGGCCAGTTGACAATTGTCCGGCACCTCGGCCATGCTGGCGGCGCTGCATGTAGGGCGCATCGGCTTTTGGCCGAAGGGGCAATGCCCACCTACGCATTGACCGCTCAAGCACCGTCAACCGTAGCGCGCCCATGCCGAACCTCGAAAACCTCAGAAAGCAGGCCAAGCTCGTCTTGCGCTGGCATCGCGATCGCTATTATCCGGTCGCGGCGCAGATCAGGTCGGGCTTGCCTCGCTACAGCCAGATGACCGACGCCGAAATTCTCGCGCAAGGTTTCAAGCTCAGCGATGCGCAGGAGCTGGTCGCAAGGCAACATGGGTTTGAAAGCTGGCGGGCGCTCAAGACAGGACTTCGGACCATGTCAGATCATGCAGAGACCATTTCCACCAGGGCCGTCATCGACGGTGCCGAGCCGCAATTGTTCGTCGCCGACATCAAGTCATCGTGCGATTTCTTCACCGGCACGCTCGGCTTCGCCATTGCGTTCACCTATGGCGAGCCGCCGTTTTATGCGCAGGTCAAACGCGATGTGGCGTGCATCAACCTGCGATGCGTCGAGCGGCCGGTGATCGATGCCGAATTGAGAGACCGTGCGCAATTGCTGTCGGCCTCGCTCACCGTCGCGACCTCCGAGGAAATCAAGGCGCTGTTCCTCGAGTTTCAGGCCGCCGGCGTGACGTTCTTCCAAACGCTCAAGCGCGAGCCCTGGGGCGCGCGAAATTTCATTGTGAAGGACCCGGACGGTAATCTGCTGCTGTTCGCAGGACCGGCGGAGTAGATCGCATTTTCATCGTCATGCCCGGCTTGTCCCGGGCATCCACGTCTTGCTTACGCCATCGAGTCAATAGACGTGGATGCCCGGGACGAGCCCGGCCATGACGTGGGAGCACCGCGCATTTATTCAACTGCGCCTACGGCGGCCACCGCCCTCCGCAAACAATCCCGGCACAGGCAATCCTCGCCCTCGACCGGCATCGGCAGCCGGGCGGCTTCTTCGGTGCACCAGCACGGGCCCTCCGGGCGGCAGGTGAATTCCGTTCCGCATCGGGAACAAGCGAGGCGGCGGGACATCGGATTTTCCAACCGATTTGTCATCAATTGAACCAAACCTTGGCCGTGTTTTTCATGTCCGGTTCATGCCGGGAGGCGGTATGATCCGTCATCAATATACGCCCGCGACCGTGCGAGGGAAATCCGATGGCCCGCGATTCGCAAGCCGCTCTGGTCGCGCTCAATCGCTTCGGTTTTGGTGCGCGCGGCGGCGCGTCGGGTGATTTTGTCAACGCCGCCTCCGATCCGCGCGGCTTTGTCAAAGCCGAATTGAACCGCCCCAATGGCGTGCTGCTCGAGATTCCCGGACTGTTGTCGACTCCGGCCTATGGACAGGCGGTATTCGCGTATCAGGCAGAGGTCAAGCAGGCGCGGGAGGCGGCCGCGAAGTCGGGCGCGCCGGTGTCCGAGGCCGCGCCGGTGCAACCGGCAGCGGATCCCAGGGCGCCACGGCGAAACCTTTCGCTCAACAGCATTGCGATGGACATCGCAGCAAAGGACGCGACCACAAAGGACTCGACGACAAAGGACCTGGCGACAAAGGACTTGACGACAAAGGACTTGGCGATGAAGCCGCCGGAAGGTGGCAGCGCCAATGCGGCGATGGCTGCGGGCGAGGCGATGCAACCGAACGCCGCGAGGCCGCCAGCCCAGCCGCTCAACATCATTCAAAAAACCTATCGCGCCGAGGCGCTGGCGCGGCTGCAGCGCGCCGCGATCGCCGATTGCGGGTTCACCGAACGACTGGTGGCGTTCTGGTCCAACCACTTCTGCATCTCGGCCAACAAGGGCGAACTGGCGCGGATGTGGGCCGGCTCGTTCGAGCGCGAAGCGATCCGCCCGCATGTGCTCGGGCGTTTCGGCGACATGTTGAAGGCGGTCGAGCAGCATCCGGCGATGCTGTTCTTTCTCGACAATCAGCAATCGCTCGGCCCGGACTCCCGCGCCGGACAAAACCGCAAGCGCGGCCTGAACGAAAATCTCGCGCGCGAAATCATGGAGCTGCATACGCTCGGCGTCGGCAGCGGTTACACCCAGGACGACGTGACGTCGCTGGCGCGCATCATCACCGGCTGGAGCTTTGCCGGACGGCAGGGACAACTCGGCACGCCCGGCAGCTTTGTGTTCAACGCCAACGCGCACCAGCCGGGGCCGCAGACGCTGCTCGGCAAGACCTACGAGAACAACGGCGTCGCGCAGGGCGAGGCGGCGCTGGCGGATATTGCGCGCCATCCCTCCACCGCGAAATTTATCGCCACCAAATTCGCGCGTCACTTCGTCGCCGACGATCCGCCACCGGCATTGGTGGCGCAGCTGCAGGAGGTGTTCCGCAAGTCCGACGGCGACCTCAAGGCCTTGACTGTCGCGCTGGTGGATTCCGATGAGGCCTGGCAGGCGCCTTTGACAAAACTGCGCAATCCTTACGAATTCCTGGTGGCGACCGGCCGGCTGCTGGCCCGCATCCCGGACGATCCTGCCAACTATCTCGGCGGGCTCAATCTGTTGGGCCAGCCGCTATGGTCGCCGTCCGGGCCGAACGGATTTCCCGACACCAATGCCGCATGGGCCGCACCCGAGGGGATGAAGCTGCGCCTCGATATCTCGGCGCAACTCGCCTCGCGCGTCGCTGACAAGATCGATCCCCGTGATCTCCTCGAGCTTGTCGCCGCGGACGCGGCGTCGGAGGAAACGCGGCGGACCATCGAACGCGCCGAATCGCGGCAACAGGCGCTGGCGCTGTTGTTGATGTCACCGGAATTCCAGAGGAGATGACGATGGATTGCTGCGAAGGCCGGACATCGCCTGCGGCCACGCGCCGTTCGCTGCTGCTCGGCGGCGCGTCGTTCGCTGCATGGGCCTACTTGCCGAAATTCGCGCGCGCCGCGGACGGGCGCGATCCGCGGCTGATCGTCGTGATCTTGCGCGGCGCGCTTGACGGCCTCGCTACCGTCGCCCCGACAGGCGACCCCGATTATGCCGGCCTGCACGGTTCGATCGCGCTAACGCCGGATGGTTCCCATGCGGCGCCGATGCTGGATGCCTTTTTCGCGCTGCATCCGGCGATGCCGGAATTCGCGCGGATGTATCGGGAAAAACATGCCGCCGTCATCCATGCGGTGGCAACGTCCTATCGCGACCGTTCGCATTTCGACGGGCAGGACGTGCTCGAAAGCGGCTTTGCCGGGCCGGGCCGGGTGCAATCCGGCTGGCTCAACCGCGCGCTGGAAGTGTTGCCGCGCGGCGAGCGCGTGATGAGCGCCCTTGCCGTCGGTCCGACCACACCACTGGTGCTGCGGGGTGCCGCGCCAACGGTGGGATGGGCGCCGGTGACGTTGCCGCAGGCCGCCGACGATACCGCGATGCGCCTGGTCGAGCTTTACAGTCACCGCGATCCGGCGCTGGCGTCGGCGCTGACGCAAGGCCTACAGCTCGACAAGGTTGCCCAGGGCGACGACATGAAACCGAAGCCGGGCACCAATGCTGCCGGCGCGATGCGGCTGGTGGCGCGCGGCGCCGCCAAATTGATGGCGGCGGATGACGGCCCGCGAATCGCGGCGCTTGCCTTCGACGGCTGGGATACCCATGCCAATGAAGGCGGCCCGGTGGGTCGTCTGGCGCAATTGCTGTCGGGTCTCGACGGCGCGCTGGCGGAATTCGAAAGCGGATTGGGCGCGCGCTGGCGCGACACCGTGGTGGTGGTCGCAACCGAATTCGGCCGCACCGCGCGCGTCAACGGCACCGAGGGCACCGATCACGGCACCGCCACGATTGCGCTGCTCGCCGGCGGAGCGGTGAAGGGCGGCCGGGTGATTTCCGACTGGCCGGGCCTGAAACCCGCTCAGCTCTATGAGGGCCGCGATCTCGCGCCGACCACCGATCTGCGCGCCGTGATCAAGGGCGTGCTGCACGATCATCTCGGCGTTGCCGAGCGCGTGCTGGCCGAGACGGTGTTTCCGGATAGCGCGCCGGTGAAAGCGATGAAGGGATTGGTGGGGTAGGGCTGCGAGTTGCAAGCAGTCGTTCCGGGGCGCATCGAAGATGCGAACCTCGGATGTGCAATTGCACATCGGGGAATCTCGAGATTCCGGGTTCGTCCTTCGGACGCCCTGGAATGACGACCCTAGCTCGTAATCCCGTCGATCTCCGTGAGGTCCTCGGCGCTCAGCGCCCAGTCGATCGCCTTGACGTTCTGCTCGACCTGTTCGACGCGGGTGGCGCCGGCGATGACGCTTGAAACCTGCGGCCGCGATGCCAGCCATGAGAACGCCAGCTCCAGCATGGTGTGTCCACGCGCTTGCGCGAAAGCCTGCAGCTTTTCGACGATGTCCTCGTTGCGTGGCGTGACATACCGGTCGCGCAGCATCGGGACCTTGCCAAAGCGCGTGTCCTCGGGCGCCACCGCGCCGCGCCTGTATTTGCCGGTCAACAATCCGCTCGCCAGCGGGAAGAACGGCAGCAGGCCGAGTTTGTATTCCTGCGCCGCCGGCAACAGATCTTTTTCGATGTCGCGCACCACCAGGCTGTATTCGTCCTGGCACGACACGAATGGATTGACGTTCAGCTGTCGCGCGGTGAACTCGGCCTCGGCGATCCGCCATGCCGGAAAATTCGAACTGCCGATGTAGCGGACCTTGCCCTGCCGGATCAAATCGTCCAGCGCCCGCAGGGTTTCCTCGATCGGGGTCAAGGAATCAAAATCGTGCTGCTGGTAGAGATCGATGTAATCGGTCTTCAGCCGCGTCAGGCTGGCTTCGACGGCGGACATGACGTAGCGCCGCGACGCGCCCTGCTTGGTGCCGTCGCTGCTCATCGGCTTGGAGTATTTGGTCGCCAGCACGATGTCCTTGCGTCGGTCGCCGAGCACCTGGCCGAGCACGGTCTCGGAGCCGCCCATTCCCGCATAGATGTCGGCGGTATCGAACAGCGTGACGCCGAGGTCGATCGCCCTGTGAATCACCCTGCGCGACGTTTCGAGATCGGTGCGCTGGCCGAAATTGTTGCAGCCGAGGCCGACGGCGGAAACGCGCAGGCCGGAGCCGCCGAGATTGCGAATTTGCATGGACTGATCCTGTAGGGTGTGGGCGCGAGGTGGGATCGGATTGTGACGCGTGCGCCTCGACGCCGCAAGGTGCGCGGTGCCATCGCGCCGTGCGCGTCAGGCCGGTCGAGGATGCGGTTGCCGCGGTCCGGGGCCCGGCGCGGCCGGAGTTTGCGCAGGCGGCTTGGCGCGGAGCGCCGCCGCGGTCATGCGCCGCACCGATTTTTCGGCGTCGCGCGCAATCGCCTTGCGATCGGCGCTCATGTCGTAGGCCGTGGCTTCGCCCCAGCTCACGGTGACGTCGACGGCTCCCGACGACAGCACGTGAAGCAGATGAGGGATCAGATCGGCGTCGCCGTACCATGCCACGCGCTCGCGCAAGCCCCGGCCCATCGGCACGCCGCCGAACCCGACATAGGCCAGCGACATCGGCTGCACCGTGATGTGGGTGTGATGGGTAGTGTTGCCGAGCGCGTGATGGACCGCCCCGACCAGCGAGGAGCGAAACGGCAGCACACGGATGCCGTCGCTCGACGTTCCCTCGGCAAACAGCACCACCGCGTCGCCGCCGAGCAGCCGGCGGGCGATTTCCCGGGTCGCGGCGCCGGTCTGATGCCGCGCCTGCCGGTTGATGAAGATCGTTCGCTGCAGTTTCGCGAGCCAGCCGAACACCGGCCATTCCGCGACCTCGCTCTTGGCGACGAAAACCACCGGCGCCAGCGCGGTGATGACGCAGATATCCAGCCAGGACACATGATTGGACAGGATGAGTGCGGGGGCAGCAATCGATCGCCGGCCGACCTCGCTAATTCTTATCCCGATCAGGGCGCAGAGAATGCGATGATACAGATGGGGAATGGTTCGCTGCAGCCGCAGCTCGAATGCGATGCCGATCAGCTGGAACGGCAGCAGCACGAGCGTGAGTGCGACAATGGCCAGCACGATTGATACGGTGCGGATCATGAAGGCGGTTCGTTGAACGTGGCTGCTTGCGCAGCGAGACAGCGGCGGCTGTCGCGTATGTTATACGTAATGCAACCAGTGCGGTGACAAAAAAGTGCGGCCCCGGTCAGACGCGGCGACTGACGGGGACCGCTTTGGGGCGTGTGATCTGTGACGGGGGCCTGATCAGACGCCAGTGAAACCTAGCTGTGCTTTGTTACGTGCCAGTGACAGCCGGACTTATCCACAGGCCGGTCCAGCCTCGGTCCGCGGGGCTAATCTGAACCTGCCCGGCAGGGGTGGGCACGCAAAGCGCAAGCCCGTCAGAGCAGCTTGCGATACACGACAAACCCGGAGCGCTCCGCGACCTTGTCGTAAAGCTGCATCGCGGTGAGGTTTGTTTGATGGGTTTGCCAGTACACCCGCGATGATCCGGCAAGCCGCGCCTGCTCATAGACCCGATTGATCAATGCTCGGCCGATGCCTCTTCCGCGCGCGGCATTGTTGGTGAACAAATCCTGCAAATAGCAGACAGGATCGATGGCCGTGGTGCTGCGGTGGAACAGATAGTGCGCCAGGCCGAGCAATTGTCCGTTGCTCTCCGCGACCAGACCATGCACCGGCTCATAGGCATCGAAGAAGCGCGCCCACGTCATCCGCGTAATTTCGGGCGAAAGCGCGGTCGCGCCCGACCGCCCGTAAAACGCGTTGTATCCGTCCCACAAAGGGAGCCATTGCTCGTAGTCCTCGCGGACTACAAAGCGGACGGACAGCTCGCCGGATATCTTTGCTTCTGCATTCATGAGGGAGCAACACTCGGGGTGGGCGCGGGGAGGTGATCTCGTCCCCCTTCTTAGAGACGCAGCCGGGCAGGATCAATCCGGAGCTCGAAGCTATGCCGCCGCTATTCCGCGGCGCCGCGACTGGTAGTAATCGGCGTTGCAGGGGTCGTCGCCGTGGCGGACGAGGTCGGTCACCGGCGTGTAACTCAGCATTCGTCCGCCATCGGGCAGCGCCGTGCAACTGCAGCGCAGCACCTGTCCGTCGGCGAGATTGATATTGATCGGAGTCGAATCCCCCGATCGCATCATCTCGGTACGCCGCGCGATGAAGGCGCTCAACTCGTCCTCCGGCAGTTCATAGGCGCCGGTGTCGCGGCCGTGATACATCAGCGCGATGAATGGCGGCCTGCTGTCGGCCTTCTCGTCCGGCAGCGAAAAATAATCGCGGAAGGCGCGGTTGATGAATTCCGCGCGGGTGTCGGAATCGAGCAGCACGATGCCGATGTCGACCTGGTCCAGCGCCACCGACAAGCGCTCCGCGGTCCCATCACGCCAGCGCTGCCGCGCCAACGCGTTTGTCAATTGTCTCCGTAGCAGGCCGGTGATCCCGGCGGTGCCGGTCGCGGTTATCGCCAGCATCGCAAGCCGAACCAGATCCGGTGCGTCATAGCCAGGCGCCGCGCGATGGCTGTGAAAAAACAGCGCCGAAGCCGCTAGCGCAATGGCTGCGCTGATCATGCCCGAGGCAAGGCCACTGAGCGAGCCTGCGAAAGCGACGATGCAGACAAACAGCGTCGCGGGGTTGGGAATAGCGCCAGAATGAGCGTCGACAGAGATGGCGATCAAAGCCGTCATTGTCGTCAGGGCCGGACCGCAGATTGCGCGCCAGTCGAACTGCATGCCTGTTCTCGTTGCCTGCGAGAAGAAGTGACCCAGCTTGACCGATGGTTGCGATCGCGGCGGTGCTTTCTGGCTCGATGCTTAAAAGGTGGTTGACCGAACCGGCACGGCTTTTCCGATTTGTTGGATCAAATGATATCGATTGCGGACGGAACCGGGTTCCACGGTTCGCGTGGTACGGCCATTTGAAGTTCAAGGAGAGCTGGCTGCCGCTCGCCATCGTGGTGAACTGGGGCATCGCGCTCTTCGAATATTGGCTGGCGGTGCCGGCCAATCGCTGGGGCAGCGCGGTCTATGGAGGTGATCACGCTGATCGTGTTCGCCGGGTTCTCCGTCCTGTACCTGAAGGAGCCGCTGGGCTGGAATCACGGACTGGGGTTTGCGCTGATCGCCGCCGGCGCGTTTTTTATTTCTCATAAGTGGTCATGAGGTTGGTAAGCGCCGCGCCACACCTGGTCGTCACACCCGCGTAGGCGGGTCGTCCAGTCCTGCGATTCAAATCACCACCCACCAGTGCCCTGGAATACTTGATCACCCGCTTTCGCGGGTGACGACGTTGCCGGATGCGGGCGGTTCCGCCGCCCTCTTCGCAGCTGGCGGCGTCAGCACAATTCGTCCCGCAGGCTTGTCTGTAGCGTGCAGCTTTCGCCGCGGGTTCCCGTGGCAATCAGAAATGACGCTGTTAGCAGGATCGCCGCGGTCAGCGCCGCGGCAACAAGGGCGGCAGGTGTTTTCATCGTTACTCGATCGCGATGCCGATCACCGCGTTGGTTGGCAAAATTGCGAACGGCCAGGGGAATAATTGAGTCACGAAGGAATCGGCATCGCCAGCGTGACCTTGGTCGAAAACACAGTGAGGGTGACGATCAGACACAGTGACAACGCGCCGATCGCGAGCGAGGCCGCGACGGCTTGGGTCAATCTGGACGATGCAATAGGGACAACGCGGCTATCAAAACCGGCAGCGCCGGACGACCATATCATGGGCCGAAATCCTTGAATGCGCAGGCGAATCACCTGCGGCACCCAAGAATCTTGCAGCAATCGCGGGCAACATTGGGGCAGGACTGCCTTGAAAATGGCGAAATGACGACGCGGCCAGCATCGAGGCTGAGCGGCTATGCCGTTGTTTTCATTGCTTATGCATCGGCCGCGATGCCGGCCGGATCGTCGACCTCGGCGCAGGGTCGCCAGTCCATCGAAACGAATCCCGGGGTCTGCTCGATTCGCCGCAGCCAGGCGCGGATCGCGGGGAAGGTCGTGAGGTCGTAGTCGCAGTGGTCGGCGACATGGGTATAGCCGTAGAGCGCGATGTCCGCGACCGTGAGCTGGCCCGTGGCGAAATAGGCGTGGGTCTTGAGGTGATTTTCCATCACCTGCAACGCAGCATAGCCGCGCTCCATCCAGTCTTCCAGCGCGTGGGTCTGCAGGTCGCGGCCACCCTTGACGAGCGCCAGCCAGAAATAGGCCGCGCCGATGTTCGGCTCCAGCGCGTGCTGCTCGAAGAACATCCACTGCAGCGCCTCGGCGCGTTCGATCCGCGATTCCGGCGCCAGCGAGGTGCCGCCGGCGACATACCAGAGGATGGCATTGGACTCGGCAAGGTAGCGTCCCTCCGCGACTTCAAGCAACGGCACCTGGCCGCTGGGATTCCTCGCGAGAAAATCCGGCGTACGGCTTTCGCCGCGCAGAATGTCGATCTCGATCGCGCGATAGGGCGCGTTGAGCAGCGCCAGCGCAAGGCGGACCTTGTAGCTGTTGCCGGAGCGCTGCATCGAATAGAGCTTGTACATTTCGGATTTCGTCCGATCGGTGGCGCGCTGCATGTTGTGGGTGAGAACGTCTTGTCGCTCCGCAACGCGGCTAAACAATGATGCCGATGACGATACGTCGCAAGGCCCAAGATCTTTAGAGGCCATAAAAAGTCAAAGAGTTTGCAAAGTTTAACGACTGGTAAAGTTGAAAACCTCTGCCGCACTGCAACCGCGCGGTAGATTCTACCACGCGCGGATCAATTCCGTTCACGCTTGCGCGATTTCATCGCCAATGGTTGCGCGATCGATCAAGGCGCGCCGCAATGTGAAAACGTAGAAGGCCAACAACACCACCAGGCCAAGCGGAATGCCGGTCGCGCCGGCGACGCCGCGCGACAGCAGCGGCACGATCCAGGCTGCGGCCAACAGGCTGATTTCGAAAGTGCGGAAGCCGCGGCTCAGTCCGTGGCGCACGAAAAACACGATTCCAACCGCCAGCGCGACGAGATCATAGTCGAGCACATAGGGCGTTGCGAGCAAGCTTGCCGTCGCCAAAGCCGAGGCCTTCAGTTCGAATTCGGCATTGCTTTGCCACAACGACGCGAGACTTGCGGCCAGCATCAGCGCCAGTGCGATCTGTACGGCGTAGGCCAAGTGAACGCCTGCGCCCCACATCCGCATCGCCGAAAATACGGATTGAATTTTCTCCCAGCCGATGCCGCCCTGCTCGAGCACCACCGTCTGCGTGAAGGTCATGGAGTCCGCGAAAGCATGCCAGACGCCGTCGCCGAGTGTGACGAAGCTGACCGCGAGCAGTGCCGCAATGGTGGCGACGGCAGCGCCGATGGTGCTCCATCGTCCGCCGGCCAAAAGTGCCACGGGAATCAAAACGCCGAATTGCGGCTTGTAGGCAAGCAGGCCGATCAGCACGCCTGCGAGCCAGGGTCGGCGATCCAGCCAATGCAGCGCGCCGCCGAGCAGCGCCGCGGTCAGAAATCCGTTCTGGCCATGGCCGATGTTGATGAACACCGCAGGGAAGGCCGCCGCGATCAGCAGCGTTTCCGGACGGGGCAGGATGGCGCGCATCGCCGCCAGATAGGCCGCCAGACTTGCCGCAAGCCAGATCGCGAGACCCCACGCATACGGAAGGGATGCCACCAGAAACGCGACGGAAAAAAAGAACGGAGGGTAGAGCCAGCCGTAGAACGGCACCTCGCGGCCGCCGAATACGGCTTGCTCTTCGGCATGCTGCAGCGCCGGCTGATAGGCTTCCGCGGGCCGGCCCTGCCAGGTCAGCGAGCCCGCGGCGTAGACATTGGAGAAATCGGTTCCGAGCGGCTTGCCGTTGCGATCGATCAGGCCGTCCGAAACCACGATCCAGCCGGCGATCGCGAGGGTGCAGATGCCGAGCAGGATCAGGCTGTAGCCGCGCGCGCGCGCAGGTGTCAGCCATTCGCCGGATCGCAAGCCTTGCCAGAAATGAGCCATTTCGCCGCGAAATGTTATGAATGTTGCGCCACGCTAACCGGCCCCTTTTAACGTTCCCTAAAGTTTGGCTGGACCGGACCAACCTTCTTGCGATGCCGCGTGACGCGCCTTAGGGTGCGGCGATCCCAACAAGACGAGTCGTGGATCGGTGTGGCGGTTCGGAAGTTAATCCCCCGGCCACAGGCCAGTTCGCGACGGTTGCAAGGAGATGATGATGCCGTTTCTGTCCGCTGCGCTCGACCGTGTGAAGCCGTCCGCGACCATCGCGGTCACGGATAAAGCACGTGAGCTCAAAGCGGCAGGCCGCAACGTCATCGGCCTTGGCGCCGGCGAGCCCGACTTCGACACCCCCGCCAACATCAAGCTGGCGGCGATTCACGCCATCGAGGCCGGCAAGACCAAATACACCGCGGTGGACGGCATTCCCGAGCTGAAGCAGGCGATCATCGCCAAGTTTGCCCGCGAGAACGGTCTCACCTACAAGCCGAACCAGGTCATCGTCGGAACCGGCGGCAAGCAGGTGCTTTACAATGCGCTGATGGCTACCATCAATCCGGGTGACGAGGTGATCATTCCCGCGCCCTATTGGGTAAGCTATCCGGAAATGGTGGCGCTCGCCGGCGGCGAACCGGTGCCGGTGGTGTGCACGGCGGAGCAGGGTTTCAAGTTGCAGCCCGAAACGCTCGAGAAGGCGATCACAGCGAAGACCAAATGGATCATTCTCTGTTCTCCGTCGAACCCGACCGGCGCCGCCTATTCGCGTGCCGAGTTGAAGGCGATCACCGACGTGCTGGTCAAGCATCCCGACGTCTGGGTCATGACCGACGACATGTACGAGCATCTGGTCTACGACGATTTCGTCTTCACGACGCCGGCGCAGGTCGAGCCGAAACTGTACGAGCGCACGCTGACGGTGAACGGCGTGTCGAAAGCCTATTGCATGACCGGCTGGCGTATCGGCTACGCCGGCGGACCCGCTGAGCTGATCAAGGCAATGGCGACCATCCAGTCGCAATCGACCTCGAACCCGTCGTCGATCTCGCAATGGGCGTCGGTCGAGGCGCTCAACGGTCCGCAGGACTTCATCCCCGTGAACAACAAGATGTTCAGGGAACGCCGCGATCTCGTGGTGTCGATGCTCAATCAGGCCAGGGGTATCGATTGTCCGCGGCCGCAGGGCGCGTTCTACGTCTACCCCTCCTGCGCCGGCACCATCGGCAAGACGTCGCCATCGGGCAAGGTCATCGCCAATGACGAGGACTTCGTCACCGAACTCCTGGAGACCGAGGGCGTCGCGGTGGTGCAGGGTTCGGCGTTCGGGCTCGGCCCGGCGTTTCGGATCTCCTACGCGGCCAAGACCTCCGATCTCGAAGATGCCTGCAAACGCATCCAGCAGTTTTGCGGCAATTTGAGATAGTCAAATCATTTCGCGGGTTTGAGTGGCGCCTTGTTTTGGACACGGCGCTTCCTTCCTGTCCGCCCGCCAATTCAAACTCATCATGCGGGGAAATGACTCATGCGATTCTCGACACTTTGTATTGCCATCGTTGCGCTGGTCGCACCGATCGCAAGCGCCAATGCGCTGCCGCCGGTTCGCGCCGGTATCTTGCAATGCCAGGGTGGCCAGAATGTCGGCTTCGTCGTCGGCTCGGCGACCAGCCTCGAATGCGTATTCCAGAGCGAAGGCCGCCGTCCCGAACCCTATATCGCAACCGTCCGCCGCTATGGTCTGGATATCGGCTTCACCGAGCAGACCAAATTTTCCTGGGCGGTCAATGCGCCGACCGGCCGGTGCAACCCGTCAGCGTGCAAGGCCAGACCGGGTTGAACGTCGCCGCCGGAGTGGCCGATATCGAGCTGCAGCCGGTCCTGTTTGGGCACGGCGGTCCTCGCGGGCACGCTCACCGGCATCACCGCCACGGTTGATTAACAACGGATTGTTGCGAAAAGCGGCTCGCGAAAGCGGGCCTTTTTTGTGGGTACGTCATTCCGGGGCGCGCCAACGGGTCGCGCGAATGCGCGCCCGATGACAGGCTCCGCGCGAACCCGGAATCTCGAGATTGCGGGCCTGGTCCTTCGGACCATCGCGGAATGACATTCGAATGTGTGGCAAACGGGAATCAAACGCGGCCAAATCTGGCACGGCCGCGGATGTTGTGGCATAGAAAAGCAAGCGCCGCGCCGATCGGCGCTCCTCCTGATTCCCCGCTCGCATCACATCTTTTCAGCCGGAGATTTCTTTATGCGCCGTTCATTCATCCTTGCCGGGGTTGCCATTACCATCACCACGCTGGTTGCGCTGTTCGCCGCCCATGCGCAGCAGCCGATGCAGCGGGTGCAGGTCGGCGTGCTCGAGTGCCGCGGCGGTGCAAGCCTCGGTTTCATTGTCGGCTCGGTGACCAATCTCGGTTGCGTCCTGCGCGTCGAGGGCATGCCGGAGGACCGCTATGTCGCGACCATCCGCAAGGTCGGTCTCGATCTCGGCATCACCCAGGAATCGGCGCTGGCCTGGGGCGTCTACGCGCCGGTGGCGCGGCTCGGGCCCGGCGATCTCTCCGGCAACTACGCCGGCGCGCAGGGCAGCGCGTCGGTCGGCGTCGGCGTCGGCGGTAATGTGCTGGTGGGGGGATCGGCGAATTCGATCGCGCTGCAAGCATGGCACCAGTCGTGCCGGGCGGGGCTCTATGGCGGGCAGTTGGTTCCTTTTTGACGGGGCGAGGCAGCTTGGTCCGCTGAGCCTGAGTGAATTGAAGCACTTTTTGGAAGTTAAGAGCTTGCCGGACGTTCAGGTATGGCGCGAGGGCCTGAAGGAATGGGCTGCGCCATCCGATTTGCCGGAGTTTGCTCCGGTGGGGCCACCGCCCATCCCAACAATTTCCGAAAACGGACGCGGCCAGGGTGCCGACGATGATATCGCCACGAAGCCACACCGCTTTAACAACTTTATCGCCAGGAACTGG
>WNFO01000626.1_pt1 | contig 25767 bp, 29 predicted proteins | sample 5400251 | NCBI WGS metagenome assembly WNFO01 (sample SAMN13153354, study PRJNA577476) | soil metagenome | isolation source: 100 cm saprolite under Madrone tree | place: USA:California | collected 2016-06-14
CACAAGTTCAAGGAGCAGTGGAAACATATCGCCTCGGCTCCGGCGGGTGGAGCAACCGAGGAAGGCAACCACCGGGATGCGAACCGGGTTGTCACGCTGGCGTCTCTCGTCGAGAGGGAAACGCCGAAGCCGGAAGAACGGCCACTCGTGGCGGGCGCGTTTGAAAACCGCCTGCGCAAGGGCATGCGCCTGCAGTGCGACCCCACGGTTATCTATGGAATGGAACGGCTGGGAAAATATAATGGAACGCTTACAGGAAAAGACTTGAGCTTCGATTCCCTGTACAACACGTACGAACACGGCGGGCTGCCTCCGGGGCCGATCGGAAATCCCGGGGAGGCCTCGCTGCGAGCCGCGCTGCATCCGGCACAGACGGACTATCTTTATTTTGTGGCCAACACGCAGGGCGGGCATTTCTTTGGTGCGACGCTGGTGGAACACAACAAAAATGTGGTGAAGTACCATCGGTTGCTGGCAGGGCTGCCGGCGGATCCGCCTCCACCACCGCCGCCTCCGCCCCGCTCCAGCCCCAAGAAAAAGCACGCCAAGCAACAGCGAAGCAAAGGCAAAGCGCGATGACCGAGGATTTGAAGACGAAGAAGGCGCTGATCCTGGAAACCGCCCGGGAGATCAAGGTGCAGCAATGGACGCCCGCGGAGATCGATCAGTTGCGGCGCCGGCTCGTGGCGGAACATGGCGAGGCCGGCAAGACTGGAATGGAATATATCGCGGACGTGCTGAAAGACGCGGGACAAAAGGTAATCATCAATCAGCAAGAAGAAGCCGAGGAACAGTACGAGGAAGAGTTCGAGGACCTGCTGCACTTCAAGACGCTGGTGGATGCCGAGGTCAGCATCATGCGGTTGGATGAATTGATGCGCAAGTTTCGCGCGCATGGCGAGCACGCGGCCGTGGAGCGCGTTTTGAACGTTGCGCGGCTCGGCAAGCGGCGCGCGGAAATGATTGCCCGCAACCATAAAGTGGAAGCTCAAAAGCGGCTCGAAAAAGAAGAAATCGCCAGGTGGTTCCGCATCTGGCTGGAAACGCCGGACGCTTTCTTCGACTGGCTGGACGTGCGCAAGCAAGCGCCGGACTTTCGCGCCAAGTTTCCACAGCTGGAGTCCGAAGAATGAGCGCGCCGGGTACCGCAGGGCCGGGAAGCGACGCTCTGCAATTGCCGCCCTTTTCGCTGAATGTGGAGACGTTGGACCTCGGCGGCGAGGTGAAAGCCGTGGGACTCGAGCTGATCGAAACCCAGAACCGCGAGCCGGTTCGAGGAAAGGATGCCGCCGAGATTTGGTCAGCTGTGTTCCCCGCTCTTGCTGGAGATGAATCGTACGCGGTGGATTTTTTCAGCCACATCGAGAGGGTGCGGGAGTTTTGCAAGATGCGGGCGATTGCTTTGCGCGAGGCTGCGGAGCGCTGCGTTGTGCTGACGCAGCCGAATCGAGAGCAGTTGCGGCTAATCTTTGAACGATTCGAAGACGAAACATTCGGCTTTAGAGCGGGAGCGGCGTCACAATCCGCCGATGCCATGCTCGAAGGCGAGCTATCGAAGCGCGGGTTGGATGCGTACCAATCGGCCTATACGCGCTATTTGTTTTGTGCCATTTGCGAGCCTGAAGACGCCTGGATAACGCTGCTGAGTGAGTCGCTGTGGCCCAGCGAAGTCATCCGGCGAGTGCGGCCGGCGGTTCAACCATTTGACATCTACATTGCTCGGCCCAATTGAATGACTGCTCAACGCGCGACATGCCCTGGCTGGGCGGGATCGAAGTGGTTGCTGGATTGCTTAATTCGTAGGAATGGGAACGGAAGTAATTGAAGCTACGCGTCAAAACGTGCCTGATTCTGGCGACACTGGCGGCTATTCCGTTCGGTTGCGGGCATGGGAGAGTGGTGACCGGCCACATGGTAGTTCCGCAGGCGGTTGCAAAGGATGCCACTCGTGAAGAGCTCCTCGAGGCATACAATTTGATCGCCCACAACACGAAAACGCTAAACGGTACCGTGGAACTAAAGCCGACCGCGGGATCGAAGTACAGCGGCGTCATCGACGAATATCATGAGGTCAAGGCGTTTCTCCTGGCGTCGCGGCCTGCGCAGATTCGCGTGATCGGGCAGGCGCCGGTGGTTGGAACCACGGTGTTTGACATGGCCAGCGACGGCGCCAAGTTTCAAGTATCGATCCCCTCGAAGAAAAAATTCCTCGTTGGGGCGGTGGCCGCCGAGCACGCGAGCGGCAAGCCAATCGAGAATTTGCGGCCGCAGCATTTGCTGGACGCGCTGCTCTGGCCGGAAATCCGCAAGGAAGAAGCGGTGACTTTAAGAGAATTCAACGACGAGAATTCCAGATACTACATATTGACTGTTCTGCGCGGCGGCCATCAGCTGGAAGTTCTGCGGGAAATCTGGTTTGACCGTGCAGACCTGCAAGTCACGCGCATGTTGAATTTCGGGCCGAAAGGCGTTTTGCTTTCGGATGTCCGGCTCGCTGACTGGCAGCCTCTTGATGGCGCCGCCGGCCAGGGCGGTGCCGCCACGCCATCAAATGGCGCAGCCTCGTTTCCACGCACGATTCGAATTGACAGGCCGCACGATGACTACAAGCTCGATTTGCAGGTCACGAAAGTCACGATGAACGAAGAGATTCCTGCCGAGCGATTCAAGCTCGAACAACCGGCGGGGGCAGAATTGGTGCACGTCGGCGAAACCACGGAGAACAAACAGCCATGATGGGTGAGCTGATCGCGCGCAATTTGCTGCACCGCCCGCTGCGCACGCTGATTGGCGCCACGGGAATTGCGGTCGAGGTCGCGCTGGTGGTTCTGATTGTCGGACTGACCAGCGGCATGCTGACCGAAACCGCCAAACGCATTGAGGGCATCGGGGCGGATATCATGCTTCAGCCGCCGAACGCGTCTTTTCTTTTGACTTTCGGTACGGCTCCGATGCCCATCAAGATCGGCGAAAAGCTTGCCGAATTGAAGTACGTGCAATCCGTGGCGCCCGTGCTTTTCCTTTTTAACACCTCGGGTGTGGAACTCGTTTACGGAATTGACCAAGAAAGCTTTCGAGCTGTCTCGGGAGGATTTGTTTTCCTGCAGGGGCACGATCTCGAAGGCCCGGACGACATTCTTGTGGACGACATTGCCGCGAAAACAAAAAAGGTTCAGCCGGGACAGACTTTTCGTATTTTCGAGCACGATTGGCATGTTGCGGGAATCGTCGAGCATGGGAAGGGCTCCCGGCTCTTTGTTCCGCTGGCGACTCTGCAGGAATTGGGGAGCGCCCGGGATAAGGCCAGCGTCTTCTTTGTGAAGTGTACCCGCCCCGAGCACACGGAAGACGTCCTGGAAAGTATGCGCCACCTCCTTCCCGGCTACACCGTCCGGCCGCTCAAGGACTATCTCTCCCTGATGACCTCTACAAGCATCCCGGGCCTGGAAACGTTTATCAACTCCATGATCCTGCTGGCCGTCACCATCGGGCTGCTGGTTATTTTTCTTACCATGTACACAACGGTGATCGAGCGCACCAGGGACATCGGCGTTCTGAAATCGCTTGGCGCCAACCACTGGTTTGTCATCCGCGCGCTGCTCTCGGAATCCGCAGCGCTCTGCGTGCTTGGAATTGGCGTTGGAATCGGTCTGAGCTATCTGGTGCGGGCGGGGTTTATCTGGAAGTTTCCGAGCCTGACGATTCTCATCACTTCGGGATGGATTCTTCGCGCAGCCGGCATCGCGCTAATGGGCGCACTGTTTGGAGCGAGCTATCCAGCGTGGCTGGCGAGCCGCAAAGATCCGGTGGAAGCGTTGTCGTACGACTAAGGCCCAAGGAAGGGCCGCGGAACGCGCCATGAAGGCAGGGAAAACGAATAAACGAAGAAAGGCCGCGAAGCAAGCGGGATGGCTAGGCACGGATGGCAATCGCAGCTACAATACCAGAACTCGCCGAAGGGCTGATTTTCCAGGGAAAAAGCAGCGTGGAGCCGATACTCAGAACTGAAAATTTGTGGAAGCTCTACCGCGCGGGCAAGGTCGACGTCCCAGCCTTGCGCGGTGTGAATTTCGAAGTCCTGCCCGGCGAATCTGTCGCGGTGATGGGGCCATCGGGTTGCGGCAAGTCTTCGCTGCTCTACGTGATCGGCGGGCTGGCGCAAGCTTCCCGAGGCAAAGTGCTGGTCGACGGGAATGACCTCACGGAATTGAGCGATGCCGCGCGCACCAAATTGCGCCGCCACAAAATCGGCTTCGTTTTTCAGCGCTTCAATCTGCTTCCGACGCTGACTGCCAAAGGGAACATCGCCATCGCGCAGTTCATTCATGGCGACGGTTTCGATCCGCATCGCTTCGACGTTGTAACGCAAATGCTCGGCCTGGCGGGGCGCCTTCATCACAAACCTTCCGAACTTTCCGGCGGCGAGCAGCAGCGTGTCGCGATAGCGCGGGCGATCATCAACGAGCCGAAAATTCTTCTCGCCGACGAACCCACGGGCAACCTGGATTCGAAAAATTCCGAGATTGTGTTGCAGATGCTCCGCCAACTGAACAAGGATTTGGGCCAGACTATCGTCATGATCACTCACAACCCGGAAGCAACCACCTATTTCGACCGGGTAGTGCACATGCGGGATGGCGTTATCGTCGACGGGGTGCCTGCGGATTGATATGGCAAGCCTCGGCCAAATTCTTTCCCGGACGTTTTTCTGGTCCTACGAGCGCGGCACGTGGCAATACGACCTCGCGGTCATCCTGATTTTGGTCTTCGTGCTGCTCACACCGCGAAACTGGTTTCACGACAAGCCCCAAAGCGGAGCGCCGGTCACACCGGGGCAGGTTCAATTTATTTCCAAAGAGGGAAACCGGACGAAGTATCGCGTGGATGCGCGCATCCTGGCGCCTCCGACAAAGCTCGCGCTTCAGAATGACTTACACACTGCTTTGCAGGAAGCGCTGCCCGAACTGCACAGCGGGAATTTCTCGATCGCCAATATCGAACCTTTGCGCGATGACCAGGGCACGGTAATTGCGTACCAGGTGGAAGTTCACCATTAACCGCGGTTCTGAATCGAACGCAAAAACTTGTCTCTGGGTAACATCGCAGTTCGCCCACGCATCCCAATCCATATGTTAGGATTCCGAGGGCTTGCATAGGTCACCTGTCATCCATGGATCGAGGCCACGTTTGAGACGTCCACTATTTGGTGTTATAGCCCTGGTTGGTCTGTGCTACGCCGCTCTCTGCCCTCGAACGGCTGGCGCGCAGGCAACTTCGGCCTGGACCCTTGATGGCGTCTTGGCCATGTTGGATAAATCCGCGCAGGACTTTCACACCCTCACTGCCGACATCGAGCACATCAAATACACCGCGGTGGTGAAAGACAGCTCGACCGAAAGCGGCCAGATTTTTGTGCGCCGCGATGACAAGATGCGTATCGATTTTCTGAAGCCCGATCCGCGGACCATCCTTCGGAGCGGCGATTCGCTCTTCGTTTTCACGCCAAAGATCAATCGCGTCGAGGAGTACAACATCGGAAAGCACCGCTCGGTTGCCGACCAGTATCTGGCGCTGGGATTCGGGACCAAAGGCGAAACACTAAAGAAAAATTACATTGTGACCCTGATTGGCGAGGAAGAGTTCGACAACCGCAAGACCGTCGTGCTGGAATTGACGCCAAAATCCGACCAGGCACGCGCTCAGATATCCAGGATTCGCATGTGGATCGACGAAGCGTCCTGGCTGCCGGTGCAGCAGAAATTTTTCGAAACCGGCTCCGACGACTACTTTTTGTCCCATTACACGCACGTAATGAAGAATTTGAAGCTCGGCGACGGCAAGTTCAAGCCCGATTGGCCCAAGAGTGTGAAAGTGGAGAAGCCCCGAGGGTAAGTTTCGGACGGCCGAGGTCCGTCTATTCTCGCGGGCGCCCAGACTAGTTACCGGCGTTGTGTTCTTGTGCCAGCAATTGTTCCTTGCGCGAAAGCCCCCAGCGATAACCGGCAAGCTTTCCGTCTTCTCGTATAACGCGATGGCACGGCACCACGACGGACACCGGGTTCGTGGCGCAAGCTCTCGCAACCGCCCGCACGGCTCTGGGTTGGCCGAGAGACTGCGCGACTTGCGAGTAGGTGCGGGTTCGACCGCGCGGAATCCGCTGTAATTCCTGCCAAACACGCCGCTGGAACGCCGTCGCCTGCAGGTCGAGCGGGAGTTCCATTCGAGGCTGTTTGCCTTCGATGCGCTGCATAATTTCTCGTACCCAGCGCTGAAATGAATCAGCGGCGAGTGCAATTTCGGCGCGCGGATATTCCTGGCGCAGTTCGGCGATCATCGCATTCTCCGCATCGCCAAGATAAACTGCCGAAACGCCGCGCTCCGTAGCTGCCACCAGAACTTTCCCTAGGGGTGATTTCGCTATGCTGTACCCGATCTTCATACCCTTTCCTCCCTTTTGATAAGTCGCCGGTGTCATGCCAAGTTGTGCGTTGCTGCGCTCATAGACGCGGCTGGATGATCCATATCCCGTTTCGTAGAGCGCATCGGTAATACTTTTCCCCGCACGCAGCATGGCTTTGAAACGCTTGATGCGCAGCGCTTCGGCAAGCTCACGCGGCTTCAATCCCGTCACCCGCAGAAACGCGCGCCGCAACGTGGCCTGTGTGGTTCCGAGAGTTGTCGCAAGAGCCCCCAGACGAACGCTTTCCTCGGAAGACTCGGCGAGTTGGCTTGCGGCGCGCTGCACCAGCGCCACGGGACCTGCAATTTCATTCGGGCGGCAGCGCAGGCAAGGCCGGTAGCCCTGCTTCTCTGCTTCTTCTCGCGTGCGAAAGAAAGTGACGTTGCGCCGAAGTGGCCGGCGCGCCGGGCACGATGGACGGCAATAAATACGCGTCGAGCGTACGGCAAGCACGAAGCTCCCATCGGCTCGGGAATCACGTGCCAGCGTTGCTCGCCAGTACCGCGCGGCCGCATGTGCTGTTATGTCCTGTGCGAATTTGGTTTGTGTGTGGCTCATGTTTAACAAGCTAAAAGTAACCCAAGCTCAAAAGCAAATCTATCCGCAAAGTGTGGGTCAAACTAACTGGGAAAAGAGGGGACCGGCCGCAACCCGCGATCGCTGGGACAGAAAGGGCCTTGCCACAGCTTCAGGGTGTCTTCGGTTTGTAAGATTGGCAACTGCATTCGGGGAAGCCGCATGGAGTGCGGCCGTGTTTTGGTGGTTTGTTCGCGCTGCGGTGGAATCCTTTGGGGTGGCCGCATTCGCAGAGTTTCTTCTTTGGCGAGTGTCTGCGGGGCAAGTTCTTGGTTCCTTCCTGAGCTGCGTTTTGTGATGAGAACGTGGGCCGTTGTCGTTGAATGTAATTATGCCGATGTCCGCGGGGATGCGCCACCGCTCTATCTGGGCAGATCCAGCAAAGCAACGAGCGGTGAGGCAGCGAATAGACGGAACAATCAGGCTTCGCCGGGGGCTGGGATCGGGTCGGAAACAGGCGCAGGCGCCCGGTGTGGCGCGGAGATCACCAGAATGACCGCCGTAAGGATCACCGCGGCTGCAACAACCGTACGGAACGTGATGGTTTCCCCGGCGATTAGCCAGCCCAGGAACAAAGCCACAACCGGATTCACGAACGCATACGTTCCCACACGCGCTGCCGTGCTTTTCTGCAGAATGTAAATGTACGCGCTAAAACCGATGCCCGACCCGAAAACGATCAGATAGCCGAGCGCCAGCCAGGAGCGCAGCGAAATTGTGCCAAGATGCAAGCTTCGGAATTCTCCAGCAAACAGGCCGGCGATCAGGAGAATCACTCCCCCCGCCAGACTCTGCATCGCAACAGCCAGCATCGGTGAACTGGGTAGTCCGCCATGTTTCGAGTAAAGCGAACCACAAGCCCACGCCAGGGAGGCCACGACGAGTACCGCAGCGCCCCATGGATCGACGCGCTCTGAACCGCCCAGATGCGCAGGCCCAACCAGCAGCGCAAGGCCTGCAAACCCCATCAGGAGCCCCACCACGACTCTGGGAACGGGCTTAAGGCCGCCGGGGCGCAGCCAGTCCACGATCACCAGCCAGAGCGACACCGTGGCCACCAGCAGCGCAGTGACGCCTGAGGGCACCCTTTGTTCCGCCCAGCAGACGCCCCCATTGCCGACAAACAGCAGAAGCGCCCCGGTAATGACGGCTGCTCTCCAGTTTGCGCCGCTAGGCCTGATCCCGATCTTCCCTCGCAGGACTGGGTAAAGAAACATGCCCACAAGAGTGTGGCGGAGGCCAGCTAGGATTAGCGGCGGAAACGATTCGATCCCTATGCGAATCGCTAGATAAGTAGAGCCCCAGACGATGTACACCGCAGCGAAGCCCATGAGCACCAAAGTTGTAGTGCCGGCAGGGCTGTGCCCCAGAGACGCGGGAGGTCTCTCGGCGCGAGGCGGTTTGAGTGCTGTCGTGGACATATTTCTTTCCTAAATCCTTCTGTCTTAGGAAGAACGGCGAAAGCCAAGGGCGTCGAACACCCTATTGGTAGCGCCTGGAGAAAGGCCAATCTATCCGGAAAGATTCGGCAAAGTGGCGTAGTGCGCCCCCGCGAAATTAGGCGGCGATTGCGTGGATAGACTTTCTTCCCATAATCTACTCGCCTAGAATGAGCGCCGAAAGCTAATGGTGTCGACCGCCATATTGGTAGAGCCTTTTGTGAAGCAATCCACAGAATGTTGTGGGCCGGTTCCGGTACTATTACTAAGTGTTTGAAGTTAAGACACTTCGCGCGTTTTCCACAGATTGACGCGGGCCTCGAGTAGTGCCATCTTATCGCTCCACACTTCACGAGTGTGGACGGGGAAATTCCACAGTCGAATAAGTTGTTCAATTTGTTGGGCCAGCGACAGGGAAGCGGTATCTCTGAGGGCAACAATGAGTGCGGCGAAAATCGCAATTCCACTTGAATTATGGCCAGACAAACCAAATGCAGCGGCTTACAAACGTGTGCCGGTACCACAGCCGCCGACGGAGGCGCCACGAGTGCCAGCTCTTCGCGTGGCTCCATTATTGCGTCCCATGCAGCCTCGACGATTTGTCCGGGTTCCTACGCACGCAGTAGGCGTACACCCGGAACATCGGGAGTATCCTCGCGCCATTTTGAACCTTCCCTTGCGCCTTCGCGGCGCGGGCGGAGTGCCTGAAGAGTATCCGGTAACCCTCGTTACCCGCAACATCAGCTCCACAGGCGTCTATTTTCTATGCCCGAGGCAACTGTCAGCCGGAACTTCGATTGAACTTGAAATCGTGCTGGTGAGCAAACCCCTTGGCCTTGGTAACGTCGTCATGGCGACCATGGCGCATGTGTGCCGCGCAGAGGCCGCCGCTACGCCCGGCTGGTACGGCATCGCCGCAGCCTTCGATGACGTCCAGTTTGACCGCGACGACGGCATTCCTTCTCGTTTTCTGAAACCATAAAATTCGAGCTCGCGTTTCTGTTAGGCACCAGCTCTCGAAGCTTCTTTAAGCTGGCCCGTCATCGATCCGGACTCCACAGAATTCGGCCTTCACCGCGTTTCTGCTACTCTGTCGAACAATGCTTGCGAAACGCAAACACGCTATTGAAGGAGTTCTTTTCGATTGGGACGGCACGCTCGTCAATTCCTACCTCGCCGACACCTGTGCGTACCTGGCAATGTTCAAGGAGATGGGTATCGCCTGGGGGCTCGAGGAACTCGAAAAAAACTACTCCCCCAACTGGTATCAGGTTTATCGCGCTGCGCGGTTGCCGCGGAAGCGCTGGGATGACGCGGACCGCTCCTGGCGCGCGCACTATGCAAAGCATCGGCCGAAACTGGTCGCCGGTGCGCGCCGGGTCCTGGCGAGAGTAGGTGGCGCTCATCATCTTGGCCTGGTTACCAGCGGTGACCGCGACCGCGTTACCCGTCAATTGCGTGAGTTTCGTCTAACGAGGCTGTTCGTTGCGCGCGTTTGCAGTGGAGATACCTTGCGCAAGAAACCCCATCCGGAGCCTCTGCGCCTCGCTCTGCGCCAGATGCAACTGCCTCCCTCCGCGTGCGTGTACGTAGGCGATTCGCCACAGGACGTGGAAATGGCCCAGCGCGCCGGTGTTCGCGCGATTGGCGTGCTTGGTCCCTTTCCTACGGAAAAGCGCCTCCGCGCGGCGCGCCCGGAGTTTCTGATCGATTCGATCCGGGAATTGCCGGACGTACTGAAAAAATTGCTGAGCTGATGCGCCAGCATTCTTTGCCAATATTCGTAATTATGGTTTCGAGGAAATTGTGGGCGTGGCTGACGTTTGCGGCGCTCCCGGAACCGGTTTAAAGTCAGTCCACTTGACCACAATTCGGACGGGAATTTCCTCGCCGTTCAGATTCAGCGTGCCGTCCGAGCGCGAGTAGCTCGGGAACCAGTATTTTCCTTCGACGTTTTCGCGATAGGTTTCGAACAGGCTGAACGGCAGATTCGCCATCGCGTGTACGTCACCCTGATCGGTAACCCATCTCCCGTACGTTTTCACCACTTCCAGGTATTTCGCGTCTACCCACAAGATGCCGTCGAAATAGGCTTTAACGCGCTCGACCATTCTAGGTTTTGCCTGAAAGATGTAGCAATCGACCTCGTCCACCTGCTCCTTGCCCAGATACTTCAAGTCGTATTTCGCGAGCTGGCTTGAAGTCAGGGGAAACGCAAGGATGCGTTGAATGCCTTCGAGATCCTCCGACCTGAGAAAAAGATGTTTGAGCGTGGAGCGAGGTCTTTCAACAACTTTCTCGAATAGCTTCCCTTCTACATCCCGGGCCGGCTGAGTCACCAGCACGAATTCGCCCGAAGGCTGCGCGTCGGCGCCAAACTCCTGGATTCGAACCGTCTTCCGGTAGGTAAAGTGTGTGCGCTCGAGGATATACTGGTCTTCCTTGGCGGAAAAACGCTTGATGATTTCGGCCTCGGGAAGGGATGGCGGCGCCTCCGGCTCGGATACATTTCCGATGCGCGTGACGCGATGTTCTGGCGGCGGAGTCATCGGCCCCTGAGCAGTGTCCTGCGCGCGCAGCGATGCCCCATGCACCGCCGCCAAAACGAGAAAAACAGCCACCCGCAAAACAAAGAACTGGTATTCGTGGCGCGGAAAATATCTCAACGGATTCATAGCAGATTGGATGCACTCAATTCGGTTCTAGGCAGCCTCACGTTCCCTCTCTAAGCAAGAGTCTAGCGCACTCCCAGCATGCGGCCCTAGCAGAGCGGACCCGCTGGAGCAGCCGAGGAAGAAATCTTGGCTCTCTGCTACAATTCTGACGATTCGTGAGCGACGCTAAAATAGCCAAACGGTATTTCGTGTCCGGAATGGTCCAGGGCGTGGGCTTCCGTTATTTTACCCAGGATGCCGCAGAGAAGCTTCGTGTCAGCGGTTTCGTCAGAAATCTTCGTGATGGCCGTGTGGAAGTATTTGCCATGGGTGCGCCTCAGCAACACGCGGAATTTCGCGCCCTGCTGGAGCGCGGCCCGCGTTTCGCCAGCATCAGCGCAGTTCAGGAAGAAACCGCCGCACCGGATCCGCAATATGAGGGCGAATTCATCATCAATCCCAGCGCTTGAACGGCATGATTTAGCAAGCAACTGGAAACGCCTTAGAATTGTCATCCCGAGCGAGGCGAGGGATCTGCTTTGCTCTGAAATACGACAACAAAGAGAAGGGGAGTCGTCCGAATGAACGACCTGAAGAAGTTGATCCGCGAAGTGCCGGACTACCCGAAGCCGGGAATACTTTTCTACGATTTGACCACGCTGCTGAAAGACAAGCAGGGGTTTCACACATTGATTGACCGGCTCTGCGAGCACTACAACGGCCACACGATTGACATTGTCGTAGGAATCGAAGCGCGCGGCTTCATTTTCGCTCCTGCTTTGGCGTACCGGCTTGGCGCAGGGTTTGTTCCCGTTCGAAAGCCAAAGAAGCTCCCCGCCAAAACCGTCAGCGTCTCTTATGCTCTTGAATACGGCACGGACACGCTCGAAATCCACGAAGACGCCATCAAGCCCGGCCAGCGCGTGATCATTTGCGACGACCTGCTCGCCACCGGCGGCACCGCCGCCGCCACGGCCAAACTCATCCAGCAACTCGGAGGCAGGGTGGAAGGCGCCGCCTTCGCCGTCGAGCTCACTTTCCTCAACGGCCGCAAAAAGCTGAGCGGCCTCGACGTCTTCTCACTGATTCAATACGACAAGTGAGCTGCGTTCGAACTTACTTGTAACTTTTCCGTTCCTGAGGTATCTGCTTGATGGAGAGGTGTCTATGGGTGAGATTGTTCACACGGCCAAAATTCGTTTGGTACAAAAGAAAAAGCCTTTTCGCGACGCGTACATCGAAGGATTCGCAGAGCCCCTTCATTTTGGAACGCATGGCGGCTACGCAAAATATTACGGCGTGAAAGACGTTGCGCCGCTCCCCACCACCGTCGACCACGTCATTTCGGCGCTCGCCGGTTGACTGACCGGCACACTTGCCGGCGCGCTGGAAGCGCGTGGAATCCCTGCCTCAAATAATCTGGAAGCCGAGGTTGAAGGCCGCATCGAAGGCGACAACAAATTCTTCCGCCTCGCGGCCGTGAGTCTCCGTTACAAGCTGAAAATCCCCAAAAGGAAAACGAGCCGAGGCGGACCGCGCGCTCGCCCACCATGAGGACTACTGCCCAGTCCACATGAGCATCAAGAAAGGCTTTGAAGTAACCTGGTCCGCGGACGTCGAAGAGGTTTAATTCCTATTTGTGGCGCCGCTGTCGGAGCGCCTCGAAGAGAACGACGCCAGCAGCGACCGAAACGTTGAGCGATTTAACCGGCCCAGTCGTCGGCAGCGACACAACGAAATCGCACCGTTTGCGCGTCAACTCGTGCAAGCCTTGGCCTTCGCTGCCAAGCACGATTCCCACTGACGAAGTGTAGTCCACCTCTGTGTAATTCTTTTCTCCCTGTTCGTCGAGGCCCACGAGCCAATAACCTGCTTCCTTCAATTCCTCCATCGTACGTACAAGATTGGTCACTTTCGCCACAGGCAAATGCGCAAGCGCCCCCGCGGAAGCCCGCGCCACGGTATCAGTGAGTCCCGCCGCCCGCCGCTCCGGAATGACCACGCCGTGCGCGCCCGCGGCCAGCGCCGTTCGAATGATCGCGCCCAGATTGTGCGGGTCTTCCACACCATCGAGTAACACCATCAATCCCTTTTGCCCAGCGCTTGCATTGGCATTCGCCAAAATGTCTTCCAAACTCGCCGCCGCCCGCGTCGCCGCCAACGCTACCACGCCCTGGTGATCTTTCGAATTGGCCAGCCGGTCAACCTGCCCACGGTCCTCAAACCGCACCGGAACGCCCTGTTTGCGCGCCAGTTGCACAATTTCTTCGACCCGCGTGTCCTGCCGCCCCTTCGCAATCGCGATGCGATCGATGGGCCGCCGCGCTTCCAGCGCTTCCTTAACCGCATGTATGCCAGTCAGCTTGTCCATGAAGTAGAGAGTTTACAGTCGCCAGTCCGCACTTGAAAGCAATTGCAGTCAGTGGGACAGGCATTCCTGCCTGTCCTCCGTGTGGCAAGGCATCCCTGCGCCCTCGTTGCATTTCTTAATCCAAGGCCGAGCAAAACTCAAGAATCCTCGCCCGCGCAGATTTTACTGGCGCAGCGAACGAGAATGCAGCCGCCTCATCCAGCAACAAAATCACGCGGTCAAGTTCCCCTTCCCCCGCGCGCCCAGCCAGCGCCAGCCGGATCGGATGAAACAGTTCGCGCCCGCGCAATTCCATCCCCTCTTTCAGCGCCGTGACAATTTCCTTGAATCTCTCCGACGTCAGCGCCGCTCCATCGAGAAGCTGTAGCGCGACCTGCCGTAGCACACCCCGCGCCGCATAACGCGACAACACCACATGGCTCTCCACTTTAGAAATGATTTCGCGGGCATCGTAGTGAAAAACAAGGCCGAGCAGCTCCATCAGCGCAGCCCGGTCAGCTGCGTGCCCTCCAAGCATCGAAGCGGCGCGTTCGCACCAACTACGCTGTTCAGCCGAAGGTTCTGCCTCCAGCCAGCCGCGCTCACGAAGAATGGCAATAACATCGTCCGTAGTGAAGGGATTCGCCGCAGCAACCGGAGCGTCAGAATGATCAGCGGGAAGCATAGAGGGGATTGTACCGGATGGTGGTTCGGCCGTTGTAGTGCCGGGTCTTCAGACCCGTTCTTCTGCTCTTTGGCAAATCATCGGGAAGTCAGCGTGGCAACCACATGCGCCGCAATCGCTTCCCCACGCCCGATCGCGTCCACGCCTTCGTTAGTTTTCGCTTTGAGATGAATGTGATCGATGGAGACGCCCAGCGCCTTTGCCAGCGCCTCGCGCATCTTCGGAAAGTGTGGTCCCAGCTTAGGCTTTTCGGTGATCACGACGGCGTCAATCCACTCAATCGCAAAATGTTTTTCATCGAGCAGTTTCCTTGCATGTTCGAGAAATAGCATGCTGTTCGCGCCCTTCCACTTCGGATCCGTATCCGGAAAATGTGTCCCGATGTCGCCGGCGCCTGCAGCTCCGAGAATCGCATCGCACATAGCATGTGCCAACACGTCGCCGTCCGAATGCCCCACCGGCCCCTTATCAAACGGCAGCTCAATCCCGCCCACAATAAGTTTTCGGCCGGCTTCCAGCCGATGCAGGTCATAACCAATTCCGCAGCGGGTGCTCATTTCTTCTGTCGCTCGCGTTCCACGTAAAACCGCGCCAATTCCATATCCGCCGGCTTGGTGATCTTCATATTCCGCTCCGAGCCGAGCACCACGTGCACATCGTGCCCCATACGCTCGACAAGCCCTGCCTCATCCGAAGCATTCACCCCGTCGGCCTCCGCGCGTGCAAACGCTTCCTTCAAGAGTTTCGTCGCAAACGCTTGCGGCGTCTGCGCCAGCACCACTCGTTCGCGCGGCACCGTGCCCGTAATCAGGGCCACATCCTCCGGCAAACTCGCGCGTTTCACTTCCTTGACCGTGTCCATCGCCGGGATGCCCAGAATCGCCGCCTCGCAACGCCGCGCCTCTTCGATCACTCGAGCGACCTGCTCCGGCGTCACAAACGGCCGCACCGCGTCATGCACCAGCACAATCTCCGTATCGTTCGCCACCTCGCTCAACGCCGCCGCAACCGAAGCCTGCCGCGAATCGCCGCCCTTTACGACCCGCACCGCCTGCGTGAATTTTTCCTTTTTAATCAGTCCCTCGAGCCGCCCCACTTCATCCGCACGCGTCGCCACGATGATGTCTGTAACCTGCGCGCACGCCGCGATCCGCCGCAGGCTCAGGATCACGATCGGCGTGCCATCCAGTTCCAGAAACTGCTTGGGCGTTTCCGCGCCCATGCGCGTTCCCATACCAGCGGCGGGAAGAATGGCAGCGATTCGGCTCATCTTTGGAGCGATTCCGCCCGGACGCTTCAAGGCGAGGACTCGCAAACTTCAGAGTGTACCTCAAGCGGGGTTACGGGGTGAAACTGCAAGCTGTCACCGGCGATCATCTAACCGGCGTGAGGCTCGGGAAATACCGGGCGGGCCTGACGCTCCAGGGCGCCCCGTTCCGAAAGGCGCGCGGATGTTTCCGCCCTGTTCGTTACATCGGAACGCGTGCCGCCATTGCCGTCTCCGCGGCCTGCCGCGGCCGCTTGTCGCAACGCGGGAGCCGCCTGTTCCCCTCGTTCTTCCAGGCGCCCAAAAATCATCTTCCCCGCCGTGGTTTGATGGACGGAAGTCACAATGATATCGACACTCTTGTTGATCATCCGCCTCGCGCCATCCACCACCACCATCGTGCCGTCATCCAGATACGCCACGCCCTGGTTCGCTTCCTTGCCTTCACGAAGAATCAGTACGCGCATCGGCTCACCGGGAAGCACCACCGGCTTCAGCGCATGCGCCAGTTGGTTGACGTTCAACACCGAAAAGCCCTGCACTGTGGCCACCTTGTTCAAGTTAAAATCGTTGGTAACAATTTTCGCCCCGGTGCGCCGCGCCAGCTCCACCAGTTTGTGATCCACGTCCCCAGCCTGCGGCAAATCGGCTTCCAGAATCCTCACTTCTACTTGTGGCATCTTTTGAATCCGTTGCAGCACCTCCAGCCCTCGCCGTCCGCGCTGCCGCTTCAGCGCGTCCGAAGAATCTGCAACCATCTGCAGTTCGTGCAGCACGAATTGCGGCACCGCAAGAACTCCTTCAAGGAATTGCGCTTCACAGATATCCGCGATTCGGCCGTCGATCAATACGCTGGTGTCCAGAAGCTTCATGGATTCCGCGGGAGTGGCCCTCTTTCCGAGGAACCCATCAAAAACACCAACATGCACTTCCCCGCCCCGCCGCGAGCCGAGCACGAGCCCGAGATAGCCAAACGCAAAGAGTGTCGCAAATTCGAGAAACGACTTGGTGGGTTCCGGTTCGTCCGTGCGGGAGATCACCAGGGTCACAAGCAGGGCAGCGAATACGCCGAGGACCGCGCCAAACGCCCCGCCCAGCAGCCCGCTCAACGCCGCCCGCCGCAGCCGCAACTCCGCCACCAGCACCACCAATGCAATCAGTAATCCCACGCCGGCAGCCAGCAATCCGCGAAGGCCAAACGGCCCAAGCGTATAACTCACAGCTCCGGTGCAAGCGATCAGAAATGCTCGCACTACCCAAAAATCCCAACCCCGGCGCGATGCCAAGGCATCCTGCATGTGCATGGCACGATCTTCCCGCTGGGATGAATCTCTGGACTCCGGGGAATAGGAACGCCGTTGTACTTCAGCTGTAATCCGGCTCATACGACCTCACAGTATCGAGCTTCACTGCAAAATCGGTACAGCCGGCCCGCGGAAGTGGCCGGTTCGGGCTAGTGTGGTCTATATACTCTCTCAATCACGTGGCGTCAAGCTGACATCAAATCGGCAAAGGAGGAATCGCTGAATGCAGCGGATAGAATTTTCCAATTATCGGACGTACAGCCGAGGTACGCGCTGGCTCACGGCGCAAAGGAGATCTGAGGTGACCGTCCCAATGCTGCGCGCCACGCGATTCGCTGGCAGTACTTGCTTGCCGTCCGTCCCGTGGATCGTCGCCACATCGCCGATCTTCACATCTTCGATGTCAGTGACGTCAATCATCGTCACGTCCATCGAGATGATGCCCACAATCGGCGCGAGCTTCCCGCGCAACAGCACGCTGCCGCGATTTCCCAGTGAGCGGTGGATTCCGTCTCCATACCCAGCGGCTAGCACACCGATCCTCGTGGGCCGCTGCGCTACAAACGTCGCGTCGTATCCTACTCCATCGCCCGCGGCCACATTGCGAACGCTGATAATCCTTGAGCGCAGGCTCATCACCGGCTTCAGCGGCAGCCGCGCTTCGGATTCCTCGCGCTTTTCCGCCGGATCGTAGCCAGGATGGTAGCCATACAGAATTGCTCCTGGCCGCACCATGTCCGCCCACGTCTCCGGCCGCGTCACAATCGCCGCGCTGTTCGCCAGGTGCACGATGCCTGGATCGATTCCCAGCCCGCGCAGCCGCTCAAGCGCGGCGTAAAAACGCTCTTCCTGTTCGCCTGTTTGCTGCCCAACAAAGCTTTCCGTGAAGACTCCAGAGGAAGCAAAATGCGAAAAGATGCCCGTGAGCTGGATGTTCTTGCACTTTCCGAGCTGCCTCGCAAAGCACTCCACGTCGCCGGAAGCGATGCCCAGCCGGTTCATGCCGGTGTCGATCTTCAAATGAAACGGTACGCGTTTCTTGCCGCCGCGCCGCGCCGCCGCCCGGTTCAATAATTCCAGTTGCTCGCAGCGGTGAATCACCGCGGTGAGGTCGTGCTCCACCAGCCGCGATTCTTCTCCCGGCACAAAACTCGTCAGCACCAGGATCGGGTTGCGGACGCCGTTCTGCCGGACCGCAATGCCCTCGTCCGTACAGGTGACGCCAAACCAGTCCGACCCGGCCTTCTCCAGCGCCTTCGCCACTTCCGGTCCGCCGTGGCCGTAGCCGTTGCCTTTGACGATGGAGAGAATTTTGCGCGGCGTTTTGCGTTTTTCTTGCGGCGGGTTTACGTACTTTCGAATCGCTTCCAGATTGTATGCCAGCGCGCCAAGCGAAACTTCCGCCCATACCGGTCGTCGCACTTCTTTGCCGAGACTCTTCTGTCTGCCTGCCATGTGCCTTCCGAAAAATTTAGTTTACGCCATTCAGTGCGCCTCAGCCTGCCGCCAGCCACTTTGGTTGCCGCCTGAATGACAACACCCCTTGCTCCAGCAAACTGGTGGCCTTTCGCGCTCGCATCTCACGAGCTAGGCTCAGACGTTTATGACGGGAACTTTTTCCCCTATTGACTTTCCTTTATAATCTGCTATACTTAACCCTGTAGAAAACTACGCATGGAGTGCGGGAGCTTGCTCCCGCTTTTCTTTTTTAGGACAGCCATTCCGGCTCTTCCTAGACTAGAACAACCAAAATCGCGTCCTTTAGAATCAATCACTTACGAAATACAAATTTTGTAACTCTTTTATTTTGATATTCATGCGAATTGGTGGGGGGGAGGGGATCCCCCCGGCCGCACACCCTTTGAAGATCATTTTGCGTCATTGCCAGAACACAGAGCGCTCTGACACAAAGTGTGGGCAAACTGCCACGTTGGCGCCCGCCTACCCGCAGGCAGGCATCAATTACATTTCGTCCGGGGCAAATTGCGAGAACGCGTCCGGCGCCGCCTCTTCAAACCGCGTGAACCGGCTCCGAAAAACGAAATTCACTTTGTCAGTGGGGCCATTTCGCTGCTTGGCGATTCGTAACTCGGTCTCTTCCCTCTCCTCCGGCGTCGCCCCGGCTTTGAAGAAGTGCGGCCGGTAGATGAACATCACCACGTCGGCGTCTTGTTCGATAGCGCCGGACTCGCGCAAATCCGAGAGCTGCGGCCCGCGTTCGTCGCGCTCCGGCGCGCGCGTAAGCTGACTGAGCACCAGCACGGGAATCTGCAATTCCTTCGCCAGCCCCTTCAAGCTGCGCGAAATGCTCGCCACTTCTTCCTGGCGGTTTCCGAAGCGTCCCCGCGCGGTGATCAACTGGAGATAGTCCACTACCAGCATGGACAATCCCTTGTCGCGCTTCAGCCGCCGCGCCTTGGCGCCAATTTCCAGCACGCTGATCGACCCCGCGTCGTCGATCCACAGCGGAGCCGACGAAATCGTTCCCAGCGATTCCGTCATCCGCCGCCAGTCCTCCCGGCTCAAATGGCCGGTGCGGAATTTGTGCGCGTCAATCTGCGCCACGGACGCCACCAGGCGCTGCAGCAGCGATTCCTTGGACATTTCCAGGCTGAACATCGCCACCGGGTGTCCGCCCCGAATCGCGATGTTTTCCATCAGGTTCAGCGCCAGCGCCGTTTTTCCCTGCGAAGGCCGCGCCGCCAGAATCAGCAGCTCGGAAGGCTGCAAGCCGGACGTGAGCTTGTCCAGCTCCACATAGCCCGTCGGAATTCCGGTGATGCTCTTCCCTTCCTTGAAAATTCTTTCCAGGCGCTCGAAATTGTCGCGGACGATGTCCCTGACGGAAATCAGCCCGGCGCGCACGCGGTCTTCCGCCAGGGCAAAAATCGAGGATTCTGCGCCATCGAGAATCGCATCCGCGCCGTCCTCGCCCTCAAACGCGCGCTGCTGAATGTTGTGCGTGGTGTGAATCAGGTTGCGCAGGATCGCCTTTTCCTTGACGATGCGCGCGTAGTGCTCGATGTTGGAAACTTTGGGCATGCCGTCGGCCAGCGACGCCAGGTACGGCGCGCCCCCAGAAGCTTCCAGGTCGCCCTTACGGTTCAGCTCCTCGGTCAACGTCACCAGGTCGATGGCCTGCTGCACCTCGCCCAGCGCGATCATTTGCGTGAACACCCGCCGGTGCTGGTCCAGAAAGAAATCTTCCGGCCGCAGATGCTCGATCGCCGGATTCAGCGCGTTGTTATCCAGCAAAATCGCGCCAAGCACGGAGCGCTCGGCATCCAGGTTATTCGGTAGTGGCTTTTCGAGTGTCGCGTCAACAGGCATATCTATTCGCTTTAGTTTCGCCTAGCACCTTTCTATGTAGCACTTTCTTTGCCGGACGGCAAGGGTTGATTTCTTTGCGGAGACTCGACCTATTCCCGGCTTAAACTGTTTCGCGGATTGTGCGTGGAAGTTCCGCGCGCGTCAATCCGAGTCTCTGTGCATCGCTTCGGAAATCTCTGCAAAACTTTTTTGACTTTCTCTGCGCAAACTTTTTCTCTGCTGGTCGGCTGCAAGCTCTGAAAAATGTGTCCGATTGCGCGAGCCGCGCATCGAAACTTTATCTGTGAATCCAGAATAAAAAACGGAGAGTCCCCCATGGCAAAGATGAAAGTGGCGCTGGTGCCGAAGCCCGGAGCGGATTTTGAGATCGTCGAGCGCGACATTCCCAACCCAACTGCCGGACACGTGCGCATTCGCGTGCAGGCTTGCGGCATCTGTCACAGCGACAGCCTCGTAAAAGAAGGATACTGGCCCGGCATTCAATATCCCCGTGCCCCTGGACACGAAGTTGCCGGCGTAATTGATGACGTCGGCTCCGGCGTCACCGGCTGGAAAAAAGGCCAGCGCGTCGGCGTCGGCTGGCACGGCGGCCAGGACGGCACTTGCCTCCCGTGCCGCCGCGGAGATTTCGCCAATTGCCGCAACGTGAAAATATGCGGAATCAGCTTCGATGGCGGCTATCAGGAATACATGATCGCTCCCGTGGAAGCGCTCGCCGCAATGCCCGAGAGCCTCGATGCCGTGGAAGCCGGGCCTCTCCTATGCGCGGGAGTCACCACATTCAACGCTCTGCGCCACAGCGGCGCATTGCCTTCGGACCTCGTTGCCGTCCAAGGCATCGGCGGCCTCGGCCATCTTGGGATTCAGTTTACAAATAAATTTGGATACAGAGTTGCCGCCGTTGGCCGCGGTTCCCAGAAGGCAGCTCTCGCTAAGAAACTCGGCGCGCACGTCTACATTGACAGCACAGCCACCAATGCCGCGGAAGAGCTGCAGAAACTCGGCGGCGCCCGCGTAATCCTGGCCACCGCCACGGATTCAAAATCCATGTCCGACTTGGTTGGCGGTCTCGGATTGAACGGAACGCTGCTAGTGGTCGGCGCGGGCCAGGGCCCCATTGAAGCTACGCCACTTCAACTTATCGTGGGACGAAGGAGAGTCCAGGGCTGGCCCGGCGGCATTCCCACGGATTCGGAAGACACCCTGCGCTTCGCTGAAATGACCGGCATCCGCCCCATGATCGAAAAATTTCCCCTGGAAAAAGCCGGCGAAGCTTACGCCCGCATGATGAGCGGCAAAGCTGAATTCCGCGTCGTTCTTACGATGTAATGCTTGCAAGCAGGCCGCAAAAAAAATGTAGGGGCGCAGCATGCTGCGCCCCTATTAAGAAAACGTTCGATTCGAAGGATTTTTTACGCTTCTTTTTCGACGGTCACCTTGATTTGCGCGGTCACGTCGCGGAACACTTTGATGGTCACGGGGAATTCACCGATGGTCTTGAGCGGCTCGCCAAGCTGCGCCTGGCGCTTGTCGATCTTGAATCCTTGCGCCACCAGAGCTTCGGCGATATCGGCGGAAGTGACCGAACCGAACATCTGATCGTTCTCTCCGGTCTTGCGCGCGAACTTCAGCGCAATGCCGTTCAGCAGCTCGGCCTGCTTCTGGGCGGCTTCCAGTTCGGTAGCGGTTTTCTTGGCCAGTGAAGTGCGGATTCGCTCGATAGCTTTCAAGTTGCCCGCGGTGGCTTCGACAGCCAGCTTTTGCGGCAAAAGAAAATTGCGCGCATAGCCCGGTTTCACCGTGACAACGTCCCCGCGGTTGCCCAGCTTTTCTACGTCCTCTTGAAGAATAATTTGCATGTCTTCTCTCTAAGCTCCTGTTTCCTTGCCCCCGCAGGGGGTTTATACCTTCGGCGCTTCGGCCGCTGGCACCGGTGTCACCGGCGGGGCTACTGGTGTTGGATGCGCCGGCGCGGCATGAGCTGGCGCTCCCGGCACCACGGCACGCGGCGCCTGCGTTCCCGCCGCACTGCCCGCAAACGGCAACAGGGCGATGTTGCGTGCCCGTTTGATGGCCACGCCCAGCCAGCGCTGATGCCGCGCGCAAACGCCCGTCATCCGGCGGGGCAGAATCTTTCCACGCTCCTGCACGAACTGCGACAAGATGTCCGCGCGCTTGTAGTCGATGAAGTCCATCTTCTCGACGCAGAACTTGCAAACCTTCTTCTTCCGGAAATACTGGCGTTTGCCTCGTGGCCGTCCTCCAGGACCGCCCGGACCGCCCCCGCCTGGCCCGCCTTCGCGCCGCGGACCACCGTGCCCGCCGCCTGGTCCATGGCCGCCTTCACGCCGTGGCGCTCCGCCGGGCGCTGATGCTTGTTTCTGTTCCTCTGCCATACTCTTCACCCTTTCACTCTTCGTCCCGGCCTAGCCGGGAGCAAACTCTTTGTGAGCCCGGCCTAGCCGGAATCACAAAAGATATTTCCTCTGCGCGAAACTAGCTCGTCGCTGCAGCTTGCTCCGGCGCCGCCGCTGGCGCAGGAGGAGGCGTGGTGCGGCGCGGGCGCCGCGCGGCGCGCTTCTCGCGCTTCAGCGAAAGTTTTTTCTGGCGCTTCAAATCTTCGTCCAGCCGCACGGTCTGATATTTGATGACGTTGTCTTGCACGCGCAGACGGCGCTCCAGCTCGGCAATCAGTTCGCCGTGCGTGGTGCGGATTTCCTGGTGCACGTACATGCCCTCGCGGTGCTTGGCCACGCGGTACGCCAGCTTCCGCGTGCCCCAGTGCTCGGTCTTCTCGATCTTGCCGCCTTTTTCCGCGACAGTGTGCTCGATGACCGCAAGGATTTTTTTGATCTCGTCTTCCGGCGTCGCCGGCCGCACGATAAAAACTAAATCGTAGTAACGCTCTTCCATGATGACCTCTTTTTCTTTTGACCCCGAACGAATCGGCGTCGCTCCAAGTCTTCTCCAGCCACGCAATACGTCAAAACTGTTTTTACTTTTCTTCCGGCTCTTCCGATTCCGCGGGTTTTCGCCGGTTGTACTTCGTCATCGCCGCATCGAGTCCTTGACTCAGAATCATTTCGACAGCGTCTCCGGCTTCGCCGATCATTTCCGCCGCGATTTCCAGCTCCGCTTTTTTCATCGGGCGCAGGACGTATTCTTTACGGCTGCTCAGCGGATGATCCGGCCCGCAACCCAGCCGCAGCCTCGCGAATTCCTGCGTCCCGACCGAACTAATAACGGACTTCGCGCCGTTATGACTGCCAGCACTGCCGTCCGGATGAATCCGGATCGTTCCCAGCGGCAATTGCGCTTCGTCCCACATCACCAGCAAATCGCTAACATCCAGTTCGTACTTTCCCAACAAATCCCTCACGGAGATGCCGCTGAGATTCATGTACGTCTGCGGCTTCGCCAGAAGCACTTCTTCCCCGGCGATTTTTCCGCGGCCCACCAGCGCCTTGCCCTCGGGCCGCTCCACGCGAATCCCGCTCCGATTCGCCAGTTCATCCACGGCCATGAAACCCAGGTTATGCGGCGTCCACTGATACTCCGGATCGGGATTCCCAAGTCCGACAATGAGCCGCATAGACCTTTTTCCAGCCGTCCGAAATTCGAACGGCGAGCGTTACTTTTTCTTCTCGCCCTTTTCGCCCTTGTCGCCTTTGTCGCTCTTCTCCGCCTTGGGCTTGGCTTCGGCCTCGGCGCCTTCTTCGCCTTCCACTTCTTTCTTGCCCTTTTTGATGACTTCGGGCTCGGCCGGCGTCGCCGCTTCCGTTGCCACGACCTCGGCGGGCTTCTCTTCTTCCACCTTTAGAGTTACGACGTGCGCCAGCACACGCTCGGGCTCGGTGATCAATTTCATTTTGTTCGGATCGAGCGGCAATTCGCTGGCGCGCAACTGCGCGTTCAGCATCAGGCCGCTTACATCCACGCGGAATTCCGTGGGGATATCCGCGGGCAAGCACTCGATTTCCACTTCACGGGTGACGACTTCAAAGACCCCGCCCTGCACTTTCACGCCGGCAGGCTCGCCGAAGGTATGGACGGGAACCATCACCTTCATTCGAACGTCCATCGCGACGCGCAGGAGATCCACGTGCAGCAGGTTGCCGCTGACGGGATCAACCAGCCAATCCTTCAAGATCGCAGGCTCGTGCTTGCCGCCAAGATCAACCTGAAATAGTGTGTTATGCCCGCTCTCGGAACGCAAAATCGCGCCGACCTGCTTGGCGTTGACCGACAGCGTGATCGCTCCTCCTTTGCCGCCGTACAGCACTGCCGGCAATTTTCCCGACTGCCGTAGCCGTCGCGCTTCGTTCTTGCCCCGCGTGCTGCGCGGCGCGCCTTCCACTACAATTTTCTCTGCCTTCTCTGCCATGTCCTTCTTCCCTTCTTGAATTCCGGGTGCGGCAGGCCTTCTTGCCTGTCCGCTTGCCTTTCCTGCAGTTTCTCAGAGGACAGACAAGAATGTCTGTCCTACAAATCAAATAAACAGCTCGCTGATGGAAGTCTCTTCGTGAATCGAGCGAATTCCGCGCGCCAGCAAATCCGCTACGCTCAACACCTTGATCTTCCCCATCTTTTTCGCGGCCTCGCTCAAAGGCACGGAGTCCGTTGTCACAATCTCCGTAATTTTTGACTTCTCGATCCGCTCGATGGCCGGGCCGGAGAGCACTGCGTGGGTGCACGCCGCAAACACTTGTGTCGCGCCCTCTCTAAGCAAAGCCTCCGCGGTCTTCACCAGCGTTCCGGCAGTATCAATAATGTCGTCAACCACCAGCGCGCTGCGTTTGCGGACGTCTCCGATCAGATTCATCACTTCGCTTACGTCCACATCCACGCGGCGCTTATCGACGATGGCCAGCGGCGCATCCAGCTTTTTCGCAAAAAATCGCGCCCGCTCCACGCCGCCGGCATCCGGCGAGACGACCGTCAGATTCGGCAGATTCAGATGCCGAAAGTGTTCTACAAGCACCGGCGAGCCGTACAAGTGATCCACAGGCACATCGAAATAGCCCTGGATCTGAGGCGCATGCAGATCCAGCGTCAGCGCCCGGCTCGCGCCGGCGGTTTCCAGCAAGTCCGCCACAAGCTTCGCGGAAATGGGAACCCGCGGCTTGTCTTTACGGTCCTGCCGAGCGTAGCAGTAGTACGGCAGTACAGCCGTAATGCGCCACGCCGACGCGCGCTTAAACGCGTCGATCATCAGCAGCAGTTCCATCAGGTGGCAGTCCACAGGAGCATGGCACGGCTGCACGACAAACACGTCCGCACCGCGCACGTTTTCCAGAATCTGGAAATAAATCTCGCCATCGCTGAAGCGCCCGAGCAGCGCCTTGCCCAGCGGCACGTCCAAGTGGCTGCAGATGCTTTGCGCCAATACCGGATTTGCGGTCCCGGAGAAAATCTTAAATCGGTCGTCGTTCACGACGCGCGCGCTCCGTGTGGCCACTCAGCAGCCACACCCTCTTGCATGCAACCGAACCGGAAGATCTTCCACAACAGGAATAGACGCGAGAGACGCTGAGGCGGAATCCACGAGACGCCTGCAGACTAGTCTGCGGTGCGCATCAAACGAGCGTACCTGTCGCGCGAGACACTCTCGCAAACGAAGGTCTGATCGTGCGGAAACCCAACAGCGGCTCGGCGCGCCATCGCTGGGCTCGGGAAAACACCAAACACCGCCGAACCGCTAC
>WNFO01000627.1_pt1 | contig 25757 bp, 22 predicted proteins | sample 5400251 | NCBI WGS metagenome assembly WNFO01 (sample SAMN13153354, study PRJNA577476) | soil metagenome | isolation source: 100 cm saprolite under Madrone tree | place: USA:California | collected 2016-06-14
TCAGCAGTGCGTGGCTGACGACCTTGGCCGTCTCGGGCGCCGCGGAGACATCGCCGCTCATGTCCGCGCCCGCGCAGAACGCGCGCGACCCGGCCCCGGTCAGGACGACGCAGCGGCAGCTCCCGCGGTCGAGCTCGTCCCACAGCCCGCCGAGGTCCGCCATCATCTGGCGCGACATCGCGTTGAGCCGCGGCGGGTTGTCGATGGTGAGGACCACGACGTGCCGACCGTGCTCGCGAGCCTGGATCTGCACCGTCAATCGCCCCGCAAGCCCGGGACGACGACGATCTTGCCGTACGCGCGGCGATCGGTCAGCAGGCGGATCGCCTCGACGCTCTTCTCGAGCGGCAGGCGATGCGAGATGCACGGCTTGAGCCTGCCTTCCTCGTACCAGCGCAGGAGCTCGTCGACCGACCGGCGGAGCTTGTCCGGCGCGTGCCAGCGGAAGTAGCGCAGCGAGGTGCCGAGCGCGGCCCGGTTCTTGACCAGCAGCCGGTTCGCGGGAATCTGCTGAACCCCGCCCACGAAGCCCACGATCAAGATGCGGCCGCCCCAGCCGAGCGCCGACAGCGCCGCGTCGAAGAGCTCGCCGCCGACCGGGTCGAAGCAGACGTCGGCGCCCTTGCCGTCGGTCAGCGCCATGACCCTTTCGGTGAGCTTCTCCGTCGAGTAGTTGACGAGGTCGTCGGCGCCGCGCTCACGGGTCACCGCCAGTTTCTCGGCCGTGCTCGCCGCGGCGATCACGCGCGCGCCCATCGCCTTGCCGATCTCGACGGCCGTGAGACCGACGCCGCCGGCCGCGCCCAGGACGAGCAGGGTCTCGCCGGCCTCGAGGCGGCCTTGCCAGCGGATCGCGACGTGGCTCGAGATGTACGCGACCGGAAACGCGCCGGCCTCCTCGAAACTCATCCCGGCGGGAATCGGGAACGTCTCGGCCTCCGGCGCCACCGCCATCTCGGCGAGCCCGCCGTAGGCGAGGATCGCCATCACGCGATCGCCGGGCTTGAGCCGGGTCACTCGCTGACCGCAGGCCGCCACGACGCCCGCGGTCTCGAGCCCAGGGCTGAACGGGAGATCCGGCTTCGTCTGATAGCGCCCGGCGGTCATCAAGGCGTCCGCGTAGTTCACGGCGGTCGCCTTCACGGCGATCAACACCTCGTCCGGCCCCGGAGTCGGGGCCGAGACCTCCTCGACCTTGAGATCGTCCACCTCGCCCCAGGCTCGACAGATCACGGCACGCATCGATCGTTCTCTCTACGGAGTCGAGGTGTTGTACTGAGGGGGGCGGCGCGCCTTCGTCGCCTGCTCGAACGCGTACGCGAGCTTGATCAACGTCGGCTCGCTCCAGGCGCGCCCCATGAACGTGATCCCGACCGGCAGTCCCTGCGCGGCGCCCGCCGGAACGCTGACGAGCGGATAGCCGGCCAGCGCGGCGCTCTTGGCGCTGCTGCCACGGAACTGATCGCCGTTGACGAGATCGACCGGCCACGCCGGCGTCGTCGTGGGCGCGATCAGCGCGTCGAGCTGCAGCTCGTCCATGATCGCGTCCATGCCTTCCTTACCGGCCAGACGGCGGCACTTCTCGAGCGCCTCGAGATACTCGGCGTCCGTCAGCTCGCCCTTCGCCTGGGCGCGCACGAGCAGCTCCTGGCCGAAGTACGGCATGTTCTCGCGAGGGTTACGCTTGTTGAACTCGATGACGTCGTCGAGCGTCCGCACCTGCGCTCCCGGCGCCACGCTCGACAGATACGCGTTCACACCGGCCTTGAACTCGTAGAGCAGCACGACGAGCTCGGCGGACGTCAGCGCGGTACGGTCGAAGTTGGGGATCTTGACCGGGTCGACGATCGTGGCGCCGCCGTTGCGCAACGTCTCGATCGCCTGGTTGACGACCGCGTCGGCCTTCGGGCTGTAGCCGAAGTAGCCATCGCGCGGCACGCCGATGCGGGCTCCGCGAAGCCCGTTGAGCTCGAGGTACTTGACGTAGTCGGTCTGGGACTTGCCCATGCTCGCCTGCGTTGCCGGGTCGCGCGCATCGACGCCGACGAGCGCGCCCAGCACGGCCGCCGCGTCCCCGACCGTGCGCCCGAACGGGCCCACGGTGTCCTGCGTTACAGAGATCGGGATCACGCCCGCGCGGCTCGTGAGCCCCACGGTCGGCTTGATGCCCACCACGCCGTTGACGCCGGCGGGGCAGATGATCGACCCATCGGTCTCGGTGCCGAGCGACACCGTGACCAGATTCGCCGCGACCGCGATCGCGGACCCTGAGCTCGACCCGCACGGCGTGCGATCGAGCGCGTAGGGGTTCCGCGCCTGGCCGCTGCGCGCACTCCAGCCGCTCGAGCCCGGTGTCGATTTGAAGTACGCCCACTCGCTCATCGAGGCTTTGCCGAGAATGATCGCGCCCGCCTGCCGGAGTCTCAGCGCGATGGTCGAGTCCTCGCGAGGCCGCGCGCCGACCAGCGCGAGGGCGCCCGCCGTGGTCTCCATCTTGTCCGCGGTCGCGATGTTGTCCTTCAACAAGATCGGAATGCCGTGGAGCGGGCCGCGCGACCGACCAGCTTTCCGCTCCTGGTCGAGCGCGCGCGCGATCGGAATCGCGTCGGGATTGATCTCCTGGACCGAGCGCAAGATGGGGCCGTGACGATCGATCGCCTGGATCCGCGCGAGATACATCTGCACCAACGACTCGGCGTCGAGACGCCCGGCCGTCATCGCCGCCTGGATCTCCGCGATGCTGATCTCCTCGACGTTGGTGATGGCGCCGGGTATCCCGACGGTGGCGCAGGCCGCGAGGAGCGGCGCGACGCTCATCCCGGCGGCGAGCATCCCGCCGGTCTTCAAGAAGTCTCTGCGCGTCGAGCCCCTACCGCCGCGAGCCTCACTCATCCGATCTCTCCCAGACGCGTGACGTCAGAACCGAGGCCACGATAATATCGGAAAGAACCCACGATATGCTCATCGTGGATTCGCAGGTGCACATCTGGGGTGCGGACACACCGGACCGGCCGTGGCCGCCCGGCGGCGCGCAGCGCGCGCAGAAGCCGTATCCGGTCACCAAGGACATGCTCCTGGCGGAGATGGACACGGCCGGAGTGAGCCGGGTCGTGATCGTTCCGCCCTCGTGGGAAGGTGATCGCAACGATCTGGCGCTCGAGGCGGCGCGCCTGCATCCCAGGCGCTTCGCCGTGATGGGGCGGCTCGCGATCGAGCGCCCGGTGAGCCGCGCCCTCGTCGCGGACTGGAAGAAGCAGCCGGGCATGCTCGGCATGCGCTTCACCTTTCACAGCGATCTCCAGCGCCCCTGGCTCACGGACGGCACGGCGGACTGGCTCTGGCCGGCGGCCGAGCGCGCGCAGATTCCGCTCATGGTGCTGGTGCCGGGGTCCCTGGCTCAACCGAGCCGCGCGGGATCGAAGCCCGTTTCGAAGATCTGCCGAAGGTCTGCGCCCTCGCGAAGCTTCCGAATGTGGCCGTGAAAACGTCGGGCATGCCGTCGTTGTCGGCCGAGCGCTCGAGGCCTCTGCGAATGGCTCGGCTGGCCGTAATTTGTCATCGGTCCGGAATTCCTGAGCCAGCCTGTCAAGTCCTCGACCACCGACCGGGAGTGTCCGGTTTCCGCTAAGTCCCCGAGAAATCGGAACGGGCCCGCTCCGAAAGCCCCTGGCATCGCCCGTGCACGACTCGAAATCGAGAACGGGATACCGAGGTGTGCAGGGTGAACAAAGAGATGGAGCGTCCCATGACACGATCGTTTGTCGCGACTCTCGGCGCCGTCATGCTCGTTGCCGCGATCGGGACGGCCGCCGAGGCCCAGTCGAACCCAGCGACGCAGCCCGAGGTTGCGTCGGCTCCTTCACCGAGGGCGTTCGAGTCGTGGTCGCCGGGCAACAAGCGGATCGCGACCGCGCTCTTCGAAGCTCAGAACACGACCGCCAGCGGCGCCACGCCGATGACGCTCGAGCAGATCGCGCAGGAGCGTCGGAGCGGGCGGAAGTGGGGCGATGTCTTCCAGGCCATGAAGTCGCAGGGCCTGATCCAGGCCGAGACGCTCGGTCAGGTCCTCGGCCGCTACGACCGCGCCCGTCACTCGCGCAGCTGACGCGAGCTCGCGGCCGCGCCGGCGAGATCGCGCTCGACGACGAACGGGAGCGCCATCACCGCGAGCGCCACCAGGAGCACCTCGGTATCGCCGAAGTTGTATTCGAAGAGCCCGGCCACGAGGAACGCGCCGATCGCCGCCATCGAGCCCAGCACCAGCGCGCGCGCCTCCTCGTCCGTCGGCGGAATGCGCCGGAAGACTCGCCACGCCGCGCCGAAGAAGCCCACCCAGATCGCGATCCATACGCCGAGGCCCGGAATTCCGCGCTCCACGACGATCTGGAGCGGCGTGTTGTGCAGATGACTCGTCGAGCGCCGCAGCGCCTCGGGGGACGCGACCGTGGGGTAGACGTTCTTGACCTGGCCGGGCCCGATTCCGGTCAGCGGATGCGCGATCGCCAGGCGGAGCCCCGCGTCGAGCATCGCGAGCCGGTCCCGCGTCGTGTCGTCGGTGAAGTCGCCGACGGTCCGCACGCGCCGGAGCAACTCCGGCTCGGCGACGAGCACGCCGGAGACGGCCAGCACCAGCGCGGCCAGCACGAGCCCGCGGCGACGGAGGCCGAGCGAAGCGCCCGCGATACCGGCCGCGAAACCGAGCCACGCGCCACGCACTAACGTGAGCCCAAGCGCCAGGAGACCGGTGAGCCAGGCCGGAAGCGCCCAGGCGGCCGGCCGCCCGCCCAGGGCGACGCGCGGCAGCGCGCTCACGAGCACGAGGGTGAGGACGCCGGCGAGCGTCATGTAGATCGAGAAGAACCCCCGAGCTCGCCCGCACTTTCGCATGAGCAGCCGTACGGCCGCGTGGCTCGACTCGAGCGTCCCGCCGGCCGGGCACAGGCCCACCTGAACGATCGACGCCAGCGCCACGATCGCGACCGCGATCAGGAGCCCGCTCGCGAAGCGAGCGGCCGCGCGCGTGTCCGGCAGCGCGTGGAGCACGACGTAGAACGCCAGGAGCGTGAGCAGTCCCCGCGACGCGACGAGGCTCTCGCCGGGCCGCGCAGAGGCGAGCGCCGTGACGAGCGTCCAGCCGACGAACGCGAGCAGCGGCCCGAGCAGCGGCCAGCCGGCGCGTGGACGCGCGGTCCGCGGCCCGAGGACGAGCACGAAGGCGAGGACGACGAGCGTGGTCTCCGAGAGCGTGATGGACGCGGCCAGGCCGGCCGTGAGCGCCACGAGAAGCCAGTTTCGCAGGACGCTCAATGCGCGTTGCGATTGATGCGGAAGCCGTACCAGAGGGTCTGCAGGAGAATCTTCAGATCGAAGCCGAGACTCCAGCGCTCGATGTAATAGAGGTCACACTCGATCCGTCGCTCGATCGACGTGTTGCCCCGCCATCCGTTGATCTGGGCCCAGCCCGTGATCCCCGCCTTCACCTTGTGGCGGAGCATGTAGCCGGGCACCCGGCGCCTGAACTCCTCCACGAAGCGCGGGCGCTCCGGACGCGGTCCCACGAGGCTCATCTCGCCACGCAGCACGTTGAAGAGCTGCGGCAGCTCGTCGAGGCTCGTGCGCCTGAGGAAGACGCCGAGGGCCGTGCGGCGTGGGTCGTGCGGGCGGGCCCACACGGGCCCCGTCTCCGCCTCGGCGTTCACCCGCATCGTCCGGAACTTCAGCATCTTGAAGCGCCGGCCGTCGACGCCCATGCGCTCCTGGCGATAGAGAACGGGCCCCGGAGAGGTGAGCTTGAGCGCCACCGCGACCGCCAGCATCACCGGCCCGGCGACCGCCAGACCGAGCGCGCCGAAGACCAGGTCGAACGCCCGCTTGAGGACGCGGTTCCAGCCGTAGAGCCGCGACTCCCGCAGGTGGATGAACGGGATCATCTCGAACTCCTCGACCCCTCCTCGCGCCGGCACGAGGCTGAACACGTCGGGCACCAGGTGGATCGCGATCGGGTCGTCGCCGATCCCGCTCAGCACCGTGGTGAGCCGCGAGGCGTCGTCGTGCGGGAGCGCGATGAACACGATGTCCACCTGCTGGCGGTCGAGCACCGCGCGCACGTCCTCGATGCCACCGAGCCAGCGCACGTTGTCGGAGACCTCCTTCTTGTCGCTCAGGAGCCCGAGCACGAAGATGCCGACGTCGCGGCGCCGGTTGAGGACGCGCAGCACCTCGGCGGCCGGTTCGCCCCCGCCCACGATGATCGCGTAGCGCAGGTTGTAGCCGTGCCGACGCGCGAACCGGAGCGCCTCGCGGAGCGCCGCGCGCGCCAGGCTCACCACGACGATCGACTGGGCCAGGAACAGGACGATGACGAGCCGCGAATACTCGTAGCCGCGGAACGCGAACGTCATGATCGAGACGAGGATCAACGCGCCCAGGGTGGAGGCCTTGGCGACATCGAACCACTCCGACACGCGGGAGCCGAGGCGATTGGGCCGGTAGAGATCGAACGTGCGGAACGCGATGCCCCACACCACCAGGATCGGCACGAGTTGCAGCGCGTAGTCGCGGAACGGGGGCACGTCCCTTACGGGCATCAGATGGAATCGGATCGCGTACGCGGACACCCAGCAGACCGCGATCAGGCCGAGATCGGCGGCGAGCGCCAGGTTCTCGACGATCCGCGAATGGGCCTTCAGCACACCGGCCTCGCGCGAAACTCGTTCCAGCGCGCGGTGATGTAGTCGCCGAGCTTCTGCTTGAAGACCGGGCGGTCGAACGCCTCGGCGCGGGCGCGGAGGGCTTTGCCGTCGAACCGTGCCTCGGCGCGCTCGAATCGCGCGATCGCCTCGATCAGCGCCTCCACCGTCTGCTCCCCGAAGAACACCGCCGTCGGCGCCGCATCGCCCGCGTCGAGCCCGACCATCGTCTCGAGCGCCCCGCCCCGCGCGAGGGCGATCGTCGGTCGTCCGGCTGCGGCCGCCTCGAGCGGGGTGATGCCGAAATCCTCGACGGCCGGGAAGACGAGGGCGCGGCAGCGCGCGTAGAGCCGGGCGATCTCGGCGTCGGGCCGCCACCCGAGGAAGCTCACCGTCGGCCCGGCTTGCGTACGCAGGCGCGATTCCTCCGGGCCGGTTCCGACGACGACGAGCCGCCGCCCGAGCCGATTGGCGGCGCCGATCGCGAGGTCGATGCGCTTGTACGGCACGAGCGCGCCCACGACCAGATAGTAGTCCTCGCCGGCATCCGCGATCTCGAAGCGTTGCACGTCGACTGGAGGATAGATCACGTCCGCCGGGCGGTCGTAGGCGCGCCGGATCCGGTCGGCAATGTGCCGTGAGATCGCCACGAACCGGTGCACGCCGGCGGTCTCGCGATCCCAGCGCCTGAGCGCCGCCGCGAGCGGCGGCCCGAGCGTCCGCGCGGCCAGCCCGTGGCCGGGCCCGAAGTAGTCGCTCGCAAGGTCCCACACGTAGCGCATCGGAGAAAAGCAATAGCACAGATGCAGCGCGCGGGGGGCTACCCGCACCCCCTTCGCGACGCAGTGGCTCATCGAGACGACCAGGTCGTAGCCGGACAGATCGAACCGGCGGATCGCGAGCGGAAACGTCGGCAGGTAGTAGCGGTATTGCTCGGAGGCCCGCGGGAGACGCTGGACGAATGACGTCACGATGCGCCGACGCTCGATTGGGGGCGTGACGCTGCCGGGGACGTGCAGGAGCGTAAAGAGCGGCGCGTCGGGGAAGAGCTCGCAGAGGACCTCGAGGCAGCGCTCACCGCCTCGCATCCCAGTCAGCCAATCGTGGACCAGGGCGACTCTCGCGCCCGGAACCAAGCCTGCTCCCGCTAGCGCGGGCGTGACCCGATCCGCCGACGCCAGTACTCGAGCAGGTCGGTGAGCGTCTGCTCGAGCGGGATCGTCGTGCGCCATCCGAGCGCGCTCTCGACCTTTTGCCGCGAGCCGCGGAGCACCGGCACGTCGGATGGGCGCAGGCGCGCCGGATCCTGACGAATCTCGATGTGCGGGAGCGTCGACTTCGCGATCAGGAAGTTCAGGATGCGCTCGATCGACCACTCGAGGCCCGAGCAGAGGTTGTAGACCTCGCCGGGCGTCCCGCGCTCGAGCAGGAGCCAGTAGCCGCGCACGATGTCGCGCACGTCGGAGAAGTCGCGCGTGGGCTTCAGATCGCCCACGAGCACGACGGGCTCACGCAGGCCAGCCTCCATCTCGGCGATCTGCTTGCCGAAGTTCGACTCGGCGAAGGCGTCGCCGCGACGCGGCCCGGTGTGGTTGAAGGCGCGCGCTCGCACCACGTGCATCCCGTAGCTCTTGAAGTATTGCCAGCCCATCAGGTCCTGCGCCACCTTGCTCACGGCGTACGGCGAGAGGGGCCGCAGCGGATTCGTCTCGCGAATCGGCAGCTCGTCGGGCTCGACGAGGCCGTACTCTTCGCTCGAGCCGATCACCAGGAACCGCGCGGCGGAGCCGAGCTGGCGCATCGCTTCGAACAGGTTCATCTGACTGACGACGTTCGTGTAGAACGTCTCGACCGGGGTCTGCCACGAGGCGTGGACGAAGCTCTGCGCCGCCAGGTGGATGATGTAGTCGGGCCGCGCCTGCTCGAGCACGGTTCTCACCGAGAGCAGGTCGCGGAGGTCGGACTCGATCAGTGTTACGCGGTCGCGGAGCTGCTCCATGTGCTCCGTCTTGCTGCGCCAGCGTATCGAGCCGAACACCTCGGCGCCGCGCTCGAGCGCGTACTCGGCGAGATGGCTGCCCACGAAACCCGTGATACCCGTGATCAAAATTCGCATCCTGGCCATAGTACTACACCCCGTGCGACGAGCCTTCCATGCGTGTGGCCCGCCGGAGGGAGTGCCGCCAGGCGACGGGCAGGGCGAGCGCAACGAGGGGTCGGAGGGCGAAGAGCACGCACCACCAGGGATAGGCGCGGCTCCGCACCGCCCGCCAGCGCACGCGCGCCTCGGTGCGAAGCCGGTCGTCGTCGCGGACGGCCGAGACGCGCCCGGGGGCGAGCCGCCGGATCACGAGGGCCTCGGGCAGGTTCGCCAGCCGCGTGACGCCGGCCAGGCGCATCCAGAGGTCGTAGTCCTGCGCGACCGACACCGACTCGTCGTAGCCCCCCACCCGGTCGAGCGCTGATCGGCGCATCATCACGGAGGAATGCACGAAGGGATTTCCGCGGATGAGCGCCCGTCGAATCGCCGCGTCGTCCACCGGCGGGCGCACGATGGCCACCTCTTGGCCCGCCAGGTCGACCTCGCGGGCGGCCGTCCCCAGGAGCCCCACCTCGGGGTTGGCGTCGAGGAACTGGCGCTGGCGCGCGAGGCGCTCCGGCAGCGCCACGTCGTCGGCGTCGAGCCGCGCCACGAGCGGAGCCTGCGCGAGCTCCAGCGCTCGGGCGAGCGAGCGCGTGAGCCCTCGGCGCGCGCGCCGCTCGACGCGCAGGCGCGGGTCGTGGAGGGCGGCCAGTACCTCCGGCGTCGCGTCGGTCGAGCCGTCGTCGATGACGATCAGCTCGAGCTCCGCGAGCGTCTGGGCGAGCAGCGACGCGACGGCGGCGCCGACCCAGGGCGCCCCATCGAAGACCGCCATGACCACGGACACGGCGGGTGGACTCACCGTGAGCCGTTCCGCCGAGCTTCCATCGCCAGGACGGCGCCGAGATGCCGGAAAATCGGGACGCGTCCGAGCGAACGTTCGAGGACAACGCGGCGCTCCGGTGACGGAACGAACCGCCGCGTGTACGGGATCCAGTATGTGTCGCCCGAGTAGATCTGCTCGTTGAACCCCCGGTTGATACGATCGAGGCGCTGCCGCGACTCCGGCGAGAGAAGTGCCATCTTCATTGGATGGGGCAGGACCAGATACGGGAAATAGTTGCGCCGGCTGATCTCGATGAGATTCACGCTCACTAATCTACCGGTCTCAGGAGGAAGTCGAAAGATGGTTTCGTCGAGCCGTCGCGGAGATGCGTGCGGGGTCGGTCGCCGACCTCTGGATTGAGTGGCACTCGGCGGTCAATCGTGGGATGCTCGCGCGGGCGCCTCACGCTCCCCTGAGTGGCGGCGGCTTCGACATGCGTGCCGGGTCCTTGACGACCTCACCAGCCTCGATCGAGCAACATTCACGCCGCGGGTGGCTGCTGATCGGCGCCATCTTCGTCGTGCTCGCGGGCGTCGCCGGGATATGGCTCGCTCTGGACCGGCGACCGCCGGAATGGGACCACGCCAACCATCTGGAACGCGTCGTCAGCTGCGCCGACGACATGGCTCACGCGAACGTCACGGCGATCATCGAACGCTCGTCGTTCTACCCGCCGCTGGCGGTGTGCGCCGCGGGGCTCGCGTACTCGCTCGTGCCATCGGACGTCGCCTCGGCTCAAGCGGTGATCCTGCTGTTCCTCGGTCTCGGCATGGCGAGCGTCTACGTGCTCGCGCGCTTCTTCACCGACGTCTGGGGCGGAGTCGTCGCGGCGCTTTTCTTCGGAAGCGCGAACTTCGTCGTGTACTCGTCACTCAGGTTCCAGCTCGATCTTCCGCTCGCCGCGATGGTCGCCGTGGCGCTCGTGCTCCTGCTGCGGGCGGACGGCTTCTCCCGTCCCGGATGGTCGGTCGTCCTCGGTGTCGTGCTCGGTCTCGGTATGCTCACGAAGCCGCCGTTCGCCGTCTACGTGCTGCCGCCGCTCCTGCTCGTCGCGGTCCAGATCCGCGCCGGGCGGCCGCTCGGCCATTTGGCCCTCACCGTACTGATCGGCGGTGCGGTGGCCGTGCTGTGGTACGGGCCCAGACTGATCGGCATCTTCGGGCAGATCGGTGCTCGTTCGTTCAAGCAGGCGGCCGAGGCGGGGCACGCGGCCCCCTGGACCGCGGAAGGCCTCTTGTACTACCCGACGTATTTCGTTCCGCAGTTCGGCCTGCTGGCGGTTCTCTTCGTGGCGATCGGTTTCGTCGTGGCGGCCCGCCGGCGTCAGTGGCTGTTGCTGACCAGCCTGGTCGTCCCGTTCCTCGTCTTCCAGATGATTCAGAACAAGAACCTACGCTATACGCTCCCCCTCCTGCCCGTCGCGGCCGTGCTCGGAGGGATCGGGTTCGCCGCGTTACGCGGATCGATGCGCACGATCGCCGCCGTGGCGATCGCCCTTGCCGCCGTCGTCCAGGTTGCCGGGATGGCCTTCGGCGTACCGCGCGGATTGACGATGCCGCTCCTCGACGTCCCCCTCGTCGGGGACAACCCGCCGATGCGCGCCGAGTGGCCGCATCGCAAGATTCTGACGCTCATCGCGCGCGATGCCCGAGATGCGCCGGCCACCGTCAGCGTGGTGCCCAACTACGCGTTCTTCTCCGTCAGCAACTTTCGCTACTACGCGCTGCGGGACGGCCTACCGCTCCGCTGGGTTCGAGCCTGGGACGAGGAGCCGATCGGCATCGACTACATGATCATCAAGGATGGTGATCAGGGGCCCGAGTGGACGGCCGGCAAGCCCCGGCGAATCGCCGAGCGCCTCGCGCGTGACCGCAATCTGGCTCGAGTCTTTCCCGTCATCGGCGAATTCCCGCTGCCAGACGGTTCGACCGCGACCATTCGAGCGCGCCGGATCGGGATGGGGTCGACGGTTTCGCTCCCGATATTCACGCGACGACTCGAGCAGGCGATACAACGTCGCCTCCCCCAAATCGCGCGCGATATCGACGGCCTCCAGATCCGCATCATCACCTCCGAGGAGCAGGCCCGAGGCGGCCGGGTGGCCCGTGTCGAGGTCGAGGCCCGGACGGCGACGGTCGGCGACTTCTCGCGGCCGCGCCCCGCCCTCCTGCGCGTCCACGACCTCCGCCTGGTCGTGGAGGATGCGCTGGTAAATCCCTTCAGCCTCGACGAGGATGGTCGCCTCGACCCACTCGATGCCGGTCGCGTCCGATTCGAGCGGGCGACGATCCTCTCCGCTGATGTCACCGCGTTCCTGCGAGACTTGAAGGGGTTCACCACGGCCTCGGTAGAACTTGGGCGGGGCTCCGCGTCCTTCGCGTTCGCGCAGTTCGGCCCGGACGTTCGCGCGCGGGTGCGGATTCTTCCGGGACGCGATGGGCCGATCGCCGTCACGCCGGAGTTCGTCTCGGTCGGTGGCGTGACGATCCCGGGTGTGCTCGTGAACTGGGTCGTCCGCAACTACGATCCGTCGCCGGTCATGGCGGCACGCGCGCCGGTTCGCCTGGAGGTCGGGCAAATCGAGATCAGCCCTGACGCCATCCGGATCCTCGCAAACCGTTAGCGGACGCTCGTAGCACGTGAATGCGTGATGCTAGAATCGCGCCGCGAATGGAGACCCTGTCGAGGCGCGCGTTGCTGTTCGACCTCGCGATCCTGGTCGGCAGCTGGGCATTCCTCGGGCTGCTCCACCCGGCTTCGAAGGTCTTCTGGCTCAAGTTCGACTGGGTCGTCTATCACTACCTGCCGATGCCTCTCACGCTCGACGGTGCCCGCGAGGCGATTCGTTGGGACGCGACCGTGCTATATCCCTTGCGCCCGCGGCCGGTTCGCGCGATCGAGTCGTGGCTGTCCATCAAGGCGTTCGGCTGTTCGCCGTATCTCTATGACGCCGTCAACATTCTGGCCGCGGGCATCGCGATCTGGGCCGTCGCCCGCATCACGCTTCGCGTGACGGCGCGGCGGGAAAGCGCCGCCGTGGTCGCGAGCGCGCTCGCCGTGAGCTACGCAACCGGATTCTTTCTGATCGGTCAGGGGTTCGCGCTCGGTGCCGCTCCGGCCTTTCTCGCCGTCGCCGCCTTCTTCGAAGCGGGCGCGCGCGCGGGGACCGGGCGCATCGCACTGATCGCGGCGGGCGTGGTGATGCTCGGTCTGGCGGCACTCTCCCACGACACCTTTGCCGCGCTCGCGCTGGTGCCCCTGGCCTGGGCCGTCATCGTCCGGCGCGACAGGGCGACCGTGCTCAGCGCGATTCCCTTCGTGGCCGTGCCCTTAGCGGTCGGCCTGCTGGCCCGGTCCGGGATGCCGGTCACCAACTACACCAAGCAGATCTGGCGGATTTTCAGCGCGATCCACACGGCACCCGAGGTCGTCGCCGTGTATCCGGCGCGCGTCGTGATGACGCTCCTTTCCGGCGGTATTCCCGTCGATTCGCTCCGCGCGCTGCCGTACTTTCCGGCGTTCACGCGCATCCGCGATCTCCTCGTCACGCCGGCCGGGATTCTGACGATCGTCGTGGTGGTGGCGCCCGTCATCGGTCTCACGGCGCTCGGCATCGCCGCCCGCCGGGGCGCTTTCGCGGGGCCGCGCATTCTGTTCGGCGTGGCGTGGCTCGCCGTCGGCAGCCTTCCTCTGATGTTGCCGATCGCGACACCAGAAGCGTTCCATCTCACCACCGCGCTTCCGGGCTTCTTCCTGCTCTGGACATTCGCCTTCGCGGTGAAGCCGCGATGGCGTCGCGCGGTCGCCTGGGCGCTCTTCGGCCTCTTCGTGGTGGTGCACGGAGGGTTTCGCTACGTGCTCTTCCATCGCGACCTGCCCGCGATGGAGCAGCCGGTGCTCGCTCTTCAGCGGATTCTTCGCGACGGAGCGCTCGACGGACACGCGGCTCGGATCCTGTTCTTCCCTGCGCAAATCGGCGGTCATTACGCGATGATGCCGGTTGTCGCCGCGCTCTACCACGACGAGCGGACCGCAACCTGTATCCGGGGCGACCGCGTCACCGCATGTCTCGTGGAGCCGATCTGGATCTGGACGACGTTCGGTTCCGGGCCGGCGATCCCGCCCGCGTGCCGGACCAGCGGAGGCGTTCGCGTGGGTCCGCTCACGCTTGCGCAGCAGAGCCTGATCGAGGAGTCGCGCAACATTCTCGCCCGTCCGGACGTGAAACTCGCGACGCGGCCGGAAAACGAGACGGTTCGGACGTGCCCGATCGTGTCGGTCGAGATGAAGACCACTCCCGACGGCGTCTTCAGACACTACGCCGTCGGTGATGAGCCGGCCGGCACGCGCTGGTATCGGTACTCCGGAGAGCGGAACGAGTCGCTCGTGCGCATCGAGGACTGTGCCGTCGCCGCTCGTCAACACGGTCGCGCGCCGGCCGCCGCGGTCCGCTGACCGACCGAGGGCCGACCTCACTTCACGACGCGGTCGCTCCGGCGCGCTTCGACGGCCAGGACGGCCGCGAAGTGCCGCATCCCGAGGACGGACCCGAGGAAGCGCTCCGCACGAAAGCGTCGACGCGGATCGGGTAGCATCCGGCGCGCGAACGGGATCCAGAAGCCCGTGATGCGCACATCGTCGAATCCCCCACGCCGGCAGAGCGCGCGGATCTCGCGCCGCGTGAGGAAGTCATGCGTGGCCCAGTTGCGCTCGTCCGACTGGTAGCCGGGGCCCCGGTATCCCCTGAGGTACGCGCGGAACAGTCGTGCCGCTCGGCGAGTATTGTGATGAGGCTCCACGAGGAAAAGGTGACCGCCTGGGCGGACAACAGCCCCGAGGGCCGCGAACACTTCGTCGCGGCGATGGAAGTGGTGCAGGCTCTGGAGGACCAGCGCCGAGTCGATCGACGCATCCGCGACGTGAGCGCGGAGGTCCAGGGCCGATGCGCCGATGACCTCGACGTTACGTACCCCGTGGGCTGCACATCGCTCGCGCAGCGTCCGCTGCATATCGGGTACGAGTTCGACCGCGATCACCGACGTGGCACGCCGGGCAATCATCGTCGTGAAGTACCCGCTCCCCGCGCCGAGGTCGAGAGCTCGACCGTAGCCTTCTGGCGCCCAGACCTCTTCGATCAGCCGACGGCACGGGTGGTCGTGCTGCTCGGCCTCGCCGTACCGGTGGTTCTGGTCGTAGTTCAAGGCTCCGGCGCCCGAGAACGATGTCTCGTTGGAAAGCCGGTTGATGGCGTCGAGCTTTGCTCGCGAGGCTTCGGAGAGGAGCGCCATCTTCACCGGGTGTGGCAGGACGAGATAGAGGAGGTAGTTCCGGCGGCCGATTTCGATCAGTCCCATGTCACCCGGTCTGACGCGCCGTCTTGCGGAAGAGGAGGTTCAGGTAGGGCAGACAGCGCGACGGTGCGAGCCCCGCCGCGCCCGCCAGTGTCACGCCCACCGCGAAGCAGGGCAGCAGCGCGCGTCGCGTGCGGGACCGAGTCGTGTCACGGAAGAATTGCCATCCGTACCCTGCCTCCTCGGTGAGGTCCTCGAGGCCGGCCCAGCCCGACGACGGCAGACAATCGCCGAGCGTCGCGTTGCGCCATCCCGTGCCGTCCATGGTGAAACCCTCATAGGTCTCGCGACCGAACTTCCGCGGCCGGCACGTCCTCGCGTAGGCGAAGGCCATTCGGGGCGGCAGCCACTGGATCAGCGGCAATCCGACCGAGTGCGTCTCGAGAGGAAACGAGCGATTCGGGGTGTCGAGGATTGCGACGTGCCCGAGCGGCGCCAAGACGCGATAGTACTCGTCCACCTGGACTCGCCGGTGCCGCGCGGGAAGATGCTCGACGATGCCGATGGCCAGCACCAGATCGAAGGTGCCGTCCGCCCACGGCAGGCGGCAGCTCTCGCTCTGGGAGAGCAGCGCCACCTCCCGCACCTTGTCGAGCCCCATCTCGGCGACCTTCGTTTGGACGATCGCGACGAACGCCGGGTCGGCATCGAAGCAGTGGATCCGCGCCACCGCCGGCTGCTCGCCGAGATATTCGGTGACGTGGCCGAACGAGCAGCCGACCTCGAGGACCGAGAGGCCCGTCACGCCCCGTGCGTGAAGATGGCGGAACAGCGGACCCAGGAAGTGCTCGCCGCGCGTCTCCTTGAAGCGGAGGTAGGGCGGCGCTCGGCGCGCGCCCTTGCGCTCGATCAGCATCCGAACCACGCGCTCGCTGTAGCGGGTCGAGTACTCGCGCCCGTCCACCGTGAGCAGCCGCTGATCGCCGACGTCCACGAGCCGGTAGGAGGGCTCGCTCATCGCGGGCAGTATACCAACGGGGCCACGCGTGCCGGTCGCGCTCGGCGAGCCCTATTCACGCTTCGCGCAGACGGCGAACAACTTGTTGCTGAGCCGACGTCCGAGCGGCCAGGTCTTGATGGCGCGGATCCACCGACTGCGGCTCTCGCCGAGAATGGAGGTTCCCTCGAGCTCGACGGACGCGAAGCGCTGCGTGAGCAGTCGTTCGAGGCGCCGGGCCGACAGGGGAGAGATGTGTGTCGGATCGTCACGCAGACGCCTCAGGTCGCGCGCACGCACGGCCGCGCGCGCGTCGTACAACCGCTTCACCGGATAGTTCGGCGTCGTGAGGGCGAGCCGCCCGCCCGGGCGCAGGGCCCGGTGAATCTCCTCGAGAGTCTGCGCCGGCGACTTCGTGTGCTCGAGCACCTCGACCAGGGTTACGAGGTCGAACGCGCCGTCGCGAAATGGGAGCTGCTCCGACCGGGCGACGACGACCCGAAATCCCTTGGCCCGGATGCGCCGGGCGCGCGTGAGACTGATCTCACAGCCCACGACGAGGGCCCCGCTGAGGCGCGACTCAAAGAATCTGAGGTAGCGGCCGTCCCCGGCCCCCACGTCCAGCACCGCGCGCGGGCGAACGCGAACGAGCTCGCCGAACCGACGGCCCACGAACTCCGATATCGTGTCGTCGATCGGAAACGCGTCAGCGTAGTCCTCGAATAGCTCGGTCGGTGGCGCGCCCAGCGAGGCCTGTCTGACGAAGCGCACCTCGGCCTCGAGCAGCGCGTGCGCGTCGTACCGGTCTGCCACCAGAGCGCGAGCGGCGGCGCCGAGGCGGCCCGCGAGGTCGGAGTCGGTGAGGACACGCTCGAGCGCGCGGACCATCGCGCCGGTGTCCTCCGGGTCGAACAGAAGTCCGCTGACCCCGTCCTGGACCAGCGCCAGGTTGCCGCCGCGCGCCGACACCGCGCACGGCAACCCACAGGCCATCGCCTCGATGAGGGCCTTGGGGTGACCCTCGGTGAGCGACGGCAGGACGAATGCGTCGGCGCTGTTGAAGTGGGCGGGCAACTCACCGTGCGGGACCACGCCCCGGAACTCGACGTCGGCGCCCGCAGCGACCGCGTGGCGCTCGAGCTCGACCCGACGATCTCCCGCGCCGATCACCACCAGGCGCGCCGGCGGAGCGAGGCGGCCGACGGCGCCGACGAGCCGGTCCAGGTTCTTCTCGCGAGACAGCCGTCCGACGTAGAGCACGGCCTTGCGGGCGCCGACAGGTCGGGAGGGGTGCGGGGCGAACGTGGTGGTGTCGACACCGTTGGGCGAATAGATGATGCGGTCGGCCGCGCCGCGCGCCGCCACGTGCGCCTCGAGCTCTCGAGAGGTCACGATCACGCCGGCCGCGCGAGGGATGGCCACACGCTCGAGCAACGCGTGGAGCCAGGGCTTCACTCGGGAGCCGGCGATTCGGGCCACCTCGCCGTATCGATAGCCGTACGTGACCACGTACGGCGATCCGAAGCGCCACCGGGCTACGAGCGCGGGGATCACCCCGGGGAACTGCATCACGCGCAGGACGTCGCAGCGACGGAACTGCTCCCGGTAGAGGAACGGGAGGAGCAGAGCATAGGCGAGGCGAGGCCAGCGACCGCGCCTGGGAAGCACCACCACCCGCTCGCTCAGCAACCGATCGGTCGTGAACTCCGCGAGCGTTTCGTCAAAGTAGCTGAAGTAGTAGACCGTGTCGAACGCGGCGGCGTAGTGACGCAGGTCGTAGGCGAGCAATCGTTCGTGCTGTCCGCCGCGTCGCAGGTCGGTCAGGCCGCTGCCGAGCGCCGGCAGGATGCCGATGACCGACGCGCGGCCGTCTCCGCTCACCGCCGAGCCTCCGCGTAGGTGGCGAGGAGCGCCGTCACGACGGCGTCGGGCCCGAACCGCTCCGCTACGAACCGCTGCGCATTCCCGCCCAGACGCAACCGTAGCGGCTCGTCCTCGAGCAGCCGCAAGATGGCCCGCGCGAGCTCTTCCTGGTCACCGCGCTCGACCACGAGCCCCGTCTCACCGTCGACGATCTCTTCCGGGATTCCCCCCGCGCGCGCGCCGACGGTCGGGCGCCCTACGCTGGCCGCTTCGAGCGGCACGCGCGAGAGCGCCTCTGCCCCGACGGAGGGCACCACGACGACGTCAGCGGCCCGGTACAGCGCCGCAATCGCCTCGTGCTCGATGCGCCCGACCAGCCGGAAGTCGGGCCCCGTCGGGAGGGTGACCGGGCTGTCCGCGCCCACGATCAGAAACAGCGCGTCAGGGCGGACGCGCGCGACGCGCTCCGCCGCCTGCAGGAACACGGGACCCCCCTTCCCGATCGAAAGCTTGCCGACGTACACAATGGCTTTCCTGCCCTCGAGATCGAGGCGAGCACGCATCGCGCGCACCGCGTTCTCCTCCGGCGGTTCACCGACCGGCGACAGTGAGTAGACGACCCGCGAGCGCTCGCGCCGTCCGTGGCCTGAGCGAAGGTAGATCTCGAGCAAGCGCTCACTCACGCCGACGACGCCATCGAGCCGCCGGAGCACCAGGTTCTTGAGCTGCGTATCGGCATAGAGCAGCGCCAGGTTCAGTCGCACCCGGGCGCGTCGAAGTCGCCCGCGACCGATGTAGTGGTCGAGGTAGAACCCGGCGCACTCGCGCTGGAGCTTGAGCGCGCTGCAATCGGCTGGAACGAACTCGTGGGAGAGCAGGCACGTGGTGATCGGACAGATCAGCCCGACATCGCGGAGCGTGACGAACACCGGGCGCGCGAGGCGACGGCCGGCGAGATAGCTGCCAACCAGCGCGTGCTTGTCCTGAGCGTGGATCACGTCGGCATCGATACGACGCGCTTCTTCGATGACGGCGCGGCGCAGCCGGAGGTGGAAGCCCGGGTTCACCAGAACGCTCGTGTTGGCGAGCCCCGCGCCTGTCGGGAGCCGGTGACGAACCGGGAACCTCACGACGGTGGATCCCGCGCCGTCCTCGCGTCCGGGTCCGCCCCAGCCGGGCGTAACCACGGAGACCGTGTGTCCGCGCTCGACCAGCGCGGCGGCGAGGAGTTGGATCGACCAGGGGCTCCCGCCCCGAGCGAATGGAGGGTAGTACTCGGTCGCGAAGACGATCTTCATTGATCCGAGCGAACGAAGCGCACTGCCCGTCTCAAGCGCCGCGCGGGCACGTGGCTCACGATCGAACGGGAGCTTTTGGCGGGACCACCTGGGCTCTACCGCGAGCCGCTTGGCCGTGCCGGTCGTGACGACCGCCGAACGGACGACCGGCCGCGGGGCCATCGGGCGAGGTGAGCCGGATGGCCACGTAAATCGGGCGGACCGCGTTGCCGAGACGGCGCAGCCACGGCGCGCGCACGCGGTGGCCCGGCACCGGCGCGAGCGTCGCCGGGGTACCGGCGGTGCGGAGGATCGCCTCCCACTCGCGGTATCGGATGGGCCGCTCGGCGAGGCCCAGCGGCCCCGAGCGCGCGCGCATCGTGCGTGCCTCGCGCGCATACCAGGGTGAGGCCCACGGCGACGCGCGCTCGATCCCAAGGTAGCGGCCGCCGGGCGCCAGCACGCGTTCGATCTCGCGCAGAGCGCGGGCCGGATCCGGAAGACGGTAGAGCACGATCTGAGAGTAGATCGCGTCGAACTGCCCATCATCGAATGGGAGCGCCTCCGCGTCCGCCGCGGCGTGGACGTCTGGCATCGCGCCGAGGACGCGTCCAACGTTCACGGCCTGCTGGCGGAGATAGCGCGGTGAGATGTCCGTCGCGACCACATACGCCCCGGGCGCTCGCGCTTTGGCGAGGGCGCTCGCATAGCAGAGTCCCCCGCCGATCTCCAGGAACTTGCGAGTACGGCCGTCGACGATGGTCGGCAGCCAGTCGGTGTCACACCACTCGAGCCAGTAGCGTTTGTGCATGAAGAGCCGGCGCCACGTCGGCAGCCCCGCGTCGACGTGGACCAGGTCCTCGTTGACCTTGACGGACTCTCGAACAGTCGGCAGGAGATCCCAGACGCCGGCCTCCTCGACAAAGCGCCGCCGACACCCTGGGCACGCGGGCTCCCCGGCCAGCGCGCCCACGGTCTTGCCGCAATCAGGGCAACGTACGCGGGCTGGCTCTGGAGAACTCATCCACGACCTCTTGGTAGACCTTGCGCACGCCGTGCACGGTCATGTCCCAGCGGAAGTACCGATCGATTCGCTCCGCCGACGCCGAGCCGAATTTGGCGAGGAGCGCGGGGTCGCGCAGCAATTGCAGGACCCGCTCGACGAACCCTGCCCGGTCGTTCTTGGTGACGAGGAACCCGCAGCCTCCGTCATCCACCATCTCCCCGAGCGAGGCCACCCGGAAGGCGACGACCGGCTTGCCGCAGGACATCGCCTCCTGAGGCGCCAACGGAAAGCCTTCGAGGAGCGAAGGAAATACGAAAACGTCCGCCAGGTTGAGGATCCGGACCTTCTCCGCCTCGGGTACGTACCCCGTGAAGACCACGGCGCCGTCGAGGCCGAGCTTCCCGACGAGCGTGGTGAGTTCGCCGCGCAGCGGCCCGGCGCCGACCCAGACGAGCGCGACCGGCTCGGGGGCGGCACGCCGGATCTCCGCGAACGCTTCGACGAGGAAAAATGGGTTCTTGCGGTGGATGAGGGGTCCAAGGCACAGGAGAACTCGCTTGCGCTGGAGGCCGTAGCGCGCCTGGAGGGACGGGTCTTTCGGCATCGGCGCGTACTTCGGCCCCACGCCGCAGTACACGACGGTCACGTGATCCGTGCGCAGCGCGAGCTCGTCGGCGAGCTGACGCCGGGCAAATTCGCTATCCGTGATCACGCGGTCCGAAGCCTCGAGCACGCGTTTCTCGATCAGGGGGTTCAGCGGGCTCGGATCGAGGTGGTGGTGATGCGTCACCACGGGCACCGGGAGCCGGTAGCGACGGCGCGCGAGGAGCGCGGCCGGGCCGACGAATCGCACGGAGTGGGCGCGCAGGAGATCAAAGGGCCGGGCGTCCCACACGCGCTTGATCGCTCGCGGCCACACGAAGGGCGTGACGTACCAGCGAAGCCCCTTCGGGGGCCACACGGAGTGCACGGTGAAGCCTGGCACGCCGTGCTCGTGAGGCTTTCCGCGCGCGAGCAGGATGTCGCACTCGACCCCCAGTCCGGCGAGACCCTTGAGGAGCTCGCGTTCGTAGACCTCGCCGCCCGATCCCGACTCTGGCGCGATGCCGCAATGGGGCGAGCAGATCCGCATCAGACCACGCCTTCTGATCGGGCGACCGCCCGGAGCGTTTCGACGACGAGCGCACGGTCCTCGGCGCTCAGGTCGGGCGAGTTCGACACATAGAGGCCCCTCGACACCAGGTCGGCGGCGATCGGCGTGTCCGCCGGCTCGAAGCCGAGCCCACGATACGGCGCCTGGTCGGTGATCAGTGAGAAGAATGGCCGCGTCTCGACGCCCGCGGCATGCAGGGCCGCCTCCGCGCGCTGACGGAGCGACGCCGTGCGGAAAAGCATGTGGTAGCCGAAGTACGCCGCCCGGGCGTAGGAAAGCTCGGACGGGAGTCGCTCGATCAAGCGGTCGAGATCGGAAAGCGCCGCATTGAGCGAGTCGACGTTCAGTCGTCGTTGATCGATGTAGGCGTCGATCTTTCCGAGCTGGACGCACCCGATCGCGGCGCTGAGATCGGTCATCTTGTAGTTTCCACCGAGGTGGGCGTGGAGGAAGTGCTGCCCAGGAAGCTGGCCGAAGTTGCGGATCGCCTGCATCCGATCGGCGAGCCCGGGATCCTGGGTGACGATCATGCCACCCTCGCCGGACGTCACGATCTTGTTGGCGTAGAGGCTAAAACAGCCCACGCGTCCGAAGCCGCCGACCCGCCGTCCCTTGTAACGCGCGCCGGTGGCCTGCGAAGCGTCCTCGATGACTGGCAGGGCGTGACGGGACGCCAGCTGAAGCAGCGGATCCAGATCGACCGGATGGCCGAAGAGGTGCACGGGAAGGATGGCTTTGGTTCTCGGCGTGATGCGCTTTTCGACTTCCCGGAGGTCGAGGTTGTAGGTTTGGGCCTCGACGTCGGCGAAGACCGGCCGCGCCCCCTGCATCAGGATGGGGTTGGCCGAGGCGATACAGGAGAGCGGCGTCGTGATCACCTCGTCGCCCGGGCCGATCTCGAGCGCCAGGAGCGAAACCTGCAGCGCCGCCGTGCCGGTATTGGTCGCGACGGCATGGCTCGTCCCGCAGAGCCGGGCAAAGCCCGCCTCGAGCTCGCGAACCTTGGGTCCCTGGGTGATCCAGCCACTCGCCATGACCTGAAGGACTGCCTCTTGCTCCGCGACGCCAATATCGGGTCGCGCGACGGGGACTCGCCAACCCAACGGCTAGTCCTCGAGAGTCTCGGCGAACGCCTGAGCCACGCGCTCGACCTGACTCTGCTCGAGCCCGACGCCCGAGGGCAGATTCAGGCCGCGAGCCGCGAGCTCTTCGGCGACGGGGAGTCGGACGTTGGTCCTGTACGGAGGCAGTGTGTGGATTGGATGGAAGAACGGCCGCGTATCCACGCCACGCTTGGCGAGCCCGAGCCTCACATCATCAACCGTCAGCCCGGTGTCTGCGAGTAACACCGAATACATCCAGAAAACGCCTGTGGCCCAGGCCGCCTCGGGATGGAGGCGAATCTTGCCCGTCTGCGCCAGGGGCGAGAGGTACTTTTCGTACCAGCGGGCGAGCTCCCGCTTCTTCGCGATGAAACCTGGGAGCCGCTTCACCTGGGCCACACCCACCGCAGCCTGGAGGTTGGTCATCCGATAGTTGTAGCCCACCACCTCGTGCCAATACGGGCGCTTGGGATCCATACCATGATCACGCAGGAGCCGGAGGCGCTCGGCCAGCGCTCCGTCGTTGGTGACGCACATCCCGCCCTCACCGGTCGTGATGATCTTGTTGCCGTAGAACGAGAAGCACCCGATTTCGCCCAGAGCGCCCACGCGCCGGCCTCGGTACTCGGCACCGTGGGCCTCTGCCGCGTCCTCCACGACGGTCAGCCCGTGGCGTGTCGCAAACTCGAGGATAGGGTCCATGTCGCACGGATGTCCGTAGAGGTGCACCGGGATGATCGCCTTGGACCGCGGTGTGAGCGCCGCTTCGAGGGCGCGGCTGTCGAGCTGCCAGGTGTCGGGGCTCGAGTCCACGAAGACCGGCCGAGCCCCGCAATACGTGACCGCGTTCGCCGTCGCCACGAAGGACAGACTGGGCACCAGCACCTCGTCGTCCCGTCCGACCCCGGCGGCCGCCAGCGCGAGGTGGAGCGCCACCGTGCCGCTCGCGACGGCGATTCCGTGCGCGGCTCCGCAGAACGCGGCGAACTCCGTCTCGAATTCTCCGATGAAGGAGCCGAGTGAGCTGATCCAGCCGGAGCGGACGGCGGCGACGACGTTGGCAAGCTCCTCCTCGCCCAACACCGGCGCGGCCACGGGGATCCGGGCGGACGTCACGGCTGCTCGCCCTGGGCGGCGACGAGGTCAAGGAAGCGCTCCGAGCTCCGCGTGTCATCGAAGCCCAGAAACGTGTGGACGAAGTCGGCGCGGCTGATGGGGTTCATCGGAAAATCCTTGAGGCACGCGCGGGGAAGAGCATCGAACGCCTCCGACAGCGGCATGAAGTACGACGCGCCCGGAACGTTGTAGCTCCCCCCGTCGCGCACGTTGAAGAGTCCACGGCTCCACGTCGGCAGCCCCATGTCATCGGCCGAGGGGGCGATGCAGAGACTCGGCACACCGAGAAAGACCGATTCGTAGACCGCCGAGCTGAAGAAGTGGACGCAGAGTGAGGCGACGCTCAGCAGCTCGAGAATCGTCGCCGGATAGTGCGATGGATCGTAGAGGACCAGGTCGGCGCGGGACGCGGTGTAGTGGGGCACCGGGTCCTTGAGGCGCGACTTCACAACGAGCACCGCGTCGTTGGCGTCGCAGAACGCGCGCAGCGCCGTGACCAGGCGTCGGTCATTCCAGTCCGCCGCGACGTGGTGCCAGTAGTCGAACCGGAAGGCCGCCAGCACCGCGAGGGCCCGTCGGATCCGGCTCGTCGGCGCGTACACGTGCCGGAGCCAGAAGGTCCGGGGATTGCTCATCGTGGGGTATGGGAGATATAGCACCACCGGACGGTCAGCCGGAAGCCCAAAGCGCTCCCGGACGGCCTGCGGCGCGATCGCTTCCACCTGGTCCAGCTCGGGAGCGCCCACGGCGGTGAAGCGGCGCACGATCTCCTGCTCCGTCGTCACATCGATTTCTCGAAGCGCGCCGGACTCCTTGAAGTAGTCGATCGCTTGCGCCAGCCAGAAACGGCTGTAGCCGGCCACGAGGTCGCAGCCAAAAATACCCAGAGGGTCGCGGTGGCCCGCATAATTCGTCATGTAATGAAGACCCACCCACCGCACCGTCCTCGTCAGCGCCGCGGGGCGCGGGGTGATGGCGACCACGGCGTCCGGAGGTCTCGCGCCGAGCTGCGCGACAAGTTCGTCCTCGCCGCCGTACGCGACCATTTTGGGCGCCCCCCACCGGAACGTGGGCACTTCATCGGGGAACTCAGTCGCCTTCGTGCCCCAACGAGGTTGAGACCAGTCATGCCAGCACTCGACGTCCCAGCCGCGCTTCAGCGCGAGGTCCACGACGGGGCCGATGACCCGGTAGTAGTTCTTCCGCTCCACGATGAACACGAGGCGCATCGGAACACTCATGAACGTCGAAACGCCTCCTGATAGGGCTTGCCCGCCAGACGCTCGCCGATCCGTCCATCCCCCAGCGCGTCGGCCAGGATCCGGAGCGCGGCTTCGCAGGCTGAGAGTGTCTCGTCGATGTCCGCCTCCGAGTGAGAGAAGGAGATGTTGAAGCCCGCGAAGTGGAAGATCACGCCTCGCCGCGCCGTCTCCTGGAGAAACAAGCTCATGAGCAGCCGTTGGGTTTCAGCCTTCTCGTGCTCGACGACGATCTTCGGGTGGACCGGATATCCGATGCACCGGACCGGCAGACCGAGCCGTCCGGCGGCCGCGGCGACGCCCTCCTGGAAGCGCCGCCCCATCTGCCACTGGTGGGCGACGACGGGGCGGCGGTCGTACTCATCTAGGGTGGCCTGGCACGCGGCGAGCGCCAGGGTGTCGCCTCCGAAGGTGCTGGAGACGAAGATCTCCTCGAACTCGCGCATGTACTCGCGACGACCGACGACCGACGCCAGCGGAAGCCCGTTCGCCATCCCCTTGCCGAAGACCGCCAGGTCGGGGACGACGCCGAAGTATTCCTGGGCTCCCCCTGCGGCCCATCGGAAGCCGCTCACGATCTCGTCGAAGATCAGTAACGCCCCGTGCCGGTGCGCCATGTCCTTCACGCCGGCCAGGAAGCCCGGGCTCGGCGCCTCGAGCAGCACGGGCTCCATGATCACGGCGGCCACGCGCCCTCGGTGCTCCTCGAGCGCTGCCTCGAGCGAGGACAGGTCGTTGTAAGTGAACGGGACCACGAAGTGGGCGAAGTCCTTCGGAATCCCCTTCGAGCGAGGCGTGGTGACCGCGTACCAGTCATGCCAGCCGGAGTAGCCGCAGAAGACGATGACATCGCGGCCCGTCGCCGCCCGCGCCACACGCACCGCGGCGGAGTTCGCCTCGGATCCGGTCTTCCTGGAACGTGGCCGCGGGTGCCGGGTCTGGGATGTGGACGGCAACGAGTACGTGGACTATGTGATGGGCCTGGCGTCGGTCACGCTCGGCTATGCATACCCTGCGGTCGACGAAGCGGTAGC
>WNFO01001147.1_pt1 | contig 25718 bp, 19 predicted proteins | sample 5400251 | NCBI WGS metagenome assembly WNFO01 (sample SAMN13153354, study PRJNA577476) | soil metagenome | isolation source: 100 cm saprolite under Madrone tree | place: USA:California | collected 2016-06-14
ATCGCGGTTCCACCAAGCATCGCTTCCTTATCGGAGTTGCTGAGGAACGGCGCGTTCAGGACGAAGTCGATGCCGACCGGCCATTCGTACGGATAGTCCGTTCCGTACACCATCTGACCGACGCCGACTTCGGCGACCAGATGCCGGGGTACGCGCTGTTTGAGATCGTCCGGCTTTCGCTCACTCCTGGTTGCGCCATGGTCAGGCCGATGTAGTTGCGGCCGTTGAGTGGAAGCGCGGCGATCTCTGCTGCGGTGATGACCGTGCCCAACGCACTTGTCGTGGTCTCGACCAACGAGGCTTCCGCCGTGACCGTCACGGTCTCCTGGATCGATCCCAACTCGAGCACCATGTCGACGACGGCTTCCTGCCCGACCAGCAGACGCAAGCCGCTCCGTACCGTCGTCCGGAAGCCTGAAAGCTCCGCCCGGATCTCATAGGGACCCACCGGCAATGCAGGAAACCGGTAGGCCCCGTCCTCACCGGTCGGAACGCTCCGCGTCAGGCCCGTATCCACATTCCGGACGGTGACCGTCGCACCTGGCAGAACGCCGCCGGAATCCCTGACCACACCGACAATGGTGGCCGTGGACTGCGCGAAAAGCGGCGCGGCACCGATCACGAGAAGCAGGACGGCTAGTTGCGCCATCACGGCGCGGTAGTAAGTGGTCATTTGATCACCTCCAGAAACAGCTTCAATTTTGCCTGGATAACGCCGAAATATCGAGCCGTGGATACTTCGATTTCCGTATCAGTCCCAACTCGCTCTAAAAAATAACGCGGCAAATCGCGGAGTCGCCGGCTTGCCGGACAAATAATCGCGCGGGAAACCTGTAAGATTGTTCGGAAGAATATACCGTTCAACAATTCAACTCAAGTGGCGCAATAGCTCTTCTCGATACGGAATCATCTGGACGAACAGTCGATGATTACTCGCGAGTAACGCCGCAGTGTTTACCGATTTCTTGCAGCGACTCCTGAAGCCGTCAACGATCGAGCGATATCGAGCCGATCACATGATCGAATGCGATGTGATCGGTTTATCGCTAATGATTCGGCCCATACACTTGCCTCGGATTGATGGTGCAATTGAAGTTACCAGATGTGATTCCTGAACTCCAGTCGGAGGATAAATCTAATGGCTGCGGGTGACGGCAATCGAGTGTGGTTCCCGGAAATGATCGAGACGTTGCGCTCGCGGTGGAACGTAGCGATGCCTTTACTCGTTTTAATCGAGTTGTGCAATATCGTCGACGGAATGTTTCAACGCCGGCGGCCCAGAGGTCCAATCTTGCGTCCGGGTTCTCGCTGTCCGGAATGCGGCAGGATCGTGGGTTCCGAAGGTCAGCAACGACACAGCATCAGCGTTCGGGCAACTATTCTGTCATTGCGCCGATTCGGTATCGCCTCGCCGGAAGTGACCAAGCGGATTGAAAAAGAATGGGCCAGATACAGGGCAGAGAACCGACTCGATCTGTATGGCCGCCGTATCACTTCAACTGCGGAATGCGTCGGCAAAGACTCGATATGCGCACACGCAACGTCAGAGGAATAAAGTGTCCTTTGGCGACAAGAACGGCGCATATGCGACTTGATGCCGTCAACTTCCGCTCTGCCAACTTCTTGAATGCACATTTCCGTGTAACCGCTTTACCGGAAAGTTGACCATGCGGAATCTACGCAGATCGTCGTTTGCTTCCATTGTGTTAACATTCCCTCCGTTAACCGAACTCGCAGCACATTTTGGTCCTACGAGGGGGCGGAAATCATGCGCTTGAACGTGAACATGTTCATTGGCGCCATGCTCTGGTTCCTGCGTCGCGAATCTCATCCAGGCCTGGACTCTCAGTCTGCAGGGCGACGTGCCTGCCGCCGCAACCGCCGGCGGAAGGGGATTGAATTCCGAGGCCACGCCGATCGTCGTGGGTGGCGTTATGTACGTGCCCACCGCGAACCGCGTTCTGGCGCTCGAAGCGGACACTGGGAAAGAAATCTGGAGTTATCCGCTGACCGCCGGAGCGCCTTCACGCCGCGGCGTTGCGTATTGGCCCGGACAAGGTGCCGATCTCCCGCGAATTATTTTCACGTCCGGGCGCCGCCTGATCGCGCTCAGCGCCCGTACCGGGGAGAATGTCTCTGGATTCGGTAAGGATGGCGAGGTGGATCTCGGCATTCCGTATAACTCGGTACCGGGCATTTACAGAAACGTCGTCGTGGTCGGCGCCAACACGCCGCCGGGAACCAGCGGAGGAATCGGCAATCCCCGAGCCTTCGACGCTCGCACGGGTGCGAAGCTCTGGGAATTCAGTTCAGTGCCCCAGCCGGGAACGGTTGGTCACGACACATGGGAAGGCGATAGCTGGAAAGGCCGCCTCGGCGTCAACGCCTGGCCGTTCTACTTCACCATGGACGAGCAGCGCGGCCTTCTCTATCTGCCTCTCGCTTCGCCAATCGGCGGCTATTACGGAGGGGATCGTAAGGGCGCGAACTTGTTCGGAAACTCAGTGGTCGCCGTCGATATCCAGACCGGCGCGTACAAGTGGCACTTCCAGACTATCCATCACGATCTGTGGGACGCCGACCCGCCCGCGCCGCCCGGATTGTTCGACATCGTTCGTGGCGGGCGCACGATTCCGGCTATGGCCGTGACAACGAAATCCGGATACATGTATATCCTGAACCGCGAAACCGGCCAGTCGGTTTTCAGCGTGGAAGAGCGTCCGGTACCGAAAAGCGATGTCCCTGGCGAGACGGCCTTTCCTACGCAGCCGATCCCGGTGAAGCCCGCGGGCCTGGCCCGAGTGAGCTACAAACCGGAAGACCTGGTCTCCGCCGCCGACACAACCCCCGAACATGCAAAGGCGTGCCAGGAATTGATCGACAAGATCGGCGGTGGAACCGCATTCGATCCGGGTTCGCGCTACATCTTCGTCGCGACTCAGGACGTCGGCGCGCTCGGCTCGATCGAGAAGGCCCGCGAGGGCTCACCTTTTCTATATGAGAAAACCACTCCAGGCCAAAGCACGTTCGATGTCCGTATGGGCGAAACGAGTTGGCCCTGTCAGAAACCTCCATGGGGCCGCCTGACTGCGATCAATTCGTCCACCGGAGACATCGCCTGGCAGACGCCGCTCGGCATCACCGACCAGCTTCCTGAGGGAAAGCAGAACACGGGACGACCCGTATTGGCGGGTCCAATCGTGACAGCCGGTGGGGTGTTGTTCATAGCCTCGACCGATGACAACCGCTTCCGCGCGATCGATGCGAAGACCGGAAAGCAACTGTGGGTGACGAAGCTCGCGCGTCGAGGAAACGCCGATCCGATAACCTATCGTGGAAGGAACGGCAAGCAATACGTCGCCGTCGTCGCCACTGATATGGTTGTGGTGTACGTGCTACCGTAAGGAACGCGGGCTAAAGCCCGCGACTACATTCAAACGCAAACGTGACAAACCGAAACGTGATTGAAACCAAAACGTGATTCAAACCAAAACGTGATCCCAAATGTAGTCGCGGGCTTCAGCCCGCGTTGAGCACCCTCTTGCACTGTGTCTGGCTGTGCGCCAGACTGTTAACAGACTAACCATGACCTTGCCCGCGCGCGGATGCATGATGTCCCACAGTCTGTACGTCAAGGCGAACGGCGAGATGCCGTGCTGGGACGACATCGGCGAGACACTCACACTGCGGACACTCGACGAAGGCGCCCTTCAGGATAACCGGGAATTACCGATCTTTCATGGCATTGAACTGCAACGGATTCGGCAATCTTTCATATCCGGACGTGATCCTCATCCTGAACTTTGCAATTTGTGCGCGGTGCGCGGACATGCAGCGATCGAGACAGTGCTGCACCCTCGCACGATGGAGGTGTTGCACCTCGAGGCTTCCTACTTGTGCCACTTGTCCTGCCCGCAGTGTATTCCCGCCAAGGATCGACGCTCTCTAAAAGGTCCGCCATACAACATGACGACCGGACTTCTCGAAGGTCTGTTGCGACAGCTTCGCCGCGAAGGGGTCGAACACATTCGCTTTATCCACTTCGAGGGACGAGGCGATCCGCTGGTGAATTCGCGGCTTCCGGACCTGATCGAATCCTCGAGGCGTTATTTTCCCAGGTCGCTGATCGGCGTGACGACTCATTGCAGTTATCCATATATGCCCTGGGTCGTTCGATCAGAACTGGATATGTTGCGCGCGTCCATCGATGGTGCCACGCCTGAGACTTATCTGAAGTATCGGGTGGGCGGCAGCTTCGAGCGCGCTATCGAGTTTTTGAGGAAGCTGCGTGACGACCGGATTCAGGTTCGCTCGGCGCTCCGGGTCGAATGGAAATATATTCTGTTCGAATGGAATGACGGCGACAGTGAAATGCAGCGCGCGGTCGAACTGGCGAAGGAACTTCAAGTCCACCTCACTTTCATGCGCACCCACACTCCCGGACGTTCCTTGAGGTTTTCAACCGATGGGAAGCTTCGTCAATGGGTTCGACGGTTCGCGCCCGGCAGCGCTGTGGAACAAACGTTTCAGTTGAGATCGCCCAGCGAAGCCTCTACGAGAGCGGTGGTAGCCGACCACGTTGCAGCACTTCTGTCGCTGGCCATCGAGCGGATCCGCGCATGCGATCATCCGGGCGCAGTTCGATGCCTGGCGGAAGCGCTGAAACACGATCCCGGAATCTCTGTCTCCCAGACCGCCGGCATCAGCGAAATTATCCGCGAGGCTTTGCCTCAAAGATTGGCCGACATCCAGTTCCCGGCGACGTTGACCTGGCTTGCAGCAGTAAGCCGTGAGATCGGTGATAGCGCAAGTTCCAGCGCACTCCTGTCGAGGTATCTTGAAGTAGCTCCGGACGCACCTGACCGGAGGCGCGTCGAGAACGCCATCATTGCCGACCACTTTTTAGCGCTGGCCATCGAGCGGATCCGCGCAGGCGATCATCCGGCCGCAGTTCGATGCCTGGCGGAAGCGCTGAAAAATGATCCTGGAATCTCTATTTCGCGGACTGCCGACATTAGAGAAGTTTTCCGCGTGTCCTTGCCCGGCATATTGGCCGATACGCAATTCCCGTCGACGCTGAGCTGGCTGGCAGCCGTGAGCCGCGAGATTGGTGATAGAGCGGATCCGTGCAGGCGATCATCCGGGCGCAGTTCGATGCCTGGCGGAAGCCTTGAAAAATGATCCCGGAATCTCTGTTTCCCGGACTGCCGACATTAGAGAAGTTTTCCGCGAGTCATTGCCCGGCATATTGGCCGATACGCAATTCCCGTCGACGCTGAGCTGGCTGGCAGCCGTGAGCCGCGAGATTGGTGATACTCGTTCATGCCGCCGTTCAGCTCGCTGTGGCAAAACAGTTCGATTTGGCCCATGCGGCTTTGGGTCAAGCTCTCCATCTCCAATTCGGTGTTTCACCGGATTTCGTCGGGACTTCGAATCCCTTCCTTTTTCATTTAGACCAAATCCTGCCCGACGACTGTTCGCCGTCGATAATAGTCGGCTTCGCCTGTGTGGCGCTGGCGCAGAATTATTTCCCAGCGGCTCGCGCGCTCTTTCGAAAATATGTGGAGATTGCTCCGGAGGCGTGCGACCGGTCGCGCGTCGACAAAATCATTACCACCGAGGGTAAAAATGCCATTGCGGACCAGTTCCTGATTCATCAGCCAGAGGAGCTGGCGTCCAGAGATGTTGCTTTGCGACTGAAAATCCATGTGCATGCACGGCTCAAATCCGACAAGCGAGGTTGAAAGGTCATAGACCGCCGCCAGGCGCTGGTACTCCGCGCGGATTCGGCGGCCCTTCTCATAGAGCGCGGCAATGACATTTTTTTCCATGACCTCGGTGAGCGTGGCATGCGCGGCTGCTATCGACACCGCCTCCCCTTCGAAAGTCATACCGTAATAAGTCTCGGGCAGGCGCCGCATGTACTCGCTCTTTCCACACAAGACCGCAAGCGGAAGACCGTTCGAGATCGACTTTCCAAAGCATGAGAGGTCCGGTTTCACGTCCCAGAGCTCCTGCATGCCGCCGGGCGCGACTCGAAAACCCGCAAGTATCTCGTCAAAGATGACCAGTCCGCCGTGGCGGTGAATAACTTCAATGACCTCGCGCATCTGGTCGCTTGTGGGATACGGACCGACCAATGGGTTGAGAATCAACCCGGCAATTTCGTTGGGATGTTGTTTGAAGACCGCGTCCACGGCAGCGGGAGTAAGCTCCGGCTGAGATATCACCGTTGCCTTCAGGGAGGCAGGGATGCCGGGACAGTCCGTGGCGGCAAAATACCAGTCATGAAAACCGTGGTAACCACGATAGAGAATCTTCTCGCGCCGGGTGATGGCCCGTACAAGACGGACGGCGCCAGCGCAGGCATCCGAGCCATTCTTGCCATAACGTACTTCCTCTGCCGTCGGTATAAGCCTGCGCAGCAGACCCATCAGTTCCTGGAATTGTGGGTAAGGCAATCCGAGAATATTGAACCGTTTTGCCTGGCGTGCTGCGGCACGAGCCACCTTGCGATACCCATAGCCCAGCAGATTAGTACCCCAGGCTGACATGAAGTCGACGTAATCCGTGCCGTTCATATCAACCAGGTGACCACGATATCCGCTCTTCACCATTGTTGGGTGGATGAAAGGGTTGATATCGTAGTCACGGAGCGGCAGGGCAAACGGATTCTCGCGACCGGACTCGATCTCGGGCTCGAGCGCAGGAAGATTGACGCTTATAACCTGGGCGGGTTTGTCATTCTTCAAGACGATCAGGTCGTCGTTGGCAGCGATGGCGTCCACGATATCGGTGATCGTGAAGTATTTCTCCCAGTTCGTGTGAAGGTAGTCACGAGAATGAAGCACGCTGATGTAAGGATGGCCCGGCATCACATCGTCGAGGTCATTGTTTGGGCCGGTTACGAGGAATCCCTTTTCTTCAACTTTCCTCAATAACCCTGGGTGCGGCCGAATAAGCCCAAAGTTACTCAAACCCCGAATGGCGACCAGGACGATGGCATCTTTTCTTGCAACTCTCTTTAGTTCCTGCAACCACGCGAACTGAAGCTCCTCCGTCAGTTGTCCGAAGGCGGATATTGCCATTACCAAATCAAACGACTCGGCCGGGAAGGGGAGCGGGGGTAACGGAGGTACTTGCAGGAATTGAGCATGACGTAAATGCTTTCGACACCACGCGATATTATCTCCGTCGATATCGACTCCCCATAGTTTGGCTCCCCTGGCCCAACGGAAATTTCTTGCAACGCGTCCGCACCCGCATGCCCAGTCGAGGATGTCGCTGAAGTCATCGAACGTCCTGGAGAATTTCTCTTTGAGATAATGTTCAAATCTTTTGTAGACCGCGGCCCCACCGATCACGAAACTGGCGGAGTCCGGAACTCCGATGGCTCGACGAATTCGTGCTTCTTCCGGAACCGGTAAGTTATCCATCGGGTTCGGTAAATACCACGCGCGACGGCGTACCTTTTCACGATCGGAGCTGCCGCTCAGGAATTCAAGGCAGGCAAAACCATTTGGATAGGTATGTTCCCAATCTATGGTCGTCTTGCAAACAAATCGGGCGGTCTGTGCTGTTGGTATGTTCCAGAAAATCTCTCCAAGATCGGGACTGGGAATAGGATAGTGAACTTCCTCGATTGGATTGCCATTGATGAGAAATTGAGCCTTCTCCGGTGGGCCGGACATCGTGATGGCCCAACCTTCGATTACCAGCCGATCGTCTTCAAGATGGTGCCTATCGAGAAGCCATTGAATGTTTTCGGCGCACGCGGTCAGGGAAACCGCGGATAGCTCCGGGTCGGAGAGATCCCGCCATTGATTTAAGGCTTTGCCTGTAGCCCCTGCCATGCTCGTCAGCTGCTACATGAATCGCATGAATCCTCACGCGCCGTTGGGTATCGGACCCCGGGTGGTGATGATCTTCTTCGGATCGACGTTCTTGTCCACCACGACCCCAAAGAAGGGGTTCATCATTTCTTCCCAGGTCATTTCGCCGTAATAAATCGTCTTATTCGGATTGGGATTGAACTTGTTGTTGACGGAATTGTCAAAGTGCGCGTCGACGTGCAACTTCGTTCCCTTCGGTACCTTGATCGACGTGTCATACCCCAGTTGCCAGTTGAAGTCGTAGCGCGGCACGCTCAAGATGACCTGCTTCTTTCCGTCGGGGTATTCGAGCGTATAGGTCATGTCTTTTCCCCGGAGGTGCATGTGGGGCATCAAAAACACAAGCTCGACGTCCAGATTAAACGTGACCTCCGCGGGCGGGCTCTGCCAGTTGCCGTTGTTCGGGGGAATGCTGAAGTGCGCCGGATCCTGAGGGGAGGATGACATCAACGAAACATATCGGCGTTGCGGCGGCTCTTTCGCTACCGTGAATCCAACCTGCACGTGGTCCGTAACCGCAGCGCCGTTTGGCGTGTAGTGCAGATTGATCATCATGTCCCAACCCGCCGGAATCAGTTTCGCTGCATTGTGAATGTTGTAGTCGTCTGCGATCATTCCTGGCAGGTAGCAATCTTCCAGACCGTTGGTGCCGGCGAGAAGATTGGTTCTTCCTCCGAAAGTCGGTCCGCTGGTTGGAATAGCGCTGCCTTCCTCATCGCGGGCCTTGTCCTGCCATACCGGCTCAAAATATTTCACATCGGGCGTGTGCGGTTTGAATGCGAGGCACATGTGATGCGTCACGGCAGGATGTTCCGGGCGAATCTGGACCGCGGTTACCCAGGTGTCCTCTTTGAATCCGGTTGGAACAGTGACCCACATCCACTCGACGACATTGTTTTTCGGTTGAGCAGGAACATCGAATGCCGGCCCCTGGACGATGATGTCCGGCCGAATCCGCCAACCCTCCGGCGGCCACTGCACGGGCGGCGGCGCGTCCCTGGCATCCCCTTCCAGAGCCCCGCCATCGGCCCACTTCACGATCGTGTCAATGTCGCTTTGCTTCAAAGAGCGATCATTCGTAAAGTGACCATATTGCGGGTCAGCGAACCACGGCGGCATCTTCCGCGACGCAACCGCAGCCTTCATTGCCCTGGCCCAGGGGCGCGCGTCTTTGTAGCTGAGTAAAGCCATCGGCGCGATTTCGCCGGGGCGATGGCAGCTCTGACAATTCTTCTGAAGGATTGGTAAAACGTCCTTATTGAATGTGACAGGAGTGGGAGAAACCTGGGCGGCGAGTGCGGCACCCCCCAGTATCACTATCGCAAAGCAAACCCTTGTGAACATGGAATCCTCCGGAATGCGCCCACTATAGGTCTTTGCCGTGTAAGCAGTCAAATAACAGTCTTTCTAATGTGCCGCTTTAAGAGTACGTTCCCTTATGGGACGACGTCGAAGCCGGAAACTCCTATGAGACCTTCTCGAATCATTGGTGTTTTCTCCTCTGCAGTTTCGTCAGGCCGAGTCAAGTGGACGTGGGGCGACGCCGTCGCTCTTTCATCCATAACTGCGTTTCTCTACTTTGGAGTCCGGTTGGCGCTGAGGGCGCCCGCCGCGATTGAAGGCCCCAATATTTCGTTGTCGCCGGCCATGCTTCCCCTTTATGCCGGACTTTCCTTTCTGCGAATGCTGTTGGCGTATGTTATTTCGCTGGCGTTCAGCCTGTGGTATGGAAATCTGGCCGCGTCCAGTCGACGCGCCGAACAGTTCCTGTTGCCGTTGCTCGATGTGCTGCAGAGCGTGCCCATCCTTTCTTTTCTCCCGGTGGTTCTTCTTGGTCTAAGCGCTTTTCTCTCACAAAATGCGGCGTCCGAACTTGCATCGGTTGTTCTCATCTTTACGAGCCAGGCATGGAATCTGGCATTTGCCTGGTATCAAGCCCGGAAGACAGTTCCCCGGGAGCTGCGCGAGGTAGCCTCGAACTTTCGGTTCAGTCCGTGGCTGCGCTTTCGCACTGTGGAATTGCCGTTCGCCGCAATCAGCCTGGTGTGGAACAGCGTAATGAGCTGGGCGGGCGGTTGGTTCTTTCTAATGGCGGCAGAAATCTTCACGGTCGGCAATAAAGACTTTCGGCTTCCCGGCCTTGGCGCGTATCTGAGCGAAGCCGCGAATGCCGGCAACGTGCAGGCACTCACATGGGGGCTCGCGACTCTGTTGACAATGATCGTTGCTCTGGACCAGCTACTGTGGCGTCCGCTGATGGCCTGGTCCGACCGTTTCAAATTGGAAACAGTTGAAACAGATCAAGCCCGGCCTCATTCCTGGTTCCTCGAAGCCTGGCGCAGATCGCCCATCGTCTCTCAATGGATTCGCACAACTGCGCGCCGCGCAGTCCAGCCGGTCGAGGATCGAATGGAGCGCGCTTTCCTAATGGAATCGAAGGTGGAAAGCGAACCTCGACGGTACAGCTGGTCCTTGTTATTTCTCTTCATGGGCGGGGGTATTCTCCTGTTTGGGCTCTATCGGGCAGTTGTCCTGCTTCTTCAAGTCGGATCCGGTGATTGGAAACTCATAGCATCGGGTATTCTCGCTACCGCGTTTCGCGTCTTCATCGCAATGCTGATCGCCCTGGCGTGGACGATACCGGCCGGAGTTGGTATGGGCATGAGCTCACGGATCGCCTCGTGGGCCCAGCCGATTGCGCAAATCGCGGCCTCCGTACCGGCGACCGCCCTCTTCCCCGTGCTGATGCTCGGGCTGGTCAGTCTGTCCGGCGGTCTGAATCTGATCGCCGTCTTGCTGATGCTCATGGGAACGCAGTGGTACCTTCTGTTCAACATCATTGCAGGAGTCACGGCGATGCCGCAGGACTTACGGCATACTGCGGCCGCTTTGGGTTTGAAGGGATGGCAGCGATGGCGTATCGCAATCTTGCCCGCGTTGTTTCCGTATATCGTCACTGGATTAATCACCGCCAGCGGCGGCGCATGGAATGCGAGCATTGTGGCGGAATACACCGAGTTTGGCGGACGAACGCGATCGGTCGTCGGAATTGGATCTGCGATAGCAACTGCGACCGCCGCTGGAAATTACCCGATGCTTCTTGCCGCAACACTGACGATGGTTCTTGTTGTGGTGCTCGTTAACCGCTTTGTGTGGCGGCGACTTTATGGCCTGGCCGAAGAACGATTCCGAATGGACTAGCACGCATTCGAGTACGACGACTCGTATTGTGCAGCTCGAAAACATCACGCAACGTTATGGCACACGGGAGCGCCAGTTCGTCGCCGTTCAGAACGTGAGTCTTGGCGTGGACGAAGGCGAGTTCGTTGCGCTCCTCGGGCCATCGGGATGCGGCAAAAGTACACTCCTGCGCATTATCTCGGGCCTGACCGCACCGAGTGAGGGCCGCGTGTTTTACCGTGGCCAACCGCTTCGCGGCGTGAATCCACATGCGGCAATCGTCTTTCAGAGTTTTGCCCTGTTTCCATGGCTCACCGTTCAGGAGAACGTGGAAGTGGCGCTTAAAGCTCGTGGCATACCTCGAAGTGTGGCGACCCCTCGGGCGCTCGATCTGCTCGATAAAGTCGGTCTCGATGGATTCGAGACCGCCTATCCTCGCGAACTGTCCGGAGGAATGCGGCAAAAAGTCGGATTCGCCCGAGCCATGGTCGTCAATCCTGAGATCCTCTGCATGGACGAGCCGTTTTCCGCGCTGGATGTGTTGAGTGCTGAAGCGTTGCGTGGCGAGTTGCTCGATCTATGGACCAGCAGCACGATTCCTACAAAAGCCATTCTCATGGTGACACACAACATCGAAGAAGCCGTCGCGATGGCGGACCGGATCGTCATCATGGACAAAGATCCGGGAAGAGTGATCGCGGATCTGAAGATCCCTTTGCCGCATCCAAGACAACGAAAAAGCCATCTGTTCCTCGAGCTGATCGACCATGTTTACACCACGATGGCCGGCCAGACTCAGCCCGAACACGTCGAGTTCGGTTCTCGTCCCGGCGAAAGAGGGCGTATTCGTCCATTGCCCGAAATTCAGATCAACGTGCTCACAGGGCTGCTCGAACGCGTCGATGAGTTCCCCGGCAAGCGCATCGACATCTTTCGATTGGCCGACGAACTCAAGCTGGATTCGGACTACCTGCTGCGGCTGACCGAAGCCGCCGAACTCCTCGGTTTCTCGATCATCGCCCAGGGCGACATCGCATTGACGCCACTCGGTGAGACGTTCGCTGAAGCCAGCGTGCTTGCACGAAAGTCCATATTCGGTGTGCGCATCCGAAGGCTGCCGGTTTTCCAATGGCTAATCGCCCAATTAAAGGAACGCGAAGATAACCGGCTATCCGTAGACACTCTCCGGGAAGCACTGGGACGTGACGTCTTGCCCGAAGAGGTTGAACCCCAGCTCAACATCATTGTGGACTGGGGTCGATACGCCGAAATCTTCGCCTACGACGACAATACCGAAATGATCTACCTCGAACCCGGGAGCGCTGCTTAATCGGCCTATTTTTGCTGCGGCGGATAGGTCGGCAATAGCACGTGCTCGCCGAAGGCGGCCTTGAGGCCTTCGATGGCGCAATTCTCGTCACCCCCGCCGGCGCCGCCGCCGACGCCGATGGCGCCGATCATCTCGCCGTCGACAACGATGGGAATCCCGCCGGAGTTGGTGAAGAATCCGAACTGCATCAACTGCCTCGGATTTCCGCTCGGATCGTTGCGCAGTTGGGCCGCGCGGACCGAGGTCGGCTGGCGCGTCTGCAGCGCCGTCTGCGCTTTCAGCATGGCCGTATGGATGTTGGTGTAGACCTGGCCGTCGCCCCGTTCCTGATGGACGAAGGTGCCGTGGGTGTCGATGATGTAGACCGAGGCGGCGCCGCCGTGCTCCGCCGCCCAGGCGCGGCAGGTCCGGGCGATCTTCTTTGCGGCTTCACCGGAAATCTGATTGGCATCGAAGATATTCGCCGCGGCCTTTCCCGTTACGACGAATTCCGGGGGCAGCGACGAGCGCGGAACCACGCTCTGCGGCAGGTCGAAGCGCGGGACCGGCGCGTTGCCCCGATTCCCTGCCGCTCGCGGCGGCAAGTCCTGCACCAGCGGCGGCTGCGGCCCGAGCACTTCGGTCATCGCCTTGTGCGCGCAGATCTCGTCGCTCCAGCCCTGCGCCACGCGCGGTGCCGAACCGCCCACACCGATAGCGCCGATCAATTGGTCGTTGACGATAATGGGAAGCCCGCCCGAATTAGAGAAGAGGCCGAGCTGGATCTGCTGCAATTCGGTATCGGGATTCTGGATCACCCGGTTCATCCGGGTCTTGCTCGACTCGCGGCCGAGCAGAGCTGTGCGCGCCTTCATTTCCGCAGTGACGATGTTGAGATAGCCCTGCCCGTCCATGCGGTGCATGTAGACGTGGTTACCGTCGTTATCAAGAACGTAGACGCTGATTGCGACTCCTTCCTTGCGCGCAAGGTTCTCACATGTCTCGGCAAGGCGCTCGGCGGTCGCCAGATTGATCGTGGTGAAATCGTGAATCTTCTTCGCAGTTTCGCCGCTAATGACAAATTTCGACGGCAAGTTCTGAGCCGACGCGGTGGCCGTAAATGCCAGGGCGGCCCAAAGCAATCCCGCAACATGGATACGTTTCATCGTTCCTCCTATGCGAAGCCTTATTTGCTTTCGTGGATTTTGCCCCGAATCGCGGCGAAGCACAACTCCGTGTTATCAGAGAACTGCCAGCTACGCCAGTTGGAGCGCATAAGACAGTGCCCGATCCAGTTCGCGCTGCTTGTCGGGCGTCAGGGTACCGACGAAGTAAGTCAATTTTCTCTTAAACATCAAGGTGAGAAAATCGCAGCGAATCGAGCTCTCCTGCGGAAGGCCCTCGTCACTCCCGATGACGACCTCGGTTCTAAGTCCCAGGGATTCGCTGTAAACGGGAGCACAAACAACGGTAGAGACATCTTCGTTGCGGGCAATGAAATCGCGAGAAACGACGACATAGAAACCAGGCTTATGACCGCGTTCGGGTACTTTCTCCCGCGTTCGATATATCTCGCCGCGTCTCAAGATTTCGCTTGCTCTTTCACCAGCGCAGCCGCCTGACGGGCAAGCCGGCCCCGATTTTTCCTCAGTATTTCGCCTTCCCGTTCTTCATCGGCCAGTCGTTCGCTGCGGGTCAGGTATTCGCGCACGGCTGTCCTGATGACCTGTGAGCGCTTTCTCGATCCACCGCCCTTCCCGGCAAGCCGGTCAATGCGTTCCAGAATATCTTCTTCAATAGTTATCGCAATAGTCTTCATAATATTTTTGTATATTATACAACTACCGCGACGGGGCTGGTGGGGCGGGTTTGCCGAATTTTGCCGCGTCAATTGAAACGTTCAATTGTACGTCGCTGAGCTCAATGATGGACCGGCCGTCGAGCCAGGTCACGGTCCAGTGGAAGGGCATCTTCACTCCGGAGACTTCTCGATAATCGCTGTAATCGATCTGCGTGGGAATGCGCCCGACGCGCGAGTCGGTGTAGCGTACCATCCGCACCAGCAGTCCCGACTGCCCATCGAAGAAAAACGTGGCGAGAGCGCCCGCGGCGCTGGTTCCCTGGACGACCTGGACCTCACGATCGTCGATGGTAGTGGATCGACCGGGGCGCCACCTGCTGAGGACCTGCTTGATCCGAGCTGGAAAAGAAAGCTCGGCGTCGAGTCTGGCGCCTGCCAGGTCTCCGCCGTCAAGCGCGAGTACCGGCACCGGCCTTGCCGTGGATGGCCCGGCGATCCACGCGGAGCGGCCGTCGAACGTCGAGGTGCTGTCTCCGTCAGATCCACCGACGATCGTCGTGCGCTGGCCCGGCGCTTTGGCGAAAACTTCGAAAGGATGTTTCTCCGTGTCGTCGTAGCCCTGATAGGTTCCCCTGGCGACAAAGCTGGTAACAGTGGCCAGGCGCTCGGCTCCGCCCAGCGCCTGGATGTACTTGTCGAGAACTTCGTCGGCCGGGGACGCGCCGGGAGCTGCCGCGATCACGTCGTTCGGCTCTTCAAGAAGTGGAGCGCTGTACAACGCGGCCAGGCTTGGCGTTGCCTTGGGCGGGTTGCCGCCCCGGTGACACGTGTAGCAGGTTATGACCTGCTGTCCGCCGAAGTTGTCCCGATTGATGGCCGAAACCATCGTCACCATGCGGCGCGCTGTCCGCTTCTGTGGGATGTCGTCAGCATATTTTTCCCAGTTGCCGCCGCTTTCAGGCACATGGCAGAACGTGCAGTCCGCCCCGAGAGAGGCGGAGAAGAATCCCATCGCCGTCATGAATTCGTTGACGGAAATACCCTTGAGCACCTGAATGTTCCTGAAAATCTCTTCGGCCGCCGGCGGCTTCTGGGCTGATCCGGTCTGGGCGGCTGCCAACGCGGCGCCGAGCAGCAGAGCGCCAGGGATCGATCGTTTCGCTCCGAGCCTCACGTTTGCCCTCTCCTATCGCTGTAGCGGCGGTCTATGACCGCCGACAATACAGCAATTTGCGAGATCGCCGGCGGTCATAGACCGCCGCTACAGTTTTTGCATCGTTCAAGCTACTTGACAGGCGGCGTTGCGGCTGGCTTTCCCAGGTTGTCGAAAAATTGCTGATTTTCACGGACGGAGCAGATCTGCTGGTATCGCAAAAAGCCTGTTTTGGACAGCGTGAAGTTTCTGTGTGCATTCCACGGCTTTGTATAGGCTCCCGGATCGTCGATCGTAATGTCGAGTTCCAATGTGTTTTCGTCCACTCGTTTGTAACGCTCGGTCAAGTGCAGCTGTTCGGTATGCGGATGACCCATTTGATCCAGCCACGTCTTGTCGTTGAATCCGACCGTGTCCACCACCAGGGTATTCCCGTTCTCGTACCGCCCTATCGAATGTCCCCACCACTGCGGATCCGTGTCCGCGGGATGTTTGCTGTTCAGCCAGACGATCCGGTAATACGGACCGAGCTCGTGGAGGATGTACACAGCTTCGGGAGTTTGAATGAACTTTGTCTTGATAGGCCACAGGTAAATGTGGGGAACGCCCGGCGGTTCGCAGTAGAGCACCTGCGGGTCCGTGGTCTCATCGAATCTTGGATCCGCTCCCGTAGACGTTTTCTCCGAGAGTGTCTTCGCCCGTGCCCACGGCTGATAGGGGATATCGTCTTCGTTTCCTCGATTCCGGCCGGCTATGTCCGACAGGCTGAGGCTTTGGCCGATTCCACCTCGTCTGGCGTCCGGTGCCCAATCTCCAGACAGGTCCGGAATCCTGGCAGTCTGCGCGCGCACAACGAGCGAGACGGTCATCAACGTCATCACAGCAGCGGCGGACACCACTACACGATTCCGCATTCACGCCTCCTTCCAGTGTCCTGACTGTAGCGGCGGTCTATGACCGCCGGTTTTCTTGCAACATGCCATAAAACCGGCGGTCATAGACCGCCGCTACAGTATTGGTGAGCTCTCATTACTACCGTGGCGGTGGTTCGGGGCCTCCCCGGCCCTGGTATGCCGTCAGCTCTTTGCCATTGGCCAGGACTACTTTCTGCAGGTTTCCGACGGGCGCTCCATTCTTGGCGGCATAGACGTAGGCCGTCACCTGGTCTCCTGTGTTCAGTGACTTCACAGTCCAGCCACGTTCCAGCATGACGAGTGGTGGTTCGGTCGAGGCCACCCAGTGTGCGACCTCGCCCTTCTCGTCAGTGACGTCGAAAAAGATTTGGTTGTGAGGATTACCCCACACGAACTTCGTTACGGTCCCCTTCAAAACGACTGCCCTGGTCGTGTCGTAGAGGTTTGCCCCGTGGTGCGGCAGCGCCGTGTGGGAAACCAGAAGGAAACCGGCGCCCAGGGCAGTAGCGACGAACAATCTATTCTTCATAGTCCTTTAATCGTCACCCATACCCGAAATGGATCCGGCGGAGGAAGATGCCACATCGTATTCGGGTGTATGCCTTCGGGCAAGTAAATCCCTGGTCCAGACCCGTGCCTTCTCCATGTAAAGGTAAACGACAGGTGTCAGGAAGAGCGTCACGATTTGAGAAAAGAAAAGCCCGCCAACTACGGATATGCCGAGGGCTCGTCTGGACTCCGCTCCTGCTCCGAGGCCCAGCGCGATCGGTAAGGTGCCCATCAATGCGGCCATCGTCGTCATCATGATCGGCCGAAATCGCGTCAGGCATCCGTGGTAAATCGCCTCTGCCGGCGTTTGTCCTTCGTTTCGCTGCGCTTCGATTGCAAAGTCAATCATCATGATCGCGTTCTTTTTAACGATACCGATGAGCATGATCACGCCGACGAAGCCATAAATGTCGAGATTCATATCCAGCAACGGTGAAACCCATCCCTTCACCGCAGCCACGTGGAAAAGATATAGAGACAAAAGAGCGCCGAAACCGGCGGAAGGCAAACCCGAAAGAATCGTGATGGGATGGACGAAGCTCTCATACAGGATACCCAGCACGAGATAGATCACCAGAATGGACATCAGAACCAACATGCCCAATCCCGAGAGAGAGGACTGAAATGCCTGGGCATTGCCTTGAAATGTCGTCGTGATCGACGACGGCAAATTAGTTCGCGCCAGATCATTGATCTGATTCACGGCGTCCCCGATTGAAAAACCGGGCTTCAGGTTAAAGGAGACCGTGACGGCCGGAAGTTGTCCCAGGTGGTTTACGGACAGGGGACCCAGGCTGTTCGACATTTTTGCGATGCCGCTGAGCGGAACGAGCTGTCCCGTTGTTTTGGAACGGATATGCAACATGGAAATCGCGCTTGCATCGCGCTGGTATTCCGGCGCGAGCTCGACGATCACGCGATACTGGTTATTGGGCGCAAAAATTGTTGAGACTTGCCGCAAGCCGTATGCGGAGTAAAGAGCTTCCTCGATCTGATTGGCAGTGATGCCAAGGGCAGAAGCGCTATCCCGCGCAATCACGACGCTGACTTGAGGATTACGGATTTGAAGGTCGCTGCTCACGTCCGCCAGCTGTGGCAGTGCCCGCATCTTTGCCTCGAAATCCACTGCCGACCGAAACAGGTTCTGTGTGTCCGGGCTTTGCAGCGTGAACTGGAAGAGCGCTTTGCTTTGCAGGCCGCCGATTCGAATGGGCGGGTCATTTCGCATGTACACCTGGATTCCGGGTACTCTGGCCAGTTTTGGCCGCAGCGATTGCATCACCTGCTCTACCTGTGGACGTTGCGCGCGCGGTTTCAGGCGCACGTTCAATTGCCCTTGATTGATGCTCCGCGCCCCCTCACCGCCAATCTGGGACATCACATAGGCAACCGCGGGATCTCGAGCAACGATTTCAGCCACCTGCTTTTGATGATCCACCATTGCGTTGTACGAGATGCCTTCTACCGCTTCAGTCGTGGCGTTGAATTGTTCGATATCCTCGCTCGGCAGAAACCCCTTGGGAATGACCATGTACAGGTAGATGGTCCCCACCAGCAGGAGCAATGAAACGACCATGGTTAACGGTTGGTGCCGGAGCACGACCCTCAAGCAGCGATCGTAAACGTTTGCGAGCCCGTCCCAGACTCTCTCGACCGAGTTGAACAGGCGGCCGTGGCGTTCGTTACGGTGGGATCTGATGAAGCGGCTGCAAAGCATCGGCGTCAATGTCAAGGACACAAAACCCGACACCAAAATCGCGGATATGATCGTAACGGCAAATTCATTGAGCAACCGGCCGAGGACTCCTCCCATGAACAGCACCGGCAGAAAGACCGCTGCCAGAGACAACGTCATGGACAGGATCGTGAAACCAATTTCATTTGCGCCAATCAGCGCCGCTTCGAACACTCCTTTTCCGGATTCGATGTGCCGGACAATATTCTCGAGCATGACGATCGCGTCATCGACGACGAAACCAACCGAAAGCGTCAATGCCATCAGGGAAAGGTTGTCCATCGAAAAGCCGGACAGATACATGACAGCAAAGGTGCCCACCAATGAGAGAGGCAGGGCCAGGCTCGGAATTACGGTCGCAGACAGGTTGCGCAGAAACAGAAAAATAACCAGCACCACAAGGAAGAGCGCAATTTCGAGCGTGAATTTGACATCATCGACGGAATTACGAATCGTGAAGGAACGGTCGTAGAGCGTGTACATCGTGATCGCAGCAGGGAGTTGTGCCTGGAGAGCCGGCAGCATCGCCTTGATGCCATCCACGACTTCGACCACATTGGTTCCGGGCTGTTTGGAAATCGCAAGCTGGATGGCACGCACACCTTGCGGTGAGTTCGCGTCGTAATACCACGAAGCGTTGTAAGGATTCTCGACGCTGTCCACAACATGGCCAAGGTCCGCCAGCCTTATGGGCGATCCGTTGCGATAAGCGATGACCAGCTTCCCGTAGTCCGCTGCTTTGAAGAGCTGTCCCGTTGCCTGCAGTGTGACCGTTCGCTGAGGTCCCCAGAGTACGCCCGAGGGCAGATTGACATTTCCATCATTGAGTGCAGTATTGACCTCGTCGATACCAATCTGCCGGGTGGCAAGCTCATGTGGATCCAATTGAACATGGACCGCGTATTTTGCCGTGCCCCACACCTGCACCTGAGCGACACCCCTGACAGTCGATACACTTTGCGCGATCAAGGTTTGAGCATATTCGTCCACCGTGGAGAGCGGAAGCGTGGCCGAGGAGAGCGCGAGTTGGAGGACGGGCTGCTCGGCTGGATTGACCTTCCTGATGGATGGGGGCGCCGGCATGTTCTGCGGTAATAGCCGGCTCGCCTGCGAGATCGCATTTTGCACGTCCTGGGCCGCGCCATCAATATTGCGTTTCAGATTGAATTGCAGCGTAATGCGGGTGTTGCCGAGTGTATTTTGCGAGACCATCGAATCCAGACCCGCGATCGTGGAGAACTGCTTCTCGAGAGGCAGGGCGACCGCAGCCCCCATCGTATCCGGGTTTGCGCCCGGCAGACTTGCCTGGACCTGGATGGTGGGATAGTCGACGTTCGGCAAGTCGCTCACCGGTAACGCTTGATAGGCCACGATGCCAAACATCAAAATACCAACCATCACTAATGTGGTTGCGATCGGCCGCCGAATGAATAGTTCGGGAATGCTCATACAATCATCCTTTTTTTACAGCCCTACGGGTGGTTCACATCGCCTGAGCTGTTTGTGATTTGCACCTTGGCTCCAGGTACCAACCGCGTCTGGCCGTCGGTAACAACGATTTCATCGCCTTTGAGCCCGCTATCGATGACCGCGTCACCGCCGTAAGCATGGCCTGACACAACGGGCCGCATCTCAACGGTGTTATCGGATCTCACGACATACACGAACGTGCCGTTTTGGCCTTCTGTCACAGCCTGCGTAGGGACCACCTTCGCGTTGGGTTGTTCCGAGAGCCTCAGCAGCACATTGACAAACATGCCGGGCAGGAACTGATTCTCCGAGTTCTCGAACGTCGCTTTTAAGTGGAGAGTCCCCGTGGTTGCATCGACCGCGTTATCGACGAAAATCACGGTACCTTGCTTTGGATGGGCGGAATCCTGCGGCACTGTGGATGTCACATGGAGCACACCCTCGTTCATGTTCTTCTTGATATCCGGCCAATATTGCTGCGGGACCGAAAAATCGACGTAAATCGGAGACGTCTGATTGATGACGACGATAGGCACATCGACAGGCTTGAGGAGATTCCCGGGTTTTACCATCACAGCGCCGGTACGGCCGTCAATTGGAGAGTAGATCGTGCAATAGCTCAACTGCAGCCTTGCGCCTCCGAGCGCGTGCTGGTCGACCACAAGAATGGCGCGGACATTCTCGATCGCGGCCCGGTCGGCGCGCACAGATTCCTCCAACGCATTGGCTTGTGACCGCGCCTGCTCCGAACTGTCCGCTGCGACCAGGCCGCGCTTCAGAAGCGTCACGTACCTCTCCGACTCCGATCGGGCATACTCCAGTTGAGCAGTATCCCGGGCGAGGTTGGCCTCCACCTGTTTCAGTTGGGCTTCATCCTTTTCGATGTTCGCTTGCATCGTCCCGACCTGACCCGTGGGGATCCGCGAATCAATCGTGAATAGCAATTGACCCTTGCGGACGAAATCACCTTCCTTGAAATGAACCTGAAGGAGTTCACCGGAAATTTGAGCTTTTATCGATACCGTTGAAATCGGTTCAACATTGCCTACGGAAGTGACTTCGACCGGCATCATTTTTTGAGACACCTTTGCAACGACCACTGGGACGCCCGGAGGCGGCGGAGGCGCGGCAGTTTGGGCTGTGCAACCGAGGAGAAGCCCTAGCGTTATGAACAGAGGGGACAGAACAATGCACCGAGCGGAGTCGACACGTATATTCCCCTGACAATTCCTACCACTACCCAGAAGCGATTGAATGTTCTGCATTGTATTAAGCCGATCGTCGTTAGATTTGAGAAAAGAGCGGTACTGACCATTCCAAGTGTCCAAATCAGAACTGCTATTTCTGTTCGGCTAGATTCTACAATAAGTCGGTGAAAGTTCGACTACATCGAATGGGGGTGTATACTTCGCTCATGGTTAGCCCACACAAGCGGTCGATTTGGCGGCGTTTCCTTTCGGGGGCAACAGTTGGGGTGGCGATCACGGCCGCAGCTCTCTTTGTCCCGGGAGCGCTGGGGCAGGAGCCACAACCGCCGACGGCCTCCGACATTGCCGAAGGCCTGAGGCTCTATCAGCAGAAAGGCAACTGCCAGGCGTGTCATGGCTGGGCGGGTGACGGCCACAAAACGGACAGCCAGATGCCCGACGGCGCCAACTTGCGTGACACCAAGCTCAACCGCAGCGGCCTGGTCACAACGATCAAGTGCGGGCGGCTGAACTCGCAAATGCCGGCTTTTGACAAGTTTGCCTACAGCGACGGGCGTTGCTACGGGAAGAAGCAGGCCGACCTGAAAGCGTACCCGACACGCATGCCCGACCCTCCGGCCACGCTGCAGCAGCGCGAGATCGACCTGATTGTCGACTTCCTGCTCGCGAAGGTCGCCGGGAAGGGCCCGATGGATCACGCCAAGTGCGTCGAATTCTGGGGCTCCGAGACCGACGCCTGCAAAGAATTCCCAAAATGAGGTCTAATTCGGGTAATTCGGGGACAGACGTATAAATCACCTAATCTAACAGGATGCGGAAAAACTCGGATCGAGCAGCTGTAGCGGCGCTCTATGAGCGCCGGTTTTTCCTGAAATCAACGAAATACCGCCGGTCATAGACCGCCGCTACAGTGCAGCCTGCTAATTAGCAAGTAAGGTTACTTGAAAGCTAATTAGGTGATTTATACGTCTGTCCCCGAATTACCCGAATTAGAGGATTAGTTCAGCGCAAAGACGAACAGGTAGCTGGAATCCTGAAAATTGTCGAACTTCACAGGATGCAGATGCCGGCCGCTGGCCTGCACCGCGATATACTGCTTTGTTCCGATCGCGTACGTGACCGGCGCGCCTTTCAGCGCAGTACCCACGTTGAAGCGCCAGAGTTCTTCGAGCGTCTCGTCGTTATAAGCAACCACCCAGCCGTCCTGCAGCGCGGTGAACAACACGCCGCCCGCCGTGTCTGTGGCGCCCGATCGAATTTCGATGTCCGTGACGGCCTTGGCGATGACCTTGTGGTTGATCGTGTCGAACGCCGTCACCGAACCGTAGTAGAGGTCGCTATTGTACGTACGTTTCTCGCTGTTCTTTGGGTCGAGGCCGCCGTTCGCCGACAGGAACGCATACGCAGCGCCGTTTTGTGAGAAGCAGCCTTCGATGCCCACACCGTAAGCGATGTGCTTGACCGGGTTATATGCGGAGGGTTGGTGGGCGATGCCGCCGTGCCAGGTCGGGCATGTCCGCTTCTCGGGGTCACCACGCAGCGAGCGCGCGACCGGATTGTAGACTTGCACGTCCAGCTTCGAATTGTATTCAACCGGCTTGCCGGTCTCGGGATCGAGGCCCTTGGTCCAGTTCAGATCGTTGACGTACTGAGCACCCTTGATGAACTTTCCGTTCGTACGATCCAGAGAGTAAAAGAATCCATTGCGGCCGAAATGGCTGACGACCTTGCGGTTCTGGCCGCCGATGATTGTGTCGTAGAGCATGTGGACGCCGACCTCGTCGTAGTCCCACGAATCGTTCGGCGTGTATTGGAAATGCCACGCAAGTTTGCCGGTGTCGATATTGAGCGCCACGACCGAGTCGGTGTAGAGGTTGTCACCCGGACGCGATTGAGGATCGTATTGCGGGACCGGGTTACCCGTGCCCCAGAGGGTGAGCCTGGTCGCAGGATCGTAGGATCCTGTTTGCCAGATACCGCCGCCACCGGTTTTCCATGAGTTATTTTTATCCTTCCAGGTCTCGCTCCCGGGATCGCCCGGCTTCGGTACCACGTACCACCGCCATAGCTCCTTGCCCGTTCGCGCTTCCAGCGCCGCGACCCAGCCGCGCGTTCCCGCATCTCCCGCGCCGTTCGCGATGAGAACTTTGTCTTCAGCCGTGATCGGCGCCGTATCGAATCTTTCCCGAGTGCCGAACTCGTTGGTGGTGGCCACCATCTTGTCCCACACGATTTCGCCATTGTCGCGTTTGACTGCAATCACGCGTCCGTCAGGAAGGCTGGTGAACACCAGATCTTCCCACAACGCAATGCCGCGCGTGCGCGACGTATTGCCCTGGTGTTTAACGCCGGGGTCGGTGACCCAGACGAACGAGCCCCTGTTCGGATCGCGGGCATCTATCTTATAAATGGTGCCCCAACCGTCAGCCGTGTACATGAAACCGTTGTCGATCAGCGGATTCAGTTCGTTTTCCGGACCGTTCTGCCCGACGTCCTGCAAGCCGCCGAGCGCCAACGCCCAGACCATCCGAAGGTTCTTCACGTTCTCCCGGTTGATCTGGGAAAGCTTCGAGTATCGGGTTGATCCGTAATCGCCGTTCATCATCAACCAGTTTTGCGGCTCATTCTGCGCGTTGAGCAACCGGTCCTTGTTGACTGTCATGTTGTACTGGGCGAACGCCGCCGCAGCGAGTGCCACCGCCGTTACAACGGCGAGGGCCGCAAGTCTCAAAGGTTTCCGCGCACAATATTGCATGATGATCTCCTTGGATGGTGGTGCCGTCACGTTACACGAATCGGCCGTGGCCCGGCCAGTGTTTTTTAGCCCAAAATAGCTAACGATGCTCAACCTCCGTCCATATCAGACCGAAGCGTTGATGTCTGTGCGAGATGCGTACAAGGCCGGCAAACGCCGGGTGATCGTTTCACTGCCCACCGGTACGGGAAAAACCGTGGTTTTCGCGTATTTCCCGGCGGCGCTCAAGATGAAGAAACGGCTGCTCGTGCTGGCGCATCGGGAAGAGCTGCTACTGCAGGCGCAGGAAAAGTTTCGCTCAATCGATCCCGATTTGAAGGTTGAGATTGAGCAGGCGGGTGCACGGGCGTCCGCTGACGCCAGGGTTGTTGTCGCGTCCGTGCCGACGCTTGCACGCAATGAAGGTGCCCGGCTGTCGCGGCTTCAACCAGATGACTTCTCCATCATTGTGGTCGATGAAGCGCACCATGCTGTGGCCCCCTCCTACCGACGCATTTTCGATCATTTCGGGTTGTTTGGGCCCGGCGCCACACGCTACCTGGTAGGCTTCACTGCAACTCCCCGGCGCGGTGACAAGCAAGGGCTTGGCGAAGTCTTCGAGGAGGTCTGTTACGCGCGCGATATGCGCGAGATGATCGCCGGCCGTTACCTTTCTCCAATCACAGGTTGGCGCGTCGATAGCGATCTGTCGTTGGACGACGTGAAGATTCGCCATGGCGACTTCGTGGAAAGCCAGCTCGCACGCGTCGTGAACACGCCGTTGCGCAACAAGTTGCTGGTCAAAGCCTACCGCGACTTCGCGCACGGCAGGCGCACCATCGTTTTCTGCGTCGACGTGGCCCATGCCAAAGACGTGCACCTCACGTTTACCGAAGCCGGCATTCGTACGGCGGCCGTGTGGGGTGAGCTGCCCAGGGAGGAACGTCGAGCCACGCTCGCGCGCTTCTCGGCGGGCAAGATTGACGTCGTGACCAATTGCAACCTGTTGACAGAGGGTTTTGATGAGCCGCGGGTCGATTGTGTGATCCTGGCGCGGCCAACACGCTCGAAGCTGCTCTACGCCCAGATGGTGGGTCGTGGCACACGGTTGCATCCCGACAAGGTAGACCTCATGGTCATCGATGTTGCCGATAATTCCAGAACACACCAGTTGCCCGGCTTGCATAGCTTGTTCAATCTGCCGATGAACATGAACCTGCAGGGCAGTAACGCGCTGAATATCGAACGAGAGATTGAACGCCTCAATCGCACACAACCGTGGATCGACACATCGCGCATTCACAAACCCGAGGACATCAAGCTCGCCGCTGAACGCATCGAGTTTTTCAATTTCAATCCGCCCGCCGAACTGATCGGCTGTACGGCAAACATGTGGTATGCCGTACCCGGGGGATACTGCTTGAGCCTGCCGGATGGCGAATGGTTAACCGTCGAGCCGAACTTACTCGACACATGGGATGTTGCGCATGTAACGCCGCGCGAGGGCGCAAAGCGGTTCCATCGCGCGGAGACCCTTGCCAGTGCTATGCAGGTCGCGGATCGCTTTGTGATCGACCAGCGCCCGGACGCGGCCCGGCTGGTGGGACAGAGTGCGCGCTGGCGAGCCGAGCCGCCGACAGATAAGCAGAAAGAGGTGCTTGCTCGTAACAAGATCCCCGTGCCCAAAGGCCTGACGCGAGGTCAGGCGGCCCAGATGATTTCGCTGGTTGTGTCATCGCGCAGACACCGGTGACGCAAAGCCAGAATGTTCCG
>WNFO01002876.1_pt1 | contig 25672 bp, 23 predicted proteins | sample 5400251 | NCBI WGS metagenome assembly WNFO01 (sample SAMN13153354, study PRJNA577476) | soil metagenome | isolation source: 100 cm saprolite under Madrone tree | place: USA:California | collected 2016-06-14
CGGAAACGCGGTTATCCGACAGCGTCACGGTGGCTGCGGTCGTGCCGTCATACACCCTGCTCACACCTGCGGCGCTCACCGTCAGTGGCCGCGGGGTGATGTCCGCCGTGGTCGTGGCCGTGGTGTTGAACGTGTAGTTCCCCGCATCGGTGCCGGAGATGCTGATACCGCTGACGTTCACGGTCTTGCCGGTTGCAACATTCTTGTTCACGAAGGTGGCGCTGGTGTAGCTGTCGGTCACCACGTCGCTCCCGAGATGATTGTCCGAGAGCGTCACGGTGGCTGCCGTCGTGGCGTCATACTGCTTGTTCACGCCGGTCGCGCTCACGGTCAAAGGCGCTTTGTTGATGGTGCCGGTGGTGAAGTTGACAAAGCTCACGTTGTAGTTTGCACCGCCGTTGCTGTCGGTCACCGTTCCGCTGGGCACGAGGGTCTTGTTTGTACCCGCGGCCGCCGTGCTATACGCCTCGGTGAAGTTCGCCGTGTCACCCGTAGCGATGGTGCCCGTCGTGACCGCGGGCGTGGCCGCTGCGGTCGTGTTGCCGTCATACGTCTTGGTATTCGTCGTTGCTGTGACGGTGATGGCCCGCGCGGTAATCGTACCGGTGGTGTTGTTGACGAAGGTCACGTTGTAGTTCGCGCCGCTGTTCCCGTCGTTCACCGTCCCGCTCGGGATCAGGGTCTTATTGCCCGTGCCCACATTCTTGTCGGAATACACTTCCGTGAAGTTGGCGCTGTCCCCCGAAACCAGCGGACCGCCAGCTGTAATCGTCGGCGTGGCCGTCGCGCTCGTGGCGCCATCGTATCCCTTGCTGTTCGTCGCAGCGGTTACAGTGATCGCTTTCTGGTTTACTGTCAGCGTATTTGTACCACTACTGGCAGTGAAACTGGAATCGCCTGCAAAACTCGCGCTTACGCCGGTCGGGAACGTAGTTGCGTTTATCTTTGTGGGACTGGTGAGGCTGGCGCTGCTGAGTGTGGCCGTGCCTGTGGGGTCCGTCGTTCCGGTGCCAACTGTGCCCCCGTTCAACTTGAACGTAATGGTCTTTCCGCTCACGCCGGCGCCACCTGCGGTAAGAGTCGCGGACAGGTTTGCCGTTCCGCCGTATGTCCCCGTGGCGGCCGCCGGAGAAAGGGCTGAGGTTCCTTGGTTCACTGTGACCGATGCGCTCGCATGATTCGAGCTACCGCCGCTATCCCAGCTGCCAACGCCGTTGACGGTGTACGCACCAACGACAGGGATCCTGAATGAAAAAGAAGCCGAAGTCAGACCCGAAGCCACTGTCACCGAAGTCACTGCGCTGCCGGAGCAGCCTGACCCCACAAAGAACGTCGCGCCAGCAGGCGTTGAACTGAGGGTGGCGGTACCACCATTTGCTACAGGTGGCGTGGCTCGGTTCGCGCCTTGAAGCGCGACCAGGAAAGAACTGCGACATTGGTTGGCAGCTATGGTCCCAAAGGTCGTGGTTTCTGTGGTGGTATCAGTGTCGCTAAAGATTGATTTGTTGCCATTATCGGTAAACGTCGTCTGCGCCTGTCGAGCCGAAGTCTGGCCGACCGCAGTTAAGTAGAAAAGAATGCCGAAGTCGTGGGGGTCGGGAGAGAACTGACTATTGGAAATGTTGCCGCTGGAGTCGGCGACGGCGGTCAAGTTTGGGTGCGTATCGATCAGCGGCGATTCGAGGAAGGACAGGGTAACGGTCTCGCTGGGCTGCCAGCCGGACCCGGTAATGGTGACGATTTCGCCCGGGGCGTAGTCGGCTTTGTCGGTTTTGACGGTGGCGAAGCCGTAGACTTCGGTGCTGGCGAGTGCGTTTGGCGGCGTGGCGGCGTCTTTGCCGCCTGCGACCAGGAGCAATCCATCTTGCTGCATAGGCATGCCGGCGGCGTTGCTGCGAGCTGTGGACAGAGAGCTGGTGGGCGAAAAACTTCCTTGCCAAGGAGTGAACAATTCGGCGGAAGATACTGCGGCACCGCCTGATATGCCTCCCACGATGAGCACCTTGTTGTTGTGCGGGAGCAGGAACGCGAGGTGGCCCTGGCGAGGTGTGGCAAGGGTTCTCGTGGCCGGTGAGAAAGTTCCGGCAGAGGGATCAAAAATTTCCGCGGAAGCTAGGTTAGTGGGAGTTGTGCTGCCGTCGGCGTTTGTGACTATGTTGTTGCCGCCGGCGACCAGAACGCGGCCGTCGAGAAGAGTTGTGGCCGAGTGGCTCGAGCGCGGCGTTGCGAGACTTGGCCCGGGTGCGACGGTGCCCGCTATAGGATCGAAGATGTCAGATGAAGCGAGCGGGACGGAACCATTGGAACCGCCAATAATTAGAACTCGGCCATCGGCGAGGACTGCGGTGGCATGCTGTGTTCGAGGAGAGAAAAGCGCGCCAGCGAAACTGAAACTGCCCCCGACCGGATCAAAGACTTCGATCGTGGAGCTGACTACGCTCCCGTTCTGTCCGCCGACGACCAGGACGCGCCCATCCTTTAGCACCGTTGCGGTCGCGCCGGAGCGCGCCTCTATCATACCGCCGCTAAGGCTTCCCCAGGTGTTAACAATAGGATCGTAGATTTCGACAGCATTGGTCGCGCCGCCACCGGCGACTGTTCCTCCGGCTGCCAGCACGCGGCCGTCCTGCAGGACGACGGAGACATGATTGCTGCGCGCGACGTTCATCGGCGGCGCTGGCACAAAAGCGCCCGTCGTATCGAAAAACTCGGCGGTCGTGGCCGGCCCCGAACCATTGTCGCCGCCAGTGATCAGAATCCGGCCATCCTGTAGCAAGGCGGCCGAAGCACCGCTCCGCGGCTCCGACATGGATCCGCCGGAGAGCCAGTTCCCGCTGGCGGGCTGTGGAATGTTCCCTTTGACTAAGATCCCGGCGACAAGAATCACAACCACGACGAAGGCTGGTTTAAGGACGCGGCGCATTGATTACTCTCCTGCAAATCCTGGCACGGCACACACCCGAACTCTCTCCGCTTCCGTCGAATGTCTGGCGGCACACTTACACGATTAACGTCGGTGAGGCAGGGACGACCCCATTAATTAACTGGCGGCTGCGGGGATAGGCCAAACAGATGCTTCTTGCAAGAGATATAGAGCACGTACTAGACCAGAAAGGGGCGGCGATCTGGCTATAAACAACGAAGGAAATAAATGACTTAACCGTGGAAGCGTCGAGGAGTGCCAAAGCTCTCTGTACCTTTGGTGTGAACCGATGGTTCCCATTTGCGCAAGCTTAGGGGTTCACCCCAAGACCGTGGGCATGTGCGTGTGAGCATCAACGAATTCATCGAGCGGTATTACAATCGGGGAGCCATTCCATGAAATTAAGCTGATAGCTTATGACTTGTTGAGAGCGACGCGGAATGTTCCTTGGATGACTTAGGAGTCCAGAGCAGTACCCGCATGATCGCCAAAGTCGCGAAAGCAACCACTAGCCCGGTTAAGGCAAGAAAAAGGTTCGGCATGAACGCACCTGCGAACGCAAGGATCAGGCAAATGGCAACTACGCAGGGGAGGATAAAAGTCCAGATAATGAGAGAGATAAATAGCATTTTCATTATGCACCCCTAGCGGCGCTTTGATCGCCCCTGCGAAACCCTGAGCATCCAGCGAACTCGAGACCTTTAGGAAGATGTAGGAGCAATACTGGTGCCATAACGCTCCATGGACCAGCATCGTTACTAGCGGCCTATTTTTCCTGAGACGGGGACACCTGGCGAGTTCGCGTAATGCGTCGACGCGACCTTCCCTGACGTGCATTTCAAGGTTGATAAGCTTCAGTTTGTCAATAATCCACACTATAAGGGGTGCGATCGGGTTCCATAAGCGCTTCATTCGTGCCTGTAGAATCCCAATTCTTGCTTGCCGGTGCCCACGGGCCACTTTAAGTTCGAGGTAGTATCAACTAAATCCGCTACGTGGGAAAGGTTTTGCCTACTAGGTGCAAGCCTTTGCCACGATGCACCTTTTTTATTGATCGGCGCGTTGCCTTCCCGACACTCCAGGTGGCCCTGGTTCATCAGCTTTTCGTTCGGGACTACTGCGCCGATTCAGGGCCGTTGAGCTACCGGAGAGAAAGGATATGGCATCAGCGTTGGAGGGGTGCTGCTCGGATCGACGATCCAGACTCTTCGGCCTTTAAAATAGTTTATTAACTCCCGATTTCTCGCAGGACCCAGATCGCTCGCCCACACGATTTTCGAGGCGTCAATGTCCGCCGCGTTGTAAACCCAATCAAATTCACTTTGCGCGGCTCCATTCTTGACAAATACCAAGTGCAATCCACCCAAGCCCTTCAGTACCGAGGCCGTGGCGGGGCGCTCGGGAAATTTGTAATTCTCCGACGCCCAGGTAGTGAGTTTCGGACGAGTCAAGGCGATTCCCGAAATTGGCGCTGCGACGCGAACAAGTGCTAGCAGAACGCAAGACACAACCATTGCCCTGGTGATCCCCAAGCCCACGGGTTTCGCCCCAAAGAACAACGGCCGGATATATCTCATCGTCAACAAAACGAACGCGTAAACCAGGGCAGTAATCGGTGCGGCGTAATGCTGCAGGAAAATGACTGGCAACAGCATTCCGGCGAATGAAACGCCGGCAACCAGCAAGAAAAATTGCATTGGCGTCGAGAAGTCCGAAAGTTTCGCTCCGAAGGGCAATGCCAACAGCAGCATCAAAAACGGCACCGTCAGCATCGGTCCGAGATAAAAAAGCCAGAAGAAGAAAATCCGGAGGAAGATGTTGGACAAGGGATGCTGTACGGCGAAATTGAACGCATCAAGCGCACTTCCCTCATAAAAAACCCGCATAGCGGGCGAACTATAGGAAGGTATCGGCTTCAGAGGCAGCCATGGGAAGGAAGGAGCACTCATGTAGGTCCTCTCATACGCGAGGTAGGGAGGCCGGAATGGTTGTCCCGTCGTCTTCCAGAAGTACAGCACCATCGCGGCGATGGTAACAGTTACGATGATTCCGAGCGGCAAAATCACGCGCAGAACTTTCTTCTGAATCCGCTGCTCATCCTTCCTAAGCAGCCAAACGAGAAGAGCAATGGCAATGGGAACCGCCAAGAACAGGCTCTCGTATGGGCGGCTATTGAACAGGAGCGCCAAGCCGATTCCCATCCACGCCGCGTCCCGGACCCGCTGTTTTTCCTTGATCCGGGGCAGAGCACCCAGCACCAGCGCCCCGCCAAGCGCCGCAACCGCGCCACCCCAGTAGCTGTTTGCCCAGTAGCTGAAGGTTCCCAGCCGAATTACGGCAAGTAGGCCACCCAACAGCGCCCAAGCCGGCGGAATCCATCCTTGCAGCATCCAGCAAATCGCGGCGCACATCAGCGCCGAACTCAGTAGAACGCCCCAGAACGGATGCCCGAACACCACTTGGCCGATCGCCAAAAATATGCCTTGGGCCGGGTAGTATTTAGAGACGTACATCGGAACCTGATTGACTTGAAACGTCTCGAAGTGAACGCACATGGGGTGCGTTGGGTTCGCCAGCCGCCCGTGAGCAAACGTATCCGACATCAGCAGATAACTGAACTCGTCGTGTATCGCGGGGTCAGGCACCGGAAGGATCAGCAAAACGGCGAGCCGGGCCGCGACAGCCAAGATACCGACTGCTGCCACGGACAGCGCGCGGCGCTGCGCGATCCGGCTAAAACTGGACTCGACATGCTCGAACCAACGCGAGCCGAAATGCGGAAACGCGAAGGCCCACAGAATCGCTGCTACGCTAAGGCATATTTCAATTCGGAGCATTCTGACCTTCTGATCCTTGGGGCAGTCACCGGCTGAATGACGCAACCCACTGAATAACACAAACGATTCACTCAAATTGCGGCAAGTTTTCAGTCAGTTTCCAGCTAAGGTGCTGCATCACCTCCCAGCAGAGGGCCGAAAGGGGCGTGCCCCTATAGTGCGTTTATGGATTGTCACCGGCCCTGACGAAATCACCTACGGTGAGTCGGGTACAAAAGAAGTGGTTTTCGAGCAGGGCGAACGTAACGAGCAAGAAAATGACGAGTATAGGGAATAGCATGGACATTCGATGCCAATGAAGTAACAGCATGTAGACGAATGGTAGATACAGAACGATAATTAATGCTTTCAGTACCAACCACCAACGTGAATCTCTTGACTGTTGGGAAGAGGCGAGGGTCAAAAGAACGGCCAGCAGCATCAGACTCATGTCGTGGGCGAGCACGTAGAATCCTGTAATGAGGGTGACAGTGAGCGCGGCAGCAAAAATCAGTCCCAGCGAGTCATCTTCGTCACGCCGATCCTCCTGCCTCCATCGCCACGCTGTAAACAGAATCACGAACGCGGAGACTAGCGCTGTTCCGGCATTGATCCATTTCTGGGAAACCCATCCTGTTAGGATCGCTGCGAGGAAACCACGCACTGTTGGCATATCACTGGGACGGATGCTGGCATACGCTGGATTGGAAGGGTGTTTAGCAGTATCGATCATGAGGTGGGCGTAGGACATCACTCCCTGCCGCCCAACCGCAAGCACGGATATTGCCGCTAGAAGAAGAACTACCGACGCAAATCCGGCAGTCAGCTTCCATTTCTTTCGAAGGATACAGATGAGCACGAAAGGCAGAACGAGCTGGAACCTGAACAAACCTAAGCCAAGAAATACACCGGCCACAAAGTCCCGTTTACGCTTTAAAGCGAGAAATGTTGCTCCATACAAGAGCAAAAGAAGCAGCGATGTTTGTCCTTGGAGCAGTGCGGCCCAAAGAGGGAAAAAAGTGAAACACAGTAGGAGGTAGTGGAACGTATGTTCGGGAACCGGCACACAACTCCGGATGAGGCGAACAAAAAACATCCAAATTGAGATGTTGATGATCGCGAAAACGATATAGGCGTGGTTGTAAGGGAGCTTGGTGAGCAGGGCATAAAATGGTATTTCAAAGGGCGGGTGCGTTTCGACCATGACGCCCTTCCGCTCAAAAAGCGCCTCCTGCACTCTGCGCTCCTCTTCCAGGCTGTAAAGCTTAGAACCGTCGCCTCGCCGGAGGATAAAGCCGGACGCATACCGAGTGCTGAAGTCATAGTTACGGGCTTCGAAAGTCGCCGTCTGCAGAAGTGCGCACCCAAGTAGCAGTGCCGCAGTGAGACCAAGGGCAATTCGAATCTCAGCAGAAGTGGGCCTGGTAACGGCCATTTATTCTCCCCTGTTTGGCATGAGGGCATCGCCCACGCAGTAACTCAACCGGGATTTCCATTTTGACTTCCGGGCGAGCCGCGGGACAACAGCCAATATCCCGACCGTTACAACGGACAGCGCCCGAAGCTGGGCGAACCGGCTAAAACCAGATTCGATACGCTCGAACCAACGCGAGCCGAAATGCGGAAACGCGAAGGCCCACAGACTCGCCGCTACGCTTAGGCATATTTCAATTCGAAGCATTCTGGTCTAGGGGGCAGTCACCGGCTGAATGACGCAACCCACTGAATAACACAAACGATCCACTCGAAAAACACTTTTCCTTCACCCGTCTCGCTCAGCACCGAACCTGTTTCGGTCTACGGCTCGCCTATCCTGGTGGTGTTCAGAGCGCCGCAGGTGGGCGTCCCCATGTATGGCCTGTCGCCCAGCTCAGTTCGGCTTAGCGGTGGGCGGACGGTGGGTTCCTGATTTGTTCGAAGAACCGAATCTTGTCCTGCATCTCTTCGATTGCTTGCGGCAGCTTCTCCGGATGGTGAAAAACGTCGAGATGATAGACACGTACGTCAAAGGGGGCGCCCACAAATTGGCGAAACGCGGAGGGGAGTGGAGGTCCGCCAAGGCTACCGGCCGGTGGGATGTGCTCCGGTAGATGAACGGCGTACATGCTGCCGCCCGCTAGCGGTTGCTGCCGGTACTGCATCAGCCAGACGCAGTTATGGCCATCCATGATCATGTTTGCTGAGACCACTGCCCACTGTCCGTCATCCGCTGCCGTGGGCCTTTGGCAATCCCAGAACTCCGACTGCGGTACTGAGACGCTAGGATCGTTGAACCCATACTCATCCACCTTAATCTTCTGCAGACCGTGCTGATCGGCAAATCGCTTCACTTCGGGGAGCGCCTGATTCCAGTCGACATTGGAATCGTTAACCAGGGCATAGGCGGGATGCCCGAGGCTGAATGCATTGATATAAGGAAAGTAATAGGGGTATGCATGGAAAGCTGTGAAGAGGCAACTCAGAGTCAGCACTCCTGCCATCGCCCCCACAAGCCGCCCTGGAGTCAGGGCGGCCAGCCGGAGACTTTCTACCATGCGCGGCAGGGGAGCCAACAAAAGAATGAGTAGGGCCAGGGGGATGCTGAAATGACGAATACTGATGTCCAGGCGGCTCAACAGACAAAAACCGGTAAAGACGACAAGAGACACCCAGAGGACGCGCCAATGAGTCGCAATTTGTGCGGGAATCGCTGGAGTCTTCGATGCATCGCGCGACTTCTGCCTTAGAGCAAGCGAGAGCACCAGCAGCAGCAATCCGAGAAGGCCCGGAGGGGATTTCAGCACGAAAAGAATCGGAAAGTAGAACCATACACCGTGGGGATAGACATGGCCCAAAATGAACGTCGGTCGGCTCCCGGCGATAAGAACTAAAAACACGCCTCGCAGGTACAGCCAAGGTGGCATGAGGAGCCGGCGCAGAGGTACCGCGGCTGTGCCATACCCGAGACGGTAAAGCACATCGGTAGACTGATTCAGGGAAAAGATGAAATAAAACAGGTAGACAGCAAAGGCTGCCCAGAGAATGCCCTGAATGGTGGTGCGCCATCGGAGCCGGCGCCAGGCACGCGCCTCAGGTATGCCAATGGGCTGGCCGGGTACCGAGCGCCAACGCGTGCTCAAAGCAAATGCCACGAAGGCAAAAAATAAAATGCCCGCGGTGAACTTTGAAAGAAGGGCGCTCGCCAGGCTCAGGGCGAATAGTATGGCGTTCTTTCGGCTGGGGCTCCGCCATATTTCCGCAAACCGCCATAGCGTTAGCAAGGAAAACAGTGTGACCGCCATGTCAGTATGAACGAGAGGGCCGAAAGCGAGAAAAGCGGGTGTAGTGACATAGATGCTCAGACAAATCAGCCCGCCCCAGTTTCCTCCAAGGCGCCTTGCGCATATGTACAAAACCCAGCCTAGCACCAGCGTTAGAAGCAGCATGGGCAGGCGGGCCCACGCCAACGTAGTCAGGGGGTTGTTCCACTTTGTGAGAAGCCATTCCCCAAAGACCCACTGCGCCAGGCCTGCGGAAAAAAACTTTTCGCTGAGCGTCCACGAGATGTGGGAATAGTCAGCGTACGTTCCGCGCAGGACTAAGGGTAGCGCCGCAAGCACCTTGGGCAAGGGGGGGTGTTCTTCATTCAGCCGTAAATCGAGCTTTTGCAGATAGCTAACCCCAGCACCGATGTGAGTCACTTCGTCAATGGTGACGGACTCGCGCAAGGCAGGGCCGCCGGCCAATATCGCCATCAACATCAACAGCAGGCCAGCCGCCACTGAGAAGAGCGTGCCGTACGTATTCTTCATTGAACCCTATCGACCGACTGAATAGCACAAATCCCCGTCCGAATTGTGGTAAGTTTCCTTCAGTTTCCATGTAGGTACTAATTATATATGTCTGATAAACGGCGAAAGGGACCGGCGTGAATACATCTCCTTGAATGGAAAGGTTTTGCCTCGTAGCCGAAAGACTTTTCCTTGAATCTTGATGAGTTCGCGGCTTGCTTTCCCCTCCTCCAGCATGGCATTTGGTTTCAGCAACATACGCTCTGGTTTCAGTGAGCACAACTGGCACCCGGGATGCTTCACTAGCGATTAACGAACTAGCCGAGCTCCCCTGGTTTCCATGACCAGAATCTTGGCCCGTCCCCCAACTGACATGAGAGGCTAAGCGGAGGACCGTGAGCGAGTTACGCGTTGCATCGGGTGGCGATTCAGGAACCGAAGGCGTGTTAATTCCTGCGGCATCGGACGCTTGCGTACCAGCGGCAGTACCGCGAGATCAGCAATCGGTCTCGTTGCTGAAGCGCATCTTCACCTTCCCCGCCATGCTGGGAACGGTTCTCGTCGCAACGGTTTTTTATCAAGGGCGCGGTTTTTTGGTAGATCCTGACGTGTGGTGGCATGTCAAGGTCGGCCAGAGCATCCTCGACACGCGCAATTGGCCCACCGTCGATCCCTATTCCTTCACTGTTAAAGGTACTCCCTGGATCGCTTACGAGTGGCTCGGCGATGTGTTGCTGGGCGCAGTGGCCCGTTTCGCTGGTTTGCTGGGACTTGACGCTCTCCTGATCGTCTTGGGCAGCGTCATAATGATTGCGTTGTACTTCTACGGGGCGTTGCGGTCTGGGAATTCCAAAGCAAGTTTCGTTGCTTCCGGTTTGCTGTGCTCGCTCGCTTTTCTGTCTCTCACTCTCCGGCCTCAGATGCTGGGGTATCTCTTCATCATCCTGACGCTCATCGCGCTCGAGCGATTCCGCCAGAACAAAACCCGGGCATTGTGGTTTCTCCCGCTACTTTTCTTGGTCTGGATCAATACACATGGCTCGTTCATTATCGGAATAGGAGTAATTTTTGTCTATTGGGCAGCCGGCCTAAAAGCATTTCGTTTCGGGGAAATTGAAGCGCGGCGCTGGACTCACGCCGAGCGGCTCCGTCTTGAATCTGTCTTCCTTCTGTGCCTTGCAGTGCTTCCGATCACCCCATACGGGACCCGCCTCGCTGTCTATCCCTTCGATATGGCTTTCTCTCAGCCCATAAACGTGGCGAATGTAATTGAGTGGCAACCGATGCCATTCGACACGCCGGAAGGGAAATTATTTTTGGTTCTGATAGTTGGTTTTTTCGTTGCCCAGATGCTCTTGCGCCCTATTTGGAACCTGGCGGAACTGGGGCTGTTTTTTTTCGGCACAATTATGGCTTGCCTTCACGCACGACTTCTGATGCTTTTTGTGCCTTTCTTTGCGCCGTTATTCGCCACGATGTTGGCCCGTTGGCTGCCACCGTATGATCGCAAAAAGGAGCACTACGCTTTGAATGCGTGCCTAATGACGGGCATGGTAGTAGCAATGGTGTGGTACTTCCCCACTCGCGCGCGCATCCAAAAAATTGTTTCCAGTCACTTTCCGGTTCGGGCAGTGGACTACATGCGAGGTCACGCAATCCCCGGTCCTATGTATAACAACTACGGTTACGGCGGATATTTGATCTGGGCGCTTCCAGAGCAAAAAGTGTTCATCGATGGTCGCGGCGATCTCTACGAGCATGCGGGCACTTTCTCCGACTATTCGGAAGTGGCGAGGCTGCAAACAGCGGCTTTTGCCGTCCTCCGCGGCTACCGAATCCAATCCTGTCTTCTCCAGCGCAGTGAACCGCTCGCGACGGTCCTCGGCAATGACTCCGACTGGCACAAAGAGTACTCGGATGATGTAAGTGTCTTGTTTGTAAGGCGGAAAATAGGTGCTGTCTCGGGTGCGGATATGCGAATCGACAACAATCGAGCGGAAGGAATGAAGAGCGTGTCCGTAAGTGAGGCTTCGCGGCAGGCCCCCTAAGGAAAGATTTTGCCCCATAGGTGCAAGACTTTGGTCGAGATGAGGTTTCATGGGTCGCCTCACTGACCTGCTGCTTGTCTTACAACCTTCGAAGTGGCTGAGTTTCAGTAACTTACATGGGCTGGGCCTCCTGCAGACCGCGGAGGATCTGGCTCGACGCTTGCTCTCCAAGGGATCAGTAATAGTCCCCAAATCAGTATCAGGTGTTTACTGGATGTTTGGTCTCCAAGGCCAGAATCTTGGGGTTGGGGACTGGTCTATTCAATTTCAAATCTGACGAAGGAGATTACGCATGACGTTCCTAAAATTCATTAGCAAGTTCCATCGGGAAGAGTCGGGTCAGGATTTGGTGGAGTACGCGCTGGTTCTGATTGCCGTTGCCTCTGGCGTTTTGGCGGGCTCGAAAACTCTATCCAGCGACTTCGGCGTCTGGATGGGGAACCTCCAAACTAAAATCAGCGGCTTCTTGACCTAAACCAGGCAACGGTGCCGGGCAGCACTTTGCTATGCGGCTCGGCGCCGGGCCACTTTCGCAGCAGCCGGTGTACTGGTTCGCCCGGGCAACTCTTCCTTTGTTCCAGCCTAGGGACGAAGCGAGATTAGTGTACTTAAACCAAATTGAGGAAGGAGATCTCTATTATGTTTGCAAGGTTTATTAGCAAATTTCATCGGGAAGAGTCAGGTCAGGACCTGGTGGAGTACGCCCTGGTTCTGATTGCCGTTGCCAGCGGTGTTTTGGCAGGATCGAGCACGCTATCCAGCGACTTCGGCGTCTGGATGGGGAACCTCCAAACCAAAATCAGCAGCTTCTTGACTTAACCAGGCTACGGCGCCGGGCAGCACTTTGCCATGCGGCGCGGTGCCGGGCCTCGATCTTGAAGTGTTATCTTTGGCCGGCTCGGACGCTCGTCGATACGGCGATGCCAGGAGGCGGAGTACAAGTTTCTTGAAATGACGCTTATGAATTCGGCTCAATTCACCGCGATGCTGGCCGTGGCAGTGGCAGCTTGTGCCGCGTTCACTGACGTTAAGGCGCGACGCATTCCCAACCGTTTAACCTACCCAGCCGTGCTAGTTGGCTTGGGATTGCAAGGTGCGCTCCATGGATGGCGAGGACTGCTGCTCAGCGCCGGCGGGGGCCTTCTTTTTGGAGGCGTCTTGATGCTGTTTCATCTCGTTCGGGCCATGGGAGCCGGGGACGTGAAGCTGGCCACGGCACTCGGGTGCATGGCCGGCCTTGCCGGGTCGCCACAGCTCATGTTCGCAACCGCGGTGGCGGGAGGCGCACTGGCCATGGTCTTCATCGTTGCGTCTGGCCGGATTGTCGAGACGCTACGGAATACGTTAGGGGTGATGGCATTTCACGCCCAGCACGGACTGCAGACACACCCCACCGTTAATCTTGATAACCCCGGCGCAGTGCGCATGCCTTATGGGTTGGCGTTCGCCGCCGGCACATTGTACTGGGCCGTTTCTACGCAGTTGTGGAGGTAATTCATGGGTACGCGACGACTTGGTTTCGCTCTAGTAGCCGCCCTGGTGATTTCGCTTGGCATCACGTCTGTTTTCTATGCGCGCATTACACGCACGCAGGCCAGCGCCCGCCCTAAGACCAAGCGCGTCATTGCGGCCGCGGTTGCATTGCAGCCAGGCGCTCCCGCTATCGCTGAAAATCTGACCGAGATTGACTGGCCCGTGAACGTGCCGCTGGAAGGACTAATCGAGAAAAAGGAAGACGTCACGGGTCATGTGCTGATGTATGCCGTGGCGGCGCAACAACCGGTGCTGCGCCGTGACCTGGCTTCCAGCACCAGTTTGGGTCTGTCGGCCAAAATTCCTGACGGCATGCGCGCGACCGCCGTCAAGACCAATGAGGTCACGAACATTGCCGGATTTATCTTTCCCGGCTCCCACGTGGATGTGCTGGTTACCTTAAAGCCTGACAACAACGCCGCAAGCACGGAGACTCGCACGGTGCTGCAGAACGTTCTGGTGTTGTCAACCGGAACGAAGATCGACCCCGATCCGAATGGCAAGCCCGAGAACGTAGGCGTAGTCACGCTGCTCGTGACTCCGGAACAATCGGAAAAACTGGCACTGGCACAGAACCAGGGCACCACCCACTTCGTGCTGCGCAATGGCGGGGACTCGGCGAGTCCGGACGTCCGGCCGGTCGATTTTGCTGAATTGGCCGGGATAGCAAAGAAACCGGTCGAGCCAGTGGTGAAACATGTGAAACAGTTTGCCGCAGCAGTGAAGCTCCCTGAGATCTACACGGTAGAGACGGTGGTAAACGGCAAGATAACAGTCACTAAATTTCCGGAAAAGCTGGAATAGGGCGGAGGAGGCCATTCTGCAAGTCCATCTCGCAACACGTTCTCTGCTGGTGCTATGCATGTTGACTATCTTGGGTCTTTGCGGGCCCGCGAGGGCGCAGATCCCTGGCGCACCCGCCACGCAGCAGAAACTCCCTGCCGAACCGGCTACGCCGCAGACAGGGCCGGCCGAGAACGTCGGCAACCAGGTTCTGCACATCCTCGTGGGCCACTCGGTGGTGATTCGCACCGATCCTCGTCTCCAGCGGGTGCTGGTCGGAAATCCTGCGGTCGTGACCACGGCCACAACGGCGCCCAATGAAGTGGTGGTGACCGCCACTGCGGCGGGCAGCAGCAGCGTCATTCTTTGGCAGGAGAACAATCAATCGCGAATCATTGAAGTGTTCGCGGATGTGGATGTGTCCTTGCTTCGCGAAGCGATCACACGGGGGTTGCCCGGAGAGGCGGTTGAGGCAGAGTCTGAAGAGGGCAGGGCCGTGCCTTTCTCGAAAGATATTGTGAACTCGATCCAAGTCGCCCAACCACACCGGCAGAAGCAGGTACTGCTGAAAGTGCGGTTTGCCCAGGTCGACCGTTCAAGGCTGACGGCATTGGGGATAAACCTCTTTAACACCCCCGGCACCAAGTTCTTTGGCAGCGTCGGCACGCAGGAGTTCGCTACCCCGCAACTGGCAAACCCGACCAGTGGTGCAACGAGTACGATTGGCCTGACTGATCTGCTTAACATTTTTCTCTTTCGTCCGGACATCAACCTTGGCGCAACGATTCGTGACTTGCAGCAGCGAAATGTGCTGCAAATCCTGGCCGAGCCGGACCTGCTTGCAGCCAACGGCGAGGCGGCACGGTTCCTGGCTGGCGGAGAATTGCCCTACCCCGTGGTCTCCGGTGCAGGCGGACAATCCACGGTTAGCGTTCAGTTCAAGCCCTTTGGCGTGAAGCTGGAATTTACTGGATATATAGAAAGCGACAACACCATCCGCTTGAAAGTCTTCCCGGAGGTGAGCTCGCTTGACTTCACGAACGCTGTAACTATCAGCGGATTTGTGTTGCCGGCCATTGCCACTCGCCATGCTGAGACTGTGGTGGAGTTAAGAGACGGCCAAAGTTTTGGGATCGCCGGACTACTGGATCAGAGAACTACGGCGCAATTTTCCAAGGTGCCAGGTATTGGGGACATCCCGATTTTGGGGCAGCTATTTCGTTCTAGGTCGGTGAACAAGACGAACTCCGAGCTGATTGTAATCGTCACGCCAACCATCGTGGACCCGGCGGCGACGCCAACCGCTGCGCCCGAGGTGCCCAAGATGCCGATCGCACCGCTGGAGCAAAAGGAATTTGACACGAAGGTCCCACATGGGAACGGGAGCAAATGAATGGGCACAGTTGAAAGATCAGCCCGAATAGGGGTAATGGCGGTCTGCCTTGATGCTACGTCGTACGAGGCTTTGTCTCATTTCCTGGCAGGCATTCCCGGAGCGGTGATCTTTGGAAATCCGGACCATTATGTGGGTGTTGAGCGAGAGATAGGCCGCGCTCTGGACCTCTCACAGACGCGTATTTGTTTTATTGACTACGACCGGAATACCGAAGAAGCGATCTGGATGACGGAGCGATTGCGCTCCGAATATCCAGACGTGCAAAGTTTTGCGGTGTCGGCTTATTCAGAGCCTGAAGCGATTATCGCCGCTATGCGCGCAGGTTGCGCCGAATATCTGCTGAAGCCAGTTCAGCATGACCGCGTGCTGGACGGATTGGCCCGCGTGGAAGCGAAGCAGAAGAAAAAAGCCCGAACGGGAACTCGCGGAAAGGTCATCACGCTCGTTGGAGCAAAGGGGGGCACGGGCGTCACCTCGCTGGCATTGCACTTGGCGTTGGAACTGGTTCATGAAGGGCATCGAAAATGCCTATTGGTAGACCAGCACCCTGCGCTGGGTGATGCGTCGCTGTACCTGGGCACGGGCCGCCATCAGTACAGTTTTTACGAGCTTGCCAGCAACGCAGAGCGCCTGGACGAAGAGTTGCTTCGCGGCTTTCTGCTGCACCATAATTCTGGGCTGGATCTCCTCGATTCACCCGAGGCCGTGGATGCGATTCACGGTGCGTCGCCCTCCAGTGTGGAACATACGCTCGCCTTCCTCGCCGACACTTATCAGTTCGTCGTCGTCGATTGCCCGCCCGGACTGACCGATGGGACGCGCGCGTGCATTTCGCAATCGGAACAGGTCGCGATCGTATTGACCGCCGAATTACCTTCGGTGCGTAACACTGTCCGCTATATGGAGCACCTGTCGAGACTGGGATATAGCTCGAACAGCATACATGTCGTGCTCAATCGTCATTCCAAGAAAGGACCGCTGAGCGACGATCGCATTGAAAAAGCCCTGGGGCGAGCGATTTCGTTGCGGGTGCCGAACAACTATAACGAAGTAATTCGTGCCATCAATACGGGGTCGCCAATTCCCCGTGGAAGTAAGTCGGATTTCGGCGCCGCCATCCATAAGTGGGCGCATGAATTGGCAAGCAGCGGCGGAAACAACAAGGTTAAGGCCGCGGCTGCAGCCCAGTCCGGCGGTATGAGGGCGCTGTTTGGCACTTAGTTTCATCGGGGGGAACTAAAGGCATGGCATTCGGATTTACAACCACACCAGGTTCTCAGCCTCCACAGGCTACCAGCGTGCCGTCGTACAAGTCACACCAGGAGTTGAAAACAGGCCTGCATCGCGACCTATTGAACAAAATTGACCTGGAGAAACTCACCTCGCTGCAAGACGTCCGCGCGCGAACGCAGGTGCAGGCTGTAATCTACGACCTCATTGGTGCCGCGAACGTCCCGCTCAGCGGCGCGGAAAAAGAGCGAATCTGCCGCGAGGTGTTGCACGAAGTCTTCGGCCTGGGGCCTCTCGAGCCGCTCCTGCAAGATGCATCGATTACCGACATTCTGGTCAACACCCACCGCCAGGTATACATCGAGCGGGGCGGGATTCTCGAGCTTACCAGCGTCGTTTTTAAGGATGCAGCACACCTTCGGCACATCATTGACAAGATCGTGTCAAACGTGGGACGACGCGTGGATGAGTCGTCGCCGATGTGCGACGCACGCCTGGACGACGGCTCGCGCGTAAATGTGGTCATCCCGCCACTCGCCATCGACGGTCCAATCATGTCGATCCGCCGCTTCGGCCGCACACCGATCGGGGTTGAGCAACTGCTTGCCAAGCATGCCCTTACGTCTCCGATGCTGGAACTGCTGAAGAGTGCGGTCAAGGCACGCCTCAATATCATTGTCTCGGGAGGAACGGGCGCCGGCAAAACCACCCTGCTGAACGCCTTATCGAGTTTTATCTCCAAGCGGGAACGAATTGTTACCATCGAAGACTCGGCCGAATTGCAAATGCAGCAGCCGCACGTCGTCCGAATGGAGTGCCGTCCCCCGAACGTCGAGGGCAAAGGCGCCGTTCGTCAGCGCGAATTGGTGATTAACGCTCTTCGAATGCGCCCGGATCGCATCGTGCTGGGCGAGGTGCGCGGAGGCGAGGCCTTGGACATGTTGCAGGCCATGAACACTGGCCACGACGGCTCGCTGACTACCATTCACGCCAACAACCCGCGTGACGCAATCGCGCGCCTCGAGACCATGTCTTTGATGGCCGAAATTAATCTGCCCGACAGGGCCATTCGGCAGCAAATCGCATCTGCAGTATCTATCATTGTGCAGGTGGCCCGGCTCAGCGACGGCACTCGGCGGGTGACGCAAATTTCCGAGGTTACCGGCGTTTCGGACGACATGGTGACCCTGCAAGACATTTTCGTATTTGACCGCCTCGGCATCGGTGCGAACGGCCGCGTACTCGGCCGCTTTCGCGCTACTGGTCTGCGGCCCACGTTTACCGAGCGATTGAAGGCATCGGGTATTCAACTTCCGCCGAATATATTCGAGCACGTCTACGAGGTTCAGTCGTGACGCTTGTCAGCATCTTTTTCATTATTTTGATCACGGCGTTTGCCGTGGTCGCGTTCTTTACCGAACCGTCGAAGGCAGACAAACAAATTCATTCCCGGCTGGCCTCGCTTGGCCGAGAGAGAGTTTCATCTGGGCATGACGAACCGGATATCGTGAAGGAAATTACATTCAGTACGATTCCCGCTTTCGACAAATTCCTGCGCAACAGCCGTGCCGCTGTGGGACTGCAATTGTTGATCGAACAATGCGATCTGCAGTGGACCGTGGGGCGGGTCGTGTTCAGCACGCTGGCGCTCATTTGTTTGGGCGCTGTTCTGGGTAATTGGTGGATTGCGCCGGGGCTGCTGGGTTGGACCCCCGGTCTGGCGCTGGGGGCGGCCCCCTACATTTTTTTGCTACAAAAACGCATACGGCGGCTGCGGCGCTTCTCGGAATTGCTTCCGGAAGCGATCGATCTGATGTCGCGCGGGCTGCGGGCAGGCCAAGCCCTGCCGACCACAATCGAGACGATAGCTCAGGAATCCGACGAGCCCCTACGTTCGGAGTTTCGCCGTGCGGCCGACGAGCAGAGTTTCGGACTGCCGTTCCGCGAGGCCATGGCCAACCTTAGCCGCCGTGTGCCCATTCCCGATGTGCAGTTCCTGGTCACCGCGATTCTGGTTCAGAAAGAGACCGGCGGCAACTTGGCGCAAATCCTGGATAAGACCTCACATGTGATTCGTGAACGCGTCCGCGTGGGCGGACAGATGCGCATTCGCACCGCGCAGGGCCGGTTGACCGGATGGGTCTTGTGCGCGTTGCCATTCGCCATGTTCATCGGTATGAACTTCCTCCATCCAGGCTACGGGAAAGCCCTGTTCCAGGATCCGCTGGGACAATGGTTGGTGACGCGTGCAGGCATCCTGATGATAATCGGTATTCTATTAGTTCGTAAGATTATAAACGTCCAGTACTGAGGAGCATATCCATGCTTCTGTTTCTGATATCGGTAACCATCACCGTTTTTTTGATTGCCGCTCTCCTGATTACGATCTTGAGCGGCGAGGAAACCATTGATGCCCGCCTGACGGAAATTTCAGCTCCTCCGCCGCCCATCTCGCCTGACATCATGGAGGCGCCGACAAGCGACCTTGCGCGAGCGGCGGCTGGAATCACCGGCATTTTCAAGCCCATTCGCAGCGTGGTTTCCGGGTCGGATGAGGATATGGCCTACCGGCTGGCACTCGCAGGATTTCGAAAGGCTGAGCACATCGAGATCTTTACGGCCACGAAGATGTTGCTGCCGGTGGCCGCGATAGTTGCGGGAAGTTTTTTCGGCGACAACATGATGGCGGCGATTTTGGTGGGCGTCGTCCTCGGCTTTATGGCTCCCGATTTTGTGCTTACGCAATTGGTTTCTCGCCGCCAGGGGAGCATCCGCCGGGCCCTGCCTGACTCGCTCGATCTACTAGTGATCTGCATGGAGGCCGGGTTGGGCATTGACCAAGCAATGGCGCGCGTTGGCGACGAAATAAGGCTGACCTCGCCCGCGTTGGCCGACGAGTTCCAGATCATCAATCGCGAACAGCGCGCCGGAAAGCCGCGCCTCGAGGCCTGGCGGAGCATGGCGGAGCGGGTTGATATCGATTTTGTGAGGCAGTTCGTCGCTATGCTGGTGCAGACTGAGCGCTTCGGCACACCTATTGCAAACGCGCTCGGACAGTTTGCAGACACGCTTCGCACACGCCGCACCCAGGCGGCCGAAGAAGCGGCGGCCAAAGCCGGGGTCAAACTGCTTTTTCCATTGGTCATTTTCATCTTTCCCAGCATCTTCGTGGTAGCGCTGGGACCGGCGATTATCGCTATGGGCAACCTATTCTCGGACGTGGTGAAGTAGCGATGCGATGGCAAAAAAAAGCGGTGCGCGCAACGAACGCTACACGCGGAACGGTAGTAGGCCAGCGAATTCGAGTGGCGGAGACCGGACTAACACGGATAGTCGGTTTGCTCGGGGAGCGCGAACTCCAGCGGGGCGATGGGCTGCTAATCGTGCCTTCGCAAGGCGTGCATACTTTGGGAATGCAGTTCCCCATAGACATTGCTGTTCTGGACAACGAATGGAGGGTCATTGCCATTAGGCGGGACATGCGCCCGTTCCGAATGACTCGGATGTTCTGGAAGGCAGCAGCGGTGCTCGAGCTGCCGTCCGGCATGTTGGAATCAACTTCCACGCTTGTTGGCGACACCATTGAGTTCGATCGCGTTGGTATGGCAGCACAGGCGGCGGAGAAATGAGTATGCGGCATCGAAGATTGGCCAGCCAGCGCCGCTTTAAGGGTCAGGAGGGACAAAGCTTGCTCGAAACGGCAATGGCTCTGCCGCTACTGCTTGGGCTTGCCTTCAATATCATCAATTGGGGCTACCTTTGGTTCATGGTGCTGGCCCTTTCGGCTGCACCCCGAATGGGCGTGCAATACGCCACTCAGGGTGGTGCGGCAGGGACGGCAACGGCTCCCGCAACCACGGCGGTGCGCGATCTGGTTTGGGAAAATCTGACCAATGCGGTCCGCGGTGCCACGACTTCCAATGTTGCCGTTCAAGTGTGCTCCAGCGCCAAAGGGGTCGACCCGAGCACTGGCATTGCCCAATGTGATCAATTCGGTCCGGCATACACGTTTCCAGCGCCTGGCGCGGATCCAGAGCAACCGGTTTATGTACTTGACCGGGTAGATGTAGAGTACACCGTTACGCCGATTATCCCGGGCGCAGCATTCAATGTAATATTGCCGGCCAATTTGAAATTTCATCGCCAGGTTTCGATGAGGTCGCTTTACTAGCATGCGAACACGAACTCATCCCCGCCCGCACCGCCAAAGTGGTCAGGCCCTGATCGAAACCGCATTGATGATCGTGGTGATCATTACGGTTGTGTTCTCCGTATTCGAACTGAGCTGGCTCATGTATACCTACTCCGTTTTGGCCGATGCCGCCAATGAGGGCGTTCGTTATGCCATTGTTCATAGCGGTGCGGACCCGGTCGGCACCCAAGCGAAGGTCAAGGCCTTTGCTTCTACTTCTATGCACGACGTCAGCGCCATCTCCGTCTCGGTCACTCCTCCTGATGGTACCTACACCCCGCCGAACCGTGTGCGAGTGTCGGTTACCTATGCCTATATTCCTTTTCTCCCGCAATTCATAACAGCTCCAACCATGCACAGCTTTGCGGAAGGGAGAATGGTGGCTCAATAGCATGGAACGTGACTGCTCCAGCTTGCGACGATCATCCCCGCAGCAGGGACAGGCGTTCCTGATTATCGTCATCCTCATTGCTTTCTTCTTGCTGGCAGTTCTGGGTCTGGCCACCGACTACTCGCAAGTATGGGCCCATCGCCAGATGGCGCAGGGAGCTGCAGATGCCGCCTGCCAGGCCGGTGCAGCAGATGTCTTCTTGAAGGGTACCGATCCAACCGCCAGTACGGACTTCCCCGGGCTCGATTTCTCTTGGATCGGTTCTACCTTCGACTGCAGCGCTCAACCGAATTCTGTGCCTTGCAAGTACGCGTCATTCAACGGCTATTCGGGTTCCAATGTCAGGGTGAGCTTTCCGTCGAGTTTGCCAGGCGTGAGTGGCATCCCGTCCGGCTTTCCCACGGTTGCCAACCCTTACATCAAGGTGACCGTTACGGACCCGGTCGCAACTTACTTTACGAGAATCGGCTCTTCCATCAAAACCGTGAACGTAATGGCTTCGGCCAGCTGTGGCCTGAGTCCTGTGATTACCCCCGTCCCGTTGGTTGTGCTGCATAGGACGGCAAGCCCGTCATTTCAGGTAAACGGTAGCGCCTCCGTCACCGTCCTCGGAGGCCCCCCGCGTTCAATTCAAGTTGACTCGAGCAGCGGCACTGCCGTGAGTGTTGGAACAGTGGATCTCCATCTGGCAGGGCCCGGCGGTAGTGGATCCGATTTTGCCGTGTTTGGAGGGCCCACTGCGAAACCGGCCGGCGTCAACGTGGGTACCAGCGGGAACTGGATTCACGGAGCCAATCCGCTTGGCGACCCCTTTGCCGCGGTCACCGCGCCTTCTAGGCCAACTGGTGCAGGCAGCGCAGGCTCAGCTAAGCCGGTCACCTACAAAACGAATGGCTGTCCGGACACGAACGGCTGCATCGAGTATTCCGCAGGTGATTACACAAGCTGCAGCACCGGCTCCATTTCCTACGGAGCGAACGGCTGCCTGGTCATCGGCAATGGGGGCGGCAGCAATTCTTTTACCACTCCACCCAACCGGATTCCGAGTGGAACGTATACGCTTGGCAATGCGATAAAGCCGGGGCCGGCCCCCAACAATCTGGGAGGCTACACTTTCGAGGCGACGACCGTCGTGGCGCCCGGCCAAGCATCATCGGCAGCTAACAACACCATATTCTGGCCCCAGGCTGTCGGCCAGCCCCAGGTGGACGGCAATATCACGTGGACGAATGTCGGTGTCCCGCCATCCAGCTCCAATACTGCGATTTTTGATCCTGGTCTCTACTACCTGGGTGACACGCACGGCCTTGAGTTAAGGGCCCATGCCATGGTCCGCCCGAGCACGGCGACCGGAGACGGGTCGCTCGGCACGATGTTTTATTTTGCCACTGGTGCCACCCTTTCCTTTGGCGCCAATTCTGGAAGCGAGAGCATTGACGCGTACAAGCCTGATGGGAGCACCGTCAATGGCGTAACTTCACGTGCGCTGCGGTGCCCCAGCGGCTCCCCGGTCCCAACACAGGTCCCTGCCACCATCCCGGGCAATGTTCTGCTCGGTCCGTGTGGTGCCACTTCGGGTATAGGCGCCACTGGCCAGTATGGAGCTCCTGACGGCAACCGTGGCTTTTTATTCTTTCAGGGCCGTTCCAATGCCGCCAACGGCGGAAGCTGCACCGCCGGCATCGGCGGAAACTGCGCTGTCTTGGGCGGCGGCGCCGGCTTCATCTTCTCGGGTTTCATTTATCTCCACAACGGCAACGGAGCCACTTGCGGCACTAATACCAGTTGCCTGACATTGGCCGGCGGATCAGGCGGGAACAGCTTCACGATCGGAAACATTGTTGTGGACAGAATCTCTTTGACCGGCAGTTCGGGAGTCAATATGGTCCTGAATCCCGCGGCTACATTTTCCGTTCTGCGCCCGACCCTACTCCAGTGATGTTTAATCTCAAGTCCGACTTGGCGCAATTACAGTCCACACCGGGTCCTGTGAGCGTGGGGCCACCCGAAATTGTAAGGAATTTCAAGACCGGTTTGGCGCAGTTGCACTCCCCCACCATGAGAGCCGTCGCACCAATTGTGCCGACACGAATCCGAGCTCCAAGGCTCGCGCTGTTGCCAGCGGCGTCGTCTCCGCGAAGGGGGCTGCCACTCTCCGCTCTTCTACATGCAAGCATTCTCGCTATGGTGGTGAACCTGCCGATCTTCTTTCCAGCATGGACTGTGACAGCAACGGATGCAACGGATGCCAATCTCCGCCGTGAGGCCGATTTCGAGCCGCTCTTCCTGCCGGTTCTTCCGCCGATTGCAAAGGCCGACCCAGGCTCAGTGATAAAACGTAAATCAGGAGATGTAGCGCACCGCATAGGGGCAACCCTGTCCGCAGTCGGCCCAAGCGTGCCAATGCATCCTAAGCCTGACTACGCCGGCCCCCAGCTGATCGTTTCCAGCCCTCCGCATTCGACCAAGGGGGTACAGACGATCCGTCGGCCCGATTTGATTACGCCCCCGAAACTGGCCTATCCCCTCCGCCTGCCGAGCATGGTGATGCTTCCGGTTCCAGCCATTCCAGCGCCAATGGCACCGCGCCAGTTGCAGCCCGTACGGCCAAATCCGAAGGAGCCGCGAACTGTCCACGCCCGCGAACCCACGCTGCAGCTTCAGCCTCCGACTGTCGAGATGCCGAAATTGCCGGTGGCTCCTGCAGAACCTGCCGTGCCGCCGAAAGGTGTGACCGCTTCCCAAGCCAGCTCCCCACGGTTTGTAGCAGCGGTGCGACCAGAGATCCCTGCGCCGAAAGCGGCCGTTGTCATCAACGCCGTTAACGTTCCTCCTGGATTTCCTCCCGTAATTCCTGAGGCGGAGCTGTCCTCCCGATTCGTCGTGGGGCCATCAAGAGACCCAGCACCTGTCGAGACCGCGTCGGGAGCCGCTGGTGGAAAGCTTGCAGGGGCGGGCGCCTCGAAGGCGGGAGAGAATCTGCCGCACACGAGCGTGGAGAATGGGAACGGAACTAAAGCCGAAGTGGGCGACGGGCGTGCCGGGCCTGCGAGTATTGAATCCGCGTCTGGCGCGGGACCGCGGTCGGAACCTGGCGCTGGCACAGCCGGACCCGCAGCTGCAGGAAACAAGGAGCTGCCGGGGATCTCAATCTCAGGCGGCGTTTCGGGACGCAGCGGGCGAGCCGTCGCGACCAGCCCAATTCCACGTGGTTCTTACGCCCTTACGATTATTTCGGGTGGGAGTAGCGGCGGAGCCAGCAGAGACTTGGGCGTGTTCTCACGCAACGACACCGTTTACACTGTTTACATCCCAATGACCGACGCCGGCGGCGGTCCCGACTGGCCCATGCAGTACGCGCTGATGAGTGCTGCCCAGGCCCACAACGCCATGCCGAACGGCTTGCTTACGCCTCCCGTTGTGCTAAAGAAGAGCCAGGCGACAGCACCTAGAACTGAGCTTACCGCGAATTCAGGATTAGTGTTCGTCACCGGCATCATTGACGAGAACGGCAAGCTGCAGGCTTTGCGCGCAATACGCGCGCTGGATGGCAGGGCGCAGTCTGCTGTTGTTGCCCTTTCGCAATGGGAGTTCCTGCCGGCACAACTTGATGGAAAACCAGTCGCGAGCAAAGTCCTGATTGGCGCAAGTGTTATGCCGGCGGAGAAGGTTGGGAAGTAAGACTGATCAACGGAGAATCGAGTTCAGAGTATCGCCGTGTTGTCTGGGACCGGTCAGCTTTTAACCGCTCTTGTCAGAACGAACTGATGGCACACAAGTGTCATAGGTCATCTGTTTTCTGCTTGCTGCTTGCCGGTTTTCAAAGTATTTTTGTGTCGCTCTTTCGGTTCAAAAGCAGTGCCCTGTTCGGTAATATGCGGCGGAGGCCGTAGCGAAACTCGTGCCGCATATATTTTAAGGAGAGTGCTTCGATGGATCCGATCACGATCCGCATCATCGCGGGAGTTCTGTTTGTAGCGATCGTAATTATCATTGTGGTCCGCCGCAAGAAGATGGCCTCAAGGCGCAAGCCGGGCCCATGAGGGACCGGTGGGAACTCGATTCTGCTGTCGAAAAGTAGCCTGGGTTTTGTGGAACACGTGACTACTCCGTCTGGATTCGCTCTCCTGAACAGTTTGCGAAGAACAGACTAGCGATCGGTGTACGGCTGTTCACTCCGAGCGACTCCGTCGAAATAGTTGGAGCCGCCGCTTCAGCGATCGGCGCAGTGAAATTGCAAACAGTTACCTCTGGCTGCTGCTCTTTCGCAGCAAAGGCGCAGAGTGGGGATCTGTCCGTCAAAACGAAAACGTGTGTCATGCCGCCACCGGGAGCGAAAATTCCGTTGCGCGAACGGTGTAATCCGGGCCCCCGGCACCAGATTTTGCTGCTTCTTCGCGCAGGGCCTGTGTCCCTCCATTTCTACGCTTAGACTTAATCTTTCGAGAGCCATACTTGGCCGAGGCAGTAACAAGCCTGAACGTCGGCATAGAGGGCCACCATTACTCCTGTGGACCGCAGGTCACCGCTTAATCAAACCAATGTCCTCCCACGCGATTCGTGCGAGGATGACGCCGAAGCATTCACCGC
>WNFO01000633.1_pt1 | contig 25659 bp, 20 predicted proteins | sample 5400251 | NCBI WGS metagenome assembly WNFO01 (sample SAMN13153354, study PRJNA577476) | soil metagenome | isolation source: 100 cm saprolite under Madrone tree | place: USA:California | collected 2016-06-14
AGATCATTGGCCAGGTGCGTGACTTCATGATGCAGTTGGTCAAGGATTTCGCCTTTCGAAAGGACCGGCCCCACGTTGGGCTGACCCGTGCGAAGCGTTCGCAGCCAATTGGCCGTGCGCGTCAGCGGTCCGGTGAAGGTCCAGCGGACCAGTACCAGGGCGAGCCCAGTGATCAGAAGTGTTTGGACGAAGGCATTGAGCAGGGAATCGCGAAGTGCGCGGGAGACCTGCGTGTCGATGTAACTCGTGTCGTGAAACAGAGCGACAGTCCCTGCGATTTCGCCGTCGCTGTGGAGCGGCAAAGCAAAGACGTGCATGGGAACCTGCTGCTGCGGATCGTTGAAAGGAAACTGATCGGCAGACAGAAATTCGCCAACCCCGGCATTTTGTTTTGCGGCACGGACGGCCGCTTGTGTGCGGGCTCGGAAAATGGGCACAAGCCCCGAGCTGATGGCGAGGGTGCCGCCGGCAGTGTCGTGGACGACCACACCCTTCAGATGTTCGCGCTGGCTGAAGCGTTCGACAACCCGCTGCAAATTTCTTTCCCCTGGCCGGTCGAGTAACGCTTCGATGCTTTCCTGAAGGTTTGCTCCCTGAATTTCCGCGCGATGAGTAAGGTCGTTGCGAAGGAGGCGTTTTTCTCTGCGTACCTGGTATGCGGCAAAAAGCAAGGACACTACGGCGACGCTCACGATCAAGGGCAGGACGATCTTCAGAGTCGTTCGCATTTGCACCCCTCGACAGGAGTACATGGGAAAGGCCGCGAGAGGCTGGGTGCCGGCGGCTTCAAGCAAAGAATTATAGGTGACCCTACTAACAAAAGGCACGAATTGAACCAAAACGATGTGTATTTGCACAGCCCCTGGTAAAGCCTCCAAAATCAATGTGATGCGCGAGATTAAGGGCATGGCCGCGAACAATAACCTAGTACTAGTGCTATGAAATTCTTGCCACTCCATTCTGTTCAATGCAGGGTTGACCCTAACCCACGTTGAAAGTAGGATTTGGCTGAAATTTGCAGGTTCAGAGCTCGACCAGAAAATAGTTCGAGGAGACCCTGTGTACTGTTCCAAGTGTGGCGGAGTGATGGCAGATGGTGCGGCATCTTGCCCAAATTGTGGACAAGCATTCGCGGTTGCCGCTGCGCCGCGTGTGCCAATGATGGGGGCACCGCTTGCAGCCCCGGTGGCAGGAGGCGTGGCAGCCGTTCCCGTTTATAGCGGATACGCCGCCGTGCCTCGCGTGGAATACGCAGGGTTCTGGCTGCGTTTTTTGGCGTGGCTCATCGACAACATCGTATTGGGCTTGGGCGTCGTCTTGATCTTGATCCCGCTGATTTTTCTCACGGGCTTGGGCGGATTCATCGGAGAGTTCCATCCCGACCAAGAGATTAATGATGCCGGCATCTTCATGCTCGTCGGATTCCTCTTTCTTCTTGCCACCGCCAGCCTGGTTTTGACATGGCTGTACCATGCGCTGATGGAAAGCTCGGAGTGGCAGGCCACAGTCGGGAAAAAGGCGCTGGGTCTGGTGGTGACGGATATGTCCGGACACCGCGTCAGCTTTGGCCGCGCCACGGGAAGGCACTTCGCCAAGATCGTCACCAATCTCGTGTCCTTCGGCATCGGGCTCGGGTACCTGATGGCCGCTTTCACCGAGAGAAAGCAGGCGCTGCACGACATGCTGGCAGGCTGCCTGGTACTGCGGCGAAACAGTTGAAGAAGGCCTTGAAATTGGCGCCTAAGATTGAGGATCGTTTGCGTGCTGAAGATCGATGAAGGAATGAATTGGCGGCAGCACACTCTTGTTCTTCCCTATCGGTTAGCTTAGAAACGTTTCTCATGCAAACCGCCGCGAAGACGTCAACGCTGCGAAGTATTCTTAAACAGCGCTGCCCTCGCTGCCGCATCGGCGGAATCTTCCACTATTCCATCTTTCGCGGATTCCCAAAGATGTGCGAGCGCTGTTCCATCTGCGACCTCAAGTTCGAGCGGGAACCGGGCTACTTTCTGGGCGCTATGTACTTCAGCTTTGCCATGGGCGTCTTGATCATGGCGCCAATCGCGGCCTTGCTGTGGTTTCTCACAGGATGGTCGCTCACTAAAGTTATCCTCTGGGCCGCCATCTTGTTCCTGCCGTTCGCGCCCACAATCACACTCTTTGCCCGCGTCCTGTGGATCTATCTTGACCAAAGCGTAGATCCCGAACGGCCACGCTAGCATGCCTCACTCGTCCAGGCCGTAAGCTGTGGCACAGAGAGGGCTCCAGGGCGCACGTACGTCTCCCAAATAGATCCCGGTTTTATGCCAGGAGTAACGATTCGAGCTCGTCGCACGGACATTTTGCCAATCTCGTCTAACGAATCCATATTTCCGCATTAGTTACAGATTACTAGAGTGGAGCTTGCTCGCGTCGGTACGCGGTGCGCCATCCCTAAGCCTAAGTGCTTATTCCAGTTCAGATTAGACACAAAGGAAGAAGGATTTACTGGCCATTGCCTTGCATCCGACTCATTCTTGAATTTCTCAAACGGCGGTCTAGGTTTCTGTCAGTGTACGGGGGTGCATATGAAGAAGCTGCGGGGTTTCACACTGGTTGTCTTGGTTTCCCTCTTGTTTGTCTCCTGGCCGTTGTGCGCTCAGCAGGTTTCCGCCGTTAACGGCGTTGTTTCTGACAAGTCCGGAGGCGTCATACCCGGCGTCACGGTGGAACTCACCAATGCAGGGGTCGGCTTGCACGAGAGCACGACCACGAACGATCTGGGCTTCTATCAATTCGTCCGGCAAGCTCCGGGTGAAGGCTATTCACTTACGTTCACCAAGGATGGCTTCGCGAAGCTGGTTGTGAGCAACATTGCGCTGGGCGTTAGCTCCACGGAAACTCGCAACGTCACGCTTGCACTCGGCGTTGTGACGCAATCCATTCAAGTCGAGGCGGCGGGGGAGGCCACCCTGAATGCGACGGATGCCACGGTTGGAAATGTGGTGGACGCTAGGTCGGTCGGCGAGTTACCTATCCAATTCCGCCTAGACGCGGCGAATTTGATGCAACTCCAGGCAGGCGTAAATGATGCGGGCTCCATTACCGGCGCCCGAAGTGACCAGGGCAACATTACGCTAGACGGTCTGGACATTAACGATCAGGCCGGCGGCTTTGCGTTTTCCTCGACGATCGCAGTCTCCATTGATGCCTTGCAGGAAGTTCGCACCGTGACCGCGGGGGAAACCGCCGACTATGGGCGCAGCAGCGGCGGCGGCATCAACCTGGTGACCAAGGGCGGGTCGAACAATTGGCACGGCAACCTGCGCGAATACAACCGCAATACCCTTTTTGCCGCCAACGACTGGTTTAATAATCGCAGCGGCGTGAAGCGTCCGGCGCTGATTCGCAACCAGTTCGGCGGGAACCTCGGCGGCCCTATCAAGAAGGACAAAGCTTTCTTTTTCTTCGATTACGAAGGACTCCGCCGGTCGTCGGGCAGTCAGATTGAACGCGCCGTTCCTACGGCCCAATTCCGGGCCGGCGAACTCGGCTATATCAACAGCATTGCCGGGTGCACGGGCACCGCCCGGTTTACCACCCAGCCTAACTGTATTACTTATCTTACGCCCTCACAGGTCGCTGCGCTCGACCCCAAGGGAACTGGTGACAACACCGCGCTCCTGAGCTTCATCAATGGCCGCTATCCCAGTACGATCAACGACCCATCAGGCTTTGGCGACGGCATTAACACAGGCGGATATATTTTCACTGTGCCCGCGCGCGAATCGCAAAACGTTTACACCGGGCGCATCGATTACGATCTCGCCTCCACGCACAAACTATTCGTGCGGGGGAGCGTAGAGCGCCATGGTGTAGACGATGATTTCAACCCCGATACCGCCATCGTGCAATTTCCCGGGGATCCCGCTCCGGACCGCCGCGACGTCATCAACCCTTACGCGTTTTCCCTGGGCTGGACGTGGACTCCCACGGCAAACTTGATTAACCAGGTTTCTGCCGGCCTTGTCAGGCAAATCGCGAATTTTCCAACGCGCCAGGCACCCACGTTTCCCAATTCGGTCTCGTTCAGTCCCAATATTTCGAGTCCGTACCTCGGATCTGCAACGCAGTCCCGCAACGTGCCCGTTCCCGAATTCCGCGAGGGTTTGACCTGGATCAAGGGCAAGCACACTACGGACTTCGGCACCGACGTCAAGTTCATCCGCCAAATCACGGCACTCAAGAACGACTTTAATTTCATCGGTATTGGTCTAGGCGGCCTTATTTTTTCTCTCGATCCATCATTGCGGCCTTCCGACATCAATGGGGACAATTCCGCCATTACGAGCTGGGATAACTTCTTCCCCTTCGAGCTCGGACGTTATTCCAGCGTAATCAGCAATTTCAACTACAACAAGACCGGCACGGCCTTTCCAAACGGCACCGGAAAAAAGCGTGACTTCAACTACAACGAGTTCGAATTCTACGGCCAGGATTCCTGGAAGGTGCGTTCCGATCTGACGGTGACCTATGGGTTGCGCTATCTGCTTCACACCGTGCCTTATGAGGTCAACGGCTTCGAGTCGGTCCCGTCGGTCAATGAGAATACCTACCTATCGGCACGGCTGGCCGCCGCAGCGCAGGGCGTGAGCGGATTCAGCGCTGCGCCTCTGATGAGTTACGGTCTGGGGGGCGCCGCGAACAACGCCCGCGGCTACTACAATCCGGATCACACGGATTTTGGACCGCGCTTGGGCCTGGCTTACAACCCGGGATTCCGCGGCGGTTTGCTGGGAAGCGCTCTCGGAGAGCGCAAAACTACCATTCGCGCCGGCGCAGCCATTCTCCACGATCGCATCGCGGGGGGCGCGAGCTTCGGCCTTGACCAGAACACCTTTCTCTTCGATTCACAAGCGAACAACCCCTTCGGGGTATCGAACGATCCACGCGCATCTCTACAGAACGATCCACGGTTTAACGGGATCAACACCAACTTGCCGCCGTTCCCGACGGCCCCGAATGCAAAGCCGCCGGTAACTCCCAATCTGGATTCGATCGGCAGTCCCATCGGGCTCGCGGCATTCGGTGGTTTCCCCGCGTTCTTCCAATTTGACCGCAACACCAAGAATCCTTATGCCATCATCCTCAATTTCGGTATTCAGCGTGAACTTCCTGGGAATTTGCTTTTGGAAGCCACGTACGTGAATCGCATGGGGCGGCGGCTGCTTGCTGTCGGCGATGCCGCCACCACGACAAACTTCAAGGACGCGGCCTCCGGCCAATTCCTTCGTCCGGCATTTGGGCAATTACAACAGGAGCTTCCCAACATCACTTCCTCTGGCATGATTCCTGCGATTCCTTGGTTCGAGAACCAGATTAACAGCCAGATAGCAGCGAGTTTCGGTCCCGGCACAACTTGCGCCAACTTTGGATTTCCGAATTGTTCCAGTTTGATCGCACAAGTTTGGCCGCAGTTTGTAACCAGAGGGGACGTGTCAAGCATCATCCTGTTCCTCAGCGAAAGTGGACTTCTCTTTCCCAACGTCGCGCTCCCCGCGCAAACCGGCGCCAACGGATATATCGGTAACTATGCTTCCTCCAACTACAATGCTTTGCTTTTCAGCTTGCGCAAGCAAGCTTCTCATGGATTGCAATTTACGTTTAACTACACGTTTTCCCATTCCATCGACAACGTGTCTGATGTCACAAACAACTACGTGCAATACACATTCTCTGGCGCGGGCCTCGTCTGCGAACTCGACAATCTTCGCACCTGCCGCGCAAGTTCCGATTTCGATGCGCGCCACACGATCAACGCATACTACCTCTATGACCTGCCCTTCGGCCGCGGCAAGCATTTCCTCCACGACGCGCCGGCACTGGCTGATGCGATTCTTGGCGGGTGGAGCACCTCCGGCATCGTCACCTGGAGGACCGGCTACCCGTTCACCATCCACACGGGTTCCTTCCCAACTGCTTTCACGTTGGATGCGCCAGCCGTTGTGCTCAACGCGGCAGGTCTGAAACCTGGAATCCATACGGATTCCGGCGGGGCTTTGCAGTACTTCGCCAGCCAGTCCGCAGCCATCTCCGCGGTAGGATTTCCCTTCGGCGGTGGGACGGGAACCCGCAACGCCGCTCGCGGTCCCGGTTTCTCTTCCGTGGACATGGGACTTTGGAAATCCTTGAAAGTACCAGGATCCGAGCGTCAGAAGTTCATACTCCGCCTTGATACGTTCAACACTTTCAATCACCCCGTTTTCAACGGGCCTTCCTCGGCCACCATCTTCGACACTAGCCAATTTGGGATCATCACTTCCACGGCGAGCGTTGCGCGCGTCCTGCAAGTGGCGCTGCGCTACGAGTTCTAGCCAAATCCGCATCCAGAAACGCAAAGGGGAGGCCGTCGTCCGGCCTCCCTCTTCCTTCTTTAATCCTAAGATGTGTTTTTGCTGACTCTGTTTTGTGCTTCTCTGAAATGCCACTTGGGTGACGCCTTTTGATTTCCTCTAGTTGGGCGATTCTGCGTGCGGATCAAAAACCACGGAGATTTCCATCACCGTTTCCGAACTTCCCGTCGAGAACTTCCACTGCATTACCGACTTCTGGGCGCTCTCCACAAGAATGGGATTGCCGCCAATCACTTCGGTGTCTCTTACTGTACCATCGGGCTTAACAAACACCCTCAACCGCACGACCCCGCCAATCCCCTTGGATTTGAGAATCGAGGGATATTGCACAGGCGCCTTCTTTAGCACTTTGCGGGCATTGTTCTCTTGCGCATGCGCCGGCACCGCGCAGAAGAGCATCAGCACACACAAGCAGAAGGCTCCCAGGGGGTTCTTGTAGGGGTGCTGTCTGGCCATGTTTTCCCTTGAGAGCTCGGATCGTGCGAGGCTTGGAGTGAAAACACCCCGGATCGCACAACGATGACCCTAAATAACGTGCAGGTCTTTGCCCATTGACATATTTCTCTGGGATCCGTTTTCGATAAGAGTTAACTCCCTGGTCTTTACCTCATAACTTACTGAATCCATTGGGCCTTAATGACAAGTCTTGGGCATACTCGTCTCCTCCCCTTTCCGGCCAAACGTCTCGTTTGACCAAGCTTCTCAGCACTCTGTTGCATACTGAGAATCGATCTGCATCGTGCCAACCAGCTGTTGAGACACATGGTCTCGACGACTCTTCTGTCTTCACCTTGGCGTGACTGCGCTGGAACGACACTCCTCCAGTACACTCCTCAAGTACTAGGCCAGGTTGGTGACAAACAGGGTGCAAATCAGGACCGAGAGGCTTGTCGTTTCCTTGACTTGGCGGGGAGCCGACTCAATAATGGTAAAGCATGAGCGCACGCGCCGGAGGCGCTGAAGGGATGTTCCTTGACGTTAAGGAATTAGCCGTCCGTAAACTGCGTATCCGGAAAAGCTATGCCCCGGGCAGCATCGATTTTCATTCGGCGGAGACCAAGCAGGTCGAACCGCTGGAAGTCATCGCCACGGCAGAGTCGCTGGGATCGCAGATTCGCATCGAGGGTAACTTCGAAACGAAGATCGAGTTGGTGTGCGCGCGCTGTCTCGAGCCGGTCGTCGAAGACGTAAGCCGGACTTTCGACTTGTTCTATGCGCCTGTTCCGAAGGATGCCAAGCCGAAAGAAGATCGGCTGAAGGACGATGACACGGAGATCGGATTTTATGCAGGAGAAGGACTCTTCTTGGCGGACGTGCTCAAGGAACAGGTGCTGCTGGCATTACCGTTAAAGGTAATTTGCCAGAGTGATTGCCGGGGGTTGTGCCCGAATTGCGGCGCGAATCTCAACCACGAAGAGTGCCGCTGTGAGACCCACGCGACGGACCCGCGAATGGCCCCTCTCGCGCGCCTCAAGCAGGACTGGCTCAAGAAACAATAGTTTCCCAGGGCTGACAAGCCCGATATAATCCGCCCACTTAGGGCGGCGAAAAAGAGGTGTATTGCTATGCCTAACCCAAAACGAAGGCATTCGAAGCGCAGGACCAGCACGCGGCGCGCGCACGACTTTTTGTCCAAGCCCTCGCTGGCCAAGTGTCCGAATTGCCACGAAATGAAACAGCCGCACCAGGTTTGCCCTCATTGTGGATATTACAAGGGCAAAGCGGCGCAAGAAGCGGCTTCGTAAAGGATTTCGAGTTTTTCTCGCTTAGCCTGCGGACAAACATCCCATGATCACCATCGCCGTTGACGCCATGGGCGGAGACCACGCGCCACGCCCCGAGGTTGAAGGCAGTGTGCTGGCTGCACGGGAGTTCGGGGTGCGCATTTTGCTGGTCGGCCAGCCGCAGGCCGTGCGGACCGAGCTGGCCAGACACGCCGCGCCAAACCTGCCGATTGAGATCGTGCCGGCTAGTGACGTGATCACCATGAACGATCATCCGGCGCAGGCCTTTCGCCGCAAGAAGGATAGCTCGGTCCACGTGGCGGCACGCCTGGTGCGCGAGGCCAAGGCCGACGGTATGGTCAGCGCTGGGAACACCGGCGCGGTCATGACCGTGGCGAAGTTTCTCCTCGGCACATTGGAATCGGTGGACCGCGTGGCTCTGGCTGCTCCTTTTCCAAACGCCAAGGGCGGCGTATCCGTTTTGCTCGATGTTGGCGCGAACGTCGACTCGAAGCCGGAGCATCTGGTGCAGTTCGCGGTGATGGGCGAAGTCTATTTCCGCGCGACTTTCGGTAACCGCCGGCCGCGGGTCGGCTTGCTTTCCGTCGGTGAAGAGGAAATCAAGGGCAACGAATTGACCCGCGAGGTCTACACTCGGCTCAAGAAGAGTCCCGTGCATTTTGTCGGCAATGTCGAAGGGGGAGATCTTTTTTCAGGCAACGTGGACGTGATCGTAAGCGATGGGTTCGTTGGCAACATCGCGCTCAAGATTTGCGAAGGCCTGGCGTTTCAAATTTTCGGCTTGCTGCGGAAGTCCATTAACAGTTCGTTGGTCTCGCAGGTGGGCGGGATGCTTTCGAAGGGAGCCTTCAAGGCTCTGAGTAAGACGATTGATTACACGGAGTACGGCGGCGCGCCTTTGCTGGGAGTGCGCGGCGTCTGCGTCATCGGCCACGGACGTTCGAACGCCAACGCCGTGAAAAACGCCATTCGCGTGGCAGCGGGACTCGCCCGCGCGGGCATGAACGAGAAAATCGAACAGGAGCTCTCCGTCGCCGCGGTCACCGCGTAACAGCGCGAGAGAAGGACTAGCTATGGGCAAAGTCGCATTCGTCTTTCCGGGACAAGCTTCGCAATACCCGGGTATGGGCAAGGATCTGGCGGGAAAATATCCGGCAGCGAAAGCCGTTTTTGACGAGGCCGACGATGCCCTGGGCTTTTCGATTTCGAAGATGTGCTTCGAGGGCAGCGAAGAAGACCTCAAGCTGACGGCCAATACGCAGCCGGCGATTTTGACCTGTTCCATCGCTGTGTTCCAGGTACTGGCCGAGAAGGGTCTCGCGCCCGATTTTGTGGCGGGGCATAGCCTCGGTGAGTATTCGGCGCTGGTGGCCGCCGGCGGTCTGAAATTTGCCGATGCCGTGCAGCTTGTCCGGAAACGCGGCACATACATGCAGGACGCGGTCCCCGCTGGTGTGGGCGCGATGGCAGCGATTATGGGTTTATCGCCCGCCGTGGTTGCCGACGCCTGCAAGCGCGCGGCCAAAGGCGAAGTTTGTGCGCCCGCCAACCTGAATTCCCCGGAGCAGACGGTCATCTCTGGGCACGCCGACGCAGTGAAACATGCGGTGGAGATTGCTTCGCAGCTCGGCGCCAAGCGCACCGTGATTCTGGCGGTTTCCGCGCCGTTCCATTCGGCGCTGATGATGCCTGCCCAGGAAAAGCTGGAAAAAGACTTGAAGCAAACCGCGTTCGGTCCGTTGCGCGTCCCGCTTGTCACCAATGTTGATGCTGACACCATCGAAACCGGCGACGAAGCCTGCCATGCCCTGGTCCGCCAGGTCACCATGCCGGTGCGTTGGGAAGAATCCGTTCGCCTTCTGATCGATGAGGGCGTGAACACTTTTGTGGAAGTCGGCCCGGGCCGCGTGCTGACTGGATTGTTGCGGCAAATCGAACGCTCCGTGGCAACACTCAATGTAGAGGATGAGAAAAGTTTGGCCGCAACGGTTGAGAAAATCGCTGGAGCGCGTTCGGACGCGGCTTAAACGTTCATGCAACGAGGCGTTATCCTGAGCACACCTGATGAGCGTGCGCGAAGGATCTCAACTATGAAAGTGTTCAGCAATCGAATGGTAAAACCGAAGCTATGTTCAGTCTGAAAGACAAAGTAGCGCTAGTCACCGGAGCCTCGCAAGGCATTGGCCGCGACACCGCACTGGCGCTGTCCGAAGCCGGCGCAAAAGTCGCCGTAGCCGCGCGCAACGAAGAAAAACTCACCGCACTGGTCGGCGAAATTGTCGCTGCGGGCGGCGAAGCTCTCGCGGTAAAAATGGACGTAGCCGACGCCGAACATGTAAAAGCCGGCTTCAAGCAGGTACTCGATAAATTCGGCCGCCTGGACATTCTGGTGAACAACGCGGCCATCACGCGTGACGGCTTGGCCCTGCGCATGAAGCAGGACGACTGGGACGCCGTGATTCGGACGAACCTGACCGGAGCGCATCTCTGCACTCAGCAAGCGCTCGCCAGCATGATGCGCGCCCGCGCAGGGCGCATTATCAATATCGCCTCCGTCGTCGCGCAAATGGGCAACGCCGGCCAGGCGAACTATGTCGCCGCAAAGGCCGGCCTGATCGGCTTAACGAAAGCGATCGCGATTGAAATTGCTTCGCGCAACATCACCGTGAACGCCGTTGCGCCAGGCTTCATCAAGACGCCCATGACGGATGTTTTGCCCGATAACGTGAAAGAAGAGTTGAACACGCGCATCCCGCTGGGCAGCATGGGTTCCGCCCGCGACGTGGCCGCCGCAATCGTCTTTTTGGCCAGCGACGAGGCCGGCTACATCACCGGCCACGTCCTGGACGTGAACGGGGGTATGTACTTGGCATAAGTTATGTTGGATTGCTATGACTTTGCAAAAGATTCATCGGCAAGGAAATCTAACGGAGCAGGACGTGAGTAAACCGAAGGCTCCTTCGGAAGCCGCCGATCTGATAGTTCGCTTTCTTGAAGGGCGCAGCCGTTATCCCCAGGAATGGAATGATTTCGTAGAATGTCGTCATTCCGACCCGAGAATCGAAGGATTTCGGAAAAGGTGCAGCGAGTTCGATCCACTCGTCAATTGTCCCGATCCACAGGGCGAAGCAGCGTTGCAAGAACTCAGGTCTATCGCTGATCAACTCAGGTCGATCAGCCCAGGATAAGCAGGGCGTCAAAGTTGACCTTGGGAGGCGGGGTAAATAGAATGGGCAGGTTGCTCAGAGGGGCCCAAACCAACGATTTTGGCGCGGCTGTACTCCGCGCGCGTAGTGCAGGCAATTAAGCCTGGGACAAGAAGACACAAGTCGAAAGTCATAGCGATTAACGATCGCGGAGGAACAGGAATGGCCAGCGTAGAAGAACGCGTTAAGCAGATTATCGTCGAGCAGCTCGGCGTGGATGAGGCGGAAGTCACGCCCACGGCGTCGTTCGTGGACGACCTGGGAGCCGACTCGCTCGACCAGGTGGAATTGGTGATGGCGTTCGAGGAAGCCTTCGGCATTGAAGTGCCGGACGAGGACGCCGAGAAAATGACCACCGTGAAAGACGCCGTCGAATACATCGACAAACACGCCAAAGGTAAGTAAGCCACGGAAATTTCACCTCAACAGGGAGCGTTGGAAAGTTGACTCGCCGAGTCGTGGTTACGGGTGTTGGGCTGGTCTGCGCGCTGGGCATCGGCACGGACGAATCGTGGAAGAACCTCGTCGACGGACAGAGCGGCATCGGTCCGATCACGCAGTTCGATACGACAGGATTCGACTGCAGATTTGCCGGCGAGATCAAAAATTTTGATCCTTTCCAGTGGATAGAAAAAAAAGAATTGAAAAAGATGGGCCGCTTTATCCAGGTGGCCCTGGCCGGCGCCGATTTTGCCGTGAAGTCCGCGAATTGGAAACCTGCAGATTCCGACCTCGACGAGGTGGGCGTTTACGTTTCGTCCGGCATCGGCGGTTTCGATATCATCGAGCGCGAACACTGGAAATTGGTGCAGGGCGGGCCGGGAAAGATTTCTCCTTTCTTTATTCCTTCCGCAATCGTCAATCTTGCATCAGGTCATATTTCGATTCGCTACGGTGCCCGCGGGCCGAATTCCGCCACCGCCACTGCGTGCTCCGCTTCCGCCCACGCCATCGGTGATTCGTTCAAGATTATCGAGCGTGGCGCGGCGGAAATGATGATCTGCGGCGGCACGGAAGCAACCATCACCCCGATGGGCGTTGGCGGATTCGCGGCCATGAAGGCTCTTTCGACGCGCAACGAAGATCCGACGCACGCCAGCCGCCCGTGGGATGCTGGCCGCGATGGATTTGTCGTCGGCGAGGGCGCGGGGATTCTGATTCTGGAGTCGCTGGAGCACGCGCAGAAGCGGAATGCGCCGATCCTCGCTGAAATCGTCGGCTATGGCATGTCCGGCGACGCCTACCACATTACGCAGCCCGCCGAGAATGGCGACGGCGCTTACCGTGTCATGAAAGCTGCCATCAAGGACGCGAAACTTTCCCCGGATGACATCGGCTATGTGAACGCGCATGGCACTTCGACTCCCATCGGCGATGTGATCGAGACGCGTGCCTTGAAAAGGGTCTTCGGCGAACGCGCAAAAAAGGTACCTATCAGTTCAACAAAGTCCATGACCGGGCATTTGTTGGGCGGTGCGGGCGGATTGGAAGCAGGCATCAGCGTGCTGGCGCTGCGAGACCAAATTTTGCCTCCCACAATCAATTACGAAACTCCCGATCCCGAATGCGATCTGGATTACGTGCCGAATCATGCGCGTAAAGCGTCGGTGGAGTACGCGCTTTCGAATTCCTTCGGTTTTGGCGGCACCAACGCCGCGCTGATTTTCAAGCGTTGGTCCGGCAAATAAGAGATTCTCTTTGTTGCAATGCTCTTTGCTGTCGTTCTGTGGCGAACCGGCGAGGTCGCCGAAGAATCTCAACGTACTGAGTGAGCAAGGCAATTTAGGGTTGAGATCCTTCGCTTCGTTCAGGATGACAACCACCCCTTTCAAGCAGTGAGGCGAGAAGGAAAAAATATCGTGAACATTATCGTATGCATCAAGCAGGTTCCCGCAAAAGACGCGCCCCTGGCGATCGCCGGAAACTGGATCAAGGAATCGGACATCGGCTTCGAGATGAACGAGCCGGACAGCTACGCTCTCGAAGAGGCCCTGCGGCTGAAGGAAAAGCACGGCGGGGAAGTGCTCGCGCTTTCCATGGGTCCGGAGCGCGTGAAGCAAACTATTAAAGAAGCGCTCGCGAAGGGCGCGGACCGCGGCATCCACGTTGTGGACGATAATTTCGCGCAGCTTGATCCGCTGGGTTCGGCCCAGGCGCTGGCAGCCGCCATTCGAAAGGAAAAAGCGGACTTGGTCCTGACCGGCTTGCAGAGCGACGACCACGGCTTCGGCCAAACCGGCGTGCTGCTCGCTGCCCTTCTAGATTTGTCCCACGCCACCATCATCATGGCCATTGAGGTCGCAGACGGAAAAATGCGACTCAAGCGTGAACTTGAAGCCGGATGGTTTCAGCACCTCGAGTGCCCGTTGCCCGCGGTGCTCTCGATTCAATCCGGCATCAACAAAGTACGCTACGCCACTCTGAAGGGGATCATGGCGGCGAAGAAGAAAGAAATTGCAGTTGTCACGCGCGAGTCGCTCGGTGTTTCGCGTGAACCCACGCAGAAGATCGAAAGAATTTACGTGCCCACAAAAACTAAGAAAACCGAATTCCTGACCGGCACGCCCAAAGAAGTAGCAACAAAGCTTGTCGAAAAATTGAAGTTCGAAGCGCGGGTGATCTAGCCATGAAAATTCTTGTCGTCGCCGAGCTGCGGCAAGGCAAGTGGAACAACGCGAGTTTCGAGACGCTGGCGGCCGCGCAGCAAATCGCCAAAGATACTTCAAGCGCGATCAGCGCCTTGGTGATTGGAAAAGGTGTCGCGGCATTTGCGGAGGAGCTGGCAGCGAAAAATGTGGCCGAAGTTTTGAAGGTTGAGCACGACCTGCTCGAAGCATACACGCCGGATGGATATTGCGTGGCGCTCAAGCAGGTAATCGAAAGCGCCAAGCCCGATTTGGTTTTGTTTCCGCACACTTACCAGGTGCGCGACTTCGCACCGAAGCTTGCGGCCACGCTCGGCAAAGGCATGATCGGCGATTGCATCGGCTACAGATTCGAGGGCGGCAAGCTCGTTTTCGTGCGCCAAATGTTTCAGGGAAAAACCGCCGCCGACGTCACGTTTGCTGGAGCCGCGCCGTGGTTCACATCATTTCAATCCGGCGCGTTTCGCTCGGATTTGCTCGCGGCACATCCCTCCGGAAAAGCAACCATTAACGCAGTCACGGTGTCGTTGAGCGCGGCGCAAATTCGCACTAAGCCGCTCGATCTTTTCAAAGAAGCGAAATCAGCAGTGGATTTGACGCAAGCCCCTCTGATTGTGGCTATCGGGCGAGGCATCAAAGCTCCCGAAAACATTCCGCAAGCGGAAGCGCTCGCGAAAGCACTGGGCGGCGAAATCGCCGCCTCTCGCCCGATTTGCGACGAAGGCTGGCTTCCGATGGATCGGCAAATCGGAAGTTCCGGCCAGACCGTTGCGCCGAAATTGTACTTGGCGCTTGGAATCAGCGGCGCGATCCAGCACGTCGTCGGCATGAAAGGCGCCCGCACCATCGTCGCCATCAACAAGGATTCCAACGCTCCCATCTTCGAAATTGCCGACTACGGCGTCGTCGCCGACATCTTCGAAATCATGCCCGCCCTCACCGAAGCCCTGGAAAAAGCAAAACTCTCCTAATCTCCTTCAATTCCGATCCCGGTCACTTTGCTACAATGAAGGCAAATCCATGACCGTTCAACGAGAACAGTTGGAAGCAGATGTCCTAATTGTGGGCGCGGGGCCAGCGGGCCTGGCTTGCGCGCTGCATCTGGCGAATCTCATCAAGAAGCACAACGAAGCCGGCGGCTCGAGCAAAAGCGGGCCGCAGCTTTCCGCGGAAAATATTTATGTGCTGGAAAAGGGGCGCGAGATCGGAGCGCACCAGCTTTCCGGCGCGATCATGAATCCCAAGGCGCTGGCGGAACTAGTGCCGGATTTCGAAAAATCCGCCCCGCTGGATACGCCGGTCACCGATGACGCCGCGCTGCTCTTCACCAAAGGTTCATCGTTCCGTTTTCCGATTACGCCGCCGCCGTTTAAGAACAAGGGCAATTACGTTGTGTCGCTCAGCAAGATCACGAAGTGGCTCGGCGGGCTTGTCGAAGCCGCTGGCGTCAACGTCTTCAAGGAATTTGGCGGAGCCGAACTCGTTTACGAAGGTGACGGCCTCGCCGGTGTCATCACCGAGGACAAGGGGCTCGACAAAAACAGCAAGCCCAAAGACAACTTCACGCCGGGCTACGAGTTGCGCGCGAAAGTAACGGTGCTCGCGGAAGGTACGCGCGGGTCATTAACGAAAAAATTGGTGGAGAAGAAGAAACTCGACAACATCAATCCGCAGAGCTACGGCATCGGCATCAAGGAATTGTGGGACGTGCAGCCCGGACGAATCGCGCCGGGCTACGTGGCGCACACGCTAGGCTGGCCGGTTTCCATGGACATGTATGGCGGAGGCTGGATTTACGGACTTTCGAACAATCGCGCGTCGATTGGCCTAGTGCTCGCGCTCGAATATGCGGATCCGCAGTTTGATCCGCACGCGGCGTTTCAGACCTGGAAAACGCATCCGTTTGTCAAAAATCTGCTCGACGGCGGGAAGCTGGTGCGCTATGGCGCGAAGTCGCTGCCGTACGGCGGGTGGTACGCCATGCCGCGGAATTACGTCGACGGCGGGCTGATCATCGGAGATTCGGGAAGTCTTCTGGATTCCCAGCGGCTGAAAGGCATTCACATTGCGATGAAAAGCGGAATGCTCGCCGCGGAAACGATTTTCGACGCGCTGAAGGCTGGAGATACCTCCTCAAAAACGCTCAGCGCGTTTCCGAAGAAAATCGAGCAAAGCTACATCAAGAAAGAACTTTGGCGGGTGCGGAATTTTCACCAGTCGTTCCAACACGGAATGCTCCGAGGATTTTTCCACACCGCGTTCCAGCAGATTTCTGGCGGACGCGGGCTGATCGATCCAATGCCGGCGCACGCCGGGCACGAGGCGTACAGGAAAATCGACGGCCGGCAGGCTCCGGAAAGATTCAAGGGCGATGGCAAGCTGACCTTTGACCGCCTGACCGACGTGTATCACTCCGGTACGCGGCATGAGGAAGACCAGCCCAGTCATCTTCACGTCGCGGACACGAACATCTGCTCCACAAAGTGCGCCGTGGAATACGGCAATCCTTGCCAGTATTTTTGTCCCGCAGCTGTCTACGAAATGGTCAAAGAAGCCAACGGCGACATCAAGCTGAAGATCAGCGCCGCAAATTGCGTGCATTGCAAAACCTGCGACATCGCCGACCCCTACCAGATCATCGACTGGGTCGTCCCCGAAGGCGGCGGCGGCCCCAACTACGAAGGCATGTAGCCGACATCTCCTCGAAACTTTTCTCTTCTAATAATTGAAGCGCCGCTAGTTTGGGAGCAGGCCGTATACGTCGAGTTCACCGAGAAGCAATGACGTACCCGCACCGTTGTCGTTGCCGCGTGTCCCGACGTACACCTTGCCGTTTGCAACAGTAGGAACCGTAAACTTCACAGCATTGCCGGCGAGGTTTCCCGTCCCCTGTGTACTGTTCCACAATTCGGTTGCGAGATTTGTGGCGTCATAGGCATGAAGCAGGGCGGGTCCACCAGGAGAGCAGTTGTTGAGCGAGCCACAACTACTGGAGTCGATAGCCCAGAGAATGCCGTTCGTCAGTCCGCTAGCCGAAACAGACGGCGTCGTGCCAGGAAAACCGAAGCCCGAACTGCTCTGCGACGTTGGCGTGAGAGAGAGCATTCCGGAATTCCCGGCGTTAAAAGAGAACGCCTTTATATTGTCACCGGCCCCGCCGAAAAAGAGATTGCCGTTCCAATAAGCCGGCGTGTCCCACATGCCGCCCACAGCACTCGCAAGCTCTTGTACAATTTGCGTGTCGCTCGTGGGGCAGGTGGTACAGAGGTGTCCCATCGTGCCGGTGTCCCGGCTAATCAAGTAGATCTTTCCTTCTTTACCGGCCTGCACAAGAAGATGCGGATGCGCGCCCGCGATGTCCGGCAGAAGCAAGAGCCCGCCAGACCCCAGGTCTTCGTCGACACTGTTCAGGCTGTTCTGATTTAAGGGGGTGAAGAAATCAAAATTAGCAGCAGTAAACGTTCCACCACTAGGAGGACCAAGTTTCACAATGCTGTCGCCAAAGTCAGAGAGCCCGTCCCAAGCTCCATTACCTGTAGCGAAGAAGATACTTCCGCTTGAGTCGGCGGCCGGGCCATCCCCAGACATCCAGACGCCGGCAAGGCTGCCATTGTCTGGCGATAACTTGGTCGGCGATGTGTTAAAGACTGCCTCCTGGGCTAGAGTGCTTGCGTTGTAAGATATCACCCATCCATGGTACGGGCTAAAGTCGCAGTGGGATGCCCAGGCGATCACAATGTGTTTCCCGGTAGCGTCATTGCTCAAAAGTAGGGCCGGACGCTGACCTTCGCGAAGTGGGTCGAAGGAGACTTGTGGCGGGTTGCCAGTACTGGCATCGCCGTCGCCAGGAACCGTCGCCGCAATCTCCATCGGACCGCCAAACTTCTCTGCCCCCGTGGCAAGATTCAGAGCGTGGAGACGCTGGTGCATCGCACCGGTGGCGCTAACCTTGCTCTTAGTCAACACATAGATAGTGCTCGTTGCAGGGTCTATCACTGGGGTGCCGGTGATGCCGATGTCCGGAGCCAGATCGTTGCAGCCACCCACATCGCTGCTGCTGACCCAGGTTTCACCGGACGGCAGGAGACTATTCACGCCATTCGTCCCGGTTTGCCAAAGAGCCGCGCAAGGGTTGGTATCAGCATCGAAAGCGTAAACGGCGTCGCGCTCAGTAGCCACGAACACCACATTGTGCGAGGCGCCGCCAATCGTCAGATTCGCCACCCACAATGGCTGGGCATAAATCGCAGCGTCTGCGCTGCAGGAAAAGAGCTTGCCGAAAGTGGCCGAAGTGACCAGTGACTTGGTCAGTCCGTATTCTTGAACGTTTGCGCCGGTGCGCGACACATCGTTGTGGTAGGTGGTAACGCCCGCCAGGTCGGTCACGCCGATAGGCGCCGTCACACTCTTGGTGACGTCCGCATTGCTCACCGCGGTAATCGTGTGCGTTCCTGCTGTGGTCGGCGGAATGTATTTTCCAGTCGAGTCGATGGTGCCCACGGAGGAGTTCCCGCCCGCAATCGTGTCGACCTGCCAAGTGACCGTCATGTCGCTCGCTCCCGTCACCGTGGGCGTAAACGTCTGCGTTTGCCACCTGGTAATGGCTGCGCGCGACGGACTAATGGTTACCGCAGTCGTCCCCGGATTGGAAGTGACGGTAATGGCTGCGGGCGCAGTTCGGGCCGTATCGGTCACCGAGGTCGCCGTCAAACTTACCGCTGGATTCGCTGGGACAGCTGAAGGCCCGGTGTACTTGATTGGCGTTCCAGAAGGACTTGCACTCACAGAGAGCGTGCCGCAAGCGGGCGAACAGGGAGCGTTCGACTGGGTCAACGCCCAGGTAACGCCCGCGTTTGCCCCATCGTTCTGTACCGCAGCAGTGAAGAATTGAATCGCATTGAACTGAATATTGATAGGAGTCGGGGACACGCTGACGGAAACCGCGGGTGTCACCGTAATCGCGGCTGGCACCGACTTTGTCGGGTCAGATACGGAAGTCGCCGTCAGCGTCACGCTGTTGGAGTTAGGTTGATTGAACGGAGCGGCATAGGTGATGGCTATTCCAGACAGGCTGGAATTTGCCGAAAGTGTGCCGCATGCTGGTGCACAGCTTGCGCCGGACTGCGTGAGCGCCCAGGTAACGCCCTTGTTTTGAGCATCGTTCTGCACCGTCCCAGTGAAATTCTGCATGCCAATTCCTGCCTGAACGGAGGCCGAAGTCAAGGACAGCGAAACCTGTATCGGCGGCGCGGGAGTGCTGACCGGACCAGAATTCGAGTAGGTGCTGAGATTCCCGGCGGCGTCGGTGGCGCGCACTCGATAGGAATACGAAGTGGAAGCTGTCAAACCCGTGTCACTGTACGTTGTGGTTGTCGGCGTGGCGATTTGCGTGAAATTCGAGCAAGCGGCGCCTGAGCATCGTTCCACCTTGTAGCCAGTTACACCAACGTTGTCCGTCGAAGCGGTCCAGGAAAGATTGATTTGCGTAGTCGAGACAGCAGTCACCGTCAAGTTCCCCGGCGCGGTTGGAGGGGTGGTGTCGGGAGGAGGAGCGGAGGAGGAGTTGCAGCCGCTCACAACGAGAACAAGGCACAAAGCAGAGAATGCGAAGTTAAAAAAATGCGACAGGACGCGATTCCCAAGAACTCGTTTCACGAGGATCCCCTTTGGTTAATTCAGACTTGCGGAGAAACTGGAGGAAGCGCTCTGCGCGAAGAGGCTTTCCTTGAGCACAAAAGTATCACGAATTCACGTGCCTCTGGAACACAACGATGGGGCAAGTGTTCGACTGCTAAGCGCCCGAGGGGATTAAACTTAATAATCTCGGAACTCTCCTCAGGAGCCCCTGGACCACAACTTGCGGACGTAGTTGCGCACGCGATCAATGAAAGAAGAGCTGCCGGGAGCAGCCGGTGAGCTGCCGGACTTGAGTACCGAGAGATGCGCGGGGCCGCAAATGCTGATCTCGCCGCCCTCCACAAGATCGATGCGCGCAGCGCCGGATTTGACGCGCACGTCACCGCCGCTTCGCAGGACGGTTCTCACCTGGCCTTGGACGACCTCGACGCTCATGGGTCCGGTCACGCTGATTGATTCGCCTTCGATGACGCCCACGGAATCGGTAAGTGGTTCATCGGAGGGCGCAGCGGCCGCGGCGATCAGCGCAGCGCAGAGGATGGCGAGGCACGCCGCGGGAGGCGTGGCGCGGCGCCAGCGTGAGATCCAATTGGAGATGGCCGTCACTCGCTGATAGTCCAACCCACGCAGGCAGAAAGTCTCGCCTATACTATACGTCTGGTGATTTGCAGCCGCATAAAGAGATGATGACGACTCCAGACGCAGCGGTCGAAGCCGCGAAAAAACCCGGGCAGGAAGCGGTGAACGTGCATTATGACACGCGGCTGCCGGATTTGCCGTGGTCGCGGCGCATCCAGATTCCCATCATCGCCGCAGCGGTGTACAGCGTCATTCGAACTCTGGGGCCGACGCTGCGCTACGAGGTGCTGGGCTGGCAGCACGCCGAACGCGTGCACGCGGCGAAGAAGCAATGTATCTGGGCATTCTGGCACCGGATCATAATTCCGATTGTCTGGTGGTACCGCAATCACGGCGTGGTGGTGATGAACACGACGGCGTTCGACGGTCAGTGGACGCGCAAGGTTATTGAGTGGCTGGGATTCGGCACAGCGCAAGGAAGTTCTTCGCGCGGCGGATTGCGTGGACTGGTGGTGATGGCCCGGCGACTGGAAGAAGGGCTCGATTGCGCGTTCACCATCGATGGGCCGCGTGGCCCGCGCTACGTCGCCAAGCCCGGACCGGTAATGCTCGCGCGAAAAACGGGATGCCCCATCATGGTCTTTCACATCGGCGTGGAACATGGCAAAACGTTCGAGCGAACTTGGGACTATTTTCTGATGCCGAGGCCTTTTTCGCGGACGCTGATTCTGTTTGCTCCGCCAATTTATGTCCCGCATGATGCGAGTGCGGAAGTCATGGAAGCCAAACACGCGGAAATGCAGCGCGAATTGGAGCGCGTGCGCGACATTGCCGAGAGCTGGTTTTCACTGAGCGAAGAAGTTCGCGCGCGTCACCGCGCCGATTTCAATCTTTAGAATAATCTCCGGCTGGAAAATGTTCTGCCTCGCTCGCCGCGGTGGGCGTCCCTATATCGAAACGGACTCAGTTTCCGGTGCGTTCACCGAGCCTAACGGGAACGTCCATCTTTTTGCCGCCGCGGTAGAGTGTCACCTTCACTGTATCGCCCGGTCGCTTCCGGTTGAGCAGCACGTTCACGTCGAATTGACTCGCAACCTTTTGCGAATCAATGTCGACAATCACGTCGCCGCCGATGGCGATCCGCCGCATGCCGGCTTCAGCGATACGATCGCCGCCACGAATCCCGGCGGCAGCTGCCGGTCCTCCCTTCGTGGTTCTCTCGACAAGCAAGCCCTCTTTCACCGGCAGGTCCAGCGCTTCGGCGAGCCAGCCGCTGACCGGCCACGTTTCGACGCCCAGGAATGCGCGGTGCACCCGTCCATCAGTGATCAAATCGTTGGCGATATTTTTTGCCGTGTTAATGGGAATGGCGAAGCCGATGCCTGCGGTGGTACCGCTGGGCGTGTAAATTGCCGAGTTGATGCCGATGACTTCGCCGTGCGTATTGATCAGTGGCCCGCCGGAATTTCCGCGATTGATGGCCGCGTCCGTCTGAATGGCTTCGTCAATGAAAGTGGTTTGGCTGGTTTGCACGGTGCGGCCCAGCGCGCTGACCACGCCCGTAGTCAGCGTCGACTGAAAGCCAAAGGGATTGCCGATGGCCAGAACTTTTTGCCCTACCTGAAGTGCGCCGGAATCTCCCAGCGACAGCGCGGTGAGATGTTTCCCTTTGGGATCGATTTTCACGAGAGCCACATCGTTGCGCTGGTCGGCGCCGATGAATTTTGCGGGATAGCGTGATTGATCTCCAAGCACCACCTCGATGGACTGCGCGCCTTCCACAACGTGAAAATTGGTCAAAATGTAGCCGCGCGCGTCAATCACGAAACCCGACCCTGCGCCTTCCACCGGCACCGGGTCCATGAAAAAATTGTATTCCGTAGCTTTGGTAAGAATATTTGCTACCGCCGGCGATGCCTGCCGGTAGATTCGAACGTTGATGGATTCATCGGTGGTCAGGCTGGCTTCGTGCTGCGCGCTCGCGGGGGGCGTACCTCCGCCGGGCACGGCTTCGACCTCCGTCGGTTCGTGGGGGCCGAATCGCGCTCCGGCCCAATACGCGCCAAGAATCAGCACCAGCGCGGCGAGAACAATGCGCGCGCGGCGAGAATTGTTTGCTGCGGTCATGGGTGTCGTCCCTTCCTTTTGATCCACTCGACGACCATAGTATAAATAAAATCGAAGATAGATTCCTCGCTTCGCCCGCCGCAGGCAAGCTCGTAATGACAGACTCAGGTCACCGCGCCATGGGGAGATGGCTTATTGCGCGGCAGGGTGTGTCGTAGCTTGGAGGCGAGAGCCTCGACCTGGCGGCGGGTTTCTTCGAGCGAGCCGGAACAATCGATTTTCTCCGTGGCCAGCCGAAGTTTTTCCTCCACGGGAAGCTGCGCGGCGATGCGGCGGCGTGCCTCGGCCGCGCTGAGCCCGCGCGCCAGCAGCCGCTCGAACTGCTGCTCGGGACGGCACCATGCCACCACCAGTCCATCGAGGTTTTTGTGAATGCCGGATTCGATCAGCAACGCCGCTTCGACAAACACCGCGTCGCGCACTCCCGCGCGCCTCCACACCTCGAATTGGCTGAAGATCACCTCCGCCACGCGCGGATGGACGATGGCGTTCAGGCGGTCCAGCTTGGCGCGATCGTTAAAGACAATCGCGCTCAGCTTTGCGCGGTCAACGCGCCCACCTGCAGCGAGCACCGTCTGGCCGAAATCGTGAACGACTTCGCCGTAGGCCGGCTGGCCGGGCTCGATGAGCTTGTGCGCCAGGGAGTCCGCGTCCAGGACGGCGAATCCCATATCGCGCAGCATGGCCGCGACGGCGCTTTTGCCGCTGGCGATTCCACCGGTGAGGCCGAGTCGGAGCATTTCGTCCTGATTATCGCGCCGAGGCGGTCGATTGCGTGGCGGAAAATTTTGGCGAGGCCCGCCGAAGGCGCGCGGCTTTCACGGTGTTGCTCATCAGCATGGTGATGGTCATGGGTCCGACGCCGCCGGGCACAGGCGTGAGCGCGCCGGCGGTGTTGATTGCGTCTGGATGGACGTCGCCGGCGAGGGCGCTTCCTTTGGCGCGGAATTTTTCGAGGCGGTCTGGAAAACTTTGGAAGAGGCGCTCGGCTTCCTTGGCATCAGTGACGCGGTTCGTGCCAACGTCGATGACCGTCGCGCCGGGCCCGCCTGCCGTGCCGGACTTGATCCAGTCCGCCTGCACGAAGCCCGCTTTGCCCATGGCCGCGACGATGATGTCGGCGCGGCGAACGACATCAGGCAGATCGCGCGTCTTGGAATGGCAAATCGTGACGGTGGCGTTCGCGTGCATCAGGAGAAGCGCCATGGGTTTGCCGACGATGTCGCTGCGGCCCAGGACCACGGCGTTGGCGCCTTCAATCTGGATATCGTTGCGGCGCAGAATTTCCATGCAACCGGCGGGAGTGCAGGCTACCAGCCCGGGACGTCCGCTTACGAGTCGGCCCAGATTGACAGGATGGAAGCCGTCCACGTCTTTGGCGGGATCGACCGCTTCAAGGATGCGCTTGGTATCCACCTGTGGGGGCAGCGGGAGTTGCACAAGGATGCCGTCGACATCGTTGGCGCGATTGAGATCCTCAATGACGGCAAGCATCTCGAGCGTGGTGGCCGTGGCCGGCGGCGTCAGCAGAGCGCTGGCAAGGCCAATCTCTTCGCAGGCTGCAATTTTGCTCTTGACGTAGAGCTGCGAAGCGGGATTTTCGCCCACAAGGACCGCAGCCAACCCCGGGCGCACCCCCGCCGCAGTGAGCAGGCGTACTTCATCTTTCAGCTCGGCGAAGATCTGGTCCCGAATTTTGGTCCCATCAAGGATGCGCGCCGTCATTCCAGCTCGCTTTCCTGTCCGAAGCGCCAGCAGCACCGCCGATGATAGCACACGGACGCGTGCAGACTTTGATGGCGTGGGAGTTGTTCCAAAATGGGAAGAATACCCCCACACCCCCGGTGTTTTCGGAAGAGTGGCAAATAAAGGAGATAAATCGAGGCAACGTACCGGTATAGAGGTACAACTAGTGGGACGCCATGGCATCTCCGCCCCCTGTGTTTTTTGTAAGTGTTGCATCTAAAGGGCTTAAGCCAAGTCGTAAGTCGTTTGTTTGCAACACTTGCGGGGAGATCCATAAGTGTTGCATCTAAACGACTTAACCCAATAGTTAGGGGAGACCGGCGGCAGTGGTCGGTTGGGAGAAGAACGGGGGATGGGGAGTGGGAAATCCCTCTGCTTTGCTCGGTGTAAGTAGGGGCTAAGCCAAGGAAAGAGCCGAGAGGGCGACGAAGATGTCGGGGAAAAATCACGTAAGAGCATAGCGTGGACTAATCAAGTTGTCAAGTGTTTTGCAGCGAATGGTCGAAACTGACCGTTGAATGGTTGGGTCGGCGGGTTGAACGGTTTCTGCGGATGTACGAGGAGCAAGAAAAAAGAAAGGTCAAAACGGCACCTTCCCCCGATCCGGTCCGGGTAAGCGCCAACCGGGGGCAAGACACCCAAATTCGTGTCAGGGCAAATTACCGTGGCGGCAGGCCGCAACCTTGGACGCACTTCAGAGCTGCTGCACGTGCGGCGGCCAGGCACGTTGGATCGCCGTTACAGGCCTTCACCGCGCTCGTATAGGTCTGCCAGCACGCATTCGCACATGGATTGGGCGGCCCCTGCGCTGCAAGGAACGATGCGAACAAAATCAGTACTACTGGGGCAACGATCATAACAAACTGTTTTCTTAGTCTTTCCATAAGACCTCCTTAAAAATTGTTAGCATTCATTGTAGACGCTAGGTTATTGGACCCTTGGCCGCGTGCGAATAGACGAGATTAAAAGCAACTCCCCGGGCAGCTCGTATTGACACACTGCAAAGCCCTTTGGTCGAAATGACATCCTGCCTGAGGCAGAAGTTGTCTGTCGCCCGACCTGTAACAACTGCAGGTATGTGACCCTCCAAAAACCGGGACGCTGCTGGCCACAAAGGCTGCCAGGAGCGCCACGAGCAGAAGCACTTTCGGTATTCGCCTTAACATTTCCTTTTCTCCTTTTTTCTTTTCATCTAGGTCTTACTTACATCCTTCGGCGGACGGTTTGGTCAGCTCCGACCCGCAGCCGGTTGAGTTGGCGCCAACCTTGCTTTGGAGAGGAGAGGCCGTGTCCTGTAGTTCGCCAAAATAGGTAAACATCGTGTTCCAGCCTGCCTGATCCAGGCGTCCAGCCCACGCCTTCTCAACTCTGCCCTCCGCTCCCACCAACAAAGTGTTGGGAACGCGCGCGAGCCCAAGCTGGGCAAAGGTTCTGTAGGGCGGTTCGGCCAGCGTGTCGGAGAGACGAATGCCGTGCTTCACGCAGTAGTCTCTGGTGATTTCAAGTGGGTCACGGCTCACCCAGAGCACGCGAACGCCTTTTTGTTCAATTGCGCTTGCCAGCCTCATCCAGCCGTCTTGAT
>WNFO01000634.1_pt1 | contig 25659 bp, 26 predicted proteins | sample 5400251 | NCBI WGS metagenome assembly WNFO01 (sample SAMN13153354, study PRJNA577476) | soil metagenome | isolation source: 100 cm saprolite under Madrone tree | place: USA:California | collected 2016-06-14
TGGCCCGGCTCTGTCCGAACCGGAGCGTGATCAGCCAGTACGGCAGCTCGGGATGCGCGCGCTGCTCTCGCAGGAGCTCCCGCTCGCTGTCGGCGTAGCTTCGCTTGAGGGCCAGTTGGCGCTCACCGAAGCGCTCTACGTGGCGGATGCTCTCTGCGACGGGACGATGCCGCCCGAAGAAGAGCTTGAGCAGGAGCTCGCTCCGGAAGGGCTGCTCCCGGGCCGGCTCCGCGAGCCACGCCCCGAGGCGCTCGCGCCCCTCGGCCGTGATGGAGTAGATGTAGCGGTCCGGCTTGCCCTTCTGGCGCTCGAGGCGCCGCTCGACCAGCCGCCGGGACGCCAGGCGGGCGAGGATCGGATAGATCTGTCCGTAGCTCTCGCTCCAGAAGTGGGCGACGCTGCCTTCGATCCGTTTCTTCAGGTCGTAGCCGGACCCCGGGCCGAGGGCGAGCATCCCCAGGACCGCGTACTCGGTGGTGCCGGTCTTGCGTGCCATATATCTATAAGATACACATCGGCCAGATATAGTCAAGACCATTGCCCAGCCGTCCCCCAGAACCTTCCCCGGGGTGCTAGGCTACGGCCCATGGTGATGTACCTGGACGAACCGGCGGTGCGCGCGGCGCTGCGCTGGGATCAGCTCATCGCCGAGATGGAGGCCGCGCTCACCGCGCTGTCGCAGGGCCGCGTCATTCAGCCCGTGCGGAACACGATCACCATCGAGGAGGGCAAGCGGTATCTGGCCGTCATGCCCGCCGTGGCGGAGGACGCCATGGGCCTGAAGGCCGTGAGCTTTTATCCCGGCAATGCCGGCACGGCGCTGCCCACTCACCTCGCGATGATCCTTCTCTTCCGGCCGGACACCGGCGAGCCGCTCGCGGTCATGGACGGCCGCCTCATCACGGAAATGCGGACGGCGGCCGTCTCTGCCGCGGTGACCAAGCATCTGGCCTCGCCCGACAGCCGCGTGCTGGCTCTCCTGGGCAGCGGCGTCCAGGCCGCGGCGCATCTCGAAGCCCTCTCCCAGGTGCGCCGCTTCGACGAGGTGCGCGTGTGGAGCCGGACACCCGGGCACGCCCAACGCTTCGCGCGCGAGCATGGCGCGCGAGCCATGGATGCGGAGTCGGCCGTGCGAGGGGCGGACGTGGTCGTGACCGCGACGAACGCGGCGGAGCCGATTCTGAAAGGCGCGTGGCTCAAGCGGGGCGCCCACGTCAATGCCGTGGGCTCGCCGCGTCCGACGTGGCGTGAGCTGGACGATGACGCCATGGCCAACGTGCTGGTGGTCGATTCCCGGGAGGCGGCCCTCAAGGAATCCGGAGACGTCATCCTGTCCAAGGCCAAGATCCATGCCGAAGCTGGGGAGATCTTCGACGGCTCGAAGACGGTCAGCGCCTCCGAGACCACGGTATTCAAATCTCTCGGACTCGCCATCGAGGACGTCGCCGCCGCCCGGCTCGTCTACGAGGCGTCCCGAGCGTAGAGCGGCGACAACTTCAACAGGAGGGATCATCCATCATGCGCGGCGTCGTCTTTCTCGGAGAGCGGAAGCTCGAGCTGCAGGAATTCCCCGATCCCGCCCCAGGGCCAGGCGAGGTCGTCCTCGCCATCAAAGCCTCCGGCATGTGCGGCAGCGACCTGCACCCCTATCGCGCCGTCGGGAATGCCGCCGCCTCTCTGGGTCTCGGCTCCGGCGGGCCTGTCATCGCGGGCCACGAGCCCTGCGGCGTGGTGGCGGCCGTCGGCGCGGGCGTGGCGGCTGACTTCGCGCCCGTCGGCGCGCGCGTCATGAACCACCACTACAAGGGCTGCGGGCGCTGCAAGCACTGCCGCGTCGGCTGGTCACAGCTCTGCCGGAGCGGCATCACCGTCTACGGCATGACGGGGCACGGCGGCCACGCATCCTTCATGCAGGTGCCCGCCTTCACCCTGGTCCCCTTGCCCGACGAGCTCTCCTTCGAGGAAGGCGCGGCCATCTCCTGCGGCACCGGCACCGCCTACGGAGCCTTGAAGCGCATCGACACCTCGGGACGCGACACGCTGGCCGTCTTCGGCCAGGGGCCGGTCGGGCTCTCGGCGACCATGCTGGGGCATGCCATGGGCGCCCGGGTCATCGCCGTGGACATTTCCAACGAGCGGCTCAAGCTTGCCAAGGAGTTCGGAGCGGACGCGGTCGTCAATTCGAAGGACACGGATCCGGTCGCCGCCATCCATGACCTGACCCACGGTGAGGGCGCCGAGACGACCATGGACTGCACGGGCGTGGCCGACGCGCGCGTCGCGGCGGTGCGGAGCGCCGGCACCTGGGGGCGCGTCGCCCTGGTCGGCGAGGGCGGCACCACCACCTTCGACATCAGCAAGCACCTGCTGCGCCGCCAGCTGACCATCCACGCCTCGTGGACCTTCAGCGCGATGGGCCAGGCCGAGTGCGCCCGCTTCATCGTGGACAAGCAGGTGCCGCTGAAGAAGCTCCTCACCCACCGCTTCAAGCTCGACGAAGCGGACGCCGCCTATCGGCTCTTCGACACGCAGACAACCGGGAAAGGCGTCTTCGTCTTCTAGCACGTCCGCACGACCCCCGGGGGGGCCGGGGCGCCCCCCGCCCCGCCCTCCCCGCTCCGTCGACAGCCTATGTCCACGCGGGGAGCCGGGTGGGGGCGGGGGCAGCCTCTGCGGACCCATGTCTTCTGCGGAGATTCTCGAAGCCGCCAACCAGCATCTCGTGGCGGCGTAGAGAGCGGACAACGGGATGCGAGTCAGTGTGGTCCGCGGAGGCTGCCCCCGCCCCCACCCGGCGTGACTGCTAGGGCGGACTCTACAGGCCGTGGAGGGGGAAAACGTGCTCGCGGATGGCTTTGACCTGGCGCATCGCGTAATCCTCGGCCCACTGTCGCGTGTCGGCGGGTAGCTCGAGGGGCGGGTCCCAGAGCCGCATGCTCTTGAGCCCATGGGCGGCGAGATCCTTGTGGCACGCGCGTGGGATCTCGGCCGGGAGCTCGACACCGTTCATCGCGGCCCAGGCCGCCGTCCAGGCGCGCGCGACGTTCGGCAGGTCGTAGCCGCCGCCGCCGAGCGCGACGACGCGGGGTGAGAGCTCCAGCAATCGCGTCACGATCTTCGTGAAGCCCTGCACCGTCCACGCGAGGTGGGTCAAGGGGTCGGTCCGATGCGAGTCGATTCCGAGCTGGAGCACGACCACGTCGGGCTCGAAGGCGCGCAGAAGCGGCGGCACCACCGCCTCGAACGCCGGCTCGTAGACCGCGTCGTCGGTGTAGGGCTGGAGCGGCAGGTTGACCGAGTAGCCGAGCCCCGCGCCCTCGCCCATCTCCTCGACGAAACCCGTGCCGGGAAACAGCCGGTCGCCGCGCTCGTGGCTCGAGATCGTCAGCACCCGCGGATCGGTATAGAAGGCGAACTGCACGCCGTCGCCGTGGTGTGCGTCGATGTCGACGTACGCGACCTTCCAGTCGCGACGGCGCAGCTCCATGATGGCCAGCACCGCGTCGTTGACATAGCAGAAGCCCGAGGCGCGCTCACGCATGGCGTGGTGCAAGCCGCCCGCGAAGTGGAAGGCCCGCGTCACCTCGTGGTCGAGGACGAGCTGCGAGGCCCGCAGCGAGCCGCCGGCCGCGAGCGCCGCTGCCTCCCAGAGCCCCGGGAAGATCGGATTGTCGCCGGCACCGAGCCCGTAGCGCGCGGAGTGGGGCACCCAGTCGCCCGCGCTGACGGCGCGCAGGATCTCGATGTACTCGCGGCTGTGGAAGCGCGTGACCGCCTCGATGGAGGCGGGCTCGGGCGTCAGCACCTTGAGCTTCGGTCCCGACGTGAGCCCGTAGGCTTCCATGAGCCGCCACGTCAGCGCCAGGCGCTCCATGCGGAGCGGGTGCTCCGGGCCGTAGTCGAATCGCCGCCACTCCTCGGAGTGGACGAGCGCCGTCTTCACGGCTTCCTCCGCCGCCAGACACCGGACTTGCCGCCCGACTTCTCGAGGAGACACAACCCCGACAGCACCACGCCCCGATCCACCGCCTTGACCATGTCGTAGACCGTGAGCCCGGCCACGGCCGCCGCGGTCAGCGCCTCCATCTCGACGCCGGTCTTGTCCATCGTGCGCACGCGCGCCTCGATGGTAACGGTCGAGCGCTTGAGGTCGAGGGCGAAGGCGATGTCACAGCCGGTGATGCGCAGCGGGTGACAGAGGGGGATCAGGTCAGGGGTGCGCTTGGCGGCCATGATGCCGGCCGTGCGCGCCACGCCCAGCACGTCACCCTTGGCCATCTCCCCGGCGCGGATGGCGCCGAGCGTGGCGGGACGCATCTTCAGGACGACCCGGGCCACCGCTTCTCTGGCCGTCTCCTTCTTCGCCGAGACGTCCACCATCCGGGCGTCACCGGAGGGTGTCAGGTGGGAGAAGCCGCGAAAGCCCGGCGCCTCCCTGGACGACGGCATGGTTCTGGGTGCCGGGCCGCCCCGCGTCAGGCGTGCGCGGCGTCGCGCGCGTGTCGGATCATGGACTGCATCCGGTCCTTGCCCATGAGCTTGAGCTTCTTCAGCTCGCTCACGCGCCACTGCTGGTCCAGCGTGAGAAACCCGCGAACGTTGAGCTCCTTGAGTTCTTGCTCGTATTTCGCGTGGTCTTCCTGGAGCCGGCGGAACTCGGGGTTCTCAGCAGTGAGGCGCTCGACTATCGGTTCCAGATCGGCCATAGGGACCTCCTGTGCGGTGAGGTTGCGGCCGTTACGCCTTCTTATACTCCCGCGCTCTTTTCACTGTCAAGGCTTCCCGCTCTCAAAAGATGGGGCGCCGTGGCTTTGAACTGGACGGTAACTTTGACCCCTTCGTCCAGGCCCAATTCCTCGACGGCACGCTGCGTCACGAGTGCCGCCAGGGGGAAGCCGCAGTCAACAAGGACGCGGACATGCAGTCCGACCGGGTCCACGCGCGCGACGGTGCCGTGGAGGCGGTTGGGGGGAAGCGCCGCGCCGGGGGGCGGTGAGCCCGTCTTGAGCGTGACGTCCTCGGCCCGGAGACAGAGGCGCACCCGCTCGCCGGGCACAGCGTCCTGCGCCACCTCCATGCGCTGGCCGCCGGCCTCGATGACCGAGACACCGCCCTCCGAGGAAAGCACGCGGCACTCGATCATCGTCTCAATGCCGACGAAGCGCGCGACCACCTCGGACACCGGGGCTCGAAAGACCCGCGACGTCGTGTCGAGCTGGACCAGTCGCCCGTCGATCAACACGCCCACCCGGTCGGCCAGGACCATCGCTTCTTCATGGTCGTGGGTCACGAGGATGGTGGTGATGCGCTCCTCGCGCAGGATGCGGCCGAGGTCGCCGATGAGGGCTTCGCGCGTCGGCTGATCGAGCGCCGAGAAGGGCTCGTCCAGCAGGAGAAGCTCAGGTTCGACGACGAGTGCGCGTGCCAGAGCCGCGCGCTGCGCCTCCCCTCCGGAGAGCGTGCGGGCCCGGCGGGAAGCGAGCTGGGCGATCGCGAAGCGCTCGAGCCAGCGCGTGACGCGCGGGCCGATTGCCTCACGCGCGACGCCCCGGAAGCGGAGGCCCATGGCGACATTGTCGAAGACCGTCGTGTCGGCCAGGAGCGGCTCCTGGAAGACGCTCGCCATGCGGCGCCGCACGGAGAGCGCCGACTCGGCGACCACCGGCTCTCCCTGGAAGCGCACGGTGCCGGCCGCGGGCGACTCGAGAGCGCCGACCATTCGGAGCAGGCTGGACTTGCCCGCGCCGTTGGGCCCGATGATTGCGAGCACTTCCCCTTGCGCGACGTGAAGGTGCCCCACGTCGAGCACGACACGCCCGTCATGGACGACGCGGATGCCCAGGAGCTCGGCCACGGAGGTCATGTCGAGGGCAGCACGTGGATGGAGCCGCGGTGAATCGAGAGCTGCCAGTGGCGGTCGCGGGCGATGTCGAGGATCTCGTAGACGAGGCGCGGCACCTCGATCTCGAGGTCGTGCTCGCCCTGCGCCGGCTCGCCGGGGGCGTCGAGCCTGACGTAGAGCGTCCATGTCGTGCCGAAGTCGGCCTCGCCGACTACGCGGCCCTCCATGAGGTTCATGTGATGTCCCGGGTCCGGCGAGTCGCGGTCTTTGCGGATCAGCCGTACGTACTCCGGCCGGATGAAGAAGGCGAGCGGGCTCTCGGGCGCGGGCAGGTATGAGCGCGTGGGCGAGTTGACCGCCTCGAGCACCTGCCCGCGCCAGCGGAACTGGATGCGCTCGGGCGTGGCCTTGAGGACGGTACCGTGCAGCACATTGCGGATGCCGACGATGCGCGCCACGCGCTCCGAGGCCGGCTGCCAGAGCAGCTCGGCCCTCGGCGCGGACTGGATGACGCGCCCGGCTTCGTAGACCACGATGCGGTCGCCGAGCCTGTACGCCTCGGTGAAGTCGTGAGTCACGAGCACGGCGGCCGTGCGCCACTCGGCCAGGATGCGGCGGAGATCGTCGCGCAGCGATTGCCGCAGCGTGGCGTCGAGCGCCGAGAGCGGCTCGTCGAGCAGCAGCAGCGCCGGATCGGGCGCCAGCGCTCGCCCGAGAGCGACACGCTGGCGCTGACCTCCTGACAGCTCGTGGGGCCGCCGGGCCTCGAAGCCCTCGAGTCCCATCCGGGCTATGACATCGGCCGCCCGGCCCCGGGCTTCAGCCCGCGGCCTGTCCCTGAGGCCGAAGCCGATGTTGTCCGCGACGGAGAGATGGGGGAAGAGCGCGTAGCCCTGGAAGACGTATCCGATTTGGCGGCGCTGCGGGGGCAGGTCGACGCCGGTTTCCGCGTCGAAGAGCACGCGATCGTCCACCACGACCCGGCCCGCGTCCGGCTCGAGGAGTCCCGACAGGCACTGGAGCGTCAGCGTCTTGCCCGCGCCGGAGGGACCGAAGAGCGCGGCAACCCCCTCGCCCGCCGTCCACTCGACGTCCAGGGTGAACCCGGGCAGCCGCTTGACGAGCCTGACCTCGAGGCGGTGACTCACTGGGCGCGCGCTCCGAGACGACCCGCCGTCACGACCACGACACAGGACAAGACGGTGAGCAGTCCCACGAGCACCAGCGCCTCGTGTGTCTCGCCGGTCTGCACAGCCGTGTAGATGGACAGGGGCACGGTCTGGGTCCTGCCCGGGATGTTGCCCGCCAGCATCAGCGTGGCGCCGAACTCACCGAGCGCCCGTGCAAAAGCCAGGACGAGCCCGGCCAGGATCCCGTTGCGGGCGAGCGGCAGTGTCACCTCGAGGGCCGTGCGCCACTCGGAGCGAATGTCCGCCCCACCTCCTCCACCGCTTCTTTCATGCTGACGGCGACGGAGAGAACCATCTCCTCGGCGCTCGCCGGGGCCGGCGCGAGCAGGAATCCCAAGAGCAGGAGGGCGGCGCGATTCATCGCGACCCCAGTATACCGAAGCGCTGGGTCAGGCGCGGCGGCCCTGCTGGATCCAGGTCAGCGCCCAGTTCACCAGGAACATCAGCGCGAGCAGGATGAGCGACAGCGCGATCGCGACGTCGAAATTGCCCTTGCTCGTCTCGAGCACGGTGGCCGTGGTGAGCACCCGGGTCGAGCCCTTGATGTTGCCGCCGACCATGAGTGAGGCGCCCACCTCGGAGATGACGGCGCCGAATCCGGCCATGACCGCCGCAAGCATGGGCAGCCGTGCTTCCTTCAGCAAGGACCAGACCATCTGGGGGCGCGAGGCGCCAAGGGCGAGGAGCTGGAGACGGAACTGCCCGGGAATCTGCTGCACGGCGGCCAGGGTCAGGCCGACGACGACGGGCGCGGCGATCACGAACTGGGCGAGGACCATCGCGGTGGGCGTGTAGAGCAGCTCGAGGAAGCCCAGGGCGCCGCTCCGCCAGAGCACGATGGTCACGAAGAGCCCGACGACCACGGGCGGCAGCCCCATCCCGGTGTTGACCAGGCTGATCGCGAAACCGCGGCCCGGGAAGCGCGCGAGAGCCAGCAGCGTGCCGAGAGGGATGCCGACGGCGAGCGAGATCAGCGTTGCCGTCGCCGAGATGGCGAGGGACAGCCAGGCGATACGCCACACCTCGGCGTCTCCCGAGAGCAGGAGGCGGAACGCCTGGACTATCCCCTGCCCGATCAGCTCCATGGCTACTGGAAGTCGGAGTCGCTCTTGCCGGCGATCGGGACGAACAGCGGCTGGCCGTACTTGTCGAGGCCAAAGACCTTGATCACGGCCTGGGTCTCCGGCGCCACCATGAAATCGGCGAAGGCCTTGCCGCCGGCCACATTGACGCGCGGGCCATTGGCGGGATTGACCTCCATGACCGAGTAGATGTTCAGCAGCGGCTTGTCTTTCTCGATCAGGATGGGCAGGCTGATGCGCTTCTGGAAGGCGAGCCAGGTGCCGCGGTCGGTGATCGTGTACGCGCGCCGGTCATTCGCGATGCCGAGCGTCTGCCCCATGCCCTGACCCGATTCGATGTACCAGGCCCCCTTGGGCTCGATGCCCGCCTGCTTCCAGAGCCCGAGCTCGAGCACGTGCGTGCCGGATTTGTCGCCGCGGGAGACGAAGCGGGACTGCGTGTCGGCGATGCGCTTCAGCGCGTCGGCCGCCCTGGGCGTGCCCTTGATCTTCGCCGGATCGTCCTCGGGCCCGATGACGACGAAGTCGTTGTACATGACGAGCCGGCGGTTCCGCATCTTGCCCTCCTCGACGTACTTCCGCTCGACGGAGGGCGCGTGCACGAGCGCGACGTCGGCCTCACCGCGCGCGGCGAGGGTCAGCGCCTGCCCGGTGCCGACCGAGATCGTCTTGACGGTCATGCCGGTCTTCTTCTCGAACATCGGCACCAGCAGGTCGAGCAGGCCTGAATCCTGCGTGCTCGTGGTGGTGGACAGGATGACGGTATTCGACTGCGCGGCGGCGGGCGGCGCCGGCCACAGAGCGCTCAGCCACAGAGCACTGAGGATGACGAGCAAGACCACCCAGAGCTTGAGCCGCGGACGGCCCTTGAGCGCGCGGCCCATCGAGCGCTAGCGCGTGAGGACGCGCCCGGCGGGGACGGCGTTGTAGCGCGGGCCATCCACGACCACTTGGCCGTTGACGACGACGTAGGGAATGCCCGCCGGATGCCGATGCGGATCGGGAAAGGTCGCCTCGTCACGGACGGTCTTGGGATCGAAGAGCGCCAGGTCGGCCGCGAAGCCGGCCTTGACCAGGCCCCGGTCCTTGAGGCGGAGCTTGCCGGCAGGCATGCCGGTCATCTTGTGCACGGCCGTCTCCCACGAGAAGAGGCGCTTCTCGCGGCAGTAGACGCCGAGCACGCGCGGAAAGGTTCCGTAGCTCCGCGGATGAGGCTTGCCGGGATGCGGCCCCGGCCCCGAGTGCAGCGACAGCGAGTCCGAGCCAATCATGGTGTGGGGGTCGGCGCTGGCGATCGCGACGTTCTCCTCGCTCTGGGAGAAGCCGACCATGCTGACCCCGGCATGCTCCGACAGCACGAGGTCCATCATGGCGTGCGCCGGCTCCTTCCCGGTGAGCCGCGCGAGCTCGGCCAGGTTCTTGCCCGCGAGCTCCGGCCGGGAGGAGGTCGCGACCATCACCTCGTCCCATCCGTAGGAGCCCGAGCTCGAGCCCCAGCGCTCGCCGCCGATCAGGCAGTCGGCGATGGCGCGCTCGCGCGCAGCCGGATCGGCGAGCCGCTCGAGAAGCTTCGCGGTCCCCCCGTCGTGCATCCAGGCCGGCAAGAGATTGTCCATCTTGGTGCTGCCCGCCGGGTAGGGATAGACGTCGCCGGTCACGTCCACGCCGCGGGCCCGGGCGTCGGTGATCATCCGGAGCGCGCGCTCCATCTTGCCCCAGTTCTCCCGCCCCGAGGCCTTGACGTGGGCGATCTGCACGGGCACGCCGCCCTGCTCGCCGATCCTGATCGCCTCCTCGTAGGCTTTCTCGAGGGTGCCCGCCTCGCCGCGCACGTGCGAGAAGTAGAGCCCGCCGCGCGTGGCCATGCTCTTCGCGAGCGCGATCAGCTCCTCGGTCGAGCCGTAGACGCTGGGTGCGTACACGAGACCCGTCGAGTAGCCCCAGGCGCCGGCATCGAGCCCTTCGGCCAGGAGCCGCTCCATCTGCTGCTGCTCATCGGCCGTCGCGGGCCTATTGTCGCCGCCCACCGTCGCGAGGCGGAGCGCGCCGTGGCCGACGAACTGGACGACGTTGACCGAGGTGCCGAGCCCGCGAAGGAAATCCAGATACTCGCCGAAGCTGTGCCAGGTGGCAGGCGGCTTGTTGCCGATGCCGCCGATCCAGTCGCGCACGGCATCCGCGCGGCCGGGGGCGATCGGCCCCGGCGAGAAGCCGCACATGCCGACCACTTCGGTGGTGACGCCCTGACGCACCTTGGACTCGGCGCCGGGGCACTTGTCGTAGACGAGGTCGGAATGCGAGTGGATGTCGATGAAGCCCGGCGCGACCATCAAGCCCTTGGCGTCGATGGTCCGCGCGGCCTCGCCGGCGAGATTGGGCCCGATGGCGGCGATCCGATCGCCTTCGAGCGCCACGTCGGCCACGACGCCCGGCGCGCCGCTGCCGTCCACCACGGTGCCGTTCTTGATGAGAAGCGACCAGGGCATGGCTAAGGCGCAGCCTCCACGATCTTCACCGTCTTCATCTTGTCACCCTTCTTGACGTTGTCCACGATGTTCATCCCCGAGACGACTTTTCCGAAGACGGTGTACTTGCCGTCGAGGAAGTGCGCGGGGGCGAGCACGATGTAGAACTGGCTACCCGCAGAGTCGGGATCGTTGCTCCGCGCCATGGCGACCGCGCCGCGCACGTGCTGGTTCTTGTTGAACTCGGCCTTGATCTTGTATCCGGGGCCGCCCGTACCGTCGCCCTTGGGGTCGCCGCCCTGGATGACGAAGCCGGGCTCGATGCGGTGGAAGGTCAAGCCATCGTAAAAGCCCTTTTTCGCGAGCGTGACGAAGTTCTCGACGGTCTTGGGCGCATCATCTGGGAAGAACTCGATCTTGATGATCCCGCCCTTCTCCATGGTGATCTCGGCTGTCTGGGTCACGCGCGCGGGTCCTTTCTGGGGCTCTGCGGGTTTAGGCGTCTGGGCCCACACGCCGGCAGGCGCCAAGAGCACAACGACGAGAACGGCCAGCAGCAGTCGGATTTTCACGTCTGGGCTCCTCCTGGAACGGGATAGGAAGGTCATTATGCCCCGCCGGGGGATCCGGAGCAAGGTCAACGCACTGCGCCATACGAAAAATCCATGCTACAGTGAACACATGCAGGAGCGTAAGGATATCAGGAACGTCGCCATCATCGCCCACGTCGACCACGGGAAGACCACCCTCGTGGACGCCATGCTGTGGCAGTCGGGCATCTTCCGCGCCAACGAGCACGTGGCCGAACGGGTCATGGACTCGATCGATCTCGAGCGCGAGAAGGGCATCACCATCATGGCGAAAAACACGTCCATCCACTACAAGGACATCAAGATCAACATCGTGGACACGCCCGGCCACGCTGATTTCGGCGGAGAGGTCGAGCGGACGCTGACGCTGGTGGACGGCGTGCTGCTCCTGGTGGATGCGGCGGAAGGCCCCCTGCCCCAGACGCGCTTCGTGCTGAAGAAGGCGCTCGAGGCGGGGCTCACGCCGGTCGTCGTCATCAACAAGATCGACCGCCAGGACGCGCGCGCCGCGGAAGTGCTCGACGAAGTCTATGATCTCTTCATCGACCTCGAGGCGGCGGAGGACCAGCTCGACTTCCCCGTCCTCTACACCGATGCCCGCAAGGGCATCGCCAAGCTCAGCCTGAACGACGATTCCAAGACGCTGGCGCCGCTGTTCGAGACGCTCGTCAACACCATCCCGCCCCCGCGCTTCGACCCCGACATGGGCCTCCAGTTTCGCGCGACGTCGCTGGACTGGGACGACTACGTCGGCCGGCTCGTCATCGGCAGGATCTTCAACGGCACAGTCCGCCAGTACGACCGCGTCGCCGTCGTCCACCGCGACGGCTCGACCGAGAGCGCGAAAGTCACCGTGCTCTACGGGTACGAAGGTCTCAAGCGCGTCGAGGTGGCAGAAGCCTCGGCCGGCGACATCGTGGCGGTGGCGGGCACGGACAATGTCGAGATCGGCGAGACCCTGGCCGACACCGAAAATCCCGTGGCCCTGCCCGTCATGCACATCGACGAGCCGACCGTCTCGATGCTCTTCTCGTCGAACGTCTCGCCCTTCTCCGGGCGCGAGGGCAGGTTCGTCACCTCGACCCAGCTCCGCGAGCGGCTGTGGAGAGAGCGTCGGACCAACGTCGGTATCCGCGTCGAGGAGACCGACTCGCCCGATACGTTCAGGGTATCCGGACGGGGGGAGCTCCAGCTCGCCATCCTGATCGAGATGATCCGCCGCGAGGACTTCGAGCTCGAAGTGAGCAAGCCCCAGATCATCACCAAGGAAGAGAAGGGCCAGACGCTCGAGCCGATGGAGCACCTCGTGGTGGACATTCCCGAGGAGTTCATCGGCGCGGTGACGCAGAAGCTCGGGCCCCGCAAGGGCCAGATGACCAAGATGGTGAACCACGGCACCGGGCGCGTGCGGCTCGAGTACCGCCTGCCCTCGCGCGGTCTCATCGGCTACCGCTCGGAGTTCCTCACGGACACGCGCGGCACGGGGCTGCTGAACCACATCTTCGACGGCTATGCCGAGTGGCAGGGCGACATCCCGCACCGGGCCAACGGCGCGCTCGTCTCGGACCGCTCGAACCGGACGACCGCGTACGCCATCGACCATCTCCAGCCGCGCGGCGTGCTCTTCGTCGGCCCGGGCGAGGCGGTCTACGAGGGGCAGATCGTCGGGGAGCACAACCGGGACAGCGACCTCGACGTCAACATCACCAAGGAAAAGAAGCTGACCAACATGCGCGCCTCCACCTCGGACGAGGGCGTGCGGTTGACGCCGCCCCACTTGATGAACCTCGAGCAGTCGCTCGAATGGATCCGCGAGGACGAGCTGCTCGAGATCACGCCCAAGTCGCTCCGCCTCCGCAAGAAGGCTCTCGGCGGCCGTCGGAGGTTCTAGGCTTCGAGGTTGAACGACCTGTGCACGGCCCACAGGTCCATGCCATCCGTCTCACCCATGAAGGTCAGTCCAAAGCGCTCGGCGACCAGGTCGACCAGCTCCTTCTTATACGCCTGGACGGGCGGCGGGAGGAGACAAGGCATCATGTAGCGCATCGGGCTCAGGGTCCTGGCGCGCCGAGCACTCGGGTCTCCAGTGCCAGCTCGAAAGCCTCCGGCCACTCGCCGTAGCCCAGAAGGTCGCGGGCCGACGCCCCCGGCGCCGCGGCCGTCGATGCCAGCAGCGCCCGATAGAGACGCGGCACGGGAAGAAACAGGGCCTGCTCGGCGCTCTCCGCCGACGCCAGCACGAGGCAAGGTTCGCTGTCGCGCACGTCGATGACCAGCCCGCGATCCGCCGTCCATCCCACCGCCTGACCGCCCAGCTTCGCCGCCACGCGCTCACGGATGAGCCTGACCCTCTCCACCCGGCCGAGCCGATCGCCGAGCGAAGGCCCGGCATAGCTCCAGCCCGTCCGATCGGTCGACCGCGCGGCCAGAGCCTCACGCTCCTTCGACATCACGAAGATCCGCCCTCGGCGCTCCGGTTCGACGAAAGAGCCGAGCATGTCGGCACGATAGTCCGGCAGCGCCTCGAGCTGCACGCGGCACAGCTCGATGCCGAAGGCGGGCATGACGATCGAGGAGATGCGGATGGCGGGGCCATGGGCGGGGACGACCACGAGGGCGCTCTTGAAGAGACCGGGCTCGAGGGACGAGGTGAAATCGGGCCCGGGCACGTAGAGGAGATCGCGCCAGGGCGCTCGGAGCTCGGCGGCCAGCGCGTGCTCGGCGGCTGGAAGGGCCAACTCGATGGTGTTCGCCGCCACCCTTATCTACTCAGCCCTCGCCTCGCGCCCCGAGGCGAGCGTCTCGGCTCGAAGTGCGGTCCTCTCCCTTAGCGGAAGAAGAAGGAGAACTAGCGACCCCGGCCCTGGGGACGCCCGCCGCCGGAGCGTCCGCCGTGGCCGCCGCCCGGACGCCCGCCGCCGCTACGGCCGCCGCCCGGGCCCCCGCGCCCGCCGCCCGGTCTTCCCCCCCGCGCGGCCATGCGCGCGCGCTTCTCGTCGGCATAGCGCCGTCGCTCTTCACTGGTCGGCTTGATCTCCGGCAGGATCCAGTCGTCCTCCGCCCACTCGACGGGGATCTTCTCGCCGATGAATTTCTCGATGGGCTCGATCTGGAGGGCGCCCGTCTCGTCGGCGAGGCTGATCGATTTGCCGGTGGCGCCGGCGCGCGCGGTGCGCCCGATCCGGTGGACGTAGTCCTCCGGATCCTGGGGCATGTCCCAGTTGACGACGTGGGTCACTCCTTCGATGTGCAGGCCGCGCGAGGCGACGTCCGTCGCCACGAGAATGGGCAGCTCGCCGTTCTTGAAGTCGTTCAGGATCTTGAGCCGCTTCTTCTGCTCCACGTCGCCGGTCAGCGCCTTGGCCTGCCAGCCGTTGCGCGCCAACCGGTCCTCGAGGCGGCGCGCTTCCTCTCGCGTGTTCGAGAACATGAGGATACGGCTGCCGCCCTCGCGCTTGAGGAGGCCCAAGAGCAGGCCGAACTTCTCCTCGCGCCCCGCGTGGTAGAGAACCTGGACGACGTTCTCGGCCGTCTTCTGGAGCGGCGTGACGGAGATCTGGGTCGGGTTGTTCATGAATTCCCAGGTCAGCTCCATCACGCGAAAGGACAGGGTCGCCGAGTAGAGGAAGGACTGGCGCTTCTCCGGCTTGGGCAGCTTGCGCAGGATGAAGCGCAGGTCGGCGATGAACCCCATGTCGAACATGCGGTCGGCCTCGTCGATCACGAGCACTTCGACCCGCTGGGGCGACCAGATGTGCTGCTTGAGATAGTCGATGAGACGGCCCGGCGTGCCCACCAGGATGTCGCAGGCCTCGGTCAGGTCCTCGCGCTGCTTGTTGTAGTCGATGCCGCCGTAGACGGCGCGGATCCTCAGCCCCGTGTGGGCGCCCAGGAGGCGGGCGTCGGCCTCGATCTGGACGACCAGCTCGCGCGTGGGCGCGATGATCAGCACGCGCGGCGCGGTCGGGCCGCTCTTGGCCGGGGCGGGATGCCGCAGGCAACGCGTGAAGGCGGCGATCAGGAAGGCCGCCGTCTTGCCGGTGCCCGTCTGGGACTGGCCCGCAACGTCCTTGCCCTTGAGGGCGAGCGGCAGCGTGCCTTCCTGGATCGGCGTCATGGCGACGAAGCCAGCGTCCTGGACGCCGCGCATGACCGGTTCGGGCAGATCGAGTGACTTGAAGTCCATTGGGCTCATGGCGTGGCCTGGGGGCTCATGGCGCGGCCCGGGGGCTCATGGCGTGGCCGGCGTCTCCGCGGGCGGCTCCGGCGCGGTTGCCTTGCGCTTCCGCACGGCCAGGCGCGCGCAGATGATGCCGACCTCGTAGAGGATGCAGAGGGGGCCCGCCATCAGGGTCTGGTTGATCATGTCGGGCGTTGGAGTGAGCACGGCGGCAACGATGAAGTTGATCAGGATGGCGTACTTGCGATTCTTGGCGAGGAACTGCGGCGTCACGATGCCGATCAGGCTCAGGATCGTGATCACCACCGGCAGCTCGAAGACGAGGCCGAAGGCCAGCGCGAACTTGATCACGAAGTCCGTGTACGACGACACCGTGATCATCGGCTTCCAGCCCTTCTCCTGCCCGAAGGTCACGAGGAAGTTCGAGGCGTAGGGGATGATCACGAGCATCGCGAAGGCGCCGCCGATCAGGAAAAGCAGTGAGCCCGCGATGATGAAAGGCGCGGCGTACTTCTTCTCGTGCTCGTGGAGTCCGGGGGACACGAACCTCCAGACCTGGTAGAGAATGGCGGGCATGGCGATGAAGATGGCCAGCACCATGGCGACCTTCATCCAGGTCCAGAAGGCCTCGGTGGGCGAGGTGAAGACGAGCTCGGTCTTGAGACCGACGAGGGGGCGCGAGATGAACTGCATGACCCGGTCGGTGATGAAGACCGCGATGACGAGACCCCCGCCCGCGGAGATCAGGCTCCACATGATGCGGCTGCGGAGCTCGCCCAGGTGCTCCATGAACGACATCTTGCCGAGGCTGCGCTCCTCCGATGGATCGGGCGCGGCCTGCTCGTCGGCCATTACCATTCCGTGAGGAAGTGGCGGAGCGTGCCCACGCCGCGCCCGAGGGCGAAGCCCTCGCGGATGGCGCGCGTCACGTAGGCCTTGGCGTCGCGCACGGCCTCGCCGAGCGGCCGTCCCTGGGCGAGCCCCGCGGTGATGGCCGCCGAGAACGTGCAGCCGGTGCCGTGGGTATTGTCGGACTCGATGCGCGGCGCCTGGAAGGCCGTGAACTCGCGGCCGTTGTACAGGAGATCCACCGCGTCGCCCTTGAGGTGCCCGCCCTTGACCAGCACGTGGCGCGGCCCCAGCTTGTGGATGCGGCGCGCGGCTTCCTCCATGTCGGCCCGGCTCGACACCGGCATGCCCGCCAGCGTCTCGGCCTCGGGCAGGTTGGGCGTCACCACGAGGGCCAGGGGCAGGAGGGATGTCGTGACCGCGCGGACGGCACCGGCCTCGAGGAGCGCGTCGCCGGACGTGGCGGCCATGACCGGATCGACCACCAGCCGCTCCACCGGCCGCGCGCGCAAACCGGTCGCCACCGCGAGGACGTTAGCTTCGGTACCGAGCATGCCGCACTTGGCGGCGTCGGCGCCGAAGTCCTCCAGGACGGACGCGAGCTGGCTGGCGACGAGCGCAGGCGACAGGCACTCGACGGTCTGGACTCCCATCGAGTTCTGCGCCGTCACCGCCGTGATGACGGACATGCCGAAGACACGGTAGGCCGAGAAGGTCTTGAGATCCGCCTGCACGCCCGCGCCGCCGCCCGAATCCGAGCCGGCGATCGTCAGGGCTTTGGGGATGGACATGGACCTCTAGTATACGGGATGACGAGCGTGAATTCTCCCCTGACCGCGCCCGCGGCGAAGCCTTCCCGAAGCGCTCCCGGCGTGCCGCGGACGATCTCCTCGAACTGCTTGGTCAGCTCGCGCGCGGCGACGATCTCGACCTCGCCGAACACCTGGCCGACCGCTTCGAGCGTGGCGAGGATGCGGTGGGGCGACTCGTAGCAGACGATGGTCATCTCGAGATCCCGGAGCGCTTCGAGCCTGTGAATCCGCTTGCCCGGCTTGACGGGCAGGAAGCCGTCGAAGACGAAGCTGTCGGCGGGTATGCCCGCGGCCGAGAGCGCCGTCACCACCGCCGAGGGACCGGGCACGGGCACCACGGGGATGCCGGCCGCTCTCGCCTCCCGCACGAGCAGGAAGCCGGGATCCGAGATGCCGGGCGTGCCCGCGTCGGTGACGAGCGCCACCGACCTGCCCTCGCGGAGCGTCTTGAGGATGGCCGGCCCCTTGGCGAGCTTGTTGTGCTCGAAGTAGCTCGTGACGGGCACGTGGATGCCGAAGTGGGTGAGGAGCGTCCGCGTGCGGCGCGTATCCTCGCAGGCGACGAGGCCGACCTCCTTCAGCACGCGGAGGGCCCGGAGCGTGATGTCCTCGAGGTTGCCGATGGGCGTGGCCACGACGTAGAGCGTGCCGGGGGTCATGGCTTCGCCGGGACGGTGAGCGCGAACTCCATGACCATGTCGGGCAGCTCGCGAAGCGTCTCGTAGAGAGCTGGCACGAGCATGGAGACCGCGATGAAGAGGAGAAACAGCGGTGGACGGCGGGCTCTCATTCGAGGATCATTCTGACATGGAATTGACCCTCCGCACCCTCAGCGAGGAGCCGGCGCTCAGGGAGCGCTTCAGCGAATTCCACCGCCAGGCGTGGCCGCGCTTCCTCCATGAAGGCAATGGCGCGGGCCCGCTCTGGTCCAAGATCTACACCGACTTCGCTGACTTCCAGTTCGGGCTCCGGGATGAGACCGGCGGCCTGGTGGCCGTGGGCAATTCCATCCCCCTGATCTGCGACGGCACGAAGGCCGACGTCCCTCCCAACATTCCCGAGGTCCTGGAGCGGGGCGTGGCCGTGAAGCGGGACGACCGGCGGCCGACGGCGCTCTCGGCGCTGGCCGCCATCGTGGATCCCTCGCACCGCGGGCGTGGCCTGGCCCGGCGGGTCATCGAGACCATGGCCGAGATCGCCCGGCGCCACGGCCTGAAGACCCTCGTGGCGCCGGTACGCCCGACGCTCAAGCAGCTCTACCCGCTCACACCAATGGAGAAATACGTCACCTGGACGCGCGCCGGCGGAGCCTTCTTCGACCCATGGCTCCAGGTACACCAGCGTATGGGCGCCGAGGTCCTCCTGGTCGCGTCCAAGGCGATGGTCGTCACGGACACCGTGGCCAGATGGCAGGAGTGGACGGGGCTGCGCTTCCCAGAGAGCGGCCTGTACGTGGTGCCGGGCGCGTTCCAGCCGGTGAAGATCGACGTCAGGCGTGATAGCGGGCGCTACGAGGAAGCCAACGTGTGGATGCGGCACCCCTTGGGGGGGTGAAGCCTAGGGAGGCGTCAGGCGGACTGCTCTTTCGGCTCCGAGATCAGGATCGGTCGCTCGCGGCTCACGATGACCTCGCGCGTGATGATGCATTCCTTGAGGCCCGGCATGGAGGGTAGCTCGTACATCACCTCGAGCATGACCTCCTCCAGCACGGCCCTCAACCCCCGCGCGCCCGTGCCGCGCTTCATGGCCTCGCGGGCCACGGCGGCGACGGCGTCGTCGGTGAACTTGAGCCGCACCTTCTCGAGATCGAAGTACTTCTGGTACTGCTTGATGATGGCGTTCTTGGGCTCTCTCAAGATACGCACGAGCGCCCCCTCGTCCAGGTCGTGCAGCGTCGCCACCACCGGCAGGCGCCCCACGAACTCGGGGATGAGGCCGTACTTGAGCATGTCCTCCGGCTGCACCATGGCCAGGAGATCGCCCACCCGCCGGTCATCCCGGCTCTTGATCTCGGCGCCGAATCCCATGCCGGTCTTGCCCACGCGGACCTCGACCATCTTGTCGAGACCGACAAACGCCCCGCCGCAGATGAACAGCACGTTGGACGTGTCGACCTGGATGAATTCCTGGTGCGGGTGCTTCCGCCCCCCCTGAGGCGGCACGTTGGCGACCGTGCCTTCGAGGATCTTCAGGAGCGCCTGCTGCACGCCCTCGCCCGAGACGTCGCGGGTGATGGACGGGTTCTCGCTCTTGCGCGCGATCTTGTCGATCTCGTCGATGTAGACGATGCCCCGCTGCGCCCGCTCGACGTCGTAGTCCGCCGCCTGCAGCAGTCTCAGGATGATGTTCTCCACGTCCTCGCCGACATAGCCCGCCTCGGTCAGCGTGGTCGCGTCGGCGATGGTGAAGGGCACGTGGAGCATCTTGGCGAGCGTCTGCGCGAGCAGCGTCTTGCCGGAGCCCGTGGGGCCGATCAACAGGATATTGGCTTTCTGGAGCTCGACCTCGCCCGCTTCGCCTCCGGCCTCGATGCGCTTGTAGTGATTGTGGACGGCCACGGCGAGGATCTTCTTGGCGCGCTCCTGCCCGACCACGTACTGGTCGAGCACGGTCTTGATCTCGGCGGGCTTGGGGAGGCCGCGCAGCTCCTTACTCTTTTCCTCCTCCCACTCCTCCGCGATGATGTCGTTGCAGAGCTCGATGCACTCGTCGCAGATGTACACGGTGGGCCCCGCGATGAGCTTGCGCACGTCGTTCTGGCTCTTGCCGCAGAACGAGCACTTCAGCGTCCCTCCACCATCGCGCGATCGAGCCGCCATGCCCCGAGCCGCCTATCGACCCGCCATCGCCGGCGCGTCGGGCACAGACCTCGGCGTGGGCTTGGAGGAGATGACCTCGTCCACGATCTTGTACTCCCTGGCCTGATCGGCCGTCATGAAGAAGTCGCGATCGGTGTCGCGCTGGATCTTCTCCATGGTCTGGCCCGTGTGGTGGAGCAGGATGCGGTTCAGCTCTTCCCGCATTCTCAGGATTTCCCTGGCCTGGATGTCGATGTCGGTCGCCTGCCCCTGGACTCCCCCCAGCGGCTGGTGGATCATGATCCGCGCGTGGGGCAACGCGAAGCGCTTGTTCTTGGCGCCGGCCGCGAGCAGGAGCGCCCCCATCGAGGCCGCCTGCCCCATGCAGATGGTGCTCACGTCGGGCTTGATGTACTGCATGGTGTCGTAGATGGCCATGCCCGCTGTCACCGACCCGCCCGGCGAGTTGATGTACAGCGCGATGTCCTTGTCCGGGTCCTCGGCTTCGAGGAAGAGCATCTGCGCGATCACGAGGTTCGCGATCTCGTCCTCGATGTAGGTCGGCAGGAAGATGATCCGCTCCTTGAGCAGCCGCGAGAAGATGTCGAACGCCCGCTCGCCTCGGGGCGTCTGCTCCACCACCATTGGTACCAAACCCATCGGCCGTCTCCTGGTTGCCATGGGCCCAGTGTACCCTAGGCCGACACGGTTGACTTAGAGATCAAAAACTCGAGCGTCCGGCTCTCGCGGAGCGAGTGACGCAGCCCCTCCAGATCGCCGCTGTCCTGCATGATCCGCCTGACCGCCAGGACGGGCCGGTTGTTGGCCACGGCGATCTTCTCCACCTCGGCGTCGATGTCGGCGTCCGTCGGGGTGAGCCCCTCCTTCTCGGCGATGGCCTCGAGCACGAGCGACCGGCGCACCGCCTTCTCGGCACCGGGCTTGAGCTCTTCCAGCAGCTTGCCATAATCCCATGGCAGCTTGTCGGGGTCCATGCCCTGGCGCCTGACCCGCTCGCGCGTGTGCTCGATGAGGTGGCCCACCTGCCGCAGCACCAGCGCCTCGGGTACCTCGACCGGATGTCCCGCCAGCACAGCCTCCATGACGGCGTCCTCGAGCGCCCTCCGGTTCTCCGTCTCTCGCCGCGTCTGGAGTCCCTTGCTGATCTCCGCCCTGAGAGCCGCCAGCGTATCGAACTGGCCCACGGTCTTGGCCAGCTCGTCGTCGAGGGCAGGGAGCAGCTTCTCCTTGACCTCATTGACCTTGACCTTGGCCTCGCCCGCCTTGCCGCGGAGCGTCTCGTTCCGGTGGTCGTCGGGAAAGCGGATCCGTACGGTGCGCTCGCCGCCCGCAGTGAGGCCGATCACCGCCTCTTCGACTTCGGGCATGACCGAGCCCGAGCCGACCAGGAAGCCGTAGCCGGTCTCGGTCCGCGCGTCCATGCCCTCGGGCGTCAGCGTGTAGTCCATGATCACGAGATCGTGGAGATCCGCCGGGCGCTCCACGGTGCGAAATTCGGCGTGCTGCTCGCGCAGGTGCTCGAGCGCCTCGTCCACCTCGCGATCTTCGAAGGGCTTGGGCGCGTGGTGGACCGTCAGCCCCGCGTACTGGCCGAGCACGATGGCGGGCTTGATCTCCACCAGCGCCTCGAACTTGAGCGCGGCCCCTTCCTCGAGCATCACTTCCTTGAGATCGGGCTCCTCTACGGGGCGGAGCTTCGTCTCCTGGAGCGCCTGGCGGTAGACGTCGGGGATCAGGTGGCGGGCGACATCCTGGCGGATGTCGTCGGCGAAGTGGAGCTTGATCATGCCCGGCGGCACCTTGCCCTTGCGGAAACCGGGCAGCCGCGCTTCCTTCTGGACGCGCTTGAAGGCCTTGTCCCACGCGTCCTGGACAACCTCTGGAACTTCTTCCACCTGGAGACGGCGCTTGCATGCGCCGATCTCTTCAACGGCAACTTTCATTCCGGCTCCTGAGTCGAAAGGCTGGTGCGAGAGGGGGGAGTCGAACCCCCACGGGTTTAGCCCTCTGGATCCTAAGTCCAGCGCGTCTGCCAGTTCCGCCACTCTCGCAGATGTAGCGGAAAGGATAACACAAGGGCCCATCTTGTTCGCCTCGGCGGCTGCCTGCAGGGCCGGTAGCCGGGCGGGGCTGGGGGGTGCCTCCCGGGACCACTCGCAGACCGCCGCGTCCTCCTCTATGCCGCCAGGCGATGCGAGTCAGTGTGGTCCGCGGAGGCTGCCCCCCGCTCCCACCCGGCGTGTCAGCGCAAGAAAACGCCAAGAAAACTCTAGGGGCGGGCGAGAGCTGTCTTTGGGATCGGGGTCCAGGCGATCAGGGAGTCGAGCCAGGCGATGTCGCGCGCGGCGAAGGGTGGGGCGTGGAGATCGCGGGGCGTGAGCCACCGCTGGACGTAGAGCGCACCCACGAGGAGCTTGCGGAAGTCCTGCGAGCGCTCGCGGAGCGCCTGACCTTCGCCCAGAAGCAGCGATGCGGCCAGCAGGTGGTAGAGGAGGTCGGCCGCGGGCTTGGCCTCGAGCTCCAGATCTTCACGGGTGAGCGCCGGCCAGCCATCGATGCGCCGCCTCAGCGCCTCGACTGCCTGTACCACGACGTCCACCCAGGGCTTGGCCGCGGGCTCCGCCACGTGTTGAAGACGGGCGCCGATGTACGCCAAGAAAGCCTCGTGGCAACGCTCGCGCATGATGGCGCGCTGGACGTCGAGGGCAACCACCGGAGTCGCGCCCTCCCAGATGGCGCCCAGGTAGCTGTCGCGCACGAGCCGCGCGTTGACCCACTCCTCGATATAGCCGTTGCCGCCGCGCACATTCATGGCCTCACTTGCCACCGCGCGCGCCCGCGCCGTGGTCCAGCCCTTGGCGATCGGCGTCCAGATGCGGAAGAGCTTGCGGTCCTCGGCCGAGCCGCCGTCCCAGCGGTCGAACACCGACGCGGCGTTGAAGACGACCGAGGCCGCGGCCTCGACGTCGAGCAGCATCTCCATCAGGTTGGCGCGAAGCAGGGGCAGCGCGATGAGTGGTCCGCCGAAGGCCGCGCGGCCCCTCGCATGGACGACCGACTCGAAGAACGCCCGCCGCATGATTCCCGCGGCGCGCATCGCGTTGGAGAGACGGGAGAGATTGACCATCTCCATCATCTGCTTGAAGCCGCGGCCGATGTCGCCCACCACATACGCCACCGCCCCCTGGTACGTCACCTCGCCCGAGGCCATGGAGCGCGACCCGAACTTGTCCTTGAGGCGGTTGATGATCCACGCGTTCTTGGTGCCGTCGGGGAGGAGCCTGGGGACGAGGAACATGCCGAGCCCGCTCGTGCCGGCGGGGGCGCCTTCCGGCCGGGCGAGGGTCAGCGCGACATCCGCGTTGGCATTGGAGCAGAACCATTTGTCGCCCCAGAGCCGCCAGAGACCGTCGGCGCCCCTGCGGGCCGCCGTGGTAGCGGCGCCCACGTCGGAGCCGCCCGTCTTCTCCGTCATCCACTGCGTGCCCTGGAGCATCTGCGAGAAGTCGGCCGTCGTGAGGCGCGGGATCCAGGTCGCCTGGAGCTCCTCGCTCGCGTAGTGCTTCAACATCCGCGCGGTCGAGTCCGTCATGTTCACGGGGCAGAGCAGGCCGAACTCGGACTGGGCGAAGAGGTAGGAGAGCGCGTACTTGACCGTCTGCGGCACGCGACCGGGCCAGCCGAGCACGCCGTCCCGGTGCGACAGTGCGGCCAGACCGAAGCGGGAAAAAGCGAGCTTCTCCATCGAACGATAAGACGGGTGGAAGACGATCTCGTCCACGCGCCGGCCGGCCTGGTCGAAGGCGCGGAGGACCGGCGGGTTCTTGTCTGCCTGGGCTGCGAGGTCGTCGAGCTCGCCGCCGGCGACTTCGCCCATCTCGACGAGGTGCGGGCGCGCGCGCGCGAAGGTCTCGGCGTCCATCACCGCCTCGCAGAGGAACTGCAGGTTTCTGTCCTCCAGGTAGAAGTTCATGCCCCGCGTCGTCGGCATCCCGTCCTGCGCAGGCTGCGTGTCTTTGCCGGTCGATCTCATCGCTGCTTTCTCTCCATGATCTCCGCTTATCTCAACTCGAGGCGCCACTGTCAACCCACCGGGATTGCCTTCGCGGTGGGGGACGACTAGGATAGCCGGCACCCGCCGAGTTCAGGGCGAAGAGTTCACGGGAGGAGGACGGCATGACGGACGAGCAGGCGCGGATCCGGAGCTATCTCGAGGCGCAAGGGGCGAAGCTCTCACCGGCCGCCATCATCGACAAGGTCCGCGCCGCGATGGCCGACCTCGGGACAGCGGCGGCGGCGGTGCCGGCCGCGCGCTTCTGCGAGCGCCCGGCCGCCGAAGAATGGTCGGCCAACGAGGTCATGGCGCACGTCGTCGCCGCGGGCGCCTACTTCGGCGCCGGCATCACGAGCGCCCTCACGCAGGCGCCGCCGCCGGCGCGAATGAAGGATCAGGGCGCGATCGGCGCGCCCGCGCGCCCGGCGGCCGAGTGGTCGGCGCTCCTCGCGCGGGACCGCGAGGCCTTGTTCGAGCGCGTGCTAGGCGCCGATCCCCTCGCCCACCTCGAGCGCCCCATCGAGCACGGGATGTTCGGCCCGCTCAACTGGCGGGAGACCCTTCTCTTCATGCGCCTGCACGACCTGGATCACGCGGGTCAGCTCCAGAAGATCGCCGCAGCGCTGGCCGCGGCCCGCAGCACCTGATGCGCGTCTCGATCTCGCTCCGGCTCGCCAACGACGATTGGCAGCAGGCGGGCGCCTATGTGGTGGAGGCCGAACGGCTCGGTGTGGACGGCCTGTGGTCCGCGGAGGCGTGGGGACACGACGCGGCCACTCCCCTCGCCTTCATGGCCGCGCGCACCTCCCGCATTCGTCTCGGTACCGGCATCATGCAGGCGGGCACGCGGACGCCCGCTCTCCTCGCGATGACCGCCATGAGCCTCAACGCGATGTCGGGCGGGCGCTTCAACCTCGGGCTCGGCGTGAGCGGGCCGCAGGTCGTCGAAGGGTGGCACGGCATCCGCTTCGAACGCCCGGTGCAGCGCATGCGCGAGACGGTCGAGATCGTGCGGCGAGCGATACGCGGCGAGCGCCTCACCTACAGGGGGAAGATCTACGAGCTGCCGCTGCCGGGCGGCGAGGGCAAGGCGCTCCGGTCGGCGGCGCGGCCCCAGCCGGACATCCCGATCTATCTCGCCACCCTCTCACCGAGGAGCCTCGAGATCACGGGAGAGATCGCCGACGGCTGGCTCGGCACCTCCTTCATGCCCGAGCACGCGCGCGTCTTCTTCGATCACCTGGAGGCGGGCGCCGTCCGCGCGGGCCGCTCCCTCACCCAGCTCGACCTCCAGGCGGGTGGCGTGGTCGCCTTCTCCGACGACCTCGAACGGCTGATCCCGCCGCGCAAGCCGGGTCTCGCCTTCTCGCTCGGAGCCATGGGCTCGCGCCAGCACAATTTCTACAACGACGCGTTCAAGCGGGCGGGCTACGAGGACGTGGCCCTCGAGGTCCAGCGACTCTGGCTGGACAACCGCAGGGACGAGGCGGTCGCGCGCGTGCCCGACGAGCTCGTGCTCAAGACCAACCTTCTCGGGACGGAGGCGATGGTGCGCAAGCGCCTCGAGGCCTATCGCCAGGCCGGGATCACCACGCTGCGCGTCGAGCCCGCCGGCGAGTCGCTCGAGGCGCGGCTCGCTACCCTCGGGCGCCTGCTCGAGCTCGTCCGCGCCGGCTAGGAGCATGGCGACCACCTACGACGAAGCAGTCAGCTTCGCGCTGACGTGCCAGGAGGATCTGATACGGGATCAGGAGGACAGCAGGCCGACGGCGGAAG
>WNFO01000818.1_pt1 | contig 25649 bp, 20 predicted proteins | sample 5400251 | NCBI WGS metagenome assembly WNFO01 (sample SAMN13153354, study PRJNA577476) | soil metagenome | isolation source: 100 cm saprolite under Madrone tree | place: USA:California | collected 2016-06-14
CCGAGGGCTTCGAACGGTTTGTTGCCGCCCCGCTCCAACCTCGTAGGCTACATGCGATGGCACACACGGTCTGATAGTGTGTTGCTCTTCCTCCTTCAGACAATCATTCCAACAGCTTTCAGTTCGCACACGGTCGTCCCTACCGCGACAGCCAGGGTCGGGAAGGCGCCTTATCCCCTTAGGTGGGCGACTGGCCGCGCATCACCTCCGAATTGCCGAAACCCGAGAGTTGGCGGGCTCGACCTTGCGCTGGATTCTGCTGGTGAAACTGCAGTGCCCTTCCACTGCTGTGATAAGATCGGCGCAGCGCACAGGGCGCATCCGGTCCGCGGAAAGGGTAGAAGCCCACCTGTAAACAACCGTTTTTGCGAACCTCCTTTTAGCCCGAAGTGCGGACAACGGGCGTTTCGATGAAAGGGGGTCGCTATGCCGACCGATTCTCCGGACCTTCTCCGCCCGCTTCCCGATCGTCCCCATCTCCGACATCTCAAAGATCAGGCAAAAGACCTGCTCAAAGCAGGCGACGCCGGTTCGATGAGCGAGGCGCAATTCAAGATTGCCCAGCGGTATGGGTTTGCGAGCTGGCCCAGGCTGAAGGCCCACATCCATTCACTCGCAGAGGTCGGACAGCTCAAGAGCGCGATTGACGCCAATGACTTGGAGCGGGTCCAGACGTTGATGACCCGCAACCCGGCATTACACCATGCTCCGCTTGGCTATGACAAAAATGGCCCTCTCACTTGGGTCGCTGAATGTCGTGTGCCATGGGCGCCGCCGGCACCCGAGAGGCTGGCAATGGCGGAGTGGATGATTGATCACGGATCAAATGTGCACCAGGGGGGCGACGGGCCGTTGATGCGGGCCGCGCTGTTCGGCTCTCGCATTCCGATGATGGAGCTTCTCGTTTCCCGTGGCGCCGAAGTGAACGCGTTGTGGGGCGGATACTTCCCAATCATCTTCGCTCCCTGCGAGACCGTGGAGCCGCTGCCGCTCAAATGGCTTTTGCAGCATGGCGCGAATCCAAACTGCGATGATCCGCGCCGGAAATATCCGGGCACAGCATTGGACTACGTGATTGGCACATACGGTCGTTCCGCCCGGCTGGGTGCTTGCATGGACATTCTGGTGGAGGCAGGCGGTGTCACCCGGTACAACCTGCCTCCGGTGCTGGACCTGCTACGAGGCCGGCTCGATCTACTGGCCAAGCATCTGGAAGCCGAACCCGCGCAGTTGCACCGGCGTTTTCCCGAACTGGACTTCGGCAGCACGGGCCAGCGCCGCCTCAACCTCCAGGGAGCTACGTTGCTGCATGTAGCGGCCGAGTACGGTAACGTGGAAGCGGTTAGGCTGCTCCTCGATCGCGGGGCTGACGTCAACGCTCGCGCCGGGGCGGATGAGGCAGGCGTCGGCGGACAGACGCCAATCTTTCATGCAATTACACAGTTCTTTGACTGGGGATTACCGGTGGCGCAATTGCTTATCAATCGCGGGGCAGACCTATCGGTTCGTGTGAGGCTTCCGGGCCACTATGAGCGGCCGGATGAGGTCGTCGAGTGCACACCGTTGGGATATGCGCTGCTGTTTCCAGGCGCTTCCTATCAGAACGACAACTGTCTGGCCCTGCTGCGGGAGCACGGCGCCATGGAGTGATCGTCTGCGACTCACTCCCGGCATTTGCAGAACTCCGGTCCTCTCTATCGTGCTAACATCCCTGCAGCGCAAAGGGCGCATCCGGTCCGCGGAAAGGACAGAAGTCCACCGGATCTAAACAATTCGTTCTTGCGAACTTACTTTCGCCCGTTCATGCGGACCTCGGGCATACGAAAGGAAGTTCGTCATGCCGGTAAAACCCCTCCCAGCAAATCCGAATCTGGATCATCTCAAGTACCAAGCAAAAGACCTGTTGCGGGATCATGCTGCCCGCAGTCAAGCAGTAGCGCAGCGGATCAGGGAATTTCACCCACGCTTCACTCGCGCCACAGACGCTGAGATCTTCGACGCCCAGCTGAGCCTCAGCGACACCCAGCTGTCCATCGCGCGCGAGCATGGATTTCCGAGTTGGGCGCGGCTGAAAAGGCATATAGAAAATCCGACACTCTCCGATCAACTGAATCTGCCGCACCACCAGCGAATTGAAGATGCCACCTTTCGTCGCGCCGTGGATCTTCTCGATGCAGGCGACGTAGCAGGTTTGCGTGCCCATCTCAACCAGAATCCGAATCTGGTGCATCGGCACGTTGTTTTCGAAGGCGGAAACTACTTTCATAGTCCAACGTTGCTCGAATTTATAGCCGAGAATCCGGTTCGCCGTGGCACTCTGCCGAACAATATCGTTGAGGTGGCGAAGGTCATTCTCGATGCCGGCCCGAGCCCGGCGACCCTGAACGAAACCCTGATGCTTGTCGCGACCGGCAGTGTGCCGCGTGAATGTCGCCTGCAACTTGCGTTAATCGATCTGCTTTGCGATCACGGAGCAGATCCCAACGGCACAATCCATGCGGCCGCGTTGCATGGCGAGTTTGCCGCAGTGGATGCCTTGCTTGCACGTGGCGCGCGGATCGATTTGCCTGTGGCAGCGGCCCTGGGGCGCGTCGAGCACTCCCGCCGGTTGCTACCCGGTGCCAGCCGCCAGGACCGCCATTTCGCGCTCACTCTGGCAGCCAGTTCCGGTCATGCCGAGATCGTTCGATTGTTGCTGGACGCGGGTGAAGACCCGAACCGATACAACCCCGTCGGAGGTCATTCCCACTCGACACCGCTGCATCAAGCCGCCGGGGGCGGTCATGATGAGGTAGTCCGGCTTCTCGTCGAACGGGGTGCAAGATTGGATTTGAAGGATATTCTCTGGCAGGCGACGCCCGCCGATTGGGCACGACACGGAGGCAGAACAGAAATTGAGGCGTATCTTCGAGCGCAACTCACACCCAGCGGGGAGGAAGACTGAAGGGCTCGTTCAGCGTGAGAGCTTGCGTCCAGAAGGGGTTCATTTTGAGAGTCACCGACCAGTCGAAAAGCGACCAGGCCGCTTCCCCGCCTTGCGTTATCTTCAGGCTCACAAATGAGTGAAGGCGGATTACAATTCGGGTCGCGTTGCACCTTTCCGGCCGGAGGTTGGACGTTGCCATGGACATTCGGGGAATGACGCCGCTGCTCCAGGTCTTCGACATGGCGAAGTCACTCAAGTTCTATTGCGACGTCCTCGGGTTCGAGATCGTGCAAACCGACACCAACAGCACTGCGCCGAACCACAACTGGGTCTGGCTTAGATTGAATGATATAGATCTTATGCTCAATACCGCTTACGAGTACGACAAGCGACCGTCAGCGGTCGAACCGCGCCGCATCGCCGGGCACGGCGACACCGGGCTTTTCTTCGCGGCTCCCGACGTTGATGCTGTGTACGCCCACCTGCGCGCCCAGGGAATCGATGTGAAAGAGCCGATCGTTGCTCCCTACGGCATGAAGCAGCTCTATCTCCGCGACCCAGACGGTTTCGCTCTCTGTTTCCAGTGGAAGGCGAACATTTAATTGGAGCGAACCAGCGTTTGCGCGCACCCGAGGTCTGGGATTCTGGCCGGTCGAGGGCAATTTCGGAACCAGCGCCTCCGGATTGGTCCCGACAGGCGCGCTTTCTCGTCATGCAAGGCTTCCCTCGTTAAACGGATCACTTCCGTATTGCCGCCGGTCCGGGGGCATCACCGGTCGTTGACCGGATCGCAGCAACCGGCCGCGTCCGGATCGCCCCCAAGACCCGGCCCAGCGCCCGAGTGCACAAACTTCACCACGAAGTCTTCGTGATCCCCAAGGTGGTCGATCGTAGATAGATCGAAATCCGTGAGAAGCGCATGGAGTGTGTGGCCAGGGAGCAATAGCGGCTATCGCGAAATCCTTGTTCGAGATCCGCTATTTGGAACTCCGCTTTCGCCGTTGGGCCGTGTAGACGGGTGTCGTTATGGGAAACTCGATTTCGCCCCCGAACTGTTTGTTTGCGATCTGCCCCAAATCGTGCAGCAGTCGTTGCCGCTTCTCAGGCGGGAGACGGCTGATGGGCGAGAACGTGGAGTACAGTCGCATGATACGTTGAGCATCGAGAACAATCGTCCACGTGATGATCTCGAGCTGGACATGGTCGAATGTGTTCAGCGCCTTGAGGTTTGCGATGCGCGCCTCAGCGTCCAGGGCAAATGACGGTCCTCCACCCGAGCCCCAAGACGGGCTGCGATCCAGGTCGTCCAAAAGGAAGCGACTCGCCTTCTGAAACTCGGCGACTCTTGACCGATCAAAAAACAGGTTCCACCACATCGCCCACCAGCCTCCATCCCGCAAAGTCCGCGCCACCTTGGAGAGCGACCTTGTCTCGTCCAGCCAGTGAAAAGCGGACGCACTTGCACCGAGGTCGAACCATTCAAGTGGAAGGCGAACCTGTTCGAATGTCGCGACCCGCACATCAACGGCGGAGACCGGTTCCAGCGTCCGAGTCAGGAAGTCGGCGAGACGTTCGTCTGGTTCTATGACAACCAGAGGAGAGGCCCCGAGTTCAATCAGCCTGCGCGTACAAAGCCCGGTACCCGGACCGATCTCGAATGTTCGGCAGCCTGGTCGAAGACAGCAGCGTTGTCGCAGGATGTCGAAGACTCGGTCTGGGTACGCAGGCCGGGCCCTGTGATAACCCTCAGGATCGTTGCCAAAGGCGCGCTGGCCTTCGAGGCGGTCAATGGTCCCCATCTCGCACTCCTGGGCTGCCGCACGCAAGCAATGTTCCGGCACCGGAGTGAGAGGAGAACCGAAAACCGAAATCGGAGATCCTAACCCCCTGCGCAGCTGCGGGATTCTGGCGGATGAGCACTTCAGGGGAAATGAAAACCCCGCTTCGGGCCGTCCGCTCCCGTACTTTCACCCGGCAGTACCGCGTCCGCAAAAAAAGAGCGGATTCATTCCTCTTCGTGTTGACCGCGGTTGTTCCAGTGACTCCTCCGAGTCAACAGATGAACGGAAATTAATGTGCGTTAACTCGCAAGTACTGAGGTAGGCTCTCTGCCGCACAGAAGGGAGCCCTCCCGTGAACCTCAGAATACTCTGTGTGGTTGCTTTGGCGTTAGGGATTTTCCAGGCAAGCACCGTGAATACGCTTGCTCAGGTCGCAGGCGGCACGATCTCGGGCACAATCACGGACACAGGTGGCAGAGTCGTTACCAACGCTCATGTCTCCATTACCAACGCTGACACGGGAGTAACCCGCGAAGTCACGAGCAACGAGGAAGGCTTTTACTCCGCCCCCAACCTGTTGCCCGGAACCTACGAAGTGACCGTGTCGGCGCAGGGATTTAAAACCGAGAAGCGCGCGATTACCTTGACGGTCGGTGCGTCGGCGTCTCTGGACCAGACACTGCGGGTCGGTTCCGCGACTGAGATGGTGATGGTTCAGAGCGAGGTTCCAGCGGTGCAACTCTCCAGTTCCGACATCAGTGCTGTGGTGAACGCAACCACGGTCCGTGAGTTGCCGCTCAACGGCCGCAGCTGGACCGACCTCGCGCAACTGCAGCCCGGGGTGAGTGCGATCCACACCCAGCCCGATTTTTCGGCGGGCACCGATCGCGGCAATCGGGGTTTCGGGCAGCAGCTCACCATCTCCGGAGCCCGGCCACAGCAGAATAACTATCGATTGGATGGCGTGAGCCTGAATGACTACGCCAATGGAGCGCCCGGCAGCGTCCTGGGTGGGAGCCTGGGCGTGGACGCAATTCAGGAGTTCTCTGTCATTACCAGCAACTACTCCGCGGAATATGGCAAGACATCCGGAGGGGTCGTCAACGCGATTACAAGATCCGGGACCAATCAGATTCACGGCAGCGCTTACGAGTTCCTTCGCAACAGCAAACTGGACGCCAGGAATTACTTTGATGACCCGACGCAGCCCATCCCCCCTTTCAAACGGAACCAGTTTGGCGGAACGATCGGCGGCCCGATCCAGAAGGACGGAACATTCATCTTCGCCGACTTCGAAGCGATCCGGCAGTCGAAAGGCATCACCACGGTTGCGACGGTACCGTCGGCAGCTGCACGAGCGGGCAATCTGTCCTCCGGTATGGTCACGGTCGATCCGTCGGCCGCGAAATATCTTACCTTTTACCATTTGCCCGACCCCAAGACCGTTTCCGGCGATCTGGGAACCTATACCTTCGCCGGCCAGCAGGTCGTTAGCGAGAACTTCTTGACCACCCGTGTCGACCACAATTTCTCCGACAAGGATAACTTGTTTGGCACCTACATGTTCGACCGAACTCCCTATTCGTCTCCCGATGGACTGAACAATGTGGAATTCGAAACCCTCACGGCCAGACAGTTCGTCGCATTGGAGGAGACGCACATCTTCTCCCCCAGGTTCGCGAACTCCCTCCGCATTGGCGGCAACCACGAAGCCGTAAACAACAACCAAAGTGCGAAAGCGATCAACCCCGAAGCGGCCAGGAAAGACCTGGGCGTCGGAGGCACCGCCTTTGCGGGGCGGGCTGCCTCCCAGGTTCTGATCGGCGGCGGGGTTTCCGACTTTAGCGGCGGAGTCGGAGGGAGCCCGACCTACTTCTACCATTGGAATTCGCTCCAGTTCTATGACGACGCGTTCTGGACCAAAGGCACCCATTCCATCCGATTCGGCGGTGCTGTCGAACGCATGCTGCTCAATGTGATTGCTGACACCGATCCGAACGGGATCTGGCGGTTCACCGATTTGCAGGGTTTTCTCACCAACAACCCCACCAAGTTCCAGGGAGGAATCGCGAGCACTCTTTCTCCCCGCAATCTTCGCCAGAACATCTTCGGTCTGTATGTGCAGGATGATTGGCGCTGGAAGTCAAACCTCACGCTCAATTTGGGTCTGCGCTACGAGTTGTCGTCGGTCCCAAAAGAAACCAACGGCAAGATTGCTAACCTGCGAAACTTATCCGATGCTCTGCCGGTTTGCGGCAGAGTGGTCGCGGGTCAGTGCTCCGGTGCCGGTTCCTTCTTTTCAAACCCGACGCTGCACAATTTTGAGCCACGCCTCGGATTTGCCTGGGACCCCTGGCGCAAGGGAAAAACCGCCGTGCGCGGGGGAATTGGAATGTTTGATGTGCTGCCGCTGCCCTATCAGTTCATCCTGATGACGACGCAGTCGGCCCCTTTCTTTTCCTATACCGCGATCAACAGTCCCGGGCAGGGTACGTTTTTCTCCGGGCTCACCTCGTTTCCTGCGAACACGTTACGCTCCACATTTGTGAATTCCAGCCCCAAGCGCAACTACATCATCCAGTGGAACCTCAACGTGCAGCACCAGCTCAGCCCGAGTGTGGCGGCGATGATTGCCTACGTGGGATCGCGAGGAGTGCATCAGCCCTTCAAGGTCGACGAAGCAGATTTGGTCATACCGACCAAGACCCCCCAGGGATATCTCTGGCCACAGGTGGATATCGGCGGCAATCTCACCACCGGCCCCAATGCTGGCAGTCCGCCAAGTCCCATTAACCCAAATTTCGGATCCATTCGCGGAATATTTTATGAGGGGCATTCTTACTACAACGCCCTTGAACTGCAGTTGGCCAAGCGAATCAGCCATGGCCTCCAGGTGCAGGCCACCTACACCTGGGCCAAGAGCATGGACACCAGTTCGGCTTCCGTTGCGGGCGACACTTTTGGCAACTCGATCTCCAGCCTGCACTGGTTCGACATGAGGCTGAGCCGCGGCCTCTCGGACTTCAATGTTGGGCGCACGCTGGTTGTGAATGGCACCTGGGAGCTGCCTACTCCCAAGTCTTTCGCCGCGCCCGCGCAGTGGGCCTTGGGAGGATGGGAACTGGGGCTTATCTTCTCGGCCACTGACGGTGTGCCGTTCTCGGCAACCTGGGGAACAGGTTCGGACCCCCAGTACACGCTCAGCAGCGATGATTGGGCCTTTCCCAACCGGCTGGGGGGCTCCGGATGCAAGACGCTCACCCATCCCGGGAATCCCAACCACTACGTCAAAACCGAATGCTTCGCGGTGCCCGTTGCACCGGACACGGCCTTCTGGACGGCAAACTGCGACCAGTTCCCCCCCAACGCACAGCCCAGTTCAGGTCCCCCCTTGGCCGCTCCCTTTCCGCAGTGCTTCAACCTTCGGGGCAATGCCGGCCGCAACATCCTGATCGGCCCGGGTGTTACCTCGCTGGACTTCTCGATGTTCAAGAACAACTACATCAGGAGAATCTCGGAGAGGTTCAATGTGCAGTTCCGAGCGGAGATCTTTAACATTCTCAATCATCCCAACTTTGCTCCTCCCGCTACGCCGACCAACACGGACATCTTCGATGGAACCGGTACGCTCAATCCCGCGGCGGGTTTGCTGACCAGGACAACAACAACCGCGCGTGAGATTCAGTTCGCGCTGAAAGTGATCTTCTAGTTCGAAAAAGGAGAAATACCGCAGGTTCGCGGTTTTCAAGCGAGCTAGGCAGGGGAGTCCTTGGTCCGGCTCGCAGCCCGCAGTGATTGCACGCGCTTCTCCCGCCATGAATGCTACGACCGACGCCGTAACCTCGTCCCCTGGCTCGTCAGCCTCCGCGCCAGAAGTCGCGCCCCGCGCCCGGCAGCGCATCGCGCGGCGACTCCTGCCTTTTCTATTCCTCCTGTACGTGATTGCCTTTCTCGATCGAATGAACATCGGAGCCGCAGCGCTCCAGATGCCGCACGATCTCGGGTTCAGCGAGAGTGTGGTGGGGCTCGGTGCAGGGATTTTCTTTGTAGGTTACTTCCTGTTGGAGATTCCGGGCGCCCTGATCGCGGAGTGGTGGAGCGCGCGCCGCTGGATCGCGCGCATCATGATTTCATGGGGACTGATGACCGTGTTCATGGCCTTCATCCACACGTCCCGCCAATTTTACCTGGTGCGCTTCCTGGTCGGCGCAGCCGAGGCCGGGTTCCTGCCCGGCGTGATTGTCTACTTAACGCACTGGTTCCGATACCAGGACCGGGCGAAGGCTGTAGCGTTGTTTTACGCCGCCAATCCGCTCTCTTATGTGATCGGTTCACCGCTGGCGGGCCTGCTGCTCGGACTCTCCTGGCTGGGCATGAGAGGTTGGCGCTGGCTGTTCATTATCGAGGGAATTCCCGCAATCGTGTTGGGATTCATCACGATCTGGTACCTGACCGATTGGCCGGAACAGGCAAACTGGCTTCCGGAGGACGAAAAATCTTGGATCACGAGAGAGCTGAAGCAGGAAAAGGAAGCCAAGAAGCGTCGCCGTTCCTACGGGGTATGGGAAGCCCTGCGTCATCGAGACGTAATCCTGCTGACTGTTTGCTATTTCTGTGCCATGACGGGAAGCTACGGCATCGCGTTCTGGTTGCCGACGATTCTCAAGCGCCTTTCGGGACAGAGCGATTTCAGAGTGACACTCCTGGCTGCCCTGCCGTACGTGGCCGCTTTCATCACGCAGCAGGTCAACGGCTGGCATTCCGATCGCACGCAGGAGCGCCGCTGGCATGCGGCCGTACCACTATTTGTATGTGGATTGGCTCTCGCCTTCGCGGTTCTTGGTCGTACCCATTTCGGCTTGTCCATCGCATTGTTTGTGGTCGCGGGGGGATCGTTCTATGGATTTCAACCCGTGTTTTGGGCAGTGCCTACGCTGTTTCTGAGTGAGTCCGCTGCCGCCGCGTCCATCGGATTGATCAACGCCGTGGGGAACCTGGGAGGCTTTGCCGGGCCAATGGTGATGGGCTATCTGGCCAACCGAACGCATTCGTTTTCCCCGGGCTTGCTGTACCTGGTAGCGAGTTTGTTCGCCTCTGGCACGCTGATGCTTGCGGTGGGCAGGCAAGCCGGCTTGGCAGAAGGCAGCAGGTAGCGACGATGCAGATGGGTGGTCTCAGCCTGTTCCTAAGGCAAAAGACGACTTCTTCAGGGAGTTTTAAGGATCGTGCGAAATAGTCGAATGAGAGGTATGCGATGCGGCAGCGGGAACAGCGCTTGGCTGTAGGGATTTTACTGAGTGCCATGCTGGGCTGGGCGGGCAAACCTGCGGCCCAGAATTTGCGGCTTTACGTTGGAAACAGTCGGGGGGATGACGTCAGCATTGTCGATTTGGCTTCGATGAAGGTCATCGGAGACATCAAGCTCGGCGACCGGATTCACGGAGTCGCGGTTCAGCCCGATGGCAAGCGCCTGTTTGTTACGGTGGAGTCCGACGATACGCTCCGAATCATTGACACCACGACCCGGCAGGCGGTCGGAACCGTGAAGGTGAGCGGGCGCCCCAACCAGATCGCCGTCACTCCCGATGGGAAATATGTCGCTGTCCCGATCCGCGACGGCGACGCGGTCGACATCGTCGATGTTGCCAAGCAGAAGGTCGTCAAGAGCCTGCCCATCAAAGAGCCGCATAACGCGCTCAACACCGGCAGCAATCGGTACATTTTCGTCAGCTCGATGGCGTCCCACGAGATCAACATCATCGATCTGGAAAAAATGGACTATTCCGCTGTGATTCCGGCGGGGGGGAGGCCACGCCCATACGTGGTCAGCCCGGACGGGAAAACCATGTTTGTCGCCGTGGCAGAACTCCACGGGTTTGTGGTCGTCGATGTTGCCGAAAAGAAAGTGCTGGAGAGAGTGGAAATGCCCGCCGAGCACCCTGTTCCCCGTCCCCTGCGGTACGAATCCGCCGATACCCGCACCCATGGACTCGCCCTCACGCCTGACGGAGGCCAACTCTGGATCTCGAGTCTGCTGGATGACTGCGTCTACATCTACGACGTCAAGGCCAAGAAGATCGTCGGCAAAGTCCCAACCGGGGGTGGTCCGAACTGGCTCGTCTTCACGCCGGATGGCAAGTTTCTGTGTGTGAGCAATACGGATTCTGACGATGTGTCCATCATCGACGTCAAGAACCGGCGGGAAGCCGCGCGTCTTAAGGTCGGCAAGGTGCCGAAGCGACTCGCCGTAGCGATCGCTCCGCTTGACGGCCAGAAGGACTGAATAGTTCTTAATGTATCTTTAACGCGTATTTCAGATTGAACTGGGTTTAATGAGGGCACGGTTATTGTGCTGATTCTCAGCTGTCTATTTAGAAACTGGAGGTCAAAGTGAACCAATCGCGTGCCATCCTTGTGGTCACGGGAGTTCTTGCATTCGTGATCGGTGTGTCTGCTCAGCAGAAGGTTCCGCTCAAACTCTCGCACACGACGCCGCTACCGGAGCTGCACGATGGCGATTTCGACCACCTTCTGGCGGATGTGGCTGGAAACCGGTTGTTCGCCACCGCCGAAGAAAACTCCAAAGTTCTGGTCTTTGATCTGAAGGCCAACCAGCTGATCCACACGATCGATGACCTCAAGGCGCCGCACTCCCTGCTTTATCGAAAGGACCTGAAGAAACTCTTCGTGGTCGATGGCGATCTGGGTGAGGTCAGAATCTACGAGACCGAGTCCTACAAACCGGTCGCAAGCGTCAAGTTGCGGGAGGGCGCCGACGCGAGTACCTACGATCCGGCCACCAAGTACTTATATGTGGTGAACGGCGGCAAGGACGCGAAGCTTCCCAATTCCTACATCAGCATTGTCGACACCGACGCCGCTAAAACGGTCGCCGAAATCAAGATGGACTCCGATGATGTGGAAGGCATGGTTTTTGAAACTTCCGGCCCTCGCATGTTCGTCAACGTCCGCGGGAATGCGGCGGTGGAGGTGTTTGACCGCACCAACCGTGCTCGTCTCGCGACCTGGCCGATCTCCGAAGTGGCGAAGAAGCCCACAGCGATCGCCTCGGACGAGGCATCCCACCGGCTGTTTGTCGGTACCCGGGACCCCGCGAAACTGATTGTCCTCGATGCGAATTCAGGGAAAGTTGTGAACAGCTATCCGGCAGCCGCGATGGTCGACGACATGGCGTACGACGGCCAGCGCAAGCGGATTTACTTTGCCGGAACGGAGTTTCTCGATGTGTTCCAGCAGGCCGATGCCGACCATTACGAGCGCGTTGCGCACATTCCCACTGCTTTTCGGGCAAAGACGGCGATCCTGATTCCCGAGCTGAACAAGTATTACCTGGCGGTTCCGCATCACGAAAAGCAGATTGCGGAGCTTCGCGTTTACGACGTCCTCCCCTAGTTGCGCACACCGGGCCAGGCACCACTCCATGAAGATGCATTACCCGCGGCAATTCTAGCGTCCCTCTTTGCGATCACCATGAGCGCAAGAGGTCAGACCGGGTCGACGGAAACTGCGCCGCTAAACGCGGGTCGTCGCCCGTTTTGAGTTAGCAAACGAAACCCTCTTCGAGGGCTTGTCGAAGCTTGCATCCGCAGGGATACCTATCGGTATCGCTTTCGAGCAGGTTTTGAGGGAGAAAGAGTCAGATGCGCCTTGAGCAGAGCCTCGCTCAAGCATCATCCTCGAACACAATACGGTGCACGACATCGTCGATATGCGGTGCTCAGTGGATACGCGGTATACCTGCACGGTCGATGCTGGCATCTTAACGTTTACCCGAAGGCGACGATCGGCGACCCCGCGTATCTGCTGAACCGGAAGCTGGACAGCGTTTCGTTCGTTGAAAGTCGCGAGGCGGACGATGCGTTAACACCGATCTCTCAGAAACTTCCCTTCGAACAAGTGGGTTACTCGCAGATGGGTGGTTCTGCGACTTTCAACAAACCGTGGAGCGTCACGTTCTCGAACGTGACGGTACGGGAGGTTGTGAATCGAATCGCTCGTCACCTGGGCGCGCGCGCGGGCTGGATTTTTGCAGGCTCGCGTGAGCAGCGTAGGTTCAGCTTTCACAAAACAGAATTCGCTCCAGTGAGCTAATGCACGTGGATCGTCGGGAACGTGACAAGGGGGAGCGCGTTCTCGCCTCAACGCCGCGGCGAGTTGACTGGCACGCCTCAGGACGGATATCTCGCCAACTCATGCAGTGACCCTGATCTGAGCAGCCCAGGGCCGCGATCAGCAAAGGCTAGCGGGCGGGCTCGGCGGTCGCGGCTGAAATTTCTGCCGCGATCGCTTCTCCCATGTCGCGGGTGCTTGCTTTGCCTCCGATGTCGCGAGTTCGCACACCCGAACTCGCCAGCACCTTGAAGATGGCCTGTTCGACCGCGTGCGCGGCTTGCCTTTCGCCTAGATGTTCCAGCATCATCGCGCCCGACCAGATTTGTGCAATCGGGTTCGCGATTCCCTTTCCGGCAATGTCGGGAGCGGATCCATGGACCGGCTCAAACAGCGACGGATATTCCCGTTCGGGGTTCAAGTTGGCAGAGGGGGCAAGCCCCATGGAGCCGACGACGGCCGCGCCCAAGTCCGAGAGAATGTCGCCGAACAAATTCGATCCGACGACGACATCGAACCAGTCAGGATGCGCCACCAAATGCGCAGTCAGAATGTCGATGTGGAACTGGTCCGTTTTCACGTCTGGATATTTCTTTGAAATCGCTGCGAACCGTTCGTCCCAGAAGGGCATCGTGTAGACGATGCCGTTGGACTTCGTCGCGGACGTGACATGTTTCTTGCGTGTGCGAGCCAGCTCGAATGCGTAACGGATGATCCGGTCGCAGGCGCGGCGCGTAAAGATGGTCTCCTGGATCGCCATGTCGGCCTCGGTATTGCGGTTAAGCCGGCCGCCCACCTGGGAATACTCTCCTTCGCTGTTCTCCCGGACGATGACGAAGTCGATCTCTCCCGCGTTACGCCCGTGGAGCGGGCTGGTAATTCCTTCCAGCAAGCGGGCCGGACGCAGATTGACGTACTCCTCGAACCCGCGGCGAATGGGAATCAGCAGTCCCCACAGCGAAACATGATCCGGGACGCCGGGATAGCCAATCGCGCCCAGGTATATCGCATCAAACGGGCGCAGTTGTTCGAGGCCGTCGTCCGGCATCATGCGCCCGGTCTTCAGATAGGTCTCACAACTCCAGTCGAAGTGCTGCCAGGAAAACGACAGGTCAAATCGATGCGCCGCTTCCTCAAGCACGCGAATGCCTTCGGGCACGACTTCGCGCCCGATTCCGTCTCCCTCGATCACCGCTATCTTGTAGCTCTTCAATTTCTTTCCTCGCAGTCAGAGAGTCTGGTTTCGAATGGATCTATTTGCTGCAAAGCGCCGTCAGAGTCCGAACGTCGGAGAGATCTTCGAGCTTGCGTACCATCGCAATCACGCGCTCCGCCTTCGATGCGGGCCACTCGGCAAACGCGGCACAACCGAGAAACTTTTCGGCAACTTCGTCAAAGCTCATCGGATTCGCGGGGCTGCCCTTGCCGAAATCTGCTCGGCCGGAGATCGTGCGCCCATCCTTCAGGGTGATCTTGAGAATAGTCGTCATCTTATCGTAACCGGCTTTCTCGGCATCGGGGTCAGTGTAGAAGCGCACGCGCCGGATCATCTCCTGCACGTCGGGGCGGTTGGCAACTGCATCCGTGAATTTCGTCTGATCGGCCCTGCCGTCCAGCAGGAGAATCGCCATGCAGAACTCCATGCTGAATTTTGCTTGCAACCCGGTCGTCGGATGGTGGTGAATCAGGGTGTTGGGCATGTTGCGATTGGTGCCAACTTCCACCTGGACGACATCGCCAGCGCGAATCGAATTCGCACGGATCAGGCGCAACAGTTCGGTCATCCCCGGATGAGTCAGAGATCCGGAGGGAAAGGGCTTGATCGAAACTCCGGGATTTTCGAACGTCCAGGGCTTACCAAGCCGGTCGACGATCGCAGACGGATCGTAGCCTCCGCCGTAAGCGTGAAAAAAGCCGCGTTGGGCTTCCAGAATCTGCTCGGCGCCGGTCCAGCCGAGGGCGGCCAAGTCGACGGATGCGACTCCACTCTCGGTCGCGTGACCCGCCTGGAAGGGCTTCATCATCGTGCCGAAGTTTTCGCGCAAGCCGGCTGCATGACTGGCCGCGATCGCAAACGCACGGACCGTGTAAGCCACATCCAGCCCTTTGAGTCTTGCGCACGCCGAGGTACCACCAAAGACGCCACACGTGCCGGTCGAGTGAAACCCGTCTTCGTAATGCCGGGGCGAGATGGCCTCGGCAATCTTGCATTCCACTTCCACGCCGACCTGGTAGGCCACCAGCAAATCTTTGCCACTTTTGCCACCCACTTCAGCCGTGGCCAGCGCAGCCGGAAGCACGCAGACCGTCGGATGCACCAGCAGGCCATAGACGCGATCTTTGGCGGCAGCCAGCTGGGTGTCATCGAAGTCGTCCACGTGCATCGCAACTCCATTCACAAGGGCGGCGAAACGAGCAGGAAGCTTCGTTGCAGATCCCAGCACCGCAGCGCCGGTCGACCCACAGCCCAGAGACTTGACATACTGCTCGATCAATCCCGCGGTCTCGGCTTTCGATCCGCTGAGAGCAAGTCCCAGGCCGTCGAGAATCGATTTTTTGCCCAGTTCACTTGTCCCGTCAGGGATTTCTGAGAACCGAGTGTTGACGACAAACTCCGCGACCCGTGCTGTGAGCTTTTCCACCTTGGGAAAGCTTGCTTCGTTGCAATTCTGACCGCCTGCCCTGTCGCTGGCGACGGGCGCTGCGGAACGGGAGAATCCAAGGGTCGCTGCCATGCCGGTTGTGCTCTTCAGGAAGTCTCGTCGCTTCATGAGCTTTCGTTTCTTCGACGCGCACTCTGCACCGCATCGAGGCGCCGAACACTGGACCGTCACTTCAGTTCATTCTTGAATACATGGCCGCCCTTCATCACAAACCTGACACGCTCCAGTTCGGTGATGTCGGTGGTTGGATCTCCTTCGACCGCCACCAGGTCAGCAAGCTTGCCTGGCTCGACCGACCCGATTCGGTCGCTCCATCCCATAAGATCTGCGGCTTCGACCGTGGCCGCGCGAATCGCCTGGAGCGGAGTCATACCGAACTTCACCATGTACTCGAATTCCTTGGACTGGGAGCCATGTGGGAAGGGGCCCACCCCCGACCCGAACGCGATCTTCACGCCCTGCGCCACAGCCCGCGGAAAGCTGCGCTGCGAGACTTCCGCCACGCTGTGGCCCCCATACTTTTTCATGTCGTGCTCTCGGTCCAGTTGATAGTGATAAAGCGTGGGCACAAGATAGATGCCTTTCTGCAGCATTATCTTGATGTCGGTATCTTCAAGGTCTACACCGTGTTCGATGGAATCGACCCCGGCGTTCAGACAGTTGCGAAGGCCTTCTCCTCCGAAGGCGTGGCAGGAAACCTTGCGGCCTTTCTTGTGAGCCTCGTCCACAATCGCGTTGACTTCTTCGGCTGTGAAGGTGGGCGGAATCACCATTTTGCCATCGACCGAGAAGTGAAAGTCGTATGCCGCATATAGCTTGATCAGATCCGCATCGTGGGCAACCTGTTCCCGCACCGCCTGTCGGGCAGCCCAGGGTGAATCCACCACCTCCAACGCCGCGGGAAGCGGGACGTCGGTGGAATAGCCTCGCATGATGAATCCACCCGTGGCTTGGATCCCCCTCGTTGCCACCTGCATGCGCGGTCCCTGTACGACGCCGCGGTCGATCGCGTTGCGCAGGTCGACGTCGCTGTACATGGCACCCAAAGTTTTCAGATCGCGCAGCGTTGTGAATCCGATCAGCAAGTCTTTCTGGGCATTGGCAAGCGCCGTCAACGTGCGGTACTGGTAGGATTCGCGCAGGATCTGCATGTCGAAATCGGGCCCGTTTCCGAAGACATGAGTGTGGGCGTCGATCAGCCCGGGCAGCACGGTCGCGTGACTGAGATCAATAATTTCGCTCCCCGCTGGAATCCTGACCGTCTCTGCCGAGCCGACTTCCGTAATCCGGTCGCCTTGGATCAGCACAATCTGGTTGGTCGAGAGCTTTTCTGTTCCCGTAAAGAGCCGGCCCGCCCGGACGGCAATCCGGTGATCGAGGGAGCCGGTTGTCTGCGCGTCGGTGAGCGCGCAGACCAGCAGCAGCAAAGCGAAAACTCTCTTCGTCATGGCGGGATAGCGATGCTGGCGGGTCAACATTAACACCCAATGAAGGCGAGATGAAACGTTATTCAGGATTCGCTGAAGGCCCGATGGCCGCGTCGGTCGCCCCGACCGGGCAGAAAACCCTCAATTCTGAACAAGTTTTCATGTGAAGTTCGCTCACCGTTCAACACCCGTCGCCATATACTTGTTCGGCGGAAAATCCATGCGGATCCTTCTGGTCGAAGACGAGGAGAAAGTTTCCAGTTTTGTCGCTCGCGGACTCTCCGCGGAGAGGTTCGCGGTCGACGTGGCCTCCGACGGCCAGTCCGGATTGGACCTGGCCACGACGTACCATTATGATCTGGTGATTCTCGATCTGATGCTGCCGAAACTGGATGGCAGTTCAGTTCTTCGGCGGATTCGAGCGCAAAATGTTCACGTTCCCGTTCTGATCCTCACCGCACGCGACGCGGTTGCCGACAAAGTGGGCAACTTCGAAGCTGGAGCCGATGACTATCTGACCAAGCCGTTTGCCTTTGCCGAGTTGTTGGTTCGGGTGAAAGCCCTGCTCAGGCGTGGACCGGTGAGCCGTGATAGCGTGGCGCGCGTGGGAGATCTGGAACTGGATCGCCTCTCGCAACAGGTAAAACGATCGGGCAAACGCATTGACCTTACTTCCAAGGAATATTCTCTTTTGGAATATTTGGTCTCGAACGCCGGGCGGGTTCTCTCGCGGACGATGATCATCGAACACGTCTGGGATCAGAGTTTCGACGGCATCACCAACATCGTCGATGTCTACGTCCGCCACTTGCGCAGCAAGGTGGACGATCCTTACCAGCAAAAGCTGATCCGCACCGTGCGTGGCGTCGGCTACACCATCACCAATGGCGCTCAATCGTGAACATCCGCTCACTGCGCTTCCGTATGACCGCTTGGTATGCCGGGCTCCTTGTGGGCGCTCTGCTGGTCTTTGGGGTGTCGGTCTACTTGGGCCTGGAGCGGTATCTGGACTGGACTTTGCAGGGAGCGCTCGCGTCCGAGTGCCGCACCATCGGAACCGAACTGCTGTCCCAACTTCCCGGGAAAAACGGCGAGTGGCTCATGACGGAGATCAACGAAGCCTACGCCCCGGAGGTGAACGCACGCTTTATCCGCGTTTATCGAGAAGGAACTGGCGTGCTCTATCTCTCGGGTGCGCCCAAGGACGGCGCCTTCGAACCGTCGCAAATTCCTTTTCCGCACGGTGAGAGAAAAGACGGCGTTCGTCAGATCCGCTTGGCCGGCGGACATCAGTTGCTCATCAGCGCGATGAGCTTCAGCACGCCGGACGGAAGCCACTTTCTGGTGGAGAGCGGCATTCCGTACCAGCAAACACAGGTGGTACTCCACGGATTGCTGGTAACACTCGCGATCTACACCCCCTTCATCGTCTCGCTGGCGATTGGAGGCGGCTATTGGCTAATGAGACGATCGCTGCAGCCGGTGGATGAGATCACCGAAAGGGCTGAAGGCATCACCTCTTCGAATCTGAGCGAACGCCTTCCCGTGATCCGCACGGGTGACGAACTGGAGCGCCTGTCAACCGCGCTGAATCGGATGATCGGTCGTCTCGAGGATGCCTTCCAGCATATCAACCGGTTTTCGGCAGATGCCAGCCATGAATTGCGCACACCTTTAACCATTCTGCGGCTGGAACTAGAGGGCATCGCGCACAACTGCACTCTAAGCGGATCCCTCGAGGACCAGATCGGCAGTGCCTTGGAAGAGACGCATCGAATGTCCAGGATTGTCGAGAGTTTACTCACGATCTCTCGCCTGGACGTGGGCGAGGTGAAGCTAGACAAGTTGCGCTTGGACCTGAGTGGCTTGGCAGCCTCGACCGCCGGAGAGATGAGAGTGTTGGCAGACGAGAAGTCGATCGCACTGGGTACTTCCATTGAGGACGGCATCTACGTCGACGGCGATCGTACGCATCTGCAACAAGTCATGGTGAATCTCATCGACAATGCCATTAAGTACACTCAGGAATGCGGTGCGATTGAAGTCCGCGTGCAGCGTGAAGACGGGAATGCCGTACTCGAAGTGTCGGATAACGGCGCCGGAATCCCGGCGTGTGCCATTCCGCACGTTTTCGAGCGCTTCTTCCGCGCCGACAAAGCGCGCAGTCGCGCCCACGGCGGAGCTGGACTCGGCCTCTCGATCGTGAAGGCAATCTGCACCGCTCACGGCGCCGAAATCAGTGTTACCAGCGAGGAAGGACGAGGCAGCTGCTTCCGTATGGAACTTGCACTGGCGACTGCTCCGGAAGTCGCGGAACCCACGACAGCGCCCCGGATCGTGAAAGGCGTCTCGCTGAGAACATAAGACGCACCCTCCCGATTCGGCCTGCAGCAGGCCGTTTGATGGGTTCGGTAGCACGGCTGGCAGGCTCCGCTTCGTTGACGCAGGTCCAAAGTTCAGCCTAGCATGGGGCGGCGGGAGAGGAGTGCCTGTGATCGGCGAAGTTCTCGGTCATTGCCGTGTGTTAGCCAAGATCGGGGAAGGAGGAATGGGGGTTGTCTATCGGGCGTATGACGAAGTGTTGCACCGCGATATCGCCCTGAAGGTCGTCAAGAAGGGCGCTCGTCTCGATCCATCAGCCAGCCAGAGGCTGCTCCATGAGGCGCGTGCTTCTTCTTCTCTCTCTCATCCCAACATCTGCACCGTCCATGAAGTCGGCGAGACTGACGGCGAGCTCTACATCGTGATGGAGCTGGTCGAGGGAAAGTCTCTGCGCGCCATGAGCGCAGAGGCGGGACTGCCGCCAGGTTCAGTCCTGCGCTATGGCGTTCAGATTGCCAGTGCACTCGGCCGCGCTCATGATCGGGGTATCGTTCATCGAGATCTAAAGACGGCGAATATTGTCGTCACTTCTGACGGCTTGGTCAAAGTCCTCGATTTCGGTTTGGCCAAACAGGTTGGAAGCGGGATGTTCGAGGGGACGACCCGGTCCTTTGCGACCATGCAGGACGCATCCAGCGTGAGTGGCACTTTACCCTACCTGGCGCCCGAAATCCTGCGTGGCGAGGCGGCCGACTATCGCAGTGACCTATGGGCGCTCGGAGTTGTGCTCTATGAAGCGGCTTCCGGGCGACTGCCATTTGAAGGACGCACTGGCTTTGAGATCAGCTCGGCCATCATGCGCGAACTCCCGAACCCGCTCGGCCCTCCCGTGCCGCCGGGACTTTGGGCCATTATCCAACGCTGCTTGGCCAAGGAACCGATGCAGCGTTATCAACGCGCGGGTGAAGTTCAGGCAGCTCTGGAAGCCGTGCAGTCGGCTGCAATCGTTTCCACCGATCCCGGCACCGATCTGAGCGCACCCCGGACGACAGTCTTGCACAGCGTGCGACACGTTCATGTCAGGAAGGGAGACTTCCTTTTGTTGGTGGGCACCACAAAAGGAGCATTCATCCTGCGCTCGAATGCTCAGCGCAGCCGTTGGGAGGTCGGCGGTCCCTATTTCCACGGGCACAGTGTTTACGCGATGGCCTACGACGGCCGCGGCGGCCAACGCCGCATATGGGCATCTGCGCAGAGTTATTGGGGCACTCTCCTGCGATCCACTGACGATTTCGGGAAGAGCTGGACCAATCCCCAGCATGCCACCCTTCGATTTCCCTCTGATACCGGCGTCTCCTTGAAGAACATCTGGCAGATAGCGCTCGGCCGACCCGACGAACCCAACGTGCTCTATTGTGGCGTAGAACCCGCCGCGCTTTTCGAAACCCGCGATGCTGGCGAAACATGGTTGCTAGTACGCGGTCTGTTCGATCATCCGCATCGTCCCCGCTGGATGCCGGGCAATGGAGGCCTGGCTTTGCACACCATCGTGCTTGACCCGGTCGACAAGCAGCGCATGTATGTGGCAATCTCGTCCGGCGGCGTTTACCGGACCAACGATGGTGGACGTAGCTGGACCGCGCAAAACCGCGGTATTCGCGCCCCGTTCATGCCCGACAAATATCCCGAGTTCGGGCAATGCGTGCACAAAATCGCGCTGCATCCAGGTCGTCCCGAACGCATCTTCCTGCAAAACCATGGGGGACTGTATCGCTCTGACAACTGTGCCGAAAACTGGATAGACATCGCCAATGGCGTGCCGTCGGATTTTGGTTTCGCCGTGCTCATGCACCCGAGAAATCCCGATTGTGTGTATATCGTTCCCGTGGAGTCCGATGAGTTTCGCTGCGCATGCGACGGCCAGCTGCGGGTTTATCGAACCCGCAACGGTGGCGCCTCATGGGAGCCTCTCGTGCGGGGCTTGCCCCAAAAAAGTGCTTACGAAACCGTGCTGCGCGATGCCATGACAGCGGATTCATTCGATCCGGTCGGCATTTACTTCGGTACACGGAGCGGGCAGCTCTTTGGCTCGCGCGATGAAGGAAGGACATGGCAAAAGATAGTCGAAGGCTTGCCGTCGGTGGTCTGCGTTCGCAATGCCGTCGTCGAGGACGCCTCTGGCGGTTCAGGGCCAACGTTGCCGAAGGCTGCGCCAGCGCCTTCCCGGCAAGGGAAATCCCGCTCTGGAAGCAAGGCGAGTCGACCGAAGAGGTAATCCATGCCGGTCACTTTTCACATTCCGGGTGCCTTGCGCGAGTTTACCGCTGGACAGAGTAGAGTCGAGATCGAGCACTCGCCCACCACCTTGGCCCACGCGTTGTCGGCTCTCTGGACACTCTACCCGGGCGTTCGAGATCGCATCACGACGGAGCAAGGACAGGTGCGTGAACATATCAACATTTTCATCGGGGACGAAAACGTCAGATATACGGGTGGACTCGCGAGTCCGGTCTCCACCGGGTCGGAGATTTCGATCGTTCCCGCCGTCAGTGGCGGCTGAGAGAACTCCTGGGACGCGGAATCAGTCGGAGCAGACTCTTTTCTGCGCGGGACTTGGACCCGTCAGCGACGACTTCCGGCTTGCCGGCAACCCAGCCGGAAATCGACCCTTCAAAAGGGCCACAGCCCAAAGAATTCGAGCATGGGCTTCTGTTTGCCTGCGTGTTCAGCGCGGACGCCGTTTGGGCTGGGTGAAATCTCCCAGCGCAATATCATGCGCATCCGCGAGGAAAAAGCTGGCCATCGCAAGCACCGTCACAGCCTGGCCTAGATCGGCAGGTGAAACCTGGTCGAGAGTATCTTCGGCCGAATGCGCCTGCTCGAAATGGCCGGGCGCCCGTACCAGCGGAGCGATGCCCGGCAATTCGCCCGAGCGTAAGGGCGTGCGCATGTGTCATGAATCCCCTCTTCCCCCGCGATGCATCTAAATCCGCAGGCAGGGAAAATGCACAATAATGAAGATCACCGAACTGTTGCTGGCTGAACTTGACCGCGAGGCCGTTGGGACACGCAAAACGCGAGAACGCGTGCCGGAGGGAAAAAACGACTGGAAGCCGCATGAGAAGTCGATGCCACTCGGTTACCTGGCGACGATGGTTGCCACGATCCCCGCCTGGCTTGACCTGGTGGTGAACATGGACGAGTTGGACATCAATCCGCCCGCGGGCCCGCAGTTCAAGCCGCCGGAGTGGAAGACGCGTCGCGACCTGCTGGAGCAGTTCGAGGCCAGCCTAAAGAAGGGACGCAAGGTCCTGCAGAAAACGACCGATGATCGCCTGCTGAACACCAACGGGCGCATGCTGGCCGCGGGCAAGCTGATGAGCGAGCAGCCACGCTACGTCGCGATTCGTGATGGCGTGCTGAACCATATGGCGCACCATCGCGGGCAGCGAACCGTATATCTGCGGCTGAACGAAGAGAACGTGCCAGCGACCTACGGTCCATCCGCCGATGCAGGCAAGGGATAACCGACAGCCGGAAGATCGCTTCGACGGTCGTTGGCGGGATGCAAGCACGGACGCGAGATATACCGTCAACCATCGCACCACGATTGAGCCCAGCCCCTGAGGCTCCGCGGTTTGGGGGCGTGGCGAAACTCCACCCAGAACCTGCCCCGGGTGCGGGTTCAGCAGCCTGGGACGAGGCCTGCCGTTCACTTCTGCGGGCCTCTGGTCCACCGGCACAAGCGAGGTTTGCGTGCTGGGGTGGAATGAGTTTGGTCGATTTCAACTTTGAGCCGTGGCCGGGCGATATTTGGGGTAAGCTACCCCTCGGATGGAAAGCGCGCTCAAACGCGACCTGCGAAATTACCCGACGTTCTTTCTAATCTGGACCATCATCGGCGTTTTCTTCTTCAGCCAGGGCCTCTCACAGAAATTCTTCTCGCACGACCCCACCCCCTGGTGGCACTACCTCGTCTCATGGCTCGTGGGGGTTTACCTGTGGGCCCTTTTGATGCCGGGGGTTCTCTGGCTTGGCCGCAAGTTTCCCATCGAACGGCGCAACTGGGTGCGGCGTGTGCCGCTCCACTTGCTGCTCGGCGTGGCCGTATCGGTCGTCCAACTGGTTCTGGAGAGCGCGATTCTCCCTCGTCTGGGAGTCTTTCCCGTGCTCATGAGCACTTTCACGAGCATAGACCAACGCCAGCGGAACATAGGCGAGCGCCGAACTCGCAACCAGCAGCGCAAAGAGAACGGCCGGGCGGCGCGCCACGCCCGCCAAAGCCCGTCCAAGAGCCTCGCCCCAGTCTGGAGCCGCCACCCTCACCGCTGCCGCAATGCCGTCGAACACCAGAAGAACCCAAACGAACCACGCCGGACCTGCCGGCCAATTGCCGAGCGATCGCCATTCGCGCCAGAAGCCAGCCAATCCTGTAGAGCTTCCCGCAAGAAGGTAGGTCGGGTAATAGGCAAGCGGTGCGATCAGGGCGCTGGCGACGACAAACGGCAGGCCCAGCCTGAGAACGCGATCGCGCAAGAAACCTGCGCTTCCCTTGCGCGCGAGACTTTTCCACACAAATAACCCGGACAGGAAGAACATCAACGACATGAAAAAAACATCGTTGAATCCGACAAACAATGCGAAGCCGCTCCAGCGCTGGCTATCGACCACTGGAAAGGCCAGCCACCAGCGGGGTTGGGTGAGCAACCAGGCGGCCGCCGGAGGCGCGAAGGGATGGTAGGCGAGCACTGCGTGGTGGGCGAGCACCAGCACAGTGACGAAGGCTCGCAGGTATCCGATGGCCAGGTTGTACGAACTCGCCGCCTTCGAAATGGCATCCGGCTGCCTGTTCGTGGCCGGTAGAGGCATCGTCGCCATTTCACTCATCGCTGCATCTCCTCGCCATCGATGGCTACGCCTGCGATGCAAGCGGCACGGACCGTTCCACCCGGCGTGCCGCCTTTTGTCGGGCGCCGCCTGCCAGACGGCGGATGGCGAGCGCGCCGAACAGCAGCGTCACTGCCGCAAGCACTGCCGCATAGAGGAGCGGGGACCCATGACTGGATGGACCTGCCGCACCGGTCGCCAGTTGATCGAGATTCGGCGCACCGGCGACCCGGAGCGCCAGCTTGTCTAGGTAGAACGCGGGAGAAAGGAACTCGACCGGCTGAACAGATCTCGGCAGGGGATAGAATAGGCCTCCCAGGTGCATCATCGGCAAGTAAGCGAGATTGACGAAGGCTGGCGCACTCTTGCTGGACGCGCGCGTGCCGATGAAGAGCCCAAACGCACAGAACGGCAGCGGCCCCAAAATGTCAATCAGGGAGATAGCCAGGACCTGACCCAAGCCCAGCCTCACATGCCCGAGGGTCAGAGCGGGCACGATCAGGGTGACCACGATGATCGCGGCGAACATCATCGTCATGAACATTTTGGCCAGCAGATAGGCGGCGGGAGGCATGGGCAGCGCGCGCTTTAACGTCAGCAGGCCGTGGTCTCGTTCCTGGGCCACGAACAAGCCGAACCCGAACATTCCGGGACCCATCACTCCGAAAACGGACCAGTTCACGAACATGATTTTTGCCAGGGTCGGGTCGCCATGGCTCATGCTGCCCGCGAGCAGGATTCCGAATAACGTGTACAGTGCGATCGGCAGCAGCAGGAACGGGATCGCAAACCCGGGCGCACGCAATGCCCGTATCGATTCGTATTTTGCCTCGGCGAGATAAGCCTGCAACAGGCGCCGGCGGGGCATCGTGGCGGCGGCGGCGGACAGTTCGACGGACAAAGTTAGGGCATTCATGAAGTGGTCTCCTGAGTGAGTTCGGTGAACGCTTCCGCCAGCCCGGCACAGCTCACCTCCAAGTGACGGAGGTTTGGGTCCGCAATCAGCAAGCGTCGTGCGACTTCTTCTGCGTCGGCCACCGTGATGTGAAGCAGTTCCCGGTCGCAAGTCAGGCTCTCTACGCCCGGCCAGATGGCGATTTCCTCCAACGTCAGTGTTGTGGCGCACGTAATGCGCTTGCGGGAGACGAGCGCGCGCATTTCGCTGACCGTGCCGGACGCAATCAGGCGTCCCTTGGCCAAAACCACGACTCGGTCGGCCAGCGCCTGAGCTTCTTCCAGATAATGAGTGGTGAGAACGATGGAGGATCCCTGGCTCACCAGGGCGCGCAGCGTGTCCCCCAGTGCTCCGCGCGCCTGCACATCCAGACCTACGGTGGGCTCATCGAGGAAGAGCAGCTTCGGACGACCGCAGACCGCCACCGCAAACTGCACCTGCCGTTTTTGTCCGGCGGAAAGCTTTCCATAGGGACGCTCGGCGAGAGCCGTCATATGCGTCATCTCGATCACGGCCTCCGGCGAGAGCGGATCCGGGTAGTAATGACTGACCAGGTCA
>WNFO01000635.1_pt1 | contig 25644 bp, 24 predicted proteins | sample 5400251 | NCBI WGS metagenome assembly WNFO01 (sample SAMN13153354, study PRJNA577476) | soil metagenome | isolation source: 100 cm saprolite under Madrone tree | place: USA:California | collected 2016-06-14
GGCGACTTTGAATCCAACCAGCCTCTCCTTTGGCAATCAGACCGTGGGCACAACCAGCGGCGCAAAGGGCGTGCAGCTGAAGAATACAGGCAATAGCACGCTGACGATCAGCAGCATCGCGATTAGCGGGACGAACGCCACTGATTTTGCACAAACCAACAACTGCCCCAGTTCGCTGGCCCCCGGCGGGCAATGCAATATCAACGTGAAATTTTCGCCGACGGGCACTGGAATGCGCACAGCTTCGCTTAACGTTTCAGACAACGCCAGCAACAGCCCGCAGATGACAAGTCTCACGGGAGCTGGCCAGTGATGACACGCTCCAGGTTGAGGCGAGAGAGAAGGAGGATGCTTGTGAAAAAACCAATTGCAATCCTTTGCTGCGTACTGTTCCTGGTTCTATGCTCGCCCACCAACAATTTCAGAGCACAAACTCAGGACGTGGTGCTTGTTGGGGCAGGAGACATTGCCCGGTGCGGCCCTGAAAACCTCGCGTATCCGCAGGCTACGGCGACTCTGCTCGATTCCCTTCCTGGCAGCGCATTTGCCATCGGCGACCTGGCCTACGTGGATGGATTGGAAACTGAGTTTACCAGGTGCTTTGATGCCACCTGGGGACGCCATCGTGCACGGCTACACCCAGTGCCAGGAGTACATGACCTCATCGCTCCAAATGCCTTTGGATATTTCAATTATTTCGGGCCTGCCGCAGGCGACCCTGCGAAGGGGTACTACAGCTTCAACTACGGGGCATGGCATGTGGTGGTCCTCAACAGTGTTTGCACCCCAGCGCCGAATCTACCTGGAGGGTGCACAGCCACCTCTCCTGAGGGGCAATGGCTTCAAGCTGATCTGGCCGCCAACCCCACCGGATGCACCGTGGCCCTATTTCATAGCCCGCTTTACAGCTCCCGAAGTGCCGACACAACTCCGGCAGTCCAGCCTTTCTGGCAGATTCTGTACAACGCGGGTGCCGACTTAGTGGTTAACGGTCATGCGCACAACTACGAACGTTTCGCCCCTCAAGACCCTAACGGCAATTTGGATACGGCGAAGGGCCTCCGCGAATTCGTCGTTGGAACGGGAGGCGAATCTCTAGCGGCCTTTGACGCCACACCCGCGGCCAACAGCGAAGTCCGGAACAGCACTAATCACGGCGTGATTCAATTCACTTTACACGCGACCAGCTACGATTGGCAGTTCATACCTGTCGCAGGTCAAACTTTCACCGACTCAGGCACCCAGGCATGTCATTGATGGTAGCCCGCTGCTCCTCGCAGCATCGTCGAAAATGCGCGGGGAGAAGACGAGGGGAAATGTCCATGAGAAGCAGGATTCTTTGTTGTTTCGGAGCTGGGATTTTTCTTGTGACGGCTGTGTACGCGCGCGCAGCCCAAGCGAAGCCGGCGACCTCCACAGCCGCCGAACTGACCGTACTACGGGGACCCAGAACGCCTAGTCAAGATGCACAGGAGCGTCCTGAGCTCCATCGGCGGAATCCGCGATACCAGTTGTGTAAAGACGATGTCCTACAGCTGAATTTCGCTTTGACCCCAGAGTTTAATCAGATTGTCACGGTCCAGCCAGATGGCTACATCACTCTGCTGGGTGTCGGCGATCTTCACGTTGAAGGACAAACAGTGCCCGACGTCACTGAGTCGATTCGGGCCGCCTACGCGAAAACATTGCACAACCCTATCATTACCGTCCGGCTCACAGATTTTGAAAAACCCTACTTCATCGCGGGTGGAGAGGTTGGACATCCGGGCAAGTTTGAATTGCGCGGAGACACGACATTGACACAAGCAGTAGCCATCGCGGGCGGTTTCACAGAAAGCTCGAAACACTCACAGGTCTGGCTTTTCCGCCGTGTTTCGAACGATTGGGTGGAAACAAAGCAGTTCGACGTGAAGAAAATGTTCAAGAGCGGCAATTTGCGTGAAGACGCGCATCTGAGACCCGGCGACATGCTATATGTGCCCAGGAACACCTATTCGAAGGTGAAACGCTTTATTCCTGTCGCGACACTGGGAACATATTTCAATCCAGGGTTGTAACCGCCGCACCCTGAATTTATCCGAGGAGGTTGATCGTGGATGAAGTGAAATCTGGGAAGGAGAATAGCAACAATGTCTCCGCGCCAGCTTTTTCGCTGCGGGATTTGTTGAGCGTAGTGTTCCGCCGACGGCGACTGATGCTTCTCTCTTTCGGTGGACTCTTATTGGGCGCCGTTCTTGCGATTACAATCTTGCCCTCGACTTATGAAGCTCAGATGAAAATGCTGGTGGACCGTGAGCGTGTGGACCCGGTCGTATCCACTCAAGGCAATGTAATCGAGGCCGACCGCAACCTGACGCCGGACGAGGTCACATCGGAAGTTGAGTTGTTTCAGAGCCGCGACTCTCTTAAGCAGACCGTCGTTGATTGCGAGCTTTACGAGGTGAAGGACAGGTGGTCTCTTGCAGCAATCAAAATGCGCGCGCTGAGAGCCATTGGATTAGCACCGGACAAGGACAAGCGGATTTTTCAAGCGGTCCTCGATCTGGAGGAGCACCTGCAAGTAATCCCAGTGAACAACTCAAATCTAATCAAGGTTACGTATGACGCGCATTCCCCGCAGCTCGCGGAGCATGTGCTGACTGAGCTGGGAAACCTCTATCTTCTGAAGCACGCGACGGTGCACCGCCCACAAGGCACTTCCGAGTTTTTCGAGAAGCAAGCGGACGAGTACAGGAATGAACTGGCCGATGCACAGTCTCGCCTGGTCAAAATGAATCAGCAAACCGGCGTGATTTCGGCGGACTTCGAGAAGCAAGTCACATTGCAGAAGCTCAGCGACTTCGATGTCTCACTTGAGCAAACACGGGCTGCCATCGCCGAAACAAAACAGCGGGTCCACGCTTTGCAGGAAAAAGAGGCGTCCATTCCCTCTCGCGTTACAACGCAGATCCGCACGGCGGATAATCCCCAACTCATGGCGAACCTGAAAACTACCCTGCTAAACCTGGAAATCAAACGCACGGAATTGCTGGAGGCATACGACCCAAGTTACCCGCTGGTGCAGGAGGTAGAAACGCAGATTACTCAGGCTGTCGCCGCAATCGCCGATGCTAAGGCAGGGGCAGTTCGCGAGGAGACGACCGATCAGAATTCCACTCAGGAGTGGGTCAGAACGGAAATGGCCAAAGCAGAGGCTGATTTGGTGGGATTGGAAGCTCGCTCTTCGGTGCTGTCCGGTGCGCTCAGAACTCTTCAGAATAAGGCGCTAAAATTGGACCGGCAATCCGTGGTTCAGCAGGAACTCTTGAGAACGGCTAAGGCGGACGAGGACAGCTATCTACTCTTCCGCAGAAAGCGTGAGGAAGCCCGCATCGCCGACGCGCTTGATCAACGCAAGATCGTCAATGTGGCCATTGCGGAGGCTGCGACGTTTCCTTTGGTTCCGATCGGAATTCCGTTGGGGATCAAACTGCTCCTTGCGGTTGTGATAGCCGCAATGGTGAGCCTGGGCGCGGGATTCCTCGGCGAGCATCTCGACCCTTCGTTCCGAACTGCAGCCGAGGTTAAGGAATACCTGGATATTCCGTTGCTGGCCACCATTCCAAGAAACGGCCACTAGGTAGAACTCATGTTCCTCAATCATTTCGGTCTACGCGAACAGCCATTCGGGGTTACTCCCGATCCTCGTTTTCTTTTCTTCAGCCCCTCACATCTTGAAGCGTTGGCTTCCCTGTTTTATGGGATCCAGACCCAGCGTGGCTTCATGGCCCTGATTGCAAAGCCAGGAATGGGCAAAACCACGCTGCTCTTTCACCTTTTGGAGAATATGCGAAATTCCGCCCGCACGGCCTTTTTGTTCCAAGGGCACTGTGACTCGCGCGAGCTTCTACGCTCCCTCATGATCGATCTGGGGGTCGATGACCAGGACGATAACCTCGGGCGTATGCAGCGCAAGTTGAATGAGATTCTGGTCCGCGAATTGCGAGCCGGCAGGCGCGTTGTCGTTGTGATTGACGAAGCACAGAACCTTGGCGACTCCGTCCTCGAGACGGTACGGATGCTTTCCAACTTCGAGAGCCCAGGAACGAAACTTATGCAGATCCTTCTCGCCGGCCAACCGCAATTGGCAGATAGATTGGCAAGCGGAAACATGGTTCAACTACGACAGCGAATTTCGATTTTGAGCCGGCTGGCGGAATTTAGCCCCAGTGAGACAGCGGATTACGTTAGCAATCGACTGCAGGTCGCCGGCTATCGTGGCGAGCCGCTTTTCACACCCGAAGCGCTGGCGATTATCCATGCCCGAAGCGGAGGGATACCACGGAATATCAACAACCTGTGCTTCCATGCAGCAACTTTGGGCTTCGCAAATGGTCAAAAGCATATCGACGCATCCATCCTGCACGAGGTGCTGGAGGATCTGGATATGGAGTTGCTTGGGTCAGGTGCAGCCAACAAAGTGAGCCGTGTGACTTACCCGTCGAACCCACCGATGATTCCACGTTTCGGAGCGAGCTTGAAGACGTGTTGACCAGGGATGACCGAAGGTTATCAAGATCGTTCTTTTTGATTTGGCCGATCGCTGTCAGATTTAGAGTCACGGAGGAAACCAAGATTGGCTTCAGTAACAGAGAAATGGTGGGGTGGTGAAACCATGTTTGCTACTTCAGTTCCAGCACAGCAGCCACCCGAGATTGAGAATCGTAGGTTACACCCGCGCTGCAGATTCGAGCGGTTAACGTATGTCGATCTCGGGGTGTGCAACGGAGGCATTCTCATGGATGCCAGCGAGGGTGGAGTAAGATTTCAAGGAGTCCAACACCTGCGTAAGAGCCAACTCGTACGCCTTAAGTTCGAGTTTCCAGGAATGCGCAAGTTCATCGAAGGCACGGGGCAAATTGTATGGGTGGATAAATCCGGAAAAGGCGGTGGTCTGCAGTTCACCGACGTATCTGTACGCACCCAGCATCTCATCAAACACTGGCTGGACTCGGAAACGGCATATAACGTTCGGAATGAAGAGGATGTTTACCACTCTGAGTCCGCTGTGGCATTCGCTGGGCCAGCCAATCTGGGCGGCGTGCCGGGCGAAACGAAGAGGAATGTTCATGAGCAAGAGCCAGATGAGTCCGTGTCTGAGGGCGCCCTGCCCTCCGAAGGTTCAAATCGAACCTCCAGATATTCAGATCACAATTCGAGGGCCCGAAGCAGCTCGACCTGGTCGATGAAAATGGTTTTGACAATGCTAGCCGTATTCGGAGTCGTGGTCACTGTTGGTGCACGCTTGTTTCAAATGCACCGCAGTGAAGTGCTCCGTGCAAGTCCTGTCAGCGGTGAAATGCTCCATGCAAATCTCGTCGGCCCCGAATTGCCTAGCGGTCCTTTCTGGGACCTCAAGGTGGAGCCTAGTGGACAAGACTTGCAGGTAGAATGGAACCAAAATGCCGATGCCCCGGATAGAGCGGTGGGTGGACTTCTGACGATCACAGATGGTTCAAGTCGGTTAGAGCGGGATCTGGACCCGAGCGAGCTGCGAAGTGGAAGGATCGTGTATACGCCGGTGACGGACGATGTAGTTGTGCGCCTGGAGCAAGTAAGCATGAATTCAGCGCGGCCGGTTAGTGAGACCGTGCGCATCGTCAATAGCAGAGTATTTCAGCTCCCGCTCCAAGCGACAACAAAGGATTCATCGCCGCGTACGTCAAGAACCTCGGCGCTTGTGCACTACCCAGCCGGCCGGCCGGTGCCCGACAGGAAAGGTTCCTCGGAAAAACCTTTGGCATCCCGATTCACAGGTGCTGGTTCGCTCCCGGAAAAATCTGGCGAAGCCTCCAAAATAGCAGTACCGCAGGTCCAAAGGGATTCAGAGGGGATTATTTTCGCTGCAGTTCCTGCAGCATCGCGTCCGATCTTAGAAGCTGGAGTCCCTGCCCTTGCTCCTTCTGCAGCCATTGCGACAAGCGTGCCAGAGCCACCTTCGCGGTCAGTTGCCCCATTGTCAGAGGTGCCTAGCCCTGAGTTGGCTGTGCTGCAACAATCCAAGCCTGGAGGCAATGTTGAACCGGCTCAGCTCATCGCGCGAAGGGATCCTGTATATCCGAAGAGGTTAGGACAAACCACCATCACTAGAGACGTCGAACTACGTTTCAAGATTGGTACGGAAGGCAGCGTGCACAATGTGAATGTGGTAAGGGGCAATCCTCTTTTGGCAAGTGCGGCAGTTGAAGCTGTAAAGACGTGGCGATACAAACCGGCACAACTCAATGGGATCCGAGTCGAGACACAAGCTTCCGTTGTTATTATTTTCAAGCCGAACTAAACCCAAATCTGCCGTAACGTTCCAGGAACTAGGCGACGCTCGTCGTGCGGCACGCGAAGTTCAAACGACTCCACGCGATCATCCGTGAACAAGTGAATTCTGATGCCGACGAACGGACACCACAGATGGGATGGCTCACAAGTTGATTAGAGGAATGGTGTATGAGCAAAAATATAGAGGTACTGTTACGAGCCAAAGAAACAACGGGGCTGTTTGGATCAAAAGGAATTTCTCAAGAGAGTCTGGAAGTTCGGCGGCCACCCTCCCGCTTTGATCCGGTCGGCAGTGAAGAAGAGGCCGAATTGGTCCAGCGAGTGTTCCTGCTACCCGCTTACGAAACGCCACACGTGGTGGTTTTCTATCGGGTTGGGGACATTGATGGAGGGGTCGGGATTTGCGCTCGCGCGGGACAAAACCTGGCAAAGCAGACAGGCTCGTCGGTATGTATGGTAGAGGGGGATCTCCATTCACCGTCTTTGCACGAATACTTCGGTATCGACAATTTCCGCGGACTGACGGATGCCGCCCTCGACCCAGGACCTATCCGAGATTTCGTTCACTCGCTTCCGGGAAGCAACCTCTCGGTACTCACGGGCGGTTCTCGTTGCGGGGAGGGACAAACTTTGTGGAAATCCGAGCGGATGCGATCCCGCCTGGCAGAACTCCGCGCAGAGTATTCCTACGTCCTGGTCGATGGCCCGCAGTTGAGCAAACACTTTGACGCAATGCTCCTCGGCCAGATGGCTGACGGAGTTATTCTGATTTTGGAGTCAAGGGTTACACGTCGCGAGACGGCACGAACGGCCAAAGAAAATCTGGCCGCAGCCAATGTCAAGATATTGGGTGCAGTGCTCAACAACCACACCTTTCCCATTCCCGAAACCCTCTACAGAAGGGTCTAACAAGGAAGAACGGCATTGCACGCTGAATCCTGGCAAGAGTTAGCTGGCAGAATTCAACCTTTAAAATATTCAAGGAAATTCGCGGGAATCAGATGAAGCCTGATTTTGTCAGAGATAAACCGGTGGTTAGCGCAACTACCGAGGTTCCCAAGTATGAACAGAGAATGGAGTTTGACATCCATGGTGTGGTGGGAATTCGGCTCGTCGATCCGTCATCCGCCGACGTGGCGGCTGTTAGGAAACAACTTGGACCTCCCCAGAGGCCGTTGTTGCGCGAGCCTGATATTACACTCCGCTTTGTGGAGCATTTGATACCTCCTCGGTTACGACATTTGGGGCCCAGGCAAAAAGGATTCACGGACGATGCATTTTTCGTTTTTGATCAGGGGACGAACAGCGGGATCGCCAGGATTCCCTTTGATCTGGTGGGGGGCCCTTGTGAAATTGTTTGCGAGCGCGGCGTGGGGTCGGTGCCGCTTCTCATGCCGATACTGAGTTTGACGGCCCTGGCGAAGGGGTTTGTGGCAGTGCATGCGTCGGCCTTTGTCCATGATGGCATCGGCATCCTGATGGCCGGGTGGGCTGAGAGTGGAAAGACGACAACGCTTCTGGGATTTGCTTCCGAGGGAGCAGAGTTCGTTGGGGAAGAGTGGGTCCTACTCAGTGGAGACGGAGAAACAATGTGTGGACTTCCGAGAGATATAGAACTCTCGCCCTCTCATCTCGAAATCGTTCCAGATGTTCGTAGAGGGATCAAGCGTTCCAGGCTTTGGGCGTTCGAAAGTCTTCGTCAACTGAGCAAAATACAGGGAAGCCTAAGCAAGAAAGCCAACGACACATTCCCCGCGAATGCGTTGCGGAGAGCAATTTCAGCTGTCCAGCGGAGGCTCCTACCCAAGGTAAGTCCACAAGAGATTTTCGGCAGCCGGGTAGGCTCGCTGATCGCAAAGCCGGAGAAGGTATTCCTGTTGATTGGTCACAATGATACGCGGGTGGAGGTGAAACCGACTCCGCCGATCGAAATGGCGCGTCGGATTGCGCACATGACGCAATATGAACAGATCAGGTTCATGGAACACTATCTGGCTTTCAAATTTGCGTTTCCTGAAGTGAAGAACGCCTTCCTTGCGGAATCGTCTGCGTATCAATATGAATTGCTTTCGAGCGCGCTAAAGACGAAGGAAACCTATACAGTTTTGCACCCGTATCCGATAACCTTTTCCTCGCTGTACGAAGCGATAAAGCCATTCTGCGAGAGCAGGAAGAATGTCCACAACGAAGCCTTCTGCGCGCTCGCATGAAACTCAACTACCGGATTTAGCGGGGTTTTCTCTGAGGGGAATATTTTTTGCAGACAATTTTAGTTCGCCTGTCCCTGCGCGGACGAAGAGTGCGAACAAATGAGCTCGGTACGAGCATTCGTGCAGGACGACATTCCTGAGGTGCTTGCGTTGGCGTGGAGGTTCTTGCAGGGCGACAGCGGTTGCCCGCCCCCGGCGAAGTAAGATTATTTCCGGGAGCTTTTCAAACTGTACTTTTGCGAGACAGGGAGAGCAAGATTGTCGGCTGGTATATGTACTACCTGAAGGATAAAGGCGTTGGCCAAGTCGTCCAGATTGGGGCGTCACCTTCCTCGGTTGATGCGGTACTCGATCATCTCAGTTACGACGCATGGACCCATGGCGCCATAGCTCTCCACGGAAGACTGGAGCCGCACCTTTCACAGAAACTATCGGGGAAATATTGTTTCTATTTTCTGGGTAATCGCCTGCTCGTATATTCCCGCACTCCTGAATTGGCGCGACAAGTTCAGAGCGGGGGCGCATTCCTCACGCGGCTGGATGGTGAGTGGTGCTTAAAGTTCGGGACACCAGAGCCGGCAACGCGTCGCGGTGCAATAGGTTACCCAATAAGCAGGGCGAACTCGGGCCGGACTATGCAGCTTGTGGGAAACGAATTCAAAGCGCGAACTTCCGAGTCTGCCTCGCAAGTGAACACGGCATGGTAGTGCGAAGCAAAGCGGAGTGGTGGTAAGAAATTCGAGAAGGAATTTGATTTTCCCCGGCTTGCCTGACGCGCCGACAGAGAAGACCAAACATGTTGGAAGCTATAGCTGAAGTTGACCGGCCGGAATTCCGGGGCGAACGGGATACGACCCAAACGCAGATTCGGGGCTCCAGCCTATTTCTAGTTGGCAAATTGCTATCCCTGGGCATCAATTTCTGCGCGCAGGTCCTGATGGTGCGGTTTCTCCCCGTCGCCCATTATGGCGCGCTCGCGTACGGGTTGTCGGTCGTCGCTTTCCTTCAACTCTTCGCCACGCTGGGCCTGCAAGACGCAATTTCGCGGTATGTACCTATCTATTACAAAAATGGCGAACACGAAAAACTCTTTGGGACGATTTTCCTCACGGCCGGTGTGATCTTCGGAACTGGAGTGCTCATCGTTGTGAGTGTAGTGGGATTTCCCGGGCTGCTTTCCCATTGGCTAACTCATGAAGAGCTTGCACTGCGGCTGCTGCCCATATTGATCTTCCTGGTTCCAGTCGAGGCTGCCGACGCGATGTTGGACGGACTCTTCGCGAGTTTCGCCGGCACGCGCGCGATCTTTTTTCGCAAATACATACTTGGGCCGGGGCTCAAGCTCGGCGTCGTCGTGCTCCTCATGTTCAAGAACGCAACGGTGGCATTCCTCGCCTATGGGTATGTCGCTGCCAGTGTCTTCGGCGTCTTGATGTACAGCTGGATGTATTTGCGGCTACTGCGTGAACAGCAACTCCTGCAGCATATCAAGCCAACGCGAATCCAGATTCCGGTAAGAGAGATCCTGGCTTTCGTCGTCCCAGGGCTCAGCTCGATACTGGCCACGGTGGCGCTCTCCACAGTCAGCATCTTTCTCCTAGGAGCCATTCGAACCATGTCAGAAGTCGCTTACTTCCGGGCGGTCCTTCCGCTTGCACAACTCAATAGCGTCGTCATGTCAAGCTTCACGCTCCTTTACATTCCGTCCGCGACGCGCCTGTTGGCCAGCTCGGACCACGCGGCGATCAACAAGCTCTACTGGCAAACGGCTGCGTGGATGTCTGTGCTGTCATTCCCCATCTTCGCCATGACCTTTTCTCTGGCGCAACCGTTGACCGTATTTCTTTATGGAGCTCGCTATGAGCAGGCCGCCCCTATCCTGGCCCTGCTATCGTTTGGCAGTTATTTCAACGTAGCGCTCGGATTTAACTTGCAAACCCTCAAGGTAATCAAGAGGCTGCGTTACATCACGGTGATCAGCGTGCTGGCTGTCCTGCTCAATGTCGTCTTGAACCTTGTCTTGATCCCGCGATTCGGGGCAACAGGCGCTGCAATTGGCACTGCGGCGTCACTGATCATTTACAACCTTCTGATGCAGGTAGGGCTGCTTAGAGCATCGAATTTCAACGCATTCCAGCGTGAGTACCTGCCCATTTATCTCACAATCGCCCTGAGCGCGGCAGGGCTCTTCTTTTTCGAATTCTATAGTTCCGCGAGTCTTTACGTGGCGGTGCCTTTAGCTGGATGCGTCTCTGTGATCGTCGTCGCTGCTGCCAAGAAGAAGCTCGGAATTATGGAAGTCTTCCCGGAGTTACACAGCTTACCCTTCGCGAGGCTTCTGACGTGACGATGTACACGCCCGCATTCGAGAGAAACACCTCTTTTGACGCGTTTACAATGAGGCACGCGATGGTGCTGCTGGCGTGTGCTGTCGCCGGCTTCGGCATCCTCTTTCTGCTATATCAGAGTGCAATGCTGGCGGCGGGCGCGCTGATCATCGGGGGTGTTCTTGCCTTGATGTTTCGGTGGCCGGAGATAGGAACGCTGGTGGCTCTCTTCGCAATTTATTCCAACGTGGGTGTTCTCGCGATGAGATCCCAGGGGGCAATTCAGGCGACAGCGGGAAGTGCCGACCAAAATCCACGGATCGCCATCGTGTTGGCGGCGATAGCGTTACTGCTGTTCGTGCCGCTGGTTCATCAACTTTTGATCCGCAAAGAACAATTCATTTTTGACCGCGGATTTGTTCTCATGGTGGTTTTTTTCGGAGCTTTACTCGTGTCGTCATTATTTGCCAGAGACGGGCGCCTTGCGGGAGCACGGGTTGCCGGCTATTTGGTAGAGGGCCTGGGCCCCTATTTTTTACTGACCAATGTAGTTCGGGATTTGTCCACCTTAAAGCGGGCAACCTGGGCGCTGCTTCTGGCCGGCAGCCTGATGGGGGGACTCACGGTCTACCAAAGGGCGACACATACTGAGGACAGAATTTATGGCGGCATGGCTCAGATGGGGACGGATGTGACTTTGACTGCAAGCGGGCAGGAACGGTCGCTGCGACCGTCAGGTCTCACAGAAAGAGGCGGAGCCCAAGGCCAGTTACGAGCAGCTGGTCCGATCGGTGAGACCAATCGGTATGCCCAGATTTTGCTTGTGCTTCTCCCTCTGGCCGTCCTGATGATTCGCACAGGGAGCTCAGGCACGTTACGAGCGCTCGGACTGGCTGCTGGCGGCTTCATCCTCGGTGGTCTTTTGTTGACGTTCTCGCGAGGGGCTATGCTCACGGGTGTCGTCTTGCTTGCCATGATGGCATGCATGCGATTGCTAAAGCTCCGCCATGTTCTTGCGTCCGTGCTTGGGGTGAGCGTACTTGTCGCGGCTTTTGCACCCGCGGTGATTGCCCGGATGGCGACTCTGGAGCATTTGAATAGCCTTCTATTCAGAACAGGCTACACCTATCGAGCGCCCGACAGTTCCGCGGTCCGTCGCTACGTATTGAATGCCACGACGTGGCATGTGTTCCTGGATCACCCTATCTTTGGGGTTGGCCCCGGACATTTTGCCGAATATTACTCCGTACCGTATGCCAATCGCGTTGGGCTGATTGCGACGACGAAGAAGTACATGGGGCACAACCTTTATTTGGAGACGCTGGCAGAAACAGGCATTATCGGTCTGGCCTGCTTGCTTGCGATCTTTTTCGTAATCATGCACGGGCTGTGGAGAGAACGACGCCACTGGCTGCAAAACCATCCAGAACTTGCCAATGCGGCAACCGCTTTCTTTCTTTGCCTCTGTGCTTATGCCATTTCGGCTGTCTTCGAGCACTTGTCGTATCAGAGGTACTTCTGGCTATTGGTGGCTCTTTCCAGCGCGGCGGCCCGGATTATTCATTCCCAGCGTGAAGCGCAAGGGATGGCAGAACCATTTTCGTTTCAAGGCGGGAGTCTGTAGGAAGAAGGGGCAGAGTGCTTCGCATACTGGCATACCATCGAGTGGCTGAATTGCGGGACACACCCGCGGTTGATTTGCGCAGCGTCAGTGCGACGCCCGCGGTATTTGCGCGGCAGATGCACCATCTGGCCCGTCATTACCACGTGATCAGTATGCCCCAATTCCTGAACGCAATTGAGAAGGGTGCGCCCCTGCCCAAGCGGGCCGTGCTGATTACCTTTGACGACGCTTATGCCGACTTCGCCGAAATCGCATGGCCAATTCTGAAGCGTTTCCAACTGCCCGCGACGATGTTCGTTCCAACCGTTTATCCTGATCATCCCGAACGGGCCTTTTGGTCGGACAAGCTGTATCAGGCGTTTAATGCTACTACCAGAACAGAATTGTGCGGAACACCGTTCGGCCCTTTGCCGCTCCGCAGCTCTGAAGAGAAGCGGCGCGCCCTACGCATTGTGCAAGACTACGTCCGAACTGTCCTCGAGGATGAGGCGGTGTACCTGGTTGATTCGGTGTGCGCTCAACTAGGCGAACGACAAATATATTCCGGGAGCGTCTTGACTTGGGACCAACTCCGCCAGCTGACAAATGAAGGACTTACGCTTGGTTCACACACACGAACACACCCCATCATGACTCAATTGACGCCTGACAGAATGCGTGAAGAGGTCAGGGCTTCCCAAGAGGACCTGAAGAGAGAAATTGGAAATGCGTTGCCGATCTTTTGTTATCCCAACGGGAATCATGATGAGACCGTCCTTGCGATTCTGAGAGACGAGGGTATTTGGCTCGCTTTTACAACACTCAGTGGAGAAAACAAGTGGCAGTCACTGGACCCTCTGCGACTGCGACGCGTCGTTATCACACCCCGAACATCAACAGCAGTTTTCTGTGTTCGCCTCCTCCGGCTGGGCGCTTACTTCGATGCCTGGCGCCACGGAAGTCTGAAAAAGAATCCAATTCGAGTGCCGTCCCCGGGGTCAGGCCAGCATCGTCTAGGGCCGCAGTAAATTCCACTATCAAGCACGGAGAGAGTTTTGAATACGCTCTTAGGGAGCTGCTGACGACTAACCGGAAGGGACGATGAATACACATTTGCAAGAAGTCTCTCGTGGTGAACGATTTGGCTTCGCGATGAGCTGGAAGAGGTTCTTGCAAACGCTAAATGACGAACGGATCCGTGAAGCCGAGCGATCACTAGGAGAAATGTTGCAAATGGAGACGTTGGCTCGGGCAGCAGATTGTTCGCGTCTCTTGGACTAATTAGATGAAGAGCCAACCCCTAGCCGATGAAACGCTCGCGCGCGATGGCCGAATTGGGACGACTATCTTTTCGTCGGACACCACATCGAACGGGCCTGATTCGCGACCAAGGTTAGACAGGGTCCTGATACTAGATGGAAACACCAGGAGCGCGCTGGCGGCAACGCGGTCCCTGGGAATGAAGGGAGTGCATGTCGTAGTCGCCGACGTGGCGAAGAGATCCTTGGCCGGCGCCTCGAGATACTGCAGCGAGAGTTTTACCTACCCGTCCCCAGCCAGCCACCTGGAAGGCTTCCTGGCGACCGTTAAGACAGAGTGCTCTCAGCGCGGGATCGGAGTGATCCTGCCCATGACCGAGTTGAGTACTTCGACGGTGCTGAAACATGGCAAAGAATTCAAATCCTTGAGAGTGCCGTTTGCGGAACTGAAAGCCTTTGAGACGGTGACTGACAAATGGAGGCTGTTCAAGCTGGCACAGCAACTGAATCTGTCCATACCGAAGACGCAGTTTGTGACGGACATCAGCTCACTCGGCGATATCAGTCAGGAGCTGAAGCTTCCCGTAGTCCTGAAACCCCATCGTTCCATGATCGCGTCCCGCGGACGCTGGATTGCCACCTCCGTGCAGTACGCTCGTTCGGTGGAGGAGCTGAAAGAGATTGCCGCCCGATATGAGTACTTTAGCCAACACCCTTTTATGATCCAGGAATACATCCCGGGCCAAGCCGAGGGAGTATTCGCTCTGTTTGATCGTGGCAAACCGATTGTCTTCTTCGGACACCGGCGCTTGCGAGAGAGACCACCGTCGGGGGGAGTCAGCGTTCTGAGTGAAAGCATTGAGCCGAACCCGGAAGCAAAGAGGATGGCGCGAGCCATACTCGAAACCGTTGGATGGCACGGCGTCGCGATGGTCGAGTTCAAGGTTTCCGCCGAAGGAACTCCGTATCTCATGGAAGTGAATGGCCGCTTCTGGGGATCACTGCAATTGGCGATTGATGCAGGCGTGGACTTTCCCTGGCTACTCTATCAATTGGCTATTGGAAGGAATTTGGACAAGGTAAAGCCATACATCACCGGAGTCAAATGCCGATGGCTGCTGGGTGATTTGGTCAGCCTTTGGAAGGTATTAATCAACAGCGGACCACGCCCCCGCCCGTTACCTTTCGGCAAGATCCAATCGGTTCTGCAGTTCTTGAATTTTAAAGGGAAAGCTTCGCGATATGAAGTAAACCGTTGGGACGACCTTAAGCCCTTCTGGTTGGAAGTGGCCCAGTACGTGATGGATTTGGGATCGAGCCTTGCGAAGCGAGTAGTTCGACCACGCATTTGACTGCCGGACCGTTGCCGATAAATCAAACTGAATATGTGAGCAGTTTCCATCTTCCAGCAGGCCCTCATTTCACAAAATCGTATCGTTGACAGTTACACATCCGAAGAAGCTACCATGACAACTTCGACAGCCACAAAATCTGTGCCTTTCCACGCTCCCTCCATCGGAGAAGAGGCGATTCGCGCTGTCACAGAAACATTAAAGAGCGGTTGGATCACCACAGGGCCCAAAACGCGAAGCTTCGAAGAGGCATTCGCTCGCTTTATTGGCGTCCGCCATGCTCTCGCCGTGAGTTCATGTACGGCTGCGCTACATCTTTCCCTCGATGCGGCGCGGCTCAGGGAAGGCGATGAAGTATTGGTTCCTACTCTGACCTTTGCGGCGACGGCGGAGGTAGTAACGTACTTCAAAGCAAAGCCGGTGTTGGTGGATGTCGATCCTCTTTATTTCAATTTGAGCCTGGAAGATGCCGGACGCAAAATCACCTCGAAAACCAAGGTTATCATCCCGGTTCACTTCGGCGGCCACCCGTGTCCGATGAATTCCATACTGGAGCTTGCAGCGACAAAAGGCTTGACGGTCGTCGAGGACGCTGCACATGCAATCCCTGCAAAGTACAGAGGGCAAAACATTGGAACGCTGAGTCCCATGACGGCATTTAGTTTTTATGCCACCAAGACTCTCACGACCGGCGAGGGCGGAATGGTCACCACGAACGACGACTCGGTTGCGGATCGCATCAGTCTTATGCGCTTGCATGGCATGAGTCGCGACGCCTGGAAGCGATACACAGCGGCAGGAACCTGGCGTTACGAAATCACGGAGGCCGGGTACAAATACAACCTTACGGATCCCCAAGCCGCGCTGGGACTGGTGCAGCTTTCCAACTGCGAGGAGATGTGGAAGCGGCGAGTGGAAATAGCGCAAAAGTATGATAGCGCTTTGACGTCGCTCGAAGCGTACCGTACGCCACAAGTTGCGCGGGACGTCCAACACGCCTGGCACCTATATGTCGTCCTGGTAGAACCTTCCGCACTTCGGATTCATCGCGACCAGGCGATTGAAGAACTCCGCGAGCGAGGAATTGGAACCTCAGTTCACTTCATCCCATTGCATCTTCATCCTTATTACCAGAGAACCTGGGGATACCGGCCTGGGGACTTCCCCGTGGCTGAGGATTACTTTGACCGCTGCATATCCCTGCCAATTTATCCAAGCATGACAGATGGAGATATCTATTACGTGATCGAGGCCCTGCAAGACATCTCCATCAAGTTTCGGAGATAGCGCAACGCAATCTTGTCGGGACTTGCATGGGATGTCCCGGCGAACAAACCCGGTTAACAAAAAGGAGGCAACACCGATGAGTGGTATTCCTCAGCTGCATGGGGTCCCGGCCCAGAATCGAGCGAAATCTGGTTTTAAGGTAACTAGCGCGGAAGCAACCAAGAACAGGGTGAGAAGAGAAGCCAATGGAGCAAGGGGTGGGTTTTACATTCGATTTGGAAAAAGAATATTTGACATCATCGGAGCCGTCTTGGCTTTGGTAATCGCAGGTCCCATTCTTTTGCTTTGTGCAGCCGCGGTGGTGATGGAGTCGCGAGGTCCTGTATTTTTCCGTCAATGGCGAGTCGGCCAGAACGGGAAGCCATTCCAAGTTTTCAAACTGCGCACCATGATTCAAGGAGCGGACAAACAAGGGCTGAAGATCACAGCAAAGGGCGACCCCCGCATAACGAGGGTGGGAAGATTTCTTCGAAAGACAAAGATGGATGAACTTCCGCAATTGTTCAACGTACTTCGAGATGAAATGAGCCTGGTGGGGCCGCGTCCTGAAGCGCCGGAATACACGCTGAAATATACTCTCGCGGAGAGAAAAGTTCTCGATGTTAAACCTGGAACCACGGGGCCTGCATCATTGGCGCACATCAACGAAGAGCAACTCCTGGCCGGCCGGACAGACAAAGAACACTTCTATGTCAGCACGATTATGAGGCGCAAACTCCAGATCGATCTGGCCTACTGCCACGAGTATAGCTTTTTGAAAGACCTTAAGTACGTTCTTTTGACTGGACGAGCCCTCTTTATGCCTGCAGAGTTTCGCGCGAAGAGTATGAAGACAACGACGCGCATCGCTGGCGAGACGACAGGCCTAGGGACGAGGACCTGAGCAGGAACATTCGTGCGAGTGAAATCTGCACGGCCCACCCAAAGGAACAAACCAGATGCGAATACCTCTCAAGACGATCAAGTGGCGGGACGTCGTTCCCCGAATCTTCGCGGATTTTGTAATCATTCATTGTGCGATGCTGGTTGCGTTCGCAGTCTCAATGGCCTATCAGACCCGCGCGGATGAATGGCCGAATGCGTCGAATTTGGCGAGTGCTTTTCGGCACTATTATTTCTCCAGATTTCTGATTTTTTCGGCATTGTTCCCGCTGGTCTTCTTTCTGAATGGACTCTATACCCACGTGCGTTCCTACCCGACGATAGCGAAGCTGGAACGTTTTACGCTCGTAGTTTTGTTGTCCCTAACGGTGTTCACAACGATCAATTATCTCGTGATTCGGCGCCAGAATCCGATCGGGCGAAGTGTCTCCCTAACGTTTGCGGGAGTGGCGCTGATGGGATTGGTGGGAATCCGAGTTGCGAAGGAATGGCTCATCGGCAGGGAGCGAACCGAGCAAGAGCACAGGTCAAAGATCCCTGAAGGGGGTTTAGTGCTCGTGATTGGTGGAGCTGGTTACATTGGCTGTTGTCTAGTCAGGCGTTTACTCGAGGAGGGCAAGCGCGTTCGGATATTGGACAATGCTGTGTATGGTCTGGAACCGATTCAAGATCTTTTGAAGCACCCAAACCTGGATTATGTGTACGGCGATTGCCGGAATATTCAGGATGTTGTGAAAGCGATGCATCAAGTGTCGAGTATCATTCATTTGGGCGCTATCGTTGGGGATCCAGCTTGCGAATTGAATCATAAGACGACGATTGAGATCAATTACGCTGCGACCAGGATGCTCATCGAGATTGCCAAGGGATATGGCGTCGAACGGTTCTTGTTCGCGTCAAGTTGCAGCGTTTACGGGGCAACTGATGAGCTGATGGATGAAAATTCAAAAGTGGAGCCGGTCTCTTTGTATGGAAAGACAAAAGTATCTTCCGAAGAGGCGCTGCTTGAGAGCGCTACCGCGAACTTCCATCCGGTGATCATGCGCTTCGCAACTGTATTTGGGCTCTCGAATCGTCCGCGGTTCGACCTTGTTGTTAACCTTCTGTCCGCAAAAGCAAAGCAGGATGGCCGAATCACGATCTTTAATGGTGAACAATGGCGCCCGTTCATTCACGTCAAGGACATCGCTGAGGCAATCATCCTGCTTCTGAAAGCGCCGCTGAGCGCTGTAAGCCAGGAAATCTTCAACGTGGGGGACAACCGGCTTAACCACACGCTCGCGGAAGTCGCCGGGGTCGTCCAACGCGTGTTTCCTGGCACGCGGGTTGAGCACGACGAGAATTCGGACCGGCGTAACTACCGTGTTGATTTTTCCAAGATTGAGAAGCGGCTTGGATTTCGCTGCCAATATGGGCTTGAGGATGGCGTCCGAGAAGTCGAAGCGGCGTTCGATTCGAGCCGGATCGCAAATTACCGGGACATTCGATTCAGCAACCTCGGGTTTCTGCGCGAAACAGGGACACCCGAAAACAAGAGCGAGTTCGATGAGGCCGTTATGGCGGCTTTTGGCGGCGAAGAAATTCTTCGAGTTGTCGCGGAGCGGACGAGACGGCAGTATCTCAAAGTGAAAACTGCCGCAGCCCACTAAGGGCAGAATTCAACATGAGGTTGCCTAAGTTTTCCGTAGCACTGATTGGCCCTGATGGAGCAGGCAAATCAACCATCAGTCGCGCGCTCGTCGAACGGTCGCCGTTTCCACTCAAGGTTATATACATGGGGGATAACATTGAATCTTGCAACTTCGCCTTGCCCACATCCCGTTTCATGGGGTATCTCCGAAAACGCCGCCGCGGTGGAAATGCTGAAAGATCGGGAACGGCAGTCAAATCATCGGGGCCCAGCAGGAGCCGGAAAATGTCGCTGGGACAAATGTTATGGGCGGCAGGTCGACTCGTCAATTTCCTGGCCGAAGAATGGTCTCGACAACTGTTGTCCTGGATCTATCGGGCGCAGGGGTACATCGTTTTGTACGATCGACATTTTCTGTTTGACTTCTCTCTCGAGGGGATCGACAGCGATGTATGGGCTTTTGAAAGGCGTGTGCACCAGTGGATCCTGACACGCCTCTACCCCAGACCAGACTTGGTGATCTACCTGGATTCGCCTGCAGACGTTCTCTTCGCCCGGAAGGGAGAAAAGACTGTCGAGGAGCTTGAAAAACGCCGTCAAGCGTTCCTTCGTCTGGAAAGGCAAGTTCGCAACTTTGTGCGAGTCGACGGCACGCAACCGCTCGACAAGGTTTGTGCTGAGGTCTGCAAACTCATTACTGAACACTCTGGCCGCCCTAATACCGTAAACGCCCTTGCAAGCTCGTAAATCTCTCGCGGGGCGTTCTTCAGATTCTTCAAAAAATGTGCGGAATTTGTGGCTTCTCTAACATTGGGAATCGTACTGACCCGTTATCGGTACTTTTAGCGATGACCGCCTGTCTGGCTCATCGAGGTCCTGACGGAACGGGAACCTGGCTACCTCCAGAGATGGACGTCGGCCTGGGCCACACCAGATTGGCGATCATTGACCTTGCGGGAGGCCGCCAACCCATTCACCCGTGATCGGACGGGAATCAAGCCGCTCTACTATCATTGCGGGCCTTCCGGCTTCCTTTTCGGGTCGGAACTCAAGGCAACCCTACGGGTACCCGATGTCCCCCGCCGCTTAAACTATCAGGCGCTTGAAGATTTTCTTGTTCTTGGTTATCCCCTCGCACCGAAGACTATGTTTTTGGATGTGTGTGAGCTTGAGCCGGGGACAACGCTAAGGGTTTCCCGGCGAGGGATTGAGAAGCAGCGGTTTTGGTCATGGCACCAAATTCCAGCCAGTCTTGGGGAATCAGCGGCTTTAGAACAAACCCAGTCGGCCCTCACCGAAAGTCTCCGGGAGCATTTGGTTTCGGATGTACCGATTGGGGTACTTTTAAGTAGCGGTATCGATTCTTGCTTACTGGTTGCCCTCCTTGCAAAAGTGCTTCGGGAAGATGTGGAGACCTTCACGGTTTCATTCACCGAAGCCGCCTATGACGAATCGCCCTTTGCCGGGGTCGTGGCCCGGAGCCTTGGCGTTCGGCATCGAAAAATCGTCCTGAATCTCCGGCTTGCGGATATCTCTTTGATTGAAGATATTCTTGTTCAATTCGATCAACCGTTCGCTGATTCTTCAGCAATCCAACTTATTTCATCTGCAAAGAAATACGGAAATCGGCGAAAGTTGCCATTGGCGGAGACGGTCGCGATGAGATGTTCGGCGGTTACCGGCGATTTTCTCACGCTGATATGGCAAAGCTGGCAGGCACCCTGCCAAGTGCATTCCTGAAGGCAACAGGGGCGGCGCTAGGAGGGATTGGAGGAATTGCTCCCCATCTCTCTCGCATTGGTAAGAGGTTCATTCGTTCAGCAGCATCAAGAGATGAAGGGCGCTTCCTGGCCTTATCGTGTTACACCTTTCCGGATCAACTGCCTGAAATGATCAAACCGGCGGTCATGAAAACAATCGGTAATTATGTTCCTTCCATGTCGCTGAATGGTCACGGAACCAGCAACCCGGGCGGAAAAGAATTTGTCGATTCGACGATACGCTATGCGCGTCCCGGGGACTATTTGAGGAAGGTGGATGTGATGAGCGCGGCCCACGGGCTGGAGGTGCGCGTTCCCTTTCTGGGGGAGCATGTTCTGGAATGCGCAGCGAAGATCCCAGTGCACCTGAAATATTCCCGAAAGAAAAATAAAATCATCCTACGCAAGCTCGCCGAGAAGTATCTGCCGAAAGCCATCGTCGAAAAACCCAAGGGCGGCTTTGGTATCCCACTGGATAGTTGGTTGGGCCGGAATGGCCAGGAAGAAGTGCGCTCTTTACTCAACTCCCGGAGCACTGGCATACGTGATGTCATTCGACAGGAGTATTCCGACCAGTTGCTTTCCGAATTTGTTGATCAGACTTTGAACGAGTCGAAGCGAAGCCGTTACAACACATATCAGCAAGTCTATATGTTATGGAGCCTGGAACGATGGTTGGCACGCTGGAAGCCCTCCCTGTAGGGTTCGGAACGATTGATGGAAGAGCAGTAGAGCGCCCGCTCCGGGTGCTCGCCGTCACTCCCCTGCCCAGCTCAAGAGCCTCGATGATCCATGTTACCAGGCAGGTAGCGTCTCTCGAAGTTTCGGGAGTCACGTGCCAAACTTTCATCGTGGCCTCCCGCACAGCCCCATGGGTGGTCCTGCGCGAGTGGAGCAGATTGCGCAGAGAGATTCGGGCATTCCAACCCGACATAGTGCACGCGCACTACGGAACGATGACGGCATTCTTGGCCATTCTTAGTACGGCTCGCCCAATCATGGTCACTTATCGGGGAAGCGACTTGAACCCGAATCGCAGCCGAGGACGCCTGCGAGACGTCGTTGGCACATTGCTCTCACAGATTGCCGCCTTGCGAGCGGCGAGAATTATCTGCGTGAGTAATCAGTTGAGGAACAAACTCTGGTGGCGACGGGAACGCATCAGTGTCATTCCCACCGGGGTGGACATGACTCTCTTCTATCCTCGTGACTTGCAAGAAGCGCGCCGGGAGCTTGGATGGGGACAAGACGAGCGCGTGGTACTTTTCAACGCGGGCGATCCAATTATCAAGCGCTTGGATTTAGCTCGGGCTGCAGTTGAATTTGCCGAGTCCTTGTGCGGGAAGATCCGGTTTGCCACCCTCGATGGCGATGTTCCCCCCAACTCCATTCCTTTGATGATGAGCGCCGCCGATTGCCTTTTGCTGACGAGCGACTGGGAAGGCTCTCCCAACGTGGTGAAAGAGGCGCTTGCTTGCAATCTTCCTGTAGTTTCCGTGGATGTAGGCGATGTTCGAGAACGATTGGAACGAGTCCGGCCATCCGTGATTGTCCCCCGGGATGCTTGCGCAATCGGCAAGGCCATTTTCGAAATTCTGAAGCAGGGCCAAAGGTCAAACGGGCGCGAGTCAGTAACTGACTTATCTAGCGAAGTGGTGTCGCAGCGAATTGTCACGGTCTACAGAACGCTCCAAAACGAATACCTAAAATCGGGCTCGCGATTTTGGACCCGACCTGGTCACCGTTCATTTCCAAAGAGAAGCCGGGTTATGCAGTGACGTCATAACTCCCCCCTTTTGGGGGTCTCTCAATCAGATTGAATGCCAAATCCAGGCAAGAGTAGAAAACATAGGAGGGCGCACATGTACGAGCCCAATTCGCTGTGGAGATTTTCAGCACGTGTCCACCTATAGGAAACACTCCCAGCGCTGAATACTCCAAGGCTGTGGCTGATGCAGCCCGCTGGAGTGAAAAATGGGGGTGCACCGGAATATTGGTCTACACCGACAACTCCCAAGTAGACCCGTGGTTAGTTTCTCAGATGATCGTCCAAGAGACGAAACACCTAGCTCCTCTTATCGCCGTGCAACCTATCTACATGCATCCTTATTCAGTCGCAAAGATGCTGTCTACGCTTGGCGTATTGTACGGCCGGCGTGTGTACTTGAATCTGGTCGCAGGCGGTTTTAAGAACGACTTAGTTGCACTAAACGATCCCACACCACACGATGAGCGGTACGAGCGCTTGGTCGAATACGCAACGATCATCAAGGGCCTGCTTGCCGATCACGAAGCGATTACCTTTCAGGGCAAATTCTATCGGGTCAACAACCTCAAAATGACACCGCCGTTGCCGGAGGGACTCTCTCCCGGCGTCCTGATTTCCGGCTCCTCGGAAGCCGGACTGATTGCAGCCCGTTTCCTCGAGGCGGTTCCGATCCTTTACGCGAAACCCGCAAAAGACTGTGCATCCACAGCAGTCAAACGCGGTAGCCGATTCGGGATCCGAATAGGGGTCATGGCGCGCCCGACCGAGGAGGAAGCCTGGAAGGAAGCCCGTGGAAGGTTTCCAGAGGAAAAGAAAGGGAAAATGATACATGGGTTGGCGATGAAAGTCTCAGACTCGGTTTGGCACCATGAGCTATCGAACGCCATTGAAGAAAACAAGACAACGCCCAGCAGCTATCGGCTGGCGCCGTTTGAGAATTACAAGACATTTTGTCCCTACCTTGTAGGCAACTACGAGCAAGTGGGAGAAGAACTAGCACGCTATCTGGCCTTGGGTTGCCGCACGTTCATACTCGATGTTCCTTTGTGCGAGCAAGATTTGCGCCACGCTCGCATAGCCTTCGATCTGGCCTGCGACAAGATGCCTATCGCAGAAGGCGATCCACCCACGCTCCGGTGGCGCCTATGTCTTGCGGAGAGGACTTATTATCTCCTCCAGCCCGCGTCAGCAGCGGGATGCCCAAAAGACAGTCTCAATCCAGCGGATGAGTGGAGGATAGGTTGCGGAACGTTGTAATGGGATTCCTGGAATCGAGCGAGCGGTTCGCATCGCGCCCTGCTCTAGTCGTCGACGGTGAAACTCTCACCTATCGCGAGCTCGGACGCAAGGCAGGTGAGCTTGCATCTGTGTTGCTGCGAACTGAGGAAGCCAATTCCCCGCTAGTCGCCATCCTGGCGTATCGAAGCGCGACGGCCTATGCGGGGATTTTGGGAATTCTTGCTTCTGGAAGAGGATATGTGCCATTGAACCCAAAATTCCCGGCAGAGCGTACTCGCAGAATGCTGATTCTATCCAGGTGTAGCCAGCTGATCGTCGGGAAGGAATGCGTCCCACACCTGAGGGAGCTCTTGGAAGGATTCCGGCAGCCGCTGACTGTGATACTTCCCGAAATGGCAGAAGTCACTGACCTTCAAACGGACTTCCCTTTCCATCGGTATCTGCTATCGAAAGACATCTTCGCGAGCCATGGCCCTGTCTTCGAAACCACCGTCTCTGCTCAGGCGATTGCCTATCTGTTGTTCACGTCAGGCACCACAGGCGAGCCCAAGGGAGTGCCTGTTACACACTCGAATGTGCGGTCGTACATCGACTACATGTGTGGGCAGTGCGATCTGAATGAGAGTGACCGGCTCTCCCAGCATTCCGATCTGACTTTCGACCTGAGTGTGCATGACATCTTTGTCGCCTGGGAGCGCGGAGCCTGCTTATATTGCTTGCCTGAAAGAGCTGTCCTGCTGCCGGCAAAGTTCATCCGCGATAACGCTTTGACCGCATGGTTCTCCGTTCCCTCCATAATCAGCGTCTTGTCTAAGATGAAACTCTTGGAGCCTGATTCCTTTCCTTCGCTACGATACAGCTTCTTCTGCGGAGAACCACTGCCGACGTCATACGCGCAACTGTGGCAGAACGCAGCATCACAATCGATTGTTGAGAATCTCTACGGGCCTACGGAAGCCACCATCGCAATTTCTCATTACCTGTGGGACCGAAATCACTCGCCCGGAGAATGCTTGAACGGGATTTGTCCGATTGGCTGGACGTTTGCCGGACAACGATCAAGCATTGCCAACCAGGACTTCAACATTCTTTCAAACAATCAGGCCGGCGAGCTGTTCCTTGCCGGCTCGCAGGTGGCTGCCGGGTACTGGAATGATCCAGAGAAGACGGGAGCGAAGTTTGTGCGACTGGGCACTTCGGAAGACACAATCTGGTACCGGACCGGGGATCTGGTGAAAGAGGATTGGACCGGCTGCATGTACTATCTCGGCCGAATCGACGATCAAGTGAAGATTCGTGGATATAGGGCAGAATTGCAGGAAATTGAGGCCGTGCTCCGAAAAGCTTGTGGAACCGATCAGGTCGTTTCGGTAGCTTGGCCCGTGCGAGATGGCTCTGCCGATGGCGTGGTTGCTTTCGTGTCGGGCCAGAAGACGCTCGACGAGGGCAAGGCGCTAAAGTACTGCCGCACGTATTTGCCGGGCTATATGGTGCCCCAGAGGATCTACGAGATCGAAGCCCTGCCGCTGAATGTAAACGGGAAAGTTGATCGAAGGGGACTTATTCGACTGCTTGAGGGAGCCCGTGAATAGCACACAAGAGAAAGCGTTGGTTGTTTCGGTTCTGAACTGGATCAAAGAGCACAAGCTGCCTGGGAATCGTCACACGGCCGAAATTACGGAAGACATCGACCTCATCACCGATGGGCTGTTGGACTCCATGGGGCTTGGCGACTTGCTCTTATTTGTGGAGGAGCAGACGGGCCGCCCGATTGATCTGAAAGCGGAAGAACCTATGCCGTATCGCCCTCGGAAATCATCTTCCTCAACCTTGGGATGGTTATCAAGATGCCGAACCCAGTTGTGGAGACCTACTTGCTGCTGGCAGAAAAGTATGACGATGAATTGAACCTGCAGTCGTGCTGGGGCCGCGCCGCTGACAAAATCCAGAGTTCCCTGGTCATCGAGGACAACGATGAGGTTGTACTCGATGTAGGTTGTGGAACAGGGAGGGCG
>WNFO01000758.1_pt1 | contig 25618 bp, 28 predicted proteins | sample 5400251 | NCBI WGS metagenome assembly WNFO01 (sample SAMN13153354, study PRJNA577476) | soil metagenome | isolation source: 100 cm saprolite under Madrone tree | place: USA:California | collected 2016-06-14
GGGCTTTGACTGCGCTCAGGGAGCGCTTCGACACGCTCAGCCCACGCGAGCGTGAGATCATGCTCCATGTCGTGGCGGGTCGCCTCAACAAACAGATTGCCAACGATATCGGGATCGCCGAGTCTACGGTGAAGGTGCACCGCACCCACCTGATGCGGAAGATGAAGGCCCGTTCGCTTCCCGAGCTCAGCCGGATGGCGGACACCCTCAACGTGAGACTGCAGCAGCCGCAGAACTCCTAAGCCGGCCTAGGGGTGCTGCCTCAAGCGTTTGCGCGAGGGCAACTGTCTCTGCGAGCAAATTACCATCTGCCGCATTTGCCACGACGTTGATCGTCGGGCAGTGCGTGCTCATCCGGCCAACGGATGCAGAAGCGCGAGGTTGGAGCTGTCGCGCCCGCGTCGTTCCTAAGCGATGGCTTAGCACAGGCGACCACAGGCGAAGCTCACGACACCACCGCACAATCGACGGCGGCGCGCCAAGCCGTCAAAACGCGCCTCACTGATTTGTCGGGAAATAGCTCTCCCGCACGGACGCGAGGTTACAATGCGCGCAATAGAAACGACCGCAGCTTTCGGACGCGTGGAACGACTCGAACAGGCCAGCTTCACGCCGCAAATGGAAGACTCTCAAAGCGCCGCGAGAGCGTCTCCCCCAGCCTGCCTCGGCTTCGGCTATCTGGCAAATAGCCTCGCCCAACTTCTTGAGACAGCGAGACGTGAGTTCGAGCGTGATCGTGAGGTGGCGAAAGCATCGCTGGTCACCGCATCAAATCTCCTGCAAGCTGAGGTGGAGCGCTACTCGAGCGCTGGCAGCGCCGCCAGGGGCGGGCTGGCGCCGTGGCAGATGCTGCGCGTGCGCGCCTTTATCGATAGCAATTTACACCGCTCCATTCACATTCGGGATCTCAGCGCAGTTGCGCAGCGTAGCCCAGCGCACTTCTGTCGAAAATTCAAACTCGCCGTTGGCGAGCCGCCGCATGCCTACGTGGTGAGAAGGCGTTTGGAGAGAGCCTGCCACCTCATGGTGACCAGCGCGGCATCCCTGAGCGAGATAGCGTTGAGTGTGGGGTTTTCGGATCAAGCGCATCTGTGCAGGCTGTTCCGGGCGGCTTTTGGTCAAAGTCCGGCCACCTGGCGCCGCGAGCACGGAAATCTCGGGCGCGATAAGGTGAGCCAGTGCGCGGGGATAGGTCGTTAGTGGACATTGCCCTTGCGCTCGGAGCCCTAGCCTGGCGACGAAACAATCCATTCTCTCCGTTCCACCGAACACGGGTTGCGTCCCACCCCACAATTCAACCTTTTGCGTTCCCCTTTGGAATCTCGAAGACAAGGCATGTCGTCGTCGCATGCGCGATCAGCCGATCTCTTGCATCGGTGATGCGTGCCTCCGCGGTGGCGACGCGGCGGCCGGCATTGAGCACGCGGCCCTCGGTGCGGACGATGCCGCTCGTCTCGCTCATGCCGCGCACGAATGAGATCTTGAATTCCAGCGTGGTGTAGCCGGTACCCGCGGGCAGCGTGCTCTGCACGGCGAGCCCCATCGCGGAATCCAGGAGGATCGCGGCATAGCCGCCGTGCACCGAGCCGATCGGATTATAGTGGCGCCGAGCCGGCACGCTGTGGATCACAACGACGCCGGGGTCGGCCGTGCAGTCGAACGGCTCGACAGTCTGCATGATCGGCGGCTCCGGCAATCGTCTCGCGAAGATCGCGCGGACAAAATCGAGCCCCGACATCGATGCCATCACGTCCACCGGTGTGACGCCGTACTTGATTGTGTGCCCGCCCGATTTATCCATGATCGCACGACCCTTTTGTCTCGAAGAAACCACCGTATCAGCGGGCAGATCGCGAGCCTGCCGTTGCTGACCACTAGGGACTGCATGGTCAAGACCACGCGCGCGATTCCTTGGAGTTCACCAGCGCCGTAGAAAGCCGTCCAATCGTCTGCAGGCGCGCAGTCAGACTATGGCGTCGATTTCATTCCGCCGTCCCGAGGACGGGTAGCAGGCCCTCGATCTCCTTGCGACGCGATTCGAGAAACTTGGGCAGCTTCAAATCCCGACCAAGAGCTTCGACGGGTTCGTCGATCGCAAATCCGGGAATATCGGTCGCGATCTCGAACAGCACGCCTCCGGGTTCGCGGAAGTAGATCGAGCGGAAGTAGTTGCGGTCCTTCTGTTCGGTCGGGTGCCGGGCGTGGTCGCGGATCAGCTTCTCGCTCATCTGCGCCTGTTGTGCGTCGTCCGCGGCGCGGAAGGCGATGTGATGCACCGAGCCGCGTCCCTGGTGGTGCCGCGAAGCTCCCGCGGCTTCGTGGATGTCGACCACGCTGCCTTTGGCGTCGCCCGCCGCGGCGAAGCGGATCATCGATCCTTCACGGGCCACCTCGCGGAAGCCAAAAACATCGGTCAGAATCGCCGCTGTCTTCTGAGCGCTGTCGAGCAGCAGGGTGACGCCCTGAAAGCCGCGGATCGCATGTTCGGAGGGGATGTCGCCGTTGCTCCAGCCCGGCTCATTCTCCGCATCGACGATGCCGACAAGCGCGAGTGCCATCCCGTCCTGGTCCGTGAAAGGCAGGACGGTTTCGCCAAAACGCGTCTCCGGCGTCTGATGCGAAATTCTCTTCTCGATGAAGCGGTTCGTCCAGTAGCCGATTGAGCGCAGGGGGACGCGGAACGCGGTCTGGCTGGCTTGGCCAATACCGCGCTGGCCTGCGGTTGCGTTCATCCAGGGGAAGAAGGTCAAGATGGTGCCGGGATGACCGATCTCGTCGCCAAAGTAGAAGTGATAGGTCGACGGATCGTCGAAGTTGACGGTCTTCTTGACAAAACGCAGCCCGAGGTCGCGCGTATAAAACCTCAAGTTCTTGACTGGATCACCGCTGATTGCAGTCACATGATGGATGCCTGGCATGTTTGCCTCCTTATGCCGAACACCTGGGATGATATCCGAAACACTTTCCGACTTCTGAGAACCCGCCGACAATGGTGCCGTCGGCAAGGGAAGCACACTTGGCTGTGCTCATGATTGGATATTCTGATCCTCTCACTCGGCGGCTTGCGTCCTTGGCAAGGCCATCTCCTCCTGACGGTTGGTGCGCAGTTGGTTGGCGTCTACAAGGTCAACGAAGCGCTCAACGAAAGGGCTCGAGCGGGTGACCGCAGATGCCAGAGCCCGTCAGAAGGCCAAAGGCTGAGGCCCTCTCCGGAGGGGACCGGGAAGCGCTGGCGGAGGCGCTCGGCAAGCAAGCGCGGGTGCGCCGATCTCGGGTGTTCTGCTTCGCGAGCACGGAAATCTCGGGCGCGATAACCCCTGCACGAATGAGAATTTCACATGAGCGATCGAGTTGGGCGGGGGGCAAATCGTCCTGCAACACAAAAAGACATTGGCGCGCCCGACACGATTCGAAGGTGTGACCTTTGCCTTCGGAGGGCAGGGGCTTCTCGAATGGCGCGCGTCGCCCAAATTTACGCCGATCAGTAGGGAGCTGGTTTCGCTACAGCGCTTTTTCCTACTCTAAGGCCGCCGAATCCTCGATCAAAGCTTCGCAGCTCTAAACGCGCCCCAGACCTCGTGTTATTTTGAGTTCGATGGCCCAAACGATCAGTTTGATGGAGCCAGCTCAAGCCCAGATCCAGCCGGAAGCTTTTGAAATGTCCATAAACAAAGAAGCGCTCACGGGTACCAACCTGGCGTTTCCGACTCTCGGCGTGGCCCTGGCTTGGATGTTTGACGTACCGGAGGCGGGAGCTGATTGCCTGTTTTCGATTGAAGAAAGGATATCCGGCGGTGACCGAAACACGGCGTCCGCCACCGTCGGTCGGATGCTCAGTCGAAGCCAGAGAGCCTTCCCGACGCGGTCCGCGCGCGGGAAGGGGGAGGTGGTTGTGACCGCAAAGCGTCTTCCTCTTCAAAGGTACCTTTGGGCTCGAAATGCACCTTATGCTTTAAAGGATCGCGGCAACCCATTGAAATCGCAACAAATGCGTGCGCCCTCCGAGCGCACCAAAGCCATAAGTCATTGATGCGAAAAGTGTTTCGCGATCTTCTACACCCACATTGTTACCCACAGCGAAGGTAAGTATTTTGTTTCGCGCAAATCTTCCCTGTTTGATCTCGCCGCCTTTTGGTCCAGCGTCTGCTCTTGTGGTCGTCGCATCTTTATTTGAACCAAGGCCCCGCGAAGGAAAACCACCATCTGCTCACGAGAGGCCAGTAGCGTAGCCCAGCGTACAAATCGGCGGGCTCGTACTCTCATCCGTGAGCGGTACGCGGTCTCTCAAGCAGCGTTTCCATCAAATCGGCAGCAGCTCATCACGAGACTCCACGATCACAGCGCACCGTCGGCATAGAGCCCGAAGCAAGCTCATGCGAGAATCGCGGAATGAGCGTTATGGAAGGACCGCTCATCGCAAAGCGGACATTCGGCGAAACACCGAGGTCTGCCAAGTGCCCACAACCCGACATGACGTCTATCGTTTTCGCCTCGCCAGCGGCTTGGCGACCTCGCGGGCGCAGTCGATGAAGATCTGCGCGACGGGACTGAGCGCGCGGTTCTTCAGGGTGACGATTCCATTTGGCCGGCGCGCCATCGGCAGTTCAACGGGCAAGACCTTGAGCTCCGAGCGCTTGGTGAGAAATCTAAATGCGGAAGCCGGGAAAATGGTGACAAAACGGCCGGTCGCCAACAGACTAATGCGCATATGCGGGCAATCCGTGACCACGCTCACCCGAGGATAATCGAGCCCGCTGGCGCGAAAAGCGTCCATTACGATCGATCCAATCACGCTGTCCGGTGGTGGCAGCACCCACAATTCGTTCACCAGTTCGGCAATTTCGATCCTGCGCCGCCGCACCCATTGATTTTGCGCGCCCGCCGCAACGACATAGGAATCATCAAAGAGAAATTCGAAGTCGTATCGCGGGTCTGCGATCGGGCCGGAGCCCCGTATAATCAAGAGATCGACATTACGCTCGGCGAGCTCCCGGTGCAGTGTCTCCGTGTATCCGGTCACGAGATGGAATACGATGCGCGGATAGCGCCGAGAGAGCCGGTCGACGAGAGCGGAAACGAAGGTCGCGGCCAGAAAGGTGGTGGTTCCAATCCGCAATTCCCCGGCCGTAGGGTCCGCGAGAAACGCGATGTTCTTCACGCCTTGGCGCAAGTCATCGAATACGGCCGCCCCGCAATCCAGTAAGGCGCGGCCGTACTCGGTCGGCTCGATCCCCTGGCGATGGCGGTCGAGCAGGCGAACGCCGAGCGCTTGCTCCAGTTCTCCGATTGATCTCGAAATGTTCGGCTGAGTGGTATTGAGGATTTGCGCCGCCTTCCCCATGCTGCCCGCCTGAACCACGGTCATGAGCACGTGCAGGTCTTGCAGCTTCATCCGATTTCCGATGCGATCGCTCAACTGCATGACGGCACCCATTTCCAGTTTGAGATGATATCATCAGATAATAGCCTTATGCGCTTATGGTGGCATCAACTATCGTCTCAAGCCGAGGCCCGCGGAATAGCCAACAACCGCGCCGCGCGTCGTGCAGGCTCGGACCTGAGGAGCAAGTTGTGGTATTTTGCCGTCGCCGACTCCTGCACCTTGCAGCCGGTGCTGTTGTGCTCCCTGCCTTGTCGGGCTTCGCGTCGGCGCAAACCTATCCATCACGGCCGGTGCGCATCATCGTCGGCTTTGCCGCCGGCGGGCCGAACGACATCCTCGCGCGTCTGATCGGTCAGTGGCTGTCGGAGCGGCTCGGCCAGCCATTCGTCATCGAGAACCGGCCGGGCGCCGGCAGCAATATCGCCACCGAGGCGATCGTGCATGCAACTCCGGACGGTTACACGCTGCTCCTGGTCGGTACGCCGAACGCGATCAATGCGACGCTTTACGACAACCTCAATTTCAATTTCATTCGCGACATCGCGCCGATCGCGGGCCTGATCCGTGGTGCCCATGTCATGGTGGTACATCCCTCGGTTCCGGCCAAGACGCTTCCCGAGTTCATCGCCTATGCCAAGGCTAATCCGGGCAAGCTCTCCTACGGTTCGGGCGGCGTCGGCGGGATTACCCACATCACCGCCGAGTTATTCAAGCAAGAGGCCGGCGGCCTCGACATTGTGCACGTGCCCTATCGCGGCGTGGCGCCTGCGCTCACCGATCTGCTCGGCGGACAGGTCCAGATCCTCTTTACTAACCTCTCCCTATTAATTGGGTATATCGGGACCGGCAAGCTGCGCGCGCTCGCAATAACTACGGCGACGCGCTCGGACGCGCTGCCGGACATCCCGACCATAGGCGAGTTCGTCCCGGGCTATGAGGCAAGCTCGGTGTTTGGCCTCGGCGCGCCCAGGAACGCGCCCACCGAGATCATCGACAGGCTCAACAAGGAGATCAACGCCGCACTCGCCGATCCCGCGTTCAAGGCGCGGCTTGCCCACCTGGATGGCACCGCGCTTGGCGGCTCGCCCGCCGATTTCGGCAAGCTCATCGCGGAGGAAACCGAGAAATGGCGCAAGGTGATCCGGCTGGCCAATATCAAGCCGGAATGAGGTTGACAACCACATATTGCGCAGAATTGGAGAGAGTTCACTTGCAGCCGCTAAACGCCGCAGGCCGGACGTATGAAGTTGAACGTCGCGCCTATCACGCTGCTCGGCCCGGTTTCCGCATCGCCGAGATGCAGATCGGTCCGACCCAAACGATACCTTGGCATTACCACACGGAAGCGCAGGATACGTTCTACGTCATCAACGGAACGATACGTGTTTTTACGCGCGAGCCGGAAGAAGAGGTGTGCCTGACGGTCGGTCAGACCTATTCTGTTCGTCCGGGACGTCCTCACCTTGTCGCTAATGCCGGTGACACCTCAGCCGTATTTCTGGTCTTGCAGGGGATGGGCGAGCATGATTTTGTCCCGCTCACCTGATGACGGGCGGCTCGCCGCACACGGCGTTAAATGTCTGCTTTGGGGGATTACGGTGACCGTGCACTTATCTTCAAGGACGACGCAGAGCGGGCGAAAGGCTTCGTGCAAGGCCTTCTTCGCCGAAATCTGACGGTGGACACCGCCGTACAGATCGCGCTGCTGAACAACCGGGGTCTGCAAGCCGCCTACAACGAACTCGCGCTGGCCGAAGCCGATCTTGTCGGGGAGAGCCTGCCGCCCAATCCGGCGTTTTCTATCTCGCGGATTTCCGGAGATGGTGCGTACGAGATCGAACGACAGGTCGTTGGCGACATTCTTGCGCTGGCAACCCTGCCGTTCCGCTCGGAGATTGCCCGTCAGCGATTCCAGAAGGCGCAACTGCGCGCTGCCGAGGAGACACTGCGCCTCGCGGCGGATGTCAGACGCGCCTACTATCGCGCGGTCGCCGCCAACGAGCTCGTCGGTCTGCTGACGGAGGCCAAGTCGACCGCGGAATCGACTGCGCAGCTCGCAGAGAAACTTGGCCAGACCGGATCTCTGAACAAGCTCGACCAGGCGCGGGAGCAGGTGTTCTACGCCGAGACCACCGCCGAACTTGCGACGCTTCGCCAGGAGGCGACGAGCTCCCGGGAGCGCTTGATCCGCTTGCTCGGACTGTGGGACGGCGACCTCGGCTTCCGCCTGCCGCAAAAGTTACCGGCGTTGCCGCGCCGGCCGCATTCGCTGCCGCGCATCGAGGTGGATGCGGTCGCGCACCGTATCGACCTGCAGATCGCGCGCATGAAACTCGTGGCGCTGGCAAAATCGCTCGATCACGGAGGCGACCCGTTTCGTCACGCTTTTGGACGTCGCCGGCATCGACCGGAAGACGCGCGACCCAGACACGCCGCCTTTCCGCGAGCGCGGCTTCGACGTTCAGTTCCAGATTCCGATCTTCGACGGCGGCGAAGTCCGCGTCCGGCAGGCGGCCGAGACCTACAATCAGGCCTTCAACCTATTAACTGAGAAGGCAGTGAACGTCCGCTCGGAAGCACGCGATGCATTCCGGGTCTATCGCTCGACCTATGACATCGCCGAACATTACCAGCGCGAAGTGCTGCCGCTGCGCAAGATCATCTCGGACGAGATGCAGCGCCGCTTCAGCAGCATGCAAGTGGACGTGTTCGCGCTTCTGGTCGAGGCAAGGCAGCGGATCGCCGCAATGCGGGCCGCCATCGAAGCTAAGCGCGACTTCTGGCTGGCGCAGTCCGACCTGACGACCGCCGTCAACGGCGGCGGCTCCGTGGACACTCAAAAAGAATCCCGTCCAACCACGACTGCCCAGGCGGGCGGCAGCGGGGGTGGCCATTGAAGGAGACGAGCATGCTATCGCGAAGAGGATTTCTCGGAACAGCGGCGCTGGTCAGCGCCAGCGCCGTGAGCGGGCGCGTGCAGGCGGCCAACATCCCGGAAGCGCCGATCATGGACAAGGCTGTGATGCAGCCTCCGCTCCATCCGACCAGCGGCCCGGACTATCGGCCGGTCGTCACCTTGAACGGCTGGACGCTCCCGTGGCGCATGAATGGCGACTGGAAGGAATTCCATCTGGTCGCTGAGCCGGTGGTGCGCGAGTTCGCCGAAGGCATGAAGGCGAACCTCTGGGGCTACAACGGCCAGGCGCCGGGCCCGACCATTGAGGCCGTCGAGGGCGACAAGGTCCGCATCTTCGTCACCAACAAATTGCCCGAGCATACGACTGTCCACTGGCACGGCATGATCCTGCCGAACGGCATGGATGGCGTCGGCGGCCTCACCCAGCCGCACATCAAGCCCGGCAAGACCTTCGTCTACGAATTCCAGCTCACCAAGAGCGGCACCTTCATGTACCACCCGCATTCGGACGAGATGGTGCAGATGGCGATGGGCATGATGGGGATGTTCATCGTGCACCCGCGCGACCCAACGTTTCGTCCGGTCGACCGCGACTTCGTCTTCATCATGAGCACCTACCTGATCGACCCCGGCACGTATCTGCCGAAGGTCAACGAGATGACCGACTTCAACATGTGGACGTGGAACGGCCGGGTGTTTCCAGGCATCGACCCGATGCCGGTGCGTCTCGGCGACAAGGTTCGCGTACGGATGGGAAATCTCAGCATGACCAGTCATCCGATCCATCTGCATGGCCACAGTTTTGCGGTGACCTGCACCGATGGCGGATGGATTCCGGACTCCGCCCAATATCCGGAGACGACGACCGACGTTCCCGTTGGCGCCGTGCGCGCGTTCGACGTGCTCGCCGATAATCCCGGCGATTGGGCGTTCCACTGCCATAAGTCGCACCACACCATGAACGCGATGGGACACGACATGCGCAACTTCATCGGTGTCTCGAAGAAGGATCTGGCGAAGGCCGTCGGGAAGCTCGCACCCGACGCCATGGCGATGGGTTCGACCGGCATGGCGATGGGCGAGATGGAAATGCCGATGCCCGACAACACGCTGATGATGATGTCGGGCTCCGGCCAGTTCGGTCCAATCGAAATGGGCGGCATGTTCACGGTGATGAAGATCCGCGACGGTCTTGCACGGGACGACTACCGCGATCCAGGGCCCTACAAAAATCCGCAAGGCACGGTCGCCTACGAGATCGAGACACCGCCAAGCGAAGCGCCGCGTCAGATCAGCCCGAAAGAAAAAGGAAAGCCGCCGGAGATGAAAGACATGAAGGGAATGAACATGAAAGGGATGAAGGGCATGTGAGTGGCGAACGAGGAAAGACAATCGATGAAAATCAGCAACAAGAACGACGATACCAAATCTCGTAGAAAGGAAAAAACATGAAGATCAACAAACTCGCAGCAACACTCGCACTCTCCATCTTCGCGTCGTTGGCGGCATCTGCCGAGGACGCGATGGTCAAGGGAGTGGTCAAGAAGATCGATGCGGGCGCCCGGAAAATCACGCTGACCAGCGGCCCGATCAAGAGCCTCGATATGGACGAGGACAACATGACGATGGTGTTCCGCGTGCAGGATCCCGCAATGCTGAAGCAGGTGAAGGTCGGGGACAAGGTGCGGTTCGCAGCCGAATCCGCGACCGCCGGCATCACGATCACGAAGCTGCAGAAGGGCAAGTGAAGCCGTGAGTGCGACGCCGCTGACCAAGATTGGCGGCGTCGGACCTCGAATGATCGCGAGGACTCCGTGATTGCTCTCGCCTAGGACTACTTCCTGATCGTCGGTTCGCCCTCGCGGCGGCATCGATCGCGAGCGTGACGGTCGAGCAGTTCAAGAGCAATTCCGAACCGACGGTGATCAAACGAAGCTTATACTGGTGAACATGGGGCGGAGGAGGCCTGATGCTCATCCTCCATATGTGCACTGAAATTACGGTCGAGCAACTCAGCGATTAAGGGAAATGCAATGTCGAAGAAGATTTCAATGGCCGCCGTCACAATGATCGTGGCAAGCTTGGGCTGTAGCGCCGCCCTTGCCCATCCAGAACTCCAATCGGCTGACCCCGCTGCCGGAGCGGCGGTAGCGACTTCGCCCAAGCAAATCAGGATTACGTTCAACGAGAACGTCATCCCGCAGTTCTCCGGCGTCGAGGTGAAGGACCAAACCGGGAGAGTGATAACCACTGGAAAAGCTACGACGGATCCCGCCAACAAAAAGCAGTTGGTGGTCCCCGTTCAGGGACAGTTGCCCCCGGGCGACTACAAGGTCGAATGGCACGCGGTGTCCGACGACACCCACCGGGTCAAAGGTAGTTACTCGTTCAGCGTGGCCCGCTGATGATCGATCTTGGACTTGTCGTCTCGCGGCTTCTGCACTACGCGGCAGTGACCACGTTCGCCGGTGTGTCGTTTTTTCCGCTGTACGCGTATGCGGACGCCGAACCGGTCGTGTTGCTCCGCCAGCGGCAGAGCGTGCTTCTGGCAGCCGCCATTGTGGCGTTGCTCAGTGCTATCCTGTGGTTCGTTTTCTCGGTCGCGAACATGAGCGGCACGTTGGCCGACGTTGCCGATCGCGAGGTGCTGTGGACGGTATTGAGCGAAACGACCTTTGGCAGGGTATGGACCGCCCGGCTTGTCCTCTCGATCATCGTGATCGGCCTGTTTTGGAGTCGCGTCGTTTCAAAGTTGGGTCCCCGCCGCGATCTGATCACGCCTGTTCTGGCCGCAGTGCTGTTGATCTCGTTGGCAGGAGTGGGTCACGCCCAAATCGAAGAGGGGGTCGAGGGCATTATCCATGTGGTGTCGGATGCGGCACACCTGCTCGCCGCCGGCGCATGGCTGGGAGGACTGGCGCCGCTCGGTTACATCCTTTTGTTACACGGTGGAGAGAGCGGACGCGCACAAAAAAGCGAATTTGACGAGAACCTGTTGCGGTTCTCGGGCATGGGCTATCTTGCGGTTGCGACGCTCGTCGGATCAGGACTCGTCAATAGCTGGTTTCTAATCGGTAACGTTTCCGGCCTGTTTACAACGCCATATGGACAGTTGCTGATCGTGAAGCTGGTTCTTTTTGCGGGCATGCTAGCGCTCGCAGTATCGAACAGGTTTTGGCTGGTTCCGTTACTGACCGAAGGGCGCGGGGATGACCGGAACGGATCAACAGTCTGGATCGGCAAATTGCGCAACCATGTTCTCGGTGAGCAGTTCTTGGGTCTCGCGGTTCTTTTGGTCGTCAGCGTTTTAGGAACCATGCGCCCGGCGATCGGTCAATGATGACGAAGCAGCCAGCCAGCGAGCAAGTTAGACGGTATCAAAAGGGGTTCAGGCCACCCTGCCGTGTGCCGTCGCCGGCATTGCTGTTGCCCTCACATGAATTTGCATTCGATGCAGCGACGGCTCAGATTAGTGTTGGACGCAACCGATATTGGAGGGCAAAACAAAATCATGAGTAGTCCATCGATCGTTCATTCTCGCAGTCTGACGCGGCGAAGCGCGCTCGGGATCGCTGCGCTGGCATTGGTCATGCCGTCAGTTTCTGCGTTTGCCCAGACTCCAGCCATCCTTGTTCATAAGGATCCAGACTGCGGTTGTTGCGCAGGTTGGGTGCGACATCTCAAAGATGCTGGCTTCGCTGTGACGGTCGAGGAAACCGCAGACCTTCAGGTCGTCCGAAAACGTCTTGGCGTACCGGCTGATCTCGCTGCATGTCACACCGCTGAAATCGCGGGATACGTTATCGAGGGCCACGTCCCCGCGTCAGCCGTGCGGAGATTGTTGGAAGAGCGGCCCGACGCTACCGGATTGGCCGTCCCCGGTATGCCCGCCGGATCACCGGGAATGGAAGGTGGGGCACCGCAGCGGTACGACGTTGTTCTTTTCGGGCCGATTGGCCGACGACCCTTCATGCACTTCGTCGGCGTGGAAAATGTCGGCTGAGCCCGCTTCAAGCACTAACGATCGACCCCGAACGAATACTCCCCCTTCACGCGGTGGGTATCCTCGGAAACAGCATGCCAGGTGACCGTATAATGTCCCGCCTTCAACGGCACGGGGAGGGGCACGACGAGTTGCTTCTGATCTTTTGGATCATTCACTGGGACGCCCGTGGCAATTGTTTTCCCAGCTTCATCCTTGAGTTCCAAGCCCGAAAATTTTGCGATCACGCCTTCGCTGAAATTCAGCTTGATCTCCGTGGGAGAGACCTTGCTCGAAACATCAGCTGCGGGGCTAGCAGCTGTTAGTTTTGGATGAGCATTGGCTGAAGTAGCAATCAGGCTAATCGCCAAAACTGCGAGGGTACCTATCGTCACTGCGCGGGTACCTATCGTCGTCGTATTCCGGGACATTAGAATTCCTTTCCTCGTAACTCAGGCCGCAGCGTAGGATTGCATGGGTTCTTTCGACTGGGGCGCCAAGTTTCCCCAGTCGGAAACTCGGTTAATATCCCCGATAGCCATAATAACGAGGCCTTGAATAATAGTAGTATTGTGGGGCCGATTGATATCCGTGGGCCTCGTCATGAAGGTCCCGGAGGGCACGATGATAGGCACGGTGCTCAGAGCGACTATAAAAGCCGTACTCGTGGGCACGCTCGTGCGCGTCAGACAATTGGTCGTGGAACCGATCGTGAGCGCTATAACCGTTATCTTCATCATCGTGAGCAAGTGCGGGCACCACGGGTACACTCAACACCAGCACGGCAGCCATCAGAAGTGCTTTTCTTGGGGTCATGATCTGTCTCCATCCGCTGAGTAAGCCCAACGCGGCGATGTTGGGTTCACTAACTTTCAGCTCCCAGGTGGAGAACTTAAACGGGTTGATATGAACGCCAGCCGAACGCAGAGTTCAGCGATCATTTATTTCGATCTTCCGCATCCTCGCCGTTATCAGATTGCCACATTCGAACCACGATCGGTGAGCCCCCCGGCGTTTGCAGTCATTCGTGTCCGAGTTTCAGCTCTGAAAGGATTCGTGGAGAGTGGACCGACCTGAAGAAGAGGCCTAAAAAAGCGATGTCGTTCCGGATCATGAACTGAGCACAAGCGGAGTCCGTTTCGTCGTCAGCGGCGGACACGGCACTGCCGGCAGAAATCCATATCCTGGAAGCGGGACATTTCGCCCTCGACGAAGCGGCCGACGAGATCGCGTCGCTTGTCCGCAACTTCCTTGAGCGTCTGGATAATCAGGGAGGATAGCGTGAGCCGCACGTTGCCGAGCTCAACCGAACCGAATTTCCGGTGTCGCATGGGTGCTCGCGCAATTAGTAAGCTCTCGGTCGTAACTCGAGGCACTTGAACTGATCGCTTTCCAAGCAATCTGCACTCGGAGACGATTTTCTCCAGATTCGCTTACTCGCTCGAATGAGACAGAACTGGGGTTATGGTTCGCGCGCGCATATCGCGCTGTAAAATAAAGAAAAAATGGCGCACCCGACACGATTCGAACGTGTGACCTTTGCCTTCGGAGCAATATAGGCTGCCCATCCTAAATATGCGATCGGGCACGCTATGGTTCGCTATCAATCTGAAGCCACTACATATTTTGCAATAGACTAGCGACGCTCCTATCCGAATTTTCGCTCCGATTTCCGCCCGCCTGCTTACGTGGTGCTTACGCGAGAAATCGAGGCCAAATCGGAGGAGCGCCGTGCCTAAGCTCACCAAACGGGTCGTCGATGCCGCTGATATCCGGCAGAAGGACTACGTCCTTTGGGACGACGAATTGCCGGGCTTCGGTCTTCGCGTATTTGCCTCCGGCAAGCGGAGCTACGTCATCCAATATCGAACTGCCGGGCGTTCGCGTCGCTACACAATTGGGCTCCACGGAGTCTGGACTCCTGAGACCGCACGGCAGGAGGTTAAGGCCCAGTTGGGTAGGGTTGCCCAGGGTGAAAATCCCGCCGATGAACGCCAGCTCGATCACCAGGCGCTCACCGTCAAGGAACTATGCGAGCTGTATCTTCACGACCTCGAAGCCGGCCTCATTCTCGGCAAGGGAGGGCGCCCCAAGAAGGCCACCACCATCGTAACGGACACAGGCCGCATCCAACGTCACATCATACCGCTGATCGGCAGCCGGCGAGTGAAGGACCTTGTGAAAGCCGACATCAACAAGGTCCTAAAAGACATCATGGCGGGGAAGACCCGCACGTCGGTCAAGACCAAGAAGCTCCGAATGCGTTCGGCAGCTTCCCCAATCACTGGAAGAGGATTTTCGAGGACACGCCACTCTCCGACGTCACTCCCCATGTCCTACGGCATAGCTTCGCAAGTATTGCGAATGATCTTGGCTTCACAGAAGTTACGATCGCGGCTCTTGTTGGTCACACGAAAGGGTCGGTAACGAGTAAATATATTCACACTCTCGACACAGCCCTCATCATGGCCGCTGACACGATCTCTGGTTACATCCAGGGCCTTCTCGACGGCGTCGAATTCAAACAGACCGCTTACGCCCTTGACCGCGACTCCCGGAAGGCGGCGCTTGTCCGCTTCCTGCGCAATGCCGTCGGCGAGGTTGAGGCAGGTATCGAAGAACGGGAGTGTCTCGCCGCTTAAGGAAATAGTTTCCGCTTTGCGATGATCAGCGGGCATAAGTCGTTGGAAGGGCCAATGGCCGTGCAAATCGTTCGACACCAAGTAAGCAATTGTCTCAGGACGAAACAGACTACGAATCTGGGGGTCAGAAGGCGACGGCACCTCGGGGCCAATGGGTGTCAAGTCCGTTACCAAGCATCTCAACGCGGCCGGTATCCGTACCCACGAGTGTTCTGTTATGCTTCATCAATTCTCAACCATATGCGACGTGCTGGCGGCGTTTTTGTCTTGCCGTCCAAATCGCGCGCCTAACGTAAATCGGCTGAACCGCCGTAGCCGAATAGCCCTTCGGCTCGCAATGCGGCTGCAGTGAACGCGCATTGAATCAGGCGAACTCGTGCGTGTCGACGGCTGCAAAGTTTGAGATCCGGGACGCGCTGTTAGGGCGCCGACCCGGATTCTTATTTTGCGCCGAAGCCCGCCGTGGATGCGCGAAGACACGTCCAGTAACCGCTGCTCGGTCGCGAGATCGTTCTGTATATCGGCACACCATTGGTTTTTCCCGCCCATTGCGGATCAATCCGAACCCAACCGCTCACGTATGAAACCGAAAAGACGGGTTCGGGCTAACGTTGTCTGAAAGCTCAGTCATGATCTCCCCGACCTTCTTCGCAAACAGTAGCGTGACCGGAAGTCGGGTGATCCCATCGCTAGAATTCCAGTTCATCTTGGACAGGGTTAGAATCTCACGCGCTCGGGCTTCGATGTCTGTATCGCCCGCGGATCCGATCTGGATGGGCGCCGGAATGTGCGCACCGGGAAATTCATCCCACCACGGCACGTAACCGCTGGTGAAGAGATAGGATTCACCCTCGATGCGGCAAAGAGTCCCCCGCCAGGGCTCTTCCGACCCTTTCCGGACAAGACGGAAGGGAGTTTGCCTGAGCCAAACGAGATCGCAGCCTGGGACGACACCCTTCGCGGCGTCCCGAAATCCCTTCTCTTCCTCGCCTTGGTATATCGATGTCTTGTGCACAACGACCCGTTTCGGTTGCACGCCGGTGCGCATCTCGTACCCAGCCAGAATATCCCGCATCAGTGAGAAGGCCTGCGACTCGTTGAGGTAGGGCTGTCTATCGATCCTTTGCTCATGGTCGATGTGCGCGCCCTTCAGACAAAAGGGCTCGTGGTCCGAAGAAAAGGCCTGGGCGACGCTGGCATAGACAAGATGGCCGCCTCGTTTTTTCAAGTGATGGAAGGAGACGCCGACGAAGCATACGCCCTCCGGAAGATCTGACGGGCGCCATGGCATGCCGCCAGATTTGTAGTAGAGCGCCGTTGCGAAGTTCCAATTGCGCGTGGCCTGACTGTGGCCGGTCTCTTCGTCGCGCTCGATGGTCCCGCGACGAAGGATCTGTATCGGCACGGCATTATCGTACTTGTGCACAGTTCCCTTTAGTGCACGGTAGAATGTACGAAAGAGCAAGTCTTCTGCGGTGGTTCGAAGGGCCTCAGCTTCGGCAAGTTCTTCCTCGGTCGGCGCGAAAAGATCGAATTGCGCGTTTTCCTCTTCGCGCTTCAGTATCTGCAGGGCGCGGCGTTCTTTGGCGGAAAGCCCCGGGTTTTCAACCCTCAAGTCGCCCAATTCGTCCGGAATGCACACCACGATGCAATCGGGCCGAACATCTCCGAACATACTGCTGATCGGGCCTTCGAAAAGTTCGACCAGCGCATCGAAATCATCGCCGCTGATCGGTGGGCTGAAATAGTGGTCGAATTTGCCACCGTCGATGACGCGAACAAATTCCTCGTCAACCTCGAATTTGACCTTGAGCGCTTTTTCGATACCCGGCCAATCCCGAAATCGTCGAGCATTCTTTTCTTTGGCCGGCCTGTAGAGATTCATATCCCTGAGCCACCCGCGTGCGGCGGCCACGTCCGCAGAGAGACCGATCAAACCCAGCCTGAACGTCCGCTGTCCACGGTGATCCACCGGACCGCTCGAGGCAAGCGCCCGCCGAGGATCGACATCCAGGCGACCGTTGTTGAACTGCACCTCGGGTTCAGGCAGGCATTTGATCTTGATCGCGATCGTCATCGATCAGTCCTTCCTCGGGTACGTCTATCGAGAGGAACGAGCCCTCAAGAAGCATGTCCTGCGCAGCCACTTGGCTGAGGTTGATGACTGGGGCGCCTTGCGCAATGAACCTTCCCCAAAAGATCAGGTCGCTGTCGACGCTTTGGTTGCGATCAAACTTCATTCGGCGGGTGGCCCGCTTCGTCCTTGCGTATCCGGGAAGCGGAGTCTTCGCGTCCGCCCCGGTGAACATGTAGAACGGCTTTAGGCGCACACCCCAGGTCGATCCGATGCGGGCGATATCGTAGGCAAAGCCCTCATTTTCGAACCACGTCGGTGGCTTCTCGCTTCTGAGTTTGACCACTTCCCGCGAAATTCCTTTGCGGGTAGGGCTGTCATAGACATACTTCCGAGGACCTTTGTTCAGCCCAATGAAGAATGCGCGTCGTTGCGACCTGTTGTCCTCCTCCATGATCAGACCACGCCCCCTCAAGCCCTTTAATCGACCCTCGAAGTGCTTTCGCAATAGCCAAGAGAAGACTCTGGCGAGAGCCGGATCCGACTCGAGTGCCTCGCGGTCGGAAACCTGGATCTCCGGCGACGTCATCACCGGTTGCAGAATCGCCGCAAGCAACGGCGGAGGAGCAAGGGACCACAATTCGCCGCCGTGAAGCAGGACGGTGCCGGCCTCCTCGAGCGGTGCAACGCCGGCGATCTCCCGCAGTGTGCCCCGGACTTTCACGCGCGAGACAGCCTCCGGCAGTGCCGCGAAAGGCAAGAGGTTGAGAACGTAGGTACCGATCGGGCGAGTATCTCTAGCGACGCCAGCAAATCGACCGGACGCTGTCGGTTGAAAGATTTCCGCCTTGAATTCCTCATCGCCAGGCGGAAGCCTGAAGACTGCCGTGCCATTGCCCTCGCGCGCGTACTTGACGACATCCGACAATCCGGTGCCGGCTCTCTCCATCACGCTCATTCCGTAGAAGACGTCGCAAAGTGAGCGATTCCGCTGGGATGTCAGTTCCCGCAAGGGTTCAAACTGGCCCTGATCGTCGATGGTCAACTTGTCGGTCAATCGGTCAGGCGGCCGACCGGGATTGACGAACGAGATGAGCGATCCGGTTTCGACGTTGATAACTGCGGGGCGGCCATCTTCGTAGTCACGATGGACCAAAAGATTTACGACGAGCTCGACAAGCGCCCGCTCGTGATATGCCGACCTTTCCACGTGTCGACCGAGGACCTTGACTTTGAGCGTTGAGTTTACGTCCTTCCCGCGGACCCATTCCAGAAGCTCGTTGCGCTGCCTCAGGAGATTTCCCGATATGACCTGGCGCTTTTTACCGTCGATGGTCACGCTGACGATCGCGTGGGGAAAGAACCGTTGAGGATTTACTCCGAAGAGAAGCACGGCGGCGTTGCTGGGCTTCTCCGTCCCTTTCACGTTTATGAGGAGGCCGAGCTCCCGGAGAAATGTCGTGAGGGTCGCCGACGTCGGTCCGCGGAGACCAAGCTTTTTCGCGTATTCATGGGCTGTAAGGAGCGCAAGGTCCAGATCGAGGTCGGTGAGTGATGCATCGGCGACAGGACGGTCGTCGAATGCCAGCTCAGTCAAAGACGTTGGGGGCCCGAGGTTTCTCTGCTTGCCGGCGAGCTCTACATTGAGATCGCCGAACAATTCATCGAATCCGTCGATCTCAAGCAAGCGGAAATTGCCGCCGAGTCGTTTTTGCAGAGCCTTCACGTTGGGATGCAAGTCAGCGCCAGTTCGATGACACCAGAATATGCCCTTCTTGAAGGCCAGATCGCCCGCTTCGCCGAGAAGGCATTCCATGATCGAGGGTTCAGCGCCCCGGTACCCTACGACGATGAAGGGTGTAGATTGCAGTAGTGGGAAGAGAACACTGATGAGCTTGGGATCTAGCGACGCCACCTCTTCGGTCAGGTTCTTGTCCGTGTACTGTTCCGCTTTCCCGTGAAGCCAAACGATCTGGGCGCGGTGGAATATGTCGAATTCCCGGAAATCCTCCGGCCCCCGATTCACTTCGGCGACGAGCCGGATGTGCGGCCGTTTGTCGTGGAGCGCCTGGGGCAAGCAGATGTCGAAATTCGTGGTCAGGACGGTCCCGGCTAGTCCCCGCAGCACCAACTCAGCCAGTTGCCGATAACCTGTCCCGATGCCTTCCGTCGGTCGGATGAGATCTAGCAGCACCGCCTGCCGATAGGACTGAGGCTGAAGAAGGTGCTTCACAGCCAGCGGAAAATTCTCCGCTAACCGGCTTTCGTCGTTGATGAACCAAGGCTGCTGATTCAGCCAGGCTCGCCATTCTGAGGTCTTGACCTGCTCCGGAAGGACCTTCCCGGCAAGAATGCGTTCCGAGAAAACGCGCCGGGCAATCCGCTTGACGGCTTCATCAGCCAACGGCACTCCGGAAGAAAACGAAGCGCCGGCCCCCAGGAGAATGGTCGGCCGAGCCTCGTTTTCCGGGTTCAGGATTGAAGCGAGTTCACGCACACTTTTAATGTGGGACATCTGGAATCAGCCAACCTGGGAATCGGGACGAAAGAACAATATAGGAACATGGCGCAAGACGCACCCATCGCGCAGAGGATCACGGTCTCCTTGAGGTCGAGCAGCGCGAGCAGATTGCCGGCGAATTCTTCCGTCGACGGCAAGGCCGTGGATATTTGCCATGTCGGCGAATGTGTTTATGTCGCGCGCGTTTACGTGGGGCATGTTGGGTTTAGCTGCTCAGGGCTTCGCGGACTTGGCTGTTCGCTTCGCTGGCGTTCGCGGGGCTGGCGCCGGCGCCGAAGCCTTGAGCGCGAGTACCGTCGTGACGAAGCGGATCCCGTAGGTCGCCGCGGCATGCCGTACGATGATGAACTGGGCTACGAGCAACACGCAATAGATGGTCAGGACCTTCGGTGGTTGGACGGTGAGGAGCGCAACGGTGCCAAAGCCGATCAGAAACAGTGCCGCCAGTCAGGCGTAGTCGCGCAGCAGCAGGAATTCACGATGGACCTGCTGCACGCTCGGATCGTTGTGCACCTCCTTGTACAGGCGGTACCACGCGGCGTTTTCCGCCTCGGGGCTGCGCAGCGCGACTTTGTTGGTCACCTGGGCGAGCCTGACCTGGTCGATCCGCGGATCCTGCTGCGCGTACTTGCTGAATGCGCGATGGCCTGGCAGCGCGTGATACCATCGCAGGAAGACCAGTCTTGCCTTCATGTCGGCGCTGAGCAGGCCGTTAGCGATGGTGGTGACAACGGTAGCGAGGCCGACGGGCAGAAGCTGGGTGGCGCTGTTGATGAAGGCGCGGAAGCCGGAGCTTTCGAAGTCGCTGAAGTTAAGAGCGGCGTAGAAGGCGGCCGAGTTCACCGCGATCAGCAGCCACAGATGCCAGCGGTTCTGGTCCTTCAGCGACTTCGAATTGCCGGCCGTGATCATGAGTAATCCTCGACTCTCGTGAAGAATGGCAGCCCGTCCACGCTGGAGTAGCCGGGCCGCAATGGAAAACCGCCACGATGGACTTTGGTCGAGCCCTGCGTGGCGATGATGATGCCGCCCCGGCGCTTGAATGCATTCAACACGATCTTGCGCGGGTGGTTCGTATCGTCAGCGGGTGCGGAGACGTAGGCTGAGAAACGGGGTTCGGTATACTCCGGCTCGACCGGTCCCAGCAGTCTGGTCAGCACCGTCGGGCCGACATTCCGTCGGCTTCCGCGATGCGGGATCTGCACGAACGTAAATTGTTGAAGCGGCAAGCCGACCCTTGCGGCATAATCGGCGGACCAGGTCAGCGCATTCACGCCGGCGTCGCCGGTGAGGAGAACGCGCTGCTCGTTCTCGAAGGCGCCGTACAGGACCACGCTCGACTCGTTGCTGGCGCTGGTCTGTCCGCCGTCCCTCAGCCGCTCCTGAGCCCAGGTTTCCGTCGTCCAGTTTTCTACCTTCGCACGGGCGGCTTCGACGAGTCTCCCGATGAGCGAAGCCTTTCCGAGCCACATCGACGCCGCTTCGATCGCTGCGTGGTTCGGGTCCGGCGTTTTCTCGAACTGCGGCAGCAGATGCAGACAGACCGCCCGGTTCGGTGACAAGACGTGGAAGGGGCCGATGTTCTGACCTTGGAACGGTTGGTTGATCGTGACGCTCTTTGCCAGCGCCAGATCGACGATCTCGCTGATGATGTCGTACTCCTTCTTGACGGCAGCCTGCAGGCCGAGGGGAGTCCAGCGGGTGTCCGCGAAGAGGTGCTTGACCTCGGGTGCGAGAAGCCAGGGGACGTGCAGCCAAAGATTATTGACCGGGATTTGCGCCAGCACGGTCCGGAGGCCTGATGCGTGATCGGCATCCGAGTGGGTCAGGACGACGTGTTCGAGTCTTGCGCCGAGGCCGAAATGCTTTCTCAGATGGGCGACGATCTCGTCGCCGGTATCGGCGGTGCCGCCGTCGATCAGCATCAGCTTGAAGTCGACCGGCGTGCCGTAGCGCAGGATGATGGCGTCGCCGGCTTTGCTGCCGGTGCCCACCGGCATGAATTCGATTTCGCAGATCACTTGACGCCTCCATCGTTGGGCGCCGCCTGAGCGCCGGGATAATAATTCATGAGCTTTTCGTGGTCGGACAGGTTGGTTGGGCGGTACGGTCCGCGGGTGTAAAAATGCTGGACGCCGCCGGGTGTATCGAGCCGCTTGTAGACCGACGAATGCAGGATGGCGCGGGGCTCGACCTTGCGGTGCCCTTCCTTCCAGACCTTGAAGCGTCCGCCGATAATGCCGGGCTCGCGCGCGTCGTGCTGCGGCCCGAGGGGATCGGGGTTGAGTTGCAGATAGCGGTCGTCCGCCTTGATGCCGTTGCCGGTCGGCGTCTGGCCGTCGGGCAGGTTTATCGCGGCGTACACCATCCAGCCGAGCGAAATGTCGGAGAGGTGTGCCTCGTTTTCGGGGTAGCTGCCGCCGGTGTCGGAATGGTTTCCGGCGAACCAGATCTGGTCGAGCCAGTCGGGGTATTCGTCGGGACGTTCGGGACCCTTGTTATGGGTGCTGCCCCAGATCACCCGGTCGAAGTCCGCACGGTTCTCGTCGATCGACAGGGCGTGGCGGGCGTACCAGACCCTGTTGTCGAGGTGCAGGTCGTAGAATTCCATCTTCGGCGAGGCGAGATGCCACCGCTGCCACCAGTGTCCCGGCAGGCTGGCGGCGAACTTGATGTGCGTGACCGCGTAGCCGATCGCAGCAGCGAGCACTCCGACCCCGACGAGCGTCAGGAAGGTCGGCAGGAACGGGAACAGAAGGAAGGACTGAGCGAAGCTGATGAAGGCCAGCGCCAGCGCCGCCCCGCCGAGCAGAGCGAACGACAGCGGATAGCTTCCCAGCGAAGCGACCGTGTCGAAAACGCCGATAAAGATCGGCACCGTGTTGGCCTTGCCGTCGGCATCGGATCCGTATTTCAGCCGGAAGGCCGCTGCGAGGGCCTTGCGCTGCTCCACATAGGCCGCGTCCTTCGGCGAACTGACGAACTGATAGACCTTCTTCACGGCCTCCTTGGCGATTGCCGTCGATCCGTCGACGTCACGCCGCAGCGGCGTGACGTCCGACATCCGCATGGGAATGCCGCAGAGCGAGAGCACCGCCGCGAGGCATCTGACGGTGTAGGCGCCGCGGCTGAAGCCGAACAGGAAGATGTGGAAATGCCCGAGCTAGTGGCCCAACGTGAGAACCGAGATCGGCAAGAAGTCGGCGCCGAGCCTAGGGCACATGCTTTCGCTCGCGAAGATGTTCGATGTCAGCAAGGAGGCGATGGCCCGCGCCTATGCGGAATACCACTCGGAGACGATCGCATTCGTGGTGGTCCGCGACGGCAAGGTGGTGCGGACGTACAGCAACAAGACCCGATTTCCTTTCATCACGGCGGTCCGCGACAGGGCTGTTCCTCAAGGATCATTGTTCTATCGAAGAGGACATCAGGTTGGCGTGCCGAGCGATGTTGACACGCGGATCGCCGATCTTTGGATTGATGTGGAGCGTGGTCGCGCGGCGCCGAGGATCAGTGAGCAAGTGTGCCTTCAGTCCAACGACTTCGCCCTGATTATGCTGTGGTATGAATCGGTCGAAGATCCCGAGTACGACGAAGACGGCGAGCGAACGGCGAAGGAACGATTGAAGCACCGGCAATCGCGGCTCACATGATGCGCTCCGAACGTCGACGGCGCTCGCGGCTTAATCAGGCTTCAACGCGCTCGCCCCAACCCCGCGATAGCCGCTTTTTGACGTCATTCCGCGCGAGAACTTTCTCGCATAGTTCCCAGCGTTCTCCCTTTGGGTCGAGGTCATTGTGTTTCGGCATGGAATAAAGACCCCGTTTCGGGGTGATCGGCATCCAATCGGGGCTCTGACGCAATTTTGGTGCAGCCGTGGGTCATGTAGCGCCTATCAGACGGGCCTGAAGCAAGTCGAGCTTGGCGCGTCCGTACATTTGACGCTTGACCAACTTGAGCTTGGTGATCTGGCCCTCGGTCTGTCCGTTGGACCAGGACGTGGTGATCGCTGCGTTGACGCCAGCCTTGTCCTTGATGACGCCGTTGGCAAAAGAGGCGACGAGGCTTGCGCATGCTCGTTCCAGCCATGGGTCAAGATCTACGTGAGTCTTCTTGCGGATCATCGTATGGAAAGCGGTGATGATCTCGCGAGCTTCCACCAGGAGAGGAACGCCTTGATCGATCGCCGCGATGGTGACGGTCTCTGACTTTGATAGCGTATCGCGGCCGTTGGTCATCAGGCGGGCGATAGTTCTCGCGGACGGCACGCGCTCCAGGCTCTGAGCATCGGGCATTTCGGCACGCCGACGGCGTGTCGCCCATTCTGTAACGACCCGCGCCGAGCCCCTAAATCCCTGCGCCTTGAGGCAACGCCACAGGTCAGCGCCGTTACAATGACCATCAGCCCACTGAGCGTCGAGCCATCGCAGGTAGTGCTCGAGCGAGCTCTCGCGCACCCTGAACACATCGGATCGCTGACCTCGCAGCACCCCTGCGGACGAGGCCCCGGCTATATCCGGTGAGCCGTACGATCTCCTTTATGGAGACGCCCGTCTCGGCCTGTTTGAGGGTATCCTCTCGCCGAAGATAGCCCTCGTACTGGATGCGCTCGGCGACGGTCAGCAAGTCGGGATTTATGGTGGCGGCGCCGACCGCGGCGCGGACCTGGCGCATGGATTTGCGAACCGCGTCGAGGAAGGCGTGGCTCGCGTTCTCCATGAGATGCCAACGGTCAGCGACCTGGTTGGCGTGCGGGAACGGTGCCACGCGCGATGATTGCCGAGACCATCCAGTTCATCGCGGTCTTGGCAGGTCGGGGTTCGGATCGGCGGCTTGCCGAGCTCGCCCGTGTCGAAGGGCTTGGGTCTGATGGCGACTACGTCCTTCACGCCGCGGGAGATCGGCCATGACACGATCATTTTTTCACATCAATCGCTGCATTGTCGCCCTTGAGGTCGGTCCAATGAACAATCTCATTGGCAGCCAGCCGATGGCCATCCGGCAGCACAACCAGAATGCGTTCACTCCAAAGCGACATTGACTTGGTATGCGGGAGGTGCGTTTCGCCGGTCACGATCGCGATGTCGACTGCGCCGTTGCGCAGAGCAGTGACAAGACGTGTGCGCGATCCCTCTATCATTCCGAGTTCTATCTCCGGAACTCGCCGCGCATAATCCACAAGCGTCGCGCGCAAATTGCCGGCTGTCAGTGATGTGTAAAAGCCGATCGTGAGTCGGCCAGTTTCACCGCGGCCGGTCCGATGCGCCCTTGTCACGAGTGAATCTACTTGCTCCAAGATCGATCGAGCCAGGTGAAGAAAATCACGCACCGCGTCCGTTGCCCGAACGCCACCACTCAATCGCTTGAAGATAGTCATGCCAATCGAATGCTCCAGCTGGCGAATGCACCGGCTCAACGTCGATTGCTGAACTGATAGGCTTTCGGCCGCCCGTCGAAGGCTCCCCTGATCTCTGGCCGCGACGGCGTACCGTAGATGCTGCAGGTTGATAGCCAACATCCGACTGTGAAGTGCCATTCCAGTGGAGTGCTTATTATCTATCATGCTGCAATATCATAAAAGAATGCATCGAACGTGCTCGACGCCAAAGAAGAAAATCACGCGGAATGTACTAGGCAGCGAACGAGAACTTCGAATTGAAAGATTTATGACGGCCGGGTTCGCAACCCGGCCACTTGGAGAAGTTGGCGGCGTTAGTAAAAACAGATTGTTAGTCGACAAGATGATTGTGTGGTGCACAATCTTGGGTTTAATAATGGCCAGCAGCCAGCGTCACAATCTGCTTGCCATGTTTCAAATGACCGACGCCAAGGGCTCGTGATCAAGGCAAGCAACCTCCCGCGATGCGCGTTCCTGCGCCAAGAATCCTCCGCCTCCGATTTCATAAATTGGACGATGTCGATGGCCACCGCCTGCGATTCTGCGGCCGATTTGCCAAAGGTTACTCGCGGGCGCGTTGCGACGAAAAAAAGGTTCGGTCCTATACGCTTCGAATTATTCTTTGGCAGCTTTGCAGTAGAATTCCTACTGCTACCATCGCGACGGCGCTCATGACCGCTCCGTCAAAGCCTCGATGGTA
>WNFO01002341.1_pt1 | contig 25617 bp, 26 predicted proteins | sample 5400251 | NCBI WGS metagenome assembly WNFO01 (sample SAMN13153354, study PRJNA577476) | soil metagenome | isolation source: 100 cm saprolite under Madrone tree | place: USA:California | collected 2016-06-14
TTGTGTTTTAGGGTTTTTGTCTGGAGGGTTTCTTATTCTAGCCGCAGCACTAAATGATGAAGATAACTAAGTCCTTTGTTTTCAACATAAGGAAGGAGAATGAAATGAACAAACTATCAGCATATTTACTAGGACTTATACTAGGAGGTTCTCTAATGACCAGTGTTTTTATAGGTCACTATGATAACTGGCAGTCTTTTGGGCCTGTATTAGGAGTCATGCTTAGTGGTATAGGAGTTATTCTGTTTACAGTTACATGTTCAGACGCTGACGAGGATGTATAACCCCTTTGTTATCTTCAATCTACCTCTACAGCAAGTGTACACCAATAAAAATCCCGGCCCGTACATCAGCCGGGATGAGATTCACACACCCGTTGCAAAACCACTTGATTCGTTGCGCTTTGTGCTACACTCAAGTTGCGATCCAGAGGGGTCAAAAGTAACACTTTTCGTGAAGGAATTTTAAATGAGCAGGAAAAATATATACTTTATTCAAGGTGAAATTACTGGTCTAATAAAAATAGGTCAAGCGGACGAGCCAGAGGTTCGTCTTAAACTACTACAAATAGGAAGTCCAGACAGATTAAAACTGCTGGGTAGTATGCGCTGTTTTGAAAAGTGTGAAAGTATTCTGCATAAAACCTTTTACAAGGACAAAGTTCATGGAGAGTGGTACCGTTCCTCAGAAAAACTACTGGAATTTATAGCAAAGTTTACAGAACCCAATAAATTTGCATAAATTCTTGGGTATAAACGTCAAAAAGTGTTACTTTTTAGTCATTTGAATCGCAACTTACTGTAGAGAGAACAAAAGAGAAATTGACTTTGGAGGTTACACTGGTGACTAGTTCACACTGTAACACCAACCGGGGAGCCCCGTCCAGTTTTACCGTCGGGATGCTGAAGGCGGGGCTCTCAACTACTATGGGAGTTATCTACTGTCATATCAATAAGATAAATGGGAAGGTGTATATAGGACAGACCTGGAGAACTTTACATAAACGGAAACTTGACACCTATAAATGCTCTCCTCATTTTAATCGAGCTTTACAAAAGTATGGATGGGATAATTTTGAGTCGAGGGTTGTAGCTAAAACTGACACACAAGCTAAGTTGGACAATTTAGAAAAGGTTTGGATTATTCTTCTTCAAGCACGAAATGGAGAATTTGGCTATAATGTGAAAGAAGGGGGTAGTCATGGACGACACTCCCCTGAAAGTCGCGCTAAAATGAAGGTGTCAAATAATCCCCTAAGATCAAAAGAATCCAATCTTAAAAGAAGTATAGCCCTTTTGGGGCATAAGCAATCAAAAGAAACTTGTTTTAAGAAGAGTAGAGCTTTAAAAGGGAACACTCGTACTTTAGGGTTAAAGCACTCAGAAGAGTCAAAGAAGAAAATGAGAGAAGCAAGACTTGCTCAGGTGCAAAGAATGAGGGAGGATTAATGCCACTTAAGCTACAGAATACGAGGGAGTTAGTAGCTCCAGATAAGCTTCGTCTTAAGATACTTATCTACGGATTTCCGGGCGCAGGAAAAACGTCCTTCCTTGCTACTGCTAATGCTCCTGAGCATAAGCTGCTTGTAGGATCATGTGAAACAGGTCATGGTAGAGGCTTGTTGTCAGTGGCCTATGCAGGCTTTGACTTCTGTGAGTTGAACAACTACAATGAGTTTGAAGAGTTCTGTACAGGGGTTATTGCTAAGCCCTATGGGGCTATGGGGCTTGACTCTCTTAGTTGGGCTAATAAGACCTTCGTGAAGGATAAAGCGCTTAGTATGCCACGGGCTAAGGGTGAGTCTCAGAAGCGTGCTCTTGGCGTGCCGGAAATTGATGACTACGGAACGATGGGTGAGTTGAGCCGTAAGCTTATTCAACGTCTGATAGACCAGCCTCAGCACATTATAGTAACTTCAGCCTTAAAGGTAGATAAACCAGACGCAGATAATGGGGGTGAAACTCTTGTTGGACCTGACCTTCCTGGGCAAATGTTCCTTGGGTCAACTGCTATGTTTGATCTTGTCCTGTGCTTACGTACTCGATCCGTTCTTCGGGACCCGAGAGATGCTAAGAGTCGCTATACAGAACGGTATTTCCTCACTGAGAACACGGGTGGAATCCTCGCTAAGAATAGACTCTCCGTTAGTGACAAGGGCCTTTCTTTTCTGCCTTCGGAAGTAGTCATTAACTTGGAGAAGGGTATTGGGACGTTCCCTTGGATTCTCTATGCAGCAAAAACGGCCTATACCAAGTTCCTTGAAGAACACCCTCAGGCGGTGAAGGTATGATACTAAGTCTAGAAGAAACAATCCAAGAGATGATTAACAAGTCTATAGCTTGGGAACATATAGGGCTTACGAATAGAATAGATGCCCTTCAAGCTGATTTGGATTCTAAGACTAGAGAATTAGAGGCAATGTGGGAACATGTTAAGCCTCTTACACAACAACAAATGAATAAAGAAGTCAACACAAGGTTAGATTTTTTCAACAGATTAATTCCATAACAAGTTTAGGAGACTCTCCAATGTCTAGAACAATTGAAGAAGCGGACGATGAGATCATTGACTTAGAGCAACGAATTGGTGATCTTGAAGATGAACTTCAAGAAGCCGAAAATGATAGAGATTTGTATGAGAGTATTGTTGAACAAATTCGCGGTATAGTTTAATGAGTTTGGGAGAAGGTTAGTAGTCAATAAGTCGAAACACTGACCATGTTTCGCGGGTGGCGTCACCTGGATAGGTGATGACGACGAAAACCCTCTCCCATAGTCTAGGGGCCTATCCGGTTAGGGTACAAGCCCCTAGACTCCCTCTTCTAGGAGTACAATGCCAAACAATCAACCAAAAGGAAACGTAGAACCGCACGGCTCAACCTGGATGGATATCCAGCCTCTAGACCCTCGTCAGGGTCAGCCTGTTGATTTAACCGTGCCTCATGCTACTGACACGATTTTACCGCCTCCGCTAAAACCTGGGCAGATACTCCCCCCGTTGATTGGGCCTGTGGGTTCACCCTCGGATTATAAAGCTGACCCGCAGATTCTTCACCCGGGAGATTTTACCCGACCTAAGTATTCCGAATTAACTAAGACTTAATTTTATTCCGCTTCAAAGTCCTTCACCAAATCAAAGGAGATAAAACCCTATGAATGATGTTATTGACAAAGCTATCAAACTTGTAATTGAAAGAATGGAGAATTCTTCATTTACACACGATGAGGCTCTTAAGTATACACAAGCAGCACTTAATTTAGCTCAGGCAAAAATTACATTATCTAATGTTGCAAAGTCCTAACGGACCAGACTAATCAAACAAAATGGAGAGTGTTCATGGGATGGGAAACAGTCACACTTGCAGATACTAAGCTAGAGAAGCCAGCGCCAGTTCCGGTGGGAAAGTATATCTTTACACTGCAACCAGGAGCAGCTTACCGAATCAATCCGTATAATGCGATTCAAGAACTAAATGTCCGCTTCGATGTGACAGAGGGGGAGTTCTCAGGGCGTCCGATGTTTGTATCCTTCCCTGATCCTACCGCTCTTAATAAGGAGGGTAAGCCAATGTCATGGAGTGCTCAGGCTCTTAATAAGAAGACCGGAGAGGACAAGACCGAGGACCCGAAGTTCGGGATTTTCACCGTGAGTCCAGCAGCGTAGTTTTGCCAGCCATGCCAAGGGGAGTAGTCTTAGGATTACTCCCTTTCTTTTTATAGGAGGATGAATGGAACCATTGTTTGTTACAACCCGTGAAGGGTCTAAGCTTAAAACTAAATTTCGAGACTTGGCAACATCCGACGAAGTACACCAACCGCTTTTTGAGTATACTAGCCTGCTTTATAGAGCTATACTATATTCTATAGCAAGTAGGTCAAAAGAGGATAGACAAGCTTTTGTAGATAACTTGGATAAGGATTCTGCATATTTAGGAGTTGGAGCGGATTTTTATACTGAAGGAATGGATGTTAAGTTCTAGGAGGCTTCATTGCGCACAATGAATGTGCTTCGTACTACGGTTATGTTGATAGGATTCTTAGTGCTTAGTTTAAGTTGGTTTTACTTGAGGGTACAGGGAGGGAAGTAATGGAACAAAAACTTTATACCTGTGATAGATGTCTTAGAACTACACTAGTAGATAGAAGCTACTGGGAAGATATATCCCATAGTTCTATTGGGCGTATCCCAAGAAGTTATAGTCTACTATGTCCTGTATGTGCAGAACTCTTTAAAGATTTCCTTCAAAATCGAGAAACAGGAACTACCTACATCCGATGAGGGTATCTGAGAACCCAAAATGTGCTGGCTGCCCAATGCTTAAGGTAGACTATACCTATGAGAAAGCCGGGAAGAAGATAAGGCACGTTGGTTCTGAACAGAATTTCGTTCCCGTTAAAATAGGCACCTCCCTTAGGCTAGTAGTGGCTGAGGCCCCTGGCGAAACCGAGAATACTCTAATGGAGCCTCTAGTAGGAGCCGCTGGAAAGTTCTTCGATAGCTTAGCACGCAAAGCAGGTATCACTCGTGACTCCCTTACCCTCACAAATTGTCTCTCATGTCGGCCCCCTAACAACATCTTCCCGACGGACTCAGCAGCTAGAAAGTATATATCGGAACAGGATGCTAAGAAGGCGGTTAGCCAATGCCGTAGGGAACATCTTGAGCCAGTCCTTCGCGGGAAGCCGTGGGAACGTATTGACGCTTTGGGAAGTCATGCTCTTAGAGAACTTACTGGCAAAACAGATATTACAAAATGGAGAGGAAGTCCACTACCTTTACTCGGAGAACAAAAAGTTCGAGTAGTTCCTACCTTACACCCGAGTTTTATTATGGTTTATGGTCAGGGGTATATCCCAGCCGTGGTTTCAGATTTAAAGAAGGGAACTACCCTTCCTCCTGAGTACTACAACACTAAACCTACTTTAGAAGATGTGGCAGGATTTCGTTCTACCAAGGTTGCAATAGACATCGAGACCAATCGCTTTACTCAACAGATTATCTGTGTTGGACTCTCTGATCGTTCCTACCACGCAATGTGTGTACCCTTTAAGGGTCCTCACATAGCAGAGATCAAGCGAATTGTAGAGAACGCGGAAGAGATTATAACACACAATGGGGTCAGCTTTGACATGCCCCGGCTTTGTGCTGCATTAGGCATTAAGAATCTTAAGGCCCGTGAGTTTGATACCATTTTGGCTCAGCACTTGCTGATGCCTGATTGCCCGCATGATCTTGGGTTTGTAGCTTCAGTATTTCTTCAGAAGCCGTACTGGAAGGATGAAATCGGGCAGGATTTAGAGTACTATTGCTGTAAGGACGTTGATGGTACACTTCAGATTGCTCAGCAGCTTAAGCCTCTATTAAAGTCTCAGAAGCTTGAAGACCTATACTGGTATACACAAGTTCCTTTGGCAAAAATATGCCACTTGCTAGAAACAACTGGAATTCATACAAGCGGCAGGCGAGCCACAGAAGTCCGCGTCAGACTATTAGCAGAGATAGCAGAACTAGAATCCACCTTACCCGAAGGTCTTAAACCTTATGATAAATCCATCCGTGTTCGCCAACTTGCTCCGAAGGGAACTCTTGGAAAATCAGGAAAGCCTATCAAGTACATCCATGTCCCCGGAACTGAGAGAATTTGCCCTTGGTCTAGCCCAAAGATGGTCGGACACTTCTTATATGATACACTTAAACTTCCTGAACAGCTCCACGCAAAAACCAAACAAGTATCCACCGATAAAATAGCTTTAGACAAACTCTTCAACCGAGCAAAGCTTCCCGAAGACAAAGCCGCAATAAACGCTGTCCGTAAGCTACGAAGCCTAGATGAACTAGCCTCCAGCTTCATAAAGGGGATGAAAGACGATGATGGAAATGAAATCCCAATCAGAGATGGCAAAGTCCTGCCGCACTTTTCTCCTTATGGAACAAGTGGTGGTCGTCTGTCTTCTAGTGGACCTAACATGCAGAACCAGCCTCCTGCCGCTCGCTTTATCTATATACCTTCTAACCCTGATTGGTGCCTCATTGAGGCCGACTTTAGCCAAGGAGAAAACAGGTTAACAGCCTGGTATGCTAATGACCAAGAGAGATTACAACGACTTTCAACGGCGGGCTTCTCGGAGCATAAGCTTAATGCGCAGATATTTTTTAACGTCCCCTACGAAGAGGTTGTCAAAGACAATTCTCCTGACGCGCCTTACGGACGAGCTAAGAAGCTTACACATGGTATTAACTACGGAGAAGGCCCGCGTAAGATAGCAATGAACCTAGACCTTCCTGAGAAGGATGTGAGGGATTGGTTATTCAAGTGGCGCGCAGCAAACAGGCCAACAGTTGACTGGATGGAGAAAGTCTCCAAGGAAGCAGAGCACTCTGGAGTCTTAACCAATGTGTTCAGCCGCAAGAGATGGTTCTGGACTAACCGACTATACGGAGAGTCCCTAAGCTTTCTCCCCCAGTCTACACTAGCGGATATAATGCACCGCGCAGCAATCGGCATGATGTATGAGAGAATCAACTGGCCTGTTGAACTAGCTTTAAAGGCTTCACCAGTTCTATCTCCATTACCTTATCCAGCTAAGTTACTTTTAAATGTCCACGACTCTTTTGTCTTAGAGGCTCCTAAAGAGTTAGTACCTGAAGTTATTAGGTGTGTTAGAGCTGTAATGAGCCAACCTTGGCCCCACTTAGGCGGCTTCAGTGTACCAGCAGAGTTTAGCGTAGCAGCCCCCGGTGATAGTTGGGGGGAGACGAAGAGTTACAAATTGGAGGATTAATGCTAACTATAGATGATGTGTTTAAATTGATTACACAGGAACGAGGGTATCAAGATGGCTTTTATGTACCCGGAGAAAAACTTTCGAGTGGCGTTACCCGACGTGAACGAGACTTGGATGTGACTTCTCACCTAGTTCTTCTTGACTTGTATATCAATAAAGCGAAAGTGGATTGGAACGTAAAGGGAGATAACAAACCTGCACTAAAGCAAATTGCTAAGATTGCAGCTATAGCGGTTCGTGCACTGGAACGTGCAGGTGGAAGTGAAGCTCTATTGACTGAGGGGTTACGATAATGAAACCAGGAACCGTAGCTTGCTTAAGAACTACAGGTGAGCTTTGCATAGTCATCAGAGATGCTCAGGCAGATGGTGGAATGGTGTTTGTTCGCCGCCCCCTAATGAGCCACGAGAATGGCATCCAACACTCAGAGGATACCTTCTTCCCCTTTGAACTCGAAACAGTAGAAGAACATTTGAGGCACGAAGCCAAGGAAATGCTCCTCAAGACTCAAATCCAAGAGGAGATGATGGCCGAGATGGACAATGCTAAGAAGAGTAAGATTGAGAAGATGTTGGTTAACTGATGGGAACTACCTTTCCTGAGTCTGCATATAATCCAGTGCTAGCTAAAGCGGCAAGAGAATACATAGGTTTAGATAACCTAGAGTATCCAGTAACCAACCACAGCCCCGCCGAGCAAGCCTTTCGCGAGTATGAACACGAACGCTGGGAAGAACAACCGGAGCGTTGGGCACCCCTCATCAATCTGGAACAACTCCAAGCCCGTCCTAACCTAGAGATAGAATACTACGTCCCCGATTTCATTCCCGTGGGTGCCAAGACCATTCTAAGTGGAGCACCCAAGTGTGGGAAAACTATTGCCCTCTTACATATGTTAAAGGCTGTGACGGAGGGTGGAACCTTTCTAGGGAAGAACTGCCCACCCACTAGGGTCCTAGTACTCAGTGAACTTACTGAAATGGAATTCAAGAGACAGGTAGAAGAGGTTCCTGGTTTGATGGGGAATAAGAATTTCTATGTTCTCCTGCCGGAAGAAACTCCACAACACATACGAACCTGGGAAGATACAATTGAGTTCGCTGATAAGATGTTAGCTCTTACCAAGTCTAAGATTCTAGTTATAGACACCTTTGGAAGTCTAGCAAAGCTACCACCGGGAGGAGAGAATGACTCTGCTACAATTCAGAATACAATTAATCGCTTGAATAGTCTCTTCAAGAACAGATACTTATCCATTGTCTTAACCCATCACAATCGAAAGAATAACGAGAACACCGGGGGCCAAAGTTCTTCTATTAACTCAGCTCGTGGTTCCTCTGCCTTTGTAGGCGCTGCGGGTAATCTAATCTTTATGGAAGCTTTAGATAAGTCCACGAAGCGTAAGTTCTCTTTCTATGGTCGGTACTTAAATGGAGTAGAGCGTAGTCTGTATCTCGACGAGGGTCAGTACAAGGAAATACCTTATTCAAATTTTGGAGCGGCTCTTAAAGGATAACATGGCAGATAAAATTAAAACTTGCGTAGCAGACTTCGACAAGCACTACCCGCTCTATGACAAGCCAACGTGGGAGGCTGAACTTGACTTTCTTAAGCAAAATCCGCCTGATGTTTATATTTTTGGTGGTGACCAATTTCATTTCGATGAAATTTCCCATCATACTAAGGGTAAGCCTTTATACAGGACTCGCCGTGCTTATGCCAATTCTATTGAGGGATTTGAGCGTGATATACTTAAGCCTTTGGAAGGTGTACTTCCAAAAGGATGCGAACGAATCTGGATTATTGGAAATCATGAGCGATTTGAACAAGACCTGATTGAGGAGCATCCAGAACTAGAGAACGTCATTGACCACGTTCGTTTGCTTAAGCTCGTTGAACGGGGATGGAAAATCATTCCTCTGGGACATGCTTATACTCTTGGAAAGTTGAAGGTGATTCACGGGGAGGTGTTAAGTGGAATTGGTAACCAATGCGGAATATATCCGGCAAAGAAGGCAGTTGAAACGTATGCGTGCAACGTACTTGCGGGACATACGCACGCTCCACAGACTTACACAAAAATCTCCCCTGTTGAGGACATCAACAAGTGGCAAGGCTATATCAGCCCAACTTCGGGTAGCGTTAATCCATCTTATCTTCGCAACAGACCAACTGCGTGGCTTCATGGAATCAATGTCATTAACGTCTTTCCAAACGGGCAATACAACTACTATTCTATAATAATCCACAAGGGCAGATTCGCCTACGCAGGAAAACAATACGGAGGGAAGTAATGGGAAAGCGTTTGAATATTGGCCTAGATGTCGATGGGGTAATCTCTGCATTTGTCCCTGCTGCTCGTAAGCTTTGCAAGCAACTCTTCAACGGTAGGCCAGATGATGCGTTGGTTCAAACCTCGTGGGCATTCGACTCATTGGGTATTACACCTGAAGAAGAGAACAAACTCTGGCGTAGGATTGATGCTATTCCAAACTGGTGGTTAGATCACAAGCCAATGGATAACACAGACCTACTCCCTCAACTCTGTGAGAAGCATCGTGTGATCTTTATCACTAACCGTAAAGATGGAACGGGTTGGCCTATTGAGGATCAAACTAAGGTTTGGTTGAAGAGGAACTTTGGGCTTAACAATGTGAATGTGATTATCTCGGATAGGAAAGGTCCTGTAGCTCTTGGATTGAAGCTTGCCTATTGGCTAGATGATCGTCCGAAGAACGTAACAGAGGTAATTGCTGCGTCTCCTGAAACTAGAAGCTTCCTGTACAACGCGACGTATAATCAGGAATGCCTTGGAGTGGATAGAGTTGAGAATCTTAATGACTTTATTAGAATGATCTTGGAGGAATCTGGATGCCAACAATCATAGGACTCGGTTACAAAGCCCGTCAGGGGAAAAACTACGTTGCTAATTACATGCAGGAGTATAATCCTCAGGTTCAGATTTATGCCTTCGCCGACGAACTAAAACTCTACTGCAAGGAGCATCACAATGAACTTGAACCCCAGTGGCAATTGGCCCACCAAACGAAAGCACACCCTGCGTGGAAGGCTGATGCTATTTACGGCTGTACACCTATACTCCAGTGGTATGGCACTGATGTCGCTCGCAAGGAAAATCCAAATGTTTGGGTTCAAGCTCTCGATAAACGCTTATCCCGTGAAGCTCCCGAAATCGCAGTAGTCACTGACGTAAGATTTGAAAATGAAGCGAAGTACATCAAAGAAAAAGGCGGATACCTTGTGCAGGTGATCCGCCGAAATGCTGATGGAACTCAGTTTGTTGATTCAGGCCGTGACCCTAATCATATTAGTGAAACAGCTTTAGATGCTTATGGAGGCTTCGACTTTATAATTGAAGCCAAATTTTTGACAGCTTTATTGATGCTGATGGGAACTACAATGTTCCCCCTGACTCCGACAGCACAGGCTTCAAGTCCTGATGTTCTAGGACCTGTGCAGGACCAAGTAACCTGGATGATGAGTAGTTGGTATGGAGACGAATCAGGTTCCATAATGGCTAACGGTAAACCTTATAATAAAATGGCTATGACTGTAGCTCATAGGACCTTACCCTTTGGGACTCATCTCTTGCTCATTAACCCCACCAACAATAGAGGGGTAATAGTCACTGTGACAGATCGGGGGCCGTTCATTAAGGGGCGTAGCTTGGACTGTAGTGAGGGCGTTGCCCTCAAGCTGGGCTTCAGGAGGAAGGGCATTGAGCAATTGCTGGCAATAAAACTGGATGATATCCCTGTTAAGTCTTCTACTAAGATTAAGCTTAAGCTCGTACAAATCAAAAGCGGGCAATCCCGCTCTAGCAGCCGCGTCCCTTATTACCTGTCTCGGCTTTCCTTTAGGACACGGGACCCCTTGTATCACGTTAAGCACAACCCGTTTCTCATGGGTAGAGCACTCAGCCAACAAACGATTAAGTTCACCTAAGCTGATGTTGATCTTCTTGCTTTTACTGGGGGTCTTATTCTTGAAGGCTCTAGCAGGGTTGTATAGTGGTAATCCCTTATCCTCCATAAGCCAGCGCCAGAAGGCATAGAACACATATAGCTCATAGACTATGGAGAGTTCCTTCTTACCCTGCTGCACACGAGCTAGCTTGTAGTCTGCTATGTCTACCGTAGTGAACTGTTCCAATCCTGTGTGGTTCGGAAACATAGCGAACAAGCGTTCTAGTACTTTGTCGTAGTATCTAAAGACTTTGCTACCTTTCATAATTAGAAGGTAGCTCTCGTATTGACCAAGCCATTCTCTCACGGGGTACCGTGCGGGGGTGGCTTTTTTATTTCCCATACCCTTTCCTTACCTTGGTGCTCCTTGGCCTTGTCCTGGCAACGCCGAAGCTTGGCCTACTTGTGGGCCAGGACGCAGAGCTTTGTTCCCTACATCCAACACATACATCTTCGCCTTATACAGACGTTCAAGCTGGTCTTCCATTTCCTTAGCAGGCATTTTTGTCTGCCCTTGGACAGTCTTCATGGCACTGTCTATTTCAGTAAGACGAGATCGTATCATCTCTGCTACGAATCCCTTCTCTAGTTCTGCTTTATGATCGTGTAAGTACTTAGGAGCTTCCTCTGGTAAGTTCTGTTGTAGATACCTAATAGTCTTTAGTGGCATTTCAGCATTGTCCGCAGCCCCATAAAATTGCTGACTAGCGGTAGCCATCTGTTGATCCATTTGAGAACCCATAAATCGAGAGATGGTGGGTCCAACTATAGGTGCAGTTCGAGCTTTGTCCATCAGAGTTTCAGGGGCTTTAGTATTCGTGGAAGCCTCAAAGAAAGGATTGAGATAGGATTCAGTCTGCGATGCACTGCCAGCAAACATGGAGCGAACTCCTGCTTCTACTCGACGAGGAGACGCTCCGCGAGCCCCAATAGTAATTCCTATACCCCCACCTATTGCAGCACCAGCGGCTCCTCCCATTAATCCACCTACAGCAGCTCCGAGTGTTCCACCTGCGGCTGCACCTAATGCACCCCCTCTTCCAATGGCCTTTGCGGGAGCAGAGGTACGAGGGCCAAACTGAAACTGAGGGTCAATGTCTTGTTGATTTGGGGGCACAATAGGATAACCAAAATCATCCTTATTTGCAAATTGTTGAACAGCAGTTTTAATGACAGGATGCGTTGCACTCGCTAGACTAGTAGCTAAGGAAGAACCTAATTTATTTTCATCCAAGTGCAAACGAATAGGAGACATATGCCCTAATACATCTAAGGCTTGTTGTGTACCAGTTCTGTCTTCTTTTCCAATAATGTTAGAGACCGCAGCTTCTACTGGATTTATCATAAACTGAGCAGGGTAAGGCTTGGGGATATTGAAGTGATAAGCTTTTTCTACCCCCTTTTCCTTGTAGGTCCAGGGTAAAAGAACAGTCCAGTTACGAAGACGTTCTTCTACATTGACTTTTCGGAGCAGGGAATTACCATCAGAGTCTTTCTGTTGTGCGTTCCAAGCTTGTAGAGCTATAGTAGCCGCTGCTGTAGCAGCTAAAACTCCCCCAATCCTCTTGGGGTCTTTTCTAAGTGCGTCCATCATCTGTGCAGTATACTGAGTCGCCGCGTTGACAAACATGAAAGCTTGATTAAGAGGCTGAGTTAAATCCCCCATACGTGAGAAGTCAGGAGCCCCTGACCGATACTTAGCCTCAAAGGAAGCTGACCGTTCATTGTGCCCGTCTAATCTAGCATTCCGCCAAGTATTAGTGCGGTTTACATTCTCCAGCATGGTAGCTACATCTTGTGCAGCATCTAGTATCTTACGTTGCTTTAGCTTCTCCCACGTTCCTATATCCGATGGGCTAGCTGCGTACTCCGGGTCAATAGCTGCTTGCCAACCTCCAAACGCAGCTCCGCTACGCACCATCTCCCTGAACTCCTGGTCTTGAGTGAGTACCGATTTAAAACTGCGGCCCCAGTTAGCAGCAAAGCGACCTACATCACTTCTATTAGACTCAGAGAGAATTAATCCAGCGCCAGCATGACCTATTAAGCTAGCCGCTTGAAAGGAAAGGTTAGCAACTGTGGCTCCACGCTTAAACTGATGTCCCCACCAGCTAGCTACGGCACCTAGAGCAGTCTTAGTAGCCGCAGGATAGTTCTGCATGGCATCACCTAAGTACTCAGGAACAGCATACAGGTTAGGCTTACCATCCACATAGTGACCAAGAATTGATTCACCTTTCTTAGCTCTGTACCCCTCTTTAACTTCTTTGAACTCTAATCCAATAGTTGCCGGGTAAGCAGTTGCCAAATCAACAGCATGTCTCATGGTATCATTACGGATGATCTGGTTAAATGCTTTAGCGTCCGCATGAGCAAGGGCTTCCCAAGGACTCACGTTGGTACGCGAGCTACCTTCCAGGGTTTTGATAACTGTCTGTTGACGCAGGTGTAAAGGCTGAGTACTCGAATGAACCTTGTTCTCAGCCATGTCATCCATGATACGTTCTAGAGGAATATACTCATTACCCCTAGAGACATACTTCTGGTAGGCTTCATCTGTTATTAATCCATTACTGTGAAGTAGATCAAGAATATGTTCCCTAGATTTAAACACACGATTAGACAGGTCATTCAATCGAGTCCAGTCATTAAGCCCATGCCATTGCTGCATGTTACTTAATTCTTGCTGAAGCGTCTGTGGAGTATAGCTCCCAGGTACAGCCTCACCAGCGGCAACCTTCTTATCTATTTCATCATGATACTTTTGTAATTCCTTGAGCTTATCTTGAAAGGCAATATTCTCACGTACCGTATTATTTGGATTCTGAAGGTCCTGCTGAGTCTGCTGCATCTTCTGTTGAAGGTCCTGCTTATGCTCCTCTAGAACATCAAAGCCCCGCTGATAAGCTTTTAGATTGAGAAGCTTCTCCAGGCTATTCATTAGCCCAGCCTTCTTAGCATCTGCTTTGATATCACTATACTGCATCTGCTGATACCAGCGTTGGCCCAAGGCACGACCTTTAGCATCTCTGAGAGCTAGGTAAAGACTCTGAATATCTGGTATGTTTAGATTCCGAAATACTTTCCCAGCTTTATCAAAGGCCATCAAACCCCGAGCTATGTACCCCATATTGTTCTTATCTTGTACATAGACAAAGGGATCAATACCTTTAGCCATTTGCGCAGGTAGAGCCTTAGTCCTCTCAAGCCAAGTAGTACTCCGATTCTGGTGCATCTGTTGCTCAGCTTGAATTGCCTGAAGCTGAGGGGAGGGGTAATCTCGCTGGGTTGGCCCGTTGAAGAACTGGCTGGCCCTCATATTAGCATTTGAAAGAAGAGTCTTTATGAAAGGTGCGGCTGCTCTCACACGGGGGCTAGTGAGCACTTCTGGCGCAGTAAAGCCTACTGTAAAGCCAATCATTCCTCCTATAGCTCCGCCTACTGGACCCCCAAGGATTCCCCCTACTTTCATTCCAACTAAGGCCCCTGCTGTTCCACTTACTAAGCTGGTAGTGCCAGAAACTCCCCGTTGGTTCCAACCTTGACGAGCCTTAGCCTTCTCAATGGCTTTTCCAAGGTCTTCCCAGCCCGGTTCAATTGTAAGAGTTGAACTCTTTCCAAGGGAGTTATCTTTACTTTGAATACGAACTTCTCTATTAGTCTGCCGATCCTTAATTAAGTCTAACTCAACTGCTTTTACAACCCTAGAATTATTTAACGCATTAAACTCATAATGTCCTAATCCAGCCTTTCGTACAACATCAGGATTAGACAGAATAGCCTGAAGTGCCTTGTCTATTGTCATAGACTTCAAATGAGGAAACGCAGCTTCAGCAACTTCCTCGTGCATAGCTACATCCCAAGCACCCCTGATATGATTATCTATAAAGTGTGTAGCACCCTTAGAATCCACTAAAAGGAAACCCACCGCACCTTCCGTAGTTTCCGGGGTGACTCTAGAAACAGTTATATTAGCCTCTCCTCTATGAGTGTTAATTAAGTCTCCATCTGGGTTTCTTACTAACTTACCCAGCCTCTTAACTCTAGTTATGAAGTCATCCACTGAGGGAGTTTCTAGAGAAACAGGCGTGACTTTGCCACGTAAGGGTTCACCAATAGCCCCGCGTTCACCTTGTCGTCCACCTGGCTGGGTCCTACGTTGATCTAGTATCCTTTGAGCTTCTTCAGCTACACCCCTAAACAAACGGCCCTTTTCCTTAAGCGTCTCAGCATGTTGAAAGAACTCTTCATCTGTAGGAATGGAGCGTAGGTTCCTACCAAAGACAAGATCGGCTTCTTTCTTTGTCCAAGAGTCTAGAAGACTATTAGGTTTAATAGCTCCGTTCTCATCTACTTCAGGAGTTACGTTGGGCCTGCGTCCTGTACTCGCGGGCTTGGTGTATTTACCCAAGTCTATATCAATAGCTCTTAGTTCTTTTTCCAGGTCTTCAATTCCAAGATCGTGGATAGAAGCACCTGTCTCTTGAGCTACTTGGATTAAATCGGTGAACTTTCTCGCAATGCTCTTACGATCAGCTAAACGCGAGGCTAGCCAAGCTTTTCCTTCCTCTCTTGATGGACCTTCAGGCAATCCTATTATCTCAATATCGTCAAAAGGAGAAGTAGGAACACGACCTTGAGCTTCATCTGCAAGAGAACGAAATGCTCTACGAACAGTAGCCTCTGGTTTGACGGCTATTTTCTCCCCTGTTCTAGGATCAATTCCTGATTGAACAGGTCCGCCCCCAGAACGCAGTTCTACAAGTTCACCTTTAATTCCACGGTTCTTAATAGTATTCTCTGTCTTATCTTTAACACCTTTTGACTGAGCCTCTAGGCGCTCTGCCCCCTTAAGGAAAGCATCTTGATGCTGTTCCACACTTTCACTAGGCAGTGTGTTCATGTACTGTCTAGAAGCATCACGAGTCTGACGTTCTATTTCTTTACTCTTAGATTGAAGATCATTAGCCTGTTGATCGTTCTCCGCTAGATCAGCTTGACGCCCTAAGTCTGCAACGGAGTCAAACCTACGATGAAGCTCACCCATAAACCTATCAAAGGTTACTGGAGAAGGCTCGGGTTTAGGAGCTTCAACTTTAGGAGTCTCAATACGAGCTTGTACAGACTTAGCTTCCTCAGCCTTAGGAGCCACACCTCTACGTTCCTCTCCCATATAGTGATCTATAAGAGTAGGGGCATTACGGCGTTCAACTGGTTGAAAACCAGACTTACCAGAAGCCGCATCAAGTAACTGATCTGCACGCACCTCAGCAAAGCGGTTGTCAACGCCCTTAGCAATCATGGCGTCTACAAGAGCATCATGAGTTGGGAGACCGGGCTTAGGGGCTATGAGAGCAGAAGGCTCCGAAGGCATACCTACTTGAGCCTGCTTATCTACAACAGGGGCATTTCCAGACTTAGACGCTCCATCTGTTCTAACGGGAGCCTGTGCCTCTGTAGGAGCCTTAGTTGCGAAGTCAAGGTGTAATTGCTGCCCACCAGTTTCAGAGATAGGACCAATAGGGGTGGTTTTATTTAGTCCGGCTTTAATCTGTTGGGTTCGAGCACTCACAGCATTAACATCAGAAGCAGGTCTTTCACTTCTAGGGGTAACCTTAGCCTGTCCCCTCATTTGATCTATGCTTTGTTCAAGTGGGGTAGGCCGCCTAGTCATAGCAGCATCGGTTAAGATAAAGGGAATAGCGCCTACAGCGGTATCTAGGGCTTTATCAATGTCCTCATTACCTGTACTATAGCGACCTGTTTTAGGATCAGGACTAGATTCTTTACTGAACATTTGACGAGCAAGGTTCTGCCAAGGTTCAATGATGGTACTAATGTGTTGTTGGATACCAGCGGTAGCTAGGTTAAACGGGGAACTAACTGCCCCGAGGACATCACTTCCTAACTGACCTGCTCGACGAAGTGTAGCTCCTGCATGAGCTGCTACTGTACCTGTTAAGATAGAGGGAGGAGCGTTACGATCTACAGGCAGAAGACTGGTGATTAAGTCTTTGCCTTGCTCTAATTCTTGAGGAGAGAAGCTAGGTTTAAACGCAGAAGGAGCATCCTTAAAGGCATCTAGAGTTTGCTGTCCTACAGCCAGATAAGGGTCTATCATTTTCTGGGCAGCTTGTTGGTTATAGATAGTGGTAGTAGATGGACGCACATCTCCCTTCGCCCGAGGGCGAGTATCTAAACTAGAAGCAGCCTGAGTAGTAGGAGACGGCTTAGAAGGTAACCAGCGCATCTCGTACATAGCTCTCTTAGTCTCATCATTCATGTCGAGCTTGTTTAAGGCTCCTGTGAATGCCTTCTCATCTCCTGGTGTATGATAAGTCTCCCAGAGTTGTCTACGTTCACTATCCCGTAGGGGAGAGTTACGTATGATGTCTAGGAGCTTATCCTCACCTGGAACAGAAGGAAGCTGTGTACCTTGAGGTTGAGGGTCTTGAGGCATAGTTAAGTCTAGTAGTGCCAGTTTTTATCTACTTCTCGTGGAGCATTAGCAGCTTCAGGAGGAAGCTGAGAAGGAGCTGCGTTATCATATGGCTTAGGATTGGCAAGCCATTCAAAGAAACCTATTCCCTGACTAGGGGCAGAACTACGCTTCCACTGAGCCCTCTCAGTATCCCTCTTGGTCATTGCAGCATTAAACTCTGCTTTACGTTTGTTATAATCGGATTGAAGTTGGTTCTTTGCTATAGGATCAATATCCGACATCTTACCAGCGATGCCGGAAGCTTCCTTAAATTTATCAAAGCTATCAAGGGCAGGTATGTCTCTATAGACAGTCTTATCCTCTTGGGATATAAAATCCTTAATGTCTTTAGGAGGCTGTGTGATATTTTGTTCTGCCTGAGTTCTAGCACCCGCACCTGCTCCTATGTTTTGGAGATGAAATGTCTTAAGGCGTTCCCCTTCCGCTCTTTCGGGAGACCCCTGGGGGAAACCCAATAAATTACCTATATGCTCTTCAAAGGAACCCGCAGGTTGATTCTTTTTTTGAATAGTATCTAGAGCTTGTCCATATCTCTCTGTCTGCTCAGGAGTAGCCTTGTTAATATCGGCATCTGGGGGCAAACCTGCTTGTATTAAAGCACGCCTATGCATTAGCATTGCCGGATTAATTGTGCCTTCTATTCGTTCCTGCCCTTGTCGTTCTGTTTCTTGACGATGACGTTCCAAGTCTAAGTACATACTACTCTGTGCATTTGCCCTCTCTGCTTGGGCCATTTCTAGAGGCGCTCTAAACTTTCTTTCTTCAATTTGACCCATCATATCCTGAGCCTGTAACTGAGGCATCATCATCTGATAGGGCATCATCATGTTCTGCATCATCTGTTGGCGGCGATATTGCTGAGCCCCCATTAGACCTTGCATCATTCTAGATATACCCCCACCTACACCCTCAGGTCCTTGTGGACTTGGAATTGAGCCCATTGTTAAGAAGGCGTTATCTAGCATACCCGCCGCTTGAGGATGGTTCCTAGCTAGCCAGCTATTAGGACTCATAGTAGCGTAAGGGCTCTGCATCTTTTGAGCCATCTGTTGATAAGGAGCCAGCATATCATTTAGCTGACCGCTGAAGTCACCGCTGCCAAAGTTACTGGGTTGATTTGTATTTTGATCGAATGGAGGCATTTTAGAATCCACCGCCGCCTGCGTTATATCCGCCTGAATCACCAGAGCTAGCTCCACCACCTGACCATCCACTTGACGGGAAGAATGGTGAGCCACCACCTCCCCCACCTTTTGCTGCTCCAGCTAATCCACTCATCCCCCCTGTCATACCCATACCTGCTATCCCAATTCCAGCCCCTATAAGCTGGGGAAGCCATGAACCTAGCCCACTCTGCTTCTGTGTTTGTGTCTGCCCAGTTTGCAACGGTCTAAACTGAGAAGCCATCTGCCCAAAGTTCTGTTGAGCTGTGAAAGCATTTTGCATTGGATTAAGGAAGCCAAGATTAGCTCTCATTCCACTATTAGCCCGTGATTGATTCTGCATCATTTCAAGCATAGCGGGGTTATTGCTTTGGCCCATTCCAGATGCAGTCCAGTTACGTGCAATATTGGACATAGCAGACCCGCCCATCAGGTTAGCTTGCTGATTCCCCATTTGCTGTTGCTGTTGAAAGAAGGGATTCTGAAAGGGATTGTTCATGTACCCCATTGCCATCTGGGAGAAAGCAGGCGTCATTTGATTATACGCGCTCATCCCTGCTTGATTGTACTGATTAGTGGATGTCTGTGTATTAGTAGTACTCATAGTTTAAAGCGCCTTTATATACCTATATTCTGGCTCACTAGAAAGTCTAAAAGCTCCCCAAGTTTTAACAGTATCATTCATGGCTTGGTTTGAAACATGTACATTGAAGTAGTAGTTCTTTGCTCCCTGTGCAGCTAGAACCGTCTCCAGGTCCCGCCAAAATACTGCTCGCATACGCATGGATAGCTTATCTGGTTGAGGATAGATAACCGGATCAATTTCAATTGCCGTTCTAATAACTGCCTTCATTGCGCCTTCAGGAGTATCTAAAGCAAGTACAGTACCTTCCCTAGAGTCCCCACTCTGTATTACTTCTGCCACTTCTTCTGGCGTTGCAATTCTAATCCTGTTAATCATTACTTCCCTCCAAAGTTAATAAACCTCTTAGCTACTTCTCCTAAAAAGAATCCTACAGCACTTCCAGCCCCCCCGAAGTACCAAATCTTTCTCTCTACTCCCCTGATATCCTTTGCTAAGACCTCATCTCTTTCAACTAGGTAAGGAATAACCTTCTCAAAGCTTCCCTTTAAGTCAACAACAGCCTGAGCTACAGTGGCCTGTCCTTTTACAAGTTCTATTAGTGTTTGTTCCGTAATTTCCATATTAGGATACCAGTATGTTCCATTTCACAGAATTCACTACTATGTTTCCAGCAGTGGGATTGCAAACTCTAATTTTAACTTGCCCTGCTGCTGAGACGTAAGCAGCCCACGTTAAATTCCCTGTAGCATCCAAGGGTAGTACAGGATTAGCATGAGCGATTTGATTGGTAGAAGCCCCTAGAAGATTAACGAGAGCTTCCTTACAAGTAGCAGCATTTACTGTGCCAAAGACTAGCGTAGAACTACTAGATAACCGCTTAGTAGTAGCCTGCTTCTGCACGTCATCAATTCTCTTAGCGTACTCTGCAAAGAGCTGGTTGATAACATGTACTGCGTCGGGATGTTGAAGATCAGTTAGTCTTGCTGGTCTACTTGGCATATTACATTCTCATTGAGGGCAGGATTTCAAAGTCAAAGCCATCTAGTACATCTGTAACTAAACTAGCAGGACTTGTAAAGGTTAATTGATACCACTTGTACCTACCATCTTGGGCGACCATAGGAACAAATAGATCACCAAAAATGTCCTGTTGTAAAGGTGTAGCAGGGAGCACTAAAACTCCCCCTGTGTCTAGGTCTGTATCTGTAATAGCTCCTCGAACAGTTACAGTTAGCAAAGGATCAGAAGTGGTAGCTATGATTTTATTGAAAGCCTTAGTAAGCCCTTCATCCCCAAAATCTAACCAAGAAGTCTTAAGAGTTACATCATAGGACACTGGAGTATTAGTCACACGATCTTGTGGAACAATAGTATCTTTCCACTCATAGATTGAACCCGCATTTGCTGCGAACATCCATCGAGGGGCACCTGTTCCATCTATGAAAAACAAGCTAGCTGTAATGGTATCAATAGGCACCCATACGCACCAGCGTTTAGATCGCAGGTTATACACGCAAACTGTGTTTGGTTCGGTACTGGCACTAGGGATATAGAGCATGTAGTATTCCGAGGTGCCTTTTTGAACAAAAGAGGCATGTATCTTTGAAACATTAGCGACACTTATAGTATTTAGTACATCCTGAATAGGTGTTCCCACATCCTTAAACGTATTGAAGTCCGATTCCATTACTCTAAAATCAGGAGTGATCCACATGGTTCCAATAGGTTGACCCTCAGAGTAAACAATCTTCCAACTATCCATATTCAGTACTCCAGCTTCATTGAACTGGATTTCAGGCTTCTGGAAGTTACTGGGTGAGTCGCCAATTAACCGACGTATACATCGCTCTGTAGCGATCCACAAAGTTTCCCCGTCACTCATTATACCTTGAATAGTCTCAGCAGTTTCACTGACATCCATTTGGTTCGTAGCAGGATACGCTTCTTCCCATTTAGAAGTAATGGTACCTGTAGATGTAGTTACGTCATCAAGGTTCTTACTAAAGTAAAGAGTACTCTGGATACTGCCGTATATCCGGCCTTTATGCTTAGTTGGGAAGTTGAAAAGTGGCGGTATATTGTTATTAGCCACTCCATGCAAGCTACCATCTTGATTAGTCTGTTGATAGATAGGCTGTGTTAACAGGACAGAATCCGGCATTGTATCTGTGTACGTAGTTGTAGCATTTAAAATCTGAGCCACTAGATACAGAGTTGTTTCATCCCCACCATCTGCTGTTGCTAATAGAAGCTTCTGGTCTACTTGGGGATCACTAGATACAGGCAGACCACTTAAAGGCTGACCTTGATTTGTTAAAGGTCCTGTACTGGCTGAAAATGGATACAGACCTGAAGTGTGCCCTGTCTTTGTATTTTGAAAGACAATAGTATAGATTCTTCCACTGAGTAGTGTTATTCCTGTCCCCGCTGGGGCACCTAGAACAATAGCACTGCCACTTACATAAGCAGTAATTGTAACGAAGTCCATTGAATAGGTGCAGGCTTGACCTGAAATGTTGGAGACGACAATCACAACTCCAAAAGGCACTGAGTTTACATCTGTACCAGTCAGAGACAGACCCCACGTATCATTGGAACCACCCAAGGTCAGGAAGCCATTCACAGTAGAGAACTGCACTAATCTATACGCACTCCAATGGGTAGCATCCTTCATTACTGCAATAGCTACTTGATCCCCTGCTGTTACATCTGTTTGTTTCCCTTTTATATCTACTTTCACTCCTGTAATAACAGAAGCAGCAGGTGTAACTGCGAATCCAAAATTAGTCCCTTGTAGATAGTCACTTGTAGTTTGTCCTGCGGTAAGATTAACAGCAGCGAAGTTTCCATCCTGAACTTTGATGTTGTTAGGGTTAGCCCAGACCGGAGAACTCCCTCCATTAGCAACATCCGCAGCCGTACCAGGAGCATTGGGTCCATTAGTAGAAGCTGGATTCCCTTTAATATCTATTCCCCAATTAGTAAGATTCCCTGCGATAGTTGTGCCGTCCCACTTAACGGAATCAGCTTGCACGCCATCCGCGAAGTATCCATAGTTTCTACTAAGGACCATTCTTGGAGCAAAGTTTGCAGAGAGAGAAGGAGTAAAAACAGGGGACAAATAATTGAGTCCCGTTGTCTCGGAGAGAGCTAAAACATTAGCTGTGGAAGTCCATATCATGTTCTTCAGATTAAGACTTTCACTTCTGAAGCTAAATCCTTCTCTATAAGGAATACTGGGAACTTGATTGGAGTACTGCTGGTATCCTCTACGTCTCTGTATAACTCCCCGATTAATAGGCTCAACATTAGTCATCAACTGAAACAAATCAGGGTTCTGCGCAGGCGGAAGAGTATAGCTATCCTGTCCCGCAGTCCAGAAGCTCTTACGAGTCACACGTAAAGCCCCCTGATAGGGGAAGTATCTATTCTTCTCTTTCGCACCAATGATGTTTAATTCAGGCATTATTACTTTTCATAACCCAGGAAGTTCGCACGCCATGTGAATGAAACAGTAGCAGCAGGAGTCACTACTACACGAAGTACGGTACCCGCAGCAAAAGGAATCGGTTCTGCAAAGGCTTTCTCAATGGAAGCAAACTGAATTCCATAGACTATATTCTCAGTGATAAGTTTAGTTCCTGAGGGGTTCTCTAAAGAAAGAGTTCCAAGAAATACTGGACTATCCGTGTTTGGTAAGTTAGTCTGGTAGCCCCCCGCTTCTAGTTCTTGAAGATAGAAGGTCTTTCCCCCCGTTACAGTATAGGTTAATACTACTTGATCCGCAGTAACAGCAGTTGTGACTAGTGTGCCCGTCTTTCCAATTACTGTTTTACTGTCCACATTACCAAGAGAAACAGGCTGTGTTTGTGCTGATCCATCTACTAATAGAGCATTTGTACTATTCAAAGAGACCGGAGTATAAACCTGTGAGGGATTTTTCCCTGACAAAACAGCCTTCACTGTAGCCGCAGTATCTCCATCAGTAAGAGTCTGGTTGATAAAAGAGGAAGCAACAGGGGGAGTTACTCGTTGGTGGATAACCTGCATACGGAAAATAGTCTGGGGAGTAGCTCCATTTGTGTATACTACCCTGAAGTACCGAGAGATACGTCCAAAGACCATATGGACACCGCCCCCTGCTGCTGAAGCGGGTATCCCGGTGTTCTGTTGGAAGTCCCAATTCGTCCCCTCACTGCTCCACTGAATGCTCAATCCGGTAGCTACTACTGAAGGTTGGTCAGTAAAGATACTTAACCGAACCGCCGTGAAGGGCAGCATGTCAGTTGCAGGTCCAGTGAACACACCATTAGACCCCAGAGGAGTAGTTGTGGAGCTATGTGTATCAACGAAACCATCTGCGTGCTCAAACACATCTAACGTAGACACAGCTTGGCTAATCTGATTAAAGGTAACCACAGACCCACTAACCAAGGAAGCCCTTAATCTAAAGCTGTCCATTCCAGCTATGCTACCGAACCAGGACCCATTTTGGGTGGTGCTAGAGATAGAGGATTGGCTTAGGGCTTGCGAAGCGAGCAAAGGGCCAAAGGGTAGCAATTGAACAGTCTGATACACAATTCCATCAGAGCTGGCTTCAAAGAAGACTGTTCCAGTCCAAGTCCCTGAGATATCAAAGCGGACAGTCTGTGCTCCCACTAAGTTGACGGTGTTCATTTGCCCGTCAGTTAGGGTAACTGTAAGTTGTTGGTTAGGGAAGGTAGTAATCCCTACGTTATTAAAGAAGCTCATACTATGTAATCCACCAGTTCCCAGAACCATCCGCTATTACATCTATAGATGTGTATTGGGAAGTAAAAGTTTTAGTCGATGCACCGTCAATTAAGTCCCCCCCGGATATCCCTACAGTAACAGTATTTCCATCACTGGAGGTTTTTTTAACCCGAATGGCCTGGTTTTTATTTGAACTAGAAAGAGGGAGAGTAATAGTGAATCCTCCCCCTGTAGTATTGGCTAGAACTACATCTCCTGCTATAGCGGTATAGGTTGTAGTTTTAGCTATTGAGTTCCAAAGAGCAAGACTAGTAAGGGGTAGAGGAATATTGAAAACATTCGTCCCCGTGAAAACATTATTGCTGGTCAGAATATTAGTTGGGACTGATCCACTCGTAGCCGCAGGAACAACTGTAAGAGAGGGGTAGCCTACTAGATTGATAGGACCCGCCCCAGTAAAGCTGTAAGCCGCAGTCCAAACAGCTATGTTATTCGTATTGAACAGAGTTATAGTGTAGTAGGTGTCTTTAACTCCATCCGCCATATCTACAACTACATCATTTCCCCAAATACTAACTGCAACAGCCGTACCTATTCCACTTGTACTGAGCTTAGGCACAATAATACCTGTGCCAGTTACATACAGATCATACACACCCGTAGGTGATACAATAGCCGCCTGCATGTAACCAGAGACAGCATTGCCTGTCAAGTCTATGAAGTTCGCATTGATTACGATTGGAGAGGGCATAAGTTTCTAAAAGAACGGGTCTAGGTAGCCGAGAATCTGAGTATTAACATAGCTATTACTATCAGGCCGGATGAACTCAACTCCCTCGGGGAATTGGTTCTTGTCCTGAATCATCTCAGTCAGACCTGTCTTGAAAATCTGAAAGTGCATCTGAGCTTCTTCAACCTTGCCCATCAACTTCATGGCAAGAGCTGTTACACCTGCTATAACCACGTCTATGTAATCATCAGGGATTTGAAGATACTGATCTGCTGTAACTAGCTTAAGCCTGTTCTTGTAGTACTCAAACTTAATAACATAAGCCCCAACAGGCTGAAGAGTATTAACCCTCGGAACTGAAGCCCCACTAGTCAACAGCCCAGTCCCCGGCTCAGTCCAGTCGGTACCAAATAAAATAGGCACAGAGTTCTGCTTCGTCTCTGTGCCTTCATTAGTAGGTATGCCGTTAACAAGTGTAGCTTGCACCGCATACACATTGTAACGATTATATTGTACTCCTGACACACTAAAGCCGTCAGGGAGAACTCCGAAAATGCCAAGCGCGGGACTCTTCACCACTGCTAAGCTATTCGCTGGGATAAAAAGAGGAGCACCCGTAGTTGTAGAAGTACTCTCCCCGCCTAGAGAGTCTACAAAGGTGATCTTTAAAAGGTATGTACGTAAAGGTAGAGCACCACTCACAGTAGTCTGAACTATAGGAACCTGAGGAGCTGGCTGCGTGTTATTCTGATTGTTCGGGGGAGGAAATATCTGTAATATATTAGGATCGTTAAGATTCTGAACAAACACAGCAGGTAATCCCGGTCTTCCTGCCCCTGTGCGGTCAATGAGATTCGGACCCTGCGGAGAACTAAACAACCACTTAAGAGCCTGCTGATTAGACAGGTCCATTACAGAGTCTTTCTTAAACTGATACACATCACTCAAGTTCAAGTTAGTCTCGACTGTACCTGCTGGTCCGGTATTCTGAGGACCTACCCAATAAGATGACTGCCCAAGCTCTGTAAGAAAGTACTGAGGCTCACTTTTAAGAAAAGGCCACCGACTAAACCTGAGCATCTGCTTATGAATACGATTGGTATAATCAATGACCACCGGCTGCCCAGATGTA